>Ga0210059_1000659_pt1 | contig 46163 bp, 25 predicted proteins | sample Ectturendosymbi2_FD_188042 | JGI IMG/M metagenome (GOLD analysis project Ga0210059, IMG submission 188042) | Ecteinascidia turbinata endosymbiont from Florida, USA - Sample 2 (SPAdes) (version 2) | ecosystem: Host-associated > Tunicates > Ascidians > Unclassified | place: Key West, Florida... | reverse complement strand
CCTTTGACTGTGACCAACTGATATAATTGTTGATGCGTTGTACCAGCGCACGCGTCTTATCAGTATTGTTTTTGCATAACAACAAAAACTTTCCTTGTGTTTCATGGCGCTCTAGGATTTCTTTATATACTTATTCCAGTATGCAGACAATCTGTGCAAACCAAGCATACAAAAAGCAAGACAAAACGTTAATCGCTAAATACTGCTTTAAAATTCAGAAAAATTAAATGGCTGTCGATCCCATGACAAAGAATTTGAAACCCTGATCGGAACAGTTTTCCTGTTTCTGTGCGGGAATGTGCACCCCCATCTGACTTATTCTCTACTTTTTTCTTTTTCTCGGTGAGTTGTTTACCTCAAAGTTTTGATGTTAGAATGCCTCCTTCATTTCTCTCCCACTACTGGATGCCTATATTACGATGGGTGAATGACGCTATACTTGGGGCGCTGTAAAAGTGCTTTGCTAATATCAGTGCTGGTCTTCTGCAAACACCGCCTATTCTGTAATGCGCTATGACTAACCATTTGTTGTGCTCTTGCGTTGTTTGATTGTGCTTGTGATAGGAACCACGAGTCTATAACAAATGAATTATTATTTCAATATTCACTGATATATATGTGTCAATAATTCGAAATTAATCATATATAAACATTTTTTCCTTCTCTTCCTAACCTAAAATGTACCCCTAGGGGTACATGTACCCCAGTTTGGGAACACCTGCTTTAGAAAACAAGAAATAAGGACGCAGGTCACAAATAAGGACAGTAATATTTTCCAAGATGTAGTACTGCAAAATAAGGAAAATCTTAGAAATAAGTACGGTATGGTAGCCCTGCCTACGCGTCAAAGCTTGCTGAAAGGGTAAAAGTAGCCATGGGCGTCCGCAGAAATTTTTCCAGGGGGATGTAACGTCGACATTTGCCTATCTTTTACAGGTTGCTGTTACAAAGCAAACGGATGTTCACAAAACGCTTCACTGCTTCTACACTACAAATAAAATGCCCCATGAAAGCATGCGCTCCATTCGCATCTATTTTGAAATCTTTTGCAAGTGGAGCTGTATACGGATTTGCCACAAAGGTGTACTTTCTGTCATGCGTTACAGATTTTGCTGAAGTGGCGCATATTCACACAACTGAGTCTGAAATGGATCTGAACTATCAATAGATACGTTTGCGGTTCTCTCGTTAGTCTGACGATTGATCAGACCTCATTTCTGAATTGTTTTTTTACACTTCGTCTACCAGAAATGCTTTTTCTTTTCATAAACTTCCTGATATCTATTTTTGAGAGCACTTTCTACAAATAAGCCACAACTTAAGAACAATCAACGACCAGATCAACACTAGCGGTGAAAAACCATGAAAGTTTGACACTCTTGCAAAACTAATTCAAACAATGACAAATTGATCTTTATCTTGACACGACTATCAGACACTTTACTAAATCTAAAACGCCACGCAGGCGTAAAAACTGAGTAGGTGAATTATGAAAACTCGACACAGCCAATATAGCTTTGCACTTAGTACTAGCTCAGAAGTCCGAACTAAGCCTTAACGATTTAGACTTATTCCCACAAGCCTTTCACAGAGGTATTTCTAACAAGCTACGTAGTTTTATACTGTGTGAAAAGCCTGCATTAGCGTAGCTTAGGGGGACATGCCCCCCACAAATTTTTAGATTAAGTAGTCAATCTGCGCTTTGAGAGGCGGTGTCCCAAAAAAAATACTGTTGCTCGCCTAAAATCAAACATTTTGGCCAAAAAAAATTTTGGGCCGGCCACGCCACTGAGTCAATATATCGCTGCATCACCTGTCAAAGGCGTCTGGGGTCGACAGTCAAATGCGGAAAAGCGCATTGACTTCGTAACTTGAAGTGAACCTTTGAAGATTCATTGCCATCTTGTTGTTACGCAACAGTAGAACAATGCGCTCGCAAATTTCGTAACGTTTGAGTCTGCAGATGGAGCGAATTGCAAGCTCATCACTGCATCACATCGGAACAGTGAAACCGGCTCTTGTGCAGTGTGAGTACCGGTAAATAACATCACATCTCCATACCGGTAAATAACATCTTATTGCAAGATTAAATTAAATAATCGGAATCAAATGCTGACTTCAGATTTTCTAGAAATTTTTGGTTCTTAGTCCAATTTCCGGGAGGGCAAATGTCCGTTTCGCCCCTCCTGCGGACGCCCATGAAAGTATGAAAAAAGCCCACCCTATCTCTTTGAAAAACAAAATGTCCTTGAAAGAACTTCAAGTGATCTGGCAACCCATTGATAGGCTATAAAGCACTTTGAAACTGTGGTGATTCCCTGAAAGATCGCATATATCGACCAACAAAAATAGCCACTTTCTTGGCCTAGCTAAGGTAACCACTTTTCCTGAGGTCCTGAAATCAGTGTTAACACTCGTCTGTAACATTGCGCGTGAAATGATTCAGTACCCACATTTCCAGTTAAACATCGTAATGGGTATTTTATGGTTTCAGGTGAGTGATGCGAGATCCGTGACGTCTTTCAAAATATAATTTTAAATCGAACTTCACACCTGGATGCTAAGATCTTTCATTTTGTGGAGGTTTCGCGAGTTCCGCAGGCCATTTGACTTTTCACTGGGTGCTTCAAAAACCGAAACTTGGAATTAACTCAAAACACAAAGAAACCACTATTTGACTAAGTTAAAGTCGCGACGGCTTCATTTTATATGCGTTGTATATGACACTGCTAGATTTCAGAAAAGGCTCACGTCTCACAGAAATACTGGTAGAAGACCAGAAACTTCGACAAAAACGAGTCATTCGGAAATCTTGGCGGCGAACAAACACGTAAAAAACGTGTTTGAAGCATTCAAAAAATGAGCGCTGTGCGTGCGGACAAAACCAATGCTTTTATCAGTAACGATGCTCTTGCAGAAGAACTCCAGAGCAAGCTGCGGTTTTGTCTTGGAAAGATGTTAAAAACGTTTAGTTTACTTTTTTCTCCTTCGACAGGTATAACGCTGTTTACTTACAGTCCAATATGACGTATAGCTGTGCTGAGCAGCAACGGCTGCATGAACGGAGCCACGCTTTCAAAGTTGCCTGTTCGATAGAATATTTCCGCATGTAACAAACACGTCGACGGTAAATAACATCGGCTCATAAAATAAATCACGAGCTTGCGTTTATCAGAAACGTGCTGCGACCGCACTGCGGCCAGATGGTTGCCAGGGAACCAGGCCCGAACCGCAAATACACCAGAAAAGACAGCTGGAGATTTTATCCTGCAATGCAGCTTCTCGGAGTTGGACGACGCTGACAATCTGACACGCTCCCTGCGGTAAATAAAGCGACGCGATTTTCACACCGTCGACCTGCTACTTGTTGGCGGTAAATATGCGGACAAGCGTCGACGTAGGCGTGCGTGGGCAAAATTGGGACGACTGCTTGCTTACTTCTGCCAACACACACGCGCACTGACCTAAACGCAACAACAGACAACAGCTTTGATGCTCCGTGTCTTGCGCGCAACAGTCTTCGCAATTAGGATTAGGAACAAAAGCTCTTTTTTTCTTGCGACGACGTCGTATCCGAAGCGCAAGCGACTGCAAATCAAGCCAAGTGTCGGAGGCGTGTGTTCAGCACAATGTAGCCAAGTGTTGTCTGGATATGCTTGGGGTTCGTCCTGTATGTCAAGATATTAACAGATGCGAGCAGGGCGAAAACAAGGCAAACGAACAAATAGTAGAGCAATCGAAAAAGACCGGAGCAAAACCCTGCAACGGCAGCCATCTTGTGCTGACGATCATGTAATGAATAGAATTGGAAAGCGCCAAGACAACAAGGCAATAAAAGTAACTGAACAAACTGAGCAGCGACTCAGAAAATGTTCTGTTCGAAAAAATGTCGGCGTTATGTCGGAAGCGCTGAATTTGAAACAGTCCTAAATAGCTTTGTACAACCGAAGAAAAAACCCAGCACCAGGAAATGGCCCATAATCTACCTTGTCGTTTTTTCGTAGAAGGCATGGTGCGTCGAAACACCTGCCGCGACCACGGGATAGACAGTGGTAGGAATAAGCCGAACAGCACATGAGCAGGGTATGTCTAAGTTCCCGGTCGCGACGACGGTAGGGCCAACAGCCTCGGTCTGTCCACCAAGGCCTCGACGGCGTCAGGGTCTGATCACCATGGGTTCAAGTCAGGGCAGAGTTTCATTGCGTGGGTGTTAAAAGCAGTGAAAATGACGCATGCGCAGAAAGCGGCGCGGTTGCAGTTATTCTTGTTTATCTCGACGGGTCCAAACGTCAAACACCGTTAATGATATGTTCAGACCACCAGTACATAGTATCGAATTAAATTTTTACATGGATCGGGTCATCGCTAAATAGCACTTGGCCAAAAGTTAAGTAAAAACTCGGGATTGTGATCCAAACGTTTCCAGCCCCCCCCCCAGCCAAATTCCCGCCTTGCGGTTAAAAGAGAATTTGTACGTACAAAAGGCAAAAATGAAAAGCAAACGAAAACGCAACACAAAGCGAAAAGATTGCGAATTGTTCGGCGCACTTGTGGCACCGCCCATGCCACACCTTAAACCGCTACGCAGACGAAATTTGTCAGACAGAAAGACAGCGACCGTAGGTGCGGAAGGTTTATCTACTTACTCAACGTATTGTTAACTTCACGCGTATGACACGCCACCGAATGCACAGAGCTGCCGCAGAACATTAAAGCGTGTGGCATAAGCTGAACTGTCGTGAGGATAGATTTGATAAGCCGAGCTATGCAGATACGCCCGTCTAGCATCCCCGCGAGAAGTAAGAAACCCCCATAGACACGCTAGATGGCACGAAGCGCTTTGCTACGGCAACCAGTATTTCACCAGTTCCTTACAAGCGATTAAACAACACAGTATATGAACAAACAGCAACAGGACAGCGCGCGGCGCGCGACTTCAGCGAGCGCCGTTGGAACAACGAAACGAACACTGGGGGGGAGGAGGTGTTCCCTTTAACATCGCACAGGCAAGCGTAGGTGGTAGTTAGGCAACGTAGATGTACATCTTCCGGTCATTGTTCGACCGAGAGAGGTACTCGCGTTCTATCAAGCTCTCGATGCGCCTCTTGATGATCATCGGGCTGGGAAGGAAGCGATGCTTTAGTTGCGACGTCACCTGCGCAATAGGAATGTAGCTTCGTATCAAAATATAGCTTGATTTTCAGTTTCAACGACGTAATGCTGGTGGTAACTGCAAAACCTTATCACAAACGTAGGCTTGATTGCGCACACTGATGAAAAGATCAGCTGCCAACGTAAAGCCAGCGCAATTTCGTAGGAAGTGAATGAAAACTCCACAGACACATCGACCGGCAGAACGTACACAGTAGGCCTATCTGAAGTTCAAGTACAGGTAAGCGCGAAAAAGCAGTAAACGTGATTCTCGGCAAACTTTTTGCTCCTAGAGGTACCGAATTTTTGCTCTTGTTATATTTGACATCGAATATATGTCCTAGGCTAGGACCTGAGCGGTTACCGTGGTCGCAACGTACACTTCACCTGCAACTTCTTGGCGCTGTTATTTCAACACGGTCTCGCAGTTTCTATTTTTGATTTCAACTTTAAACACTGCACGAGATGTTTCACAAACACGCAACCATTCTTTGACAGAATCCAAATGCAACTCCCTCAAACGCTCGGAACCAGTCGTAAGCTTAGACACATCCACTTCTAACATATGCGGACACCACGAACTAGTTATGAGTTTTCAAGGAATCACTGTTCTTCCCAAAGGAATCACTGCTGCGTGCGTAGGGTGAGAGCGTTGAAGCATAAAGTACAGTCTTATCTGATGTTTCAAACTAATACAAGAATCAGAGTACTTCCGGGCCGCGGTTGCAAGGTTGGGGACCACTGGTTTACGCGATTCATCAATCCAAAGTGATTCTTAATTTATTGGTCATGACCTACGATGTGGGCGTCATGGTTAGTCGGCTCGGTACAACATAAGCAACAACCTTTGTACAATATAAATCTTTCACACACAATTTTTTTAAATAATATAAGATTTACCCAGGTGTGATCGTCGTTCATGTGGTATACCGGCTAAGGTAACACAACTAGTGTGTCTACAGAAACTCTGGTTCGATATTTTTTTGTTGTAATGATCACGATCGTGATGAGTCCGACACACTCAGGATGCTAAGGTGCGAACTGAACTGTTCTGCATGCAGCGAGTAAAGTTAGTTAAGGTTGCCTTCAAATTATAACTTCCTTTAATTAGATGGTATTATTCCTTTAGACTAGGTCGGTGGTTGGTAGATTGCTTTGGTTAGGCTTTAAATTAGGATGTAAGGTGGGTTCTTTTCTGCTAGCGATCATTCATTCTTTTCAACGTAAAGTACCTGGCCACTAGTGTCAGATTTTCCCTGCGCTACAAAAAAGAATTTTTCGACAACTACGGCTTCCCCACGGTTTGATGACTTCCCATGACCAACAATTAGAAATGAGGCGGCAGAAGTGGGCAGGAAATGTCCTGATTTTTGTAAAGAGAGCAATTTTCGATGGCAGCTTGTATCACGGTTGACTGCGTGCGATGACGTCAGCGGGACGATGAAACTCTTCTCCGAGTGTTTGGTCCCCTAACTACATTCCTGGTCACACCCCCGGTAAGAGAGAAGACGACAATGAACGCCGCTGCTCTTATAAGGAGTAAAGTTTTCAACTTCTGCTTCAACAAGACAGATTTCATTTGTATTTTTTGTTCCGAATCATGATACACCGGGGGGTTGGCTCTCAGGAAACTTTCCATTATCAGATCTAAGCTCCCTTGGAAAAAAGTTCGGAACCTTTAGTACAGTAACGTGAGAAAGGCTAGTTTTGGCCTCAAGGCAGGTCTGGAGAGCCACGCAATTAGTTGAACAACCTTATGATTAAAATAACGTCTAAAGTCAAAAGTCAGAGACATACTGTGAAACGTTTCAGTAACCACTGCTACCATCATCAGTACAAGTGATGATGAAATCAGTGGTTACTGAAAGGTTTGCGATATGTCTCTGACAACTTTTGCTTTGGCCGTAATTTTTATGATTACGGTGTTTAACACTTCTGTTTCTCGTGTACCTTAGCAGAACAGGTCCATGAAGACATGTTACGATGCGCCAACGGCACGTCGTCTTATTGATCAGCGTTCGTCTACAGCAGTGGTTGGGGGGGTCGCGATCTCCAGAAGGATCGTGAACCATTTTTGGAGGGGTCGCGAGTAGACATTTTATGTACACAGCTATATTACATTTGCTTTATTCGGGTTTTGGATGGGGTTGTTTGGTTACAGTGGGTTGCTATAATGGGCCGCGGTTCAAAACAGGTTGAAAACCACTGGTCTGCAGTTACGAAGTTTGATTTAAACAAAAACGCTGCAGGGTGTTGTATCAGTCACTGAAAGATTTCTTCGGTGTTCACAAGTCCATAGATACTTGTCTTGAAAAGCATTCCTCTTGTTACCGTCCAACAGTGGCAAAGCAACCAAATATACCTAGAAATACACGCGTGGATTATTGTCATCGCACTACTCACCTCTGCGATCAAAAGGTTATGCTGCATTTCTTTGCGGGACTTCATAATCCGTACAATGGCGGCTTCGATTTCATGTCGCCTGTCTTCCTGAACTTTGGTTCGTGTTTCTTTTCTTTCAGGTTCCGACTCTCCTTGTTTTTGTGCAACTGCGCAAAAAAAAAAAAAAAATCTGCTCTGAGCTCCTGACTGAAATCCACGCGAAGTCAGTTACTTCAATTCAAAGACAACTCATGACGTTAAACAAACGAAAAACTGGTCCAGCAAAGCACATCTCGACAGAGCCAGAGCGAAAATCGAATGAAATATATGAAACTTCTGGAACAGCCGCAGGAAATGGCGAGTTAGGCACAGAAAGAGACAAACAAGGAACTTGTAATGCGTCGATAAAAGCCAATTGCGGGGCAGCGGTAAATAATTCCAGAACATTATATAATACAGTCCGGGCGCCGTCAATGAATAATTTCAAAAACACGTTCTTCGTTCACGTTCAACAATTTTTTTGCGTTAAGTACATCGAAAGCGACAGATATAGAACCAACCAACAGAAACGGCGAAACAAACATAACATTAACGTAAATATCAGCACGGCCTGACCTTATAAAAGCAGGACGAAGAAGCCTAGAAATCGCAGACAAAGGGCGACTTTGAACAATACAGCGTTTCAAGTTCATGCGTAATATTTGTGAGTCTGTGTTTGCGAATCGACGACGCGAGTATATCAGCAGAGCCGCGGACGCACCTGTTTGGATTTTGACGCGGTGCAACTTCGACGAAAAACCGTCGTTAACAAAGAACACGTCGGTTTTCTCAATCTCTTTGCCCTTGGGCTCCTTTTGCAAGACTCGTTGGTTCTGTTTGCCGCACGCCAGAGACTGCAGCGCCCTGTTCAGCTCCTTTTCCGGTATTTCCGTTTCTTGTTGCATGTCCTGCGCATAGAACAATGAACGAACGCTGATTAACACCATCTGTTCGAGCTTATTAACTATAATAGATCGGCGGCCGGTCCTGTTTCATGTCTGAGCAGCATACGATATAAATCATACTTTCGAGAACAGCAACAGAAAATACTTTTAAGTTACAAACTTGTAATCACGCACACACAATGAGGTCTTTATTGAATGAAAATTAATGCCAAGTGATGGTCTTTTGAATCTCGATCTGGGGCTTCCTGCAAATTGTTTAAAATTTGACGGATAAGATGTCAAAGCTGTTCAAATTATCTCCATCACTCTTTAAAGTTTTTGTCTCTGCTATATCTCTAAACGCGAGTTGGTTTCTTTCCTTGAGGCAGTGACGTTAGGTGAGATTTCGGACTGGAGACGTAAACAGCAAACAGTAAAGCGATTAATTACTGTAGTCACAAGAGCACCCAGTTATGCCGAAAATCCGATTGCATTACTTCTAAATGCTGTGTGCCTCACTCCTAGACCGATGTGGCAATATCGCTCTGAGGAATCATTAAATCATCTGTTTGGAACAAGGTGATGATGAAAAATTCCCAGACATGATGATCTCTTCAGCGTGATGATTAGGACCAGATTGGAAAATGAACAAGCGGTCACTCTCGGAAAATCGCGTCTGAGTGCACTGGCTGGTAAGATAAAAACTAACTACTCTAATACAGTATATTCTCACAAGCTCAAGGAGTCGCCCCAGAAGAACAGAAGTTTTCATTGAGAGTGAACGAAAAGCGAAGGCCTAAGTCATCTTAGCTTGTGGGGACATACATTTGGTGTCTAGACTACATATTGTTTAGAAGACGACCGCAATTGACGTACTGCATGTATTTACATATTGCACACCGTACGATACAGACGAACATGCAACTGAATAATGGAACAACCAAGGTGCATCCACAAAAATACTGTACCTCAAATAACCATTTATCCCTGTTGTTAAACAACATCAAAACAACCATCTGAAACGTTGAAACTTGCAGAATGTGCTTGCGAGTGACGGGCTTCGATCCGCTGCCTGATTCGGCCGGCTCGCCTTCGACATTCGATAACGACGCTTTTGGGGTTGCGTAAAAGGTCGCGTTCAAATCGGCGAATCCGCGATGATGCTGCAGCGTCAGCTGGCGGCCACTGTGCTTTCCGAGATAAAACCTGCAAGCAGAGTGAAGCTGACCTAGGAAGGACGGTTAAAATCTTACCTGAAAATAACAAGGGTAAAATGCTTTTTTAACACAACACTGCGGGCGGCACAAAAGTGCTGGCTCCTCCTCCGGCACCTCACTGCCAGTTATCGATCAGTGACAAGTCAAATACAATTCACCAAATGTGAAAAAAAATATTATTTTATAATTTTGATGGTGATAACAAGACACTTTTTTTCGGCTGTGTTACAGTCATTGGTTTGCAGGTGTAGCTGTTAGTTCTCAAACGTTTTTTAAAACTAAGTTGTTTCGCTTATTCGCTTCCGTGGGAACTAATAAATACTATCAGGGTGCGTTTAACCCGCAAGAGCGTTGCAAAACAGGGATTCAATTCCTTAAATAATAAAACAGCAGTGGCGACTGAGGCGCCACAAAAAGTTACCACCATAGAGCGGTGCTTCCAACAAATTCGACACCGACAGCAAATCTGCAACTGAAGTCCCCGCAGCGCCACTGCACCGGTGGAAAAATGGCGCTGAGGTTTCACCGATGAAAACATAGTGCAGTAGCTACTTTTCATAATAACACCCATTTTGGCGAAACACACATTCACTTCCTTGTGTGCCAAAAATGTTTTCACTCCGCCTCCACAAACAAGACGCCATATTTTTAGCACAGTTGGAGAATTAGTGAATACTTGAGGGTGTAGTAACAGACCTATTTAAATAGATATATGTTGCTGGCAGTCTGCACATGACAACGATGTGTCTCCACAACAGTGACGAAACCCAATCAATCAGCAGATTGTTTTACTGGGAAATCGATTAAGTATTTTGCACATCTTAAGGTTCCGAATGAAATGGTGAAGAGCTAAAGCAAGCAGAGTATGGCAGGCAGACTTCTCGCAAGCTCACAGCAAGCCCAAAGCCTTCAATTCTCGACGATACGCTGGTGTGGCGGAGCGTCACACAGCGCCGTCAGGAAGTCACCTACGGTCGTTCAAAACGCGCAGTGCAGCACAGGCAATAAAGACTGAACCTGGTCGAGCGGGGAAATTCTTATTGTTTGTTCTGCCGAAACTTTCCGTGCCCTGCATTCTTGGTTCGCGTCTCAGAAAAGCGACCGTTACAGCAGAGAATACCTCAACACTCAGCTTTCCGGACATGTTTGAAACGTGCTGAAGCAAGAGAAAAAATAAAACCTGAATAACAAGAAAAATGTTTTCGCTAAAGAAGTTTTTCTGTGTAGCGGGACCCGCTATGGTTGTTGACTCATCGCCATGTTGCTTGAAGCTGGTCGTTGAGTAAATGGCATCAGTTATGTTTTCAGCTTTCCTGCGAGGCCAACAACTCACAACTTATATCTCTAAATCTTGCATTAGTCACGATTTCACTCGTGAGTCTTTGCTTGCAATTTTCAGAACTGAAGATGTGTAAAATGTGTGAAATCAATTTTCTGGTAAAACAATCTCCTTGCTAACTGATTCGACTGTGTCATCTTTGTGGAGATTTACTGTTGGAATGTTTGGAATGCCGACATGGAATGTGCGAATCATTACAAAGTTATGAAAGCAGAGCGTGGCAAGCAGATTCCTTGAAAGCTCACAGCGAATACAGAGCCTTCAATTCTCAGACTGCACATGGTCCTCGTTTATACCATCCCCTGTGTGAAGTTACAAAAGTCTGGTCATTACTCCTTCCAGTAGTGCTAAAACTCAAGCTTCGGTTGTCGAGGGTTAAGTTGTTGGCAATAGATGATGTGTTGTTCATGTGGCTGGGATCGAAAAGAAAGATTGTGAATATTCCGGCCTTATCAAAAATCATCATCCACTTTGTTTGATCAACAGCTGCGAAACAGCTTTAAGACATGATGAGTGTTGTTAAACTCCAAAACTAGGCTAGATTTTCAGACATTACACCAAGGGAGAAACCAATTTCTATGAAAATAGATAGGCAAACGATAATTTGCATGGGTCCACAAGCAGTACAGCAGTCTTGGCATTCAAATAGTGGTAAGATCAATTCGTCGCCGCTCAAAACAAAAAAGACTACACATTTGTTTAACATTTCGCAACGTATTCACCACACTGTTTTGTGCATACTGCAGGGTTGGGGAATATCTGTTCATTAGTGAGCATTGGGGTGGTACAAAGTTGGTCTGCGCGCTTACTTAGGTAGGTGTTTATCAAACGCTTGCTGATTAGTACAGGTTTCGCCTTTCAATCGAAAGGCTGTGAGGTCGAACCACAACCGCTGTAGTGCTTCGAGGGCAAAAGTTTCAACCACAACGGTCGTCCCGGAAAGAAGCAAATTCAGATTTTGCCGCTACCGCCAATTTATCGTCCCTCAAGAAAAGCGACAAACACAAGGTTATTCTAAAGCAACAATTGTAGTTGTAGGGCGTAATAACGTTGTCACAAGAAAACGTTAACCTTGCTTTCAAACGTATAAAACATGCTTTACAAACATCTACCAAATTTAACATTTTTGCGAACAACGTGCCTGTGCTCCCAATTCAGTGAATATGGCATCGCAGACTAATGCAGCGGTTTGATCGTATAGTTGTTTTGCTTCACTCAGCGCTGTGATTCGCGATTTTTTGTCCATAGCACCAATTAAACTTTGGATTGTGGTCTCGCACCCCTTGTTTAAAAATTAAAAATAAAACCTTTCCACGAAATTTGTCTTAAATGAACATAATTTTGGAACTGACCTGAAGTGCAGACCATGTAGCATGACTCATTGTGCGCAAAGAAGTAACTACTGACGAACATTGATATCCGAAAAATCTTTGTTTGATACATAACACACAGTTAAGGATTCGCAAGCACAAAGAATATGCAGTCAAGCAAGAGTAATAATTTTTGTTTGATTAAGAAGTTGAAAAAATACAATAAATACGCTGTTGAAAAAATTTCTGCTCAGATGAACCCATTCTTTCAATGTAGTTCATAATCAGGGCCTATTTCGGTCAGTGAATCGGATATAACATGCTTATTTTTAGGCGAACTAGAAAAACTTGACACGAACCGCTGATGTGGACCATTAACTTCAAAATAAGTCTTATTTGTATCGCCACTTCATTTCATCGGTTAAACTCTGAGGTTGCCAGAAAAGCTTATATAAAACGTAATGACAGAGTAAACGTAAGGTTTAGATATTAAAAAAACAAAAACCCAGAAGCTTCAGACCTGGTTTTTGATTGAAGACAGGCAAGCTTTAAGCCAACGGTTACAGGTTGTATACAGGCAAACGCAAGGCAATTCACGACATCATACAGAGCAGCATCGAAGTTCACTGCACTCGTCAGTCTGCAGGCATCTGCAGGTCAACTCAGATCATCGGGTTGCTTTCCACAGCCCCGAGGTTATTAGTGATGACCAGCAACTGGTGACAGATTCTCAACTCTTTGTTGATTCAAGAACACATGTCTGAACTTAACGCAGACATGCAATCCACCCGCTAACCTGCAGCACCGTTTCGTGCGCCATCCGTGTCGTCACACACCATCGTCACTGACACGTACCCCTGGGGTCGTACTACCGCGCTAGATCACGTGACAGCCAACGCTTGCGACACTACCTCACAATTTTTCGTTCACTGTTAATAGCGCCATTCTCCCTACTTCACTGCAGTATATATTTCATCTGAGTGATGTTGGTAACGTTAGCACGGTTTTATCGCTGAAAATCCGCGATGGACGTCTCCACATGCACAAAGATACGACGAAAATCAAACGGAACAACGCACCAAACAACTGAGATGAGAACCTCACGTATGCTACGCCATCATCCGAAACGACAAGTACATCTAGCGAACATGAGCGTGTTAGCAACGGTCATGGAAACGAAACAGGTTCACAAATCTGCCACGTAAAAGACTTGCCGATCGACTTCAATAGAACCTCAGGAACTTGCCAATCGAGTTCAGTAGTTCACACATGAAGGGCACCGGAAGAACCTAATTTAACTTTAGTGCTCTTGTGTACTCGCTATAAAAGATCGCTGTATCCCGCTCAGGGGGAGAATGGGTGTTGGTTGGAATGTGCGCTGCTAGAAATTAATTGCTGGCAATGATCAGAGGAAGGGTTGAGTGTTTATTACGCTGTCGCAATTTTGCAGAGTTCGCCCTCGGGTATGAATATGCGCACAAGAGTCATATTAACCTTAAGAAAGAGTAAGCAGCGAGTTGTGTCGCGGATGTTGTCATCTTCGTGCCACGTCTTGCCAGTGAACCAAGATCAAACTGCGCACGAAGGTTAGGTTGACAAAAAAAATGGCGCTGTCGTCGTGTCACTTAACAGAAACCCGTTGCCAATGAAATGCTGCCGCTGATCTAACGCTCTGCTCACATCTTGTCGCACATCTTCCATCTTGTACTGTACCTTGTTTAATATAGACAATATATTCTTTTGCAATTTGTGTCTTTCGTTCACGTTTGCCAGTAGGCCGTGGTTGAACTACGTTGCATACATTCGCTTGTTCCTTATGCTTTTTCTTGGGCAAGTACCCAAGGAGTTCGAAGCTGCGAATGCCATAACTACGTTTGGTTTGACGCTCAGAGAATGCAATCAAGAACGAACCATAAGAGCTTGCGTTTCCTTGTCTATAAGGTCGGAGTGGCTTAGAGCAATTCTGCCATCGCGTAAACGCTGTCTTACAACAAACACCAAGAAAGTCCGCTTTAAATTTTACAAACGTCCAACCCTGGGTTCCAATATGGGCGAATTGAATTCTACTGGGGCATGCCAGGTTAAGTGGGTTCATAAACTTTGTCTCAAATTGATAAGCCAAACGGACACAAACCTCAACACGAAACGTTTGCGAATGTCTTCAGCTTGCTTTGCTTTGAGCGCTATTAGCATTATTAAAGCTCAGTTACATATACAGACCGTAATATTTCGGTAATTGAGTAAACATTCTTCTACTTTTATTTGAATACTCTGCGTCCTAAGCGATTCACACTGCATTGTGATTTCACTGCATGGCCAACGGACAGGAGGTTCGCAACTTTTCTATACGATCTTAAGGTCATAATTGGTGAGTACAAAATCGCACGTCTGGTTTCAAACCAGGCATGCAAAGTTCTACTGGAACGCATCGAAAACCGGATAAAATCAAGCACATCTTACCTTTTGAAAACATCAAACGCTTGTCTCGCCGACAAAGGCAAATTGCACGTAGGAGTCGAGGCCTGAGTAGGCCAGCATCCGGTTGTCAGGACCTGCACGGTCAAGTCGACTCCTTGCAACGATACGCCCTGGATAATTTAAAACTCTTAAAAAATCGAGCAGAAATTTACACAAAAGTAGTTTTTCAGCAAATCAGAAGACCGTTGAAGAAAGCAGCTCTGTCACCAAAAACTTTTGTTTAAATGCTTGTAGGAAAATTTAATATGTGAACATTTTGCATTTTGGGAGAACACACACACGACCAGTGCACAACTTACAGCAGCGCTTTGCACGTGTCTTTTGAATTCTTCATTTGTTGTTAGAGACACTTGCATATCTTTAAACATTCCTTCCAGTTTGCTGGTGAACTGACAGCCGCATTCATTCTGGAAGCAGCAAAAAAGCGTTTGCCATCTACGTATTTATCGAGATACAAGCATGAAGGAAAGAAAACTACAAGGCTGTCACACTCGGAGCTTGTTGATTAAGATCTCTGGCAGTGCCGGTTTTATGCTGCCATCTGTAGCCACCCAACAGTAAGCCAGAAATTTTCCGAAGCATCACGGTTTTAAGGAAATAGACCGCAACATACGCACCTGACTTGTTAAGCCTTCGACGGCTGCAAATGATTGAACATTTCGTGACAAAAAACAAAAACGAAAACCACCTTCAACTTGGTAATCATGTTCTTTTCGGAATCGTCGGAAATACTCTTGTTAGTGAGCAACCGTCGTCCAAGGTGCTGTTTGTAGTAACGCTCAAAAACGTCTTTCTCTTGTAAGAAGCGGAACAGCGCCATCGTTTTGTCCAGGACCACTTCGATTTCTTGCTCAGAGAGCTTCGCGGAATAAGACATTGTTAAACCTAGACAAGCAGCAAACAACCACCATACAATTTTAGCACACCAGGCCAAGACTCGCTCTGAAATCTCATGTCAAAAGTCTTTATTAAGACAAAAGAGCACATTTCATGTTTAGCCCTCTTTACTAGTTGCAAGCTCTTACTTTTTGATGTAGAATTTTCCATATTTGCAGAAACAGATAATGCTACACTATTTTGAGAATACTTTCGTAGTTTTATGGACTACAGTAATTGACGCGCTTTTCGATGCACACATGCGTTTTGAGGTTCTGCGCCAATTCAGTTTTGTGCGGCGTTAAATATACATTAGGATCTTTACACACGAATATTTATCTAACAGATACCAGATTGTTGGTAACATGAATGTACGAATAGAATCTTCAGCACAGCCTTTCCATAATTTTTTTCCCAAAAACGATGATCATCTTTCTAAGCATATCACTGCTTCTTGAACTTAGATCAACACACTAACAGAAAGAATCAGGTATTACCGCAAAAATTTCAGGCTGTGGACACTGCAATTAAAACACTTTGGAAGATCACTCAAAAATCAAATTGAACAGTCAAAGAAAATCAATTTTTGGCTGCTTATGCTGGATTGCACCGTTTCAAAACATTTTTATGGAGTGCTACTTATCTAGACCAGGGGTTGCCAAACTGGGATACATGTACCCTTAGGGGTACATTTGCCTATCTGAAGGGGTACATTTGTGGTTACCAATAGAAGGGAAAATATATTTATTGTCTACTGTACATTATTTACTTCCAAATGTTTATACCTATAACTTTGAGACATAGAAACGGAGTACCTTTGTAGTTTTAATAGAACAACGTTCTATTAAAAGTTTAGTGGAATGTTGTTATTTAACTTAGCCTTTTTGTCATAAAAGATTTTAGGGGTACATGCTCATCTGTCGAAATACTGAAGGGGTACATGGTCAGAGAAAGGTTGGGAACCCCTAATCTAGACTAACTGATGATGTGATGTCATTTTCCGGTTGTTCCGCCGAACTTTCAATTGAGATAGTGTACATCAACTTTATAGGAGACGCATGACGCAGCATTTGTTTTACGCAGAACATTACATTTATTCTAAGGCATGCAACAAAACTATTGCAAATCACAAAATGCTGTTGCCATCACGCGACCCGTAACAAACTGCCAAACCGCGTTTTATTGATAAATGCGCTATCATGCGGAGCACACACAGTCATTACACTACCTCACTGTCAAAAAGACGATTAAAAGAGCTGGAAACATGTTAGTGCTACACAAGTACCCATGTTGACCGGGCACGAATAGCGCACCGGCGCTGCAGTGTCGCGAGAGCAACCAGAGATTTTGCGTAATTTCTTACAGTATACTGGGGTGTCCCGTGATGGCGCTCATTGAAAGTTATATATTTATCTAGCACAGTTGATAATTGTTTTTTAACAAAAGGCAAAGCTGTACTTAAAACGAAGTTTTTATTGCCTGTCTAAATGCGAACGGTTTTGGTCCCACAACGAAGGAGGAATATTTGTTCTAAGTGAACTTAATCGCTGTCTAACCCTCCACAAGAACAAAACACGAGCACCACGACTTCTGTTCCTCCAGAAACTACGTGTTTAGCGCAAGATCAACAACAGAAATCAACTAACCAGCTTTGTCCCTTTCTTTAGCTTGTCGTCAATGAAAAGTGAAAGATATTCCGGTGACTTTGGATTTAAGTTCACAAACCATTCGAAATCAGAACAGATCATCTTTCTGAACATGGGGTCGCCTCGGAAAGATTGCTTGTGGAATGAATCCATTTTATCTTTCAGATCCAACAGGTTCTGCATGCAGACATACTTTATAAAATACAAGCGCATGCAAGAAACTGTGCACAATGTTGTGTACAAAAAGCGAGTACAAATGAAACTGAAAATTTACGTGGTTTGGATGCCACGGTTGTTTGGAACACTGTGTACAGTTTCTTGCATGCGCTTGCTGGCTTTCCGTTCGAGCAATGTGAGTCGATTTTATCTTTTGAGGAGAAACGCAGATAAGGGAAAATTTCAGTTACAACCGACAAAGCTTAAAACATGCTTCATAGAAAGCTCAAACACTGATAAAAAACAAAAAAAAATAATTATCACAACAATCCTGTGGGAAAAGCTTGCGGCAAGCAAGAACAAGTTGATCAGAGATTACAGCGCAACTAAGCATCACGACAAAGCGACAAAGACACTAGTCGCGCTTTGGCAATGAAACATTTTGCCGGAAGACTTCTGTCCGCACTGCTCATCATGTGTTTTCCTAAAAGCTGTTTCTGGGTCAAAGTTGCAACAAAATTCAACACAGCCCTTCACCCGACGTAATGATTATGAATATCATGGCGGTGGTTTGAGTCTGCGGCAGTGGTGATATTGACAACAGACGGCGATCAAGTTGGATGACAAAAGGGACGATAAATGTGATCTAGTCACAGGTTAACATCCTTTCCATTCACATTCCGTACTCCAAACTTTTGAGTTTCATTGGACCAATCGAAATGAACATGACGTTCCAGTATCTAATATTCTATATACAGTAATTGGGAAGTTTAATGCTAAACAGAGCATTAACCTTGACCGCTGAAATTTCGCTGTAAAGGACACGTTGTTTACAATTGGCGTATCCGTGCTGTAAAAAAAATTTAATACTTTGCGCTGATATAACAGTCACGATGTGTGCTGCTCAAATTGATTGACAAACTCGTAGAACATACCGCGAACAGAAAAAGCAGGTTTGTTTAACTTCCCCGCTGCAAAGGTCCACAGTGAGCGGCTTTGAAAGAGTACGTTTAAAGAGCAACACTAAACAACGCTTTACACCAACCTGAATATATTCCACAGCTGATTTTTGGCCTCCGTCCTCAACCATACCTTTGCCCTGCTCTCGTAAGTAGGAGCTGACGCAGTCACGTAGGGTCTGCAAACCTTGAGGGACTCGTGCGAATAACTTGTACATGCACAGCAGGTCTGTTGACGTAAAGAGATAATTACGTTTTTAAAACATCTGTTGCAACAACAAAACGATGAAAGCAAAACAAGAAGTTATTTAATCAGAATACACGTCTTGACTTGTAGCCAGTAATGGCTTTACCCTTCGGCCTCTTCAGTATCATCGATACTGATTTCAACCCGCTAACGTTACCGGCCTGTTGCGATGATATTGACAAAGAAACCTCGCGCGTTCGCGACCACCTCGCATCGCCAAAGTGTCGTCATGGTGCCAGGCCCGTAGCCATGGGGGGGTAATTCGGAAGCAGTGTCCCCCAATTTTTTGCGGCCTGAAAAATTTGTTTTAAACATTTAATTGAAACAAAAGTCTTACCCCCCTTAAGTAAGTATTTTTCCCCTCTAACCTTAAAACCTGGCTACTGGCTTGCATGGTGCGCGGTACTGCAATGTTAGAAAAGGCAAAGGACTGGAAACAACTTAAGAACTGAGTCTTTTCTAAGCCACTGATTGGGGCCCATTTTCAGCAATACCAGACAGAAAGCTTAAAAACTAAACGAGATGGCAAGCCTGATTTCGTAGACCGGTATCATGAATGGTGTGGTGCTATAAGATAGTTACACTGGTGCAGTTGTTCATGCAATAATCGCTGCCCATCACTGACATTTTAATTAAAAACATTAAATATACAGGCTTTCTTAATAAGAACAATGCCAAGGTGAGGAGTGGTTGATTCACAAAAAGGTAAGAAGTTGTACAAAAATTTTACAAGTGAATGGAAAAGCTTACCGAGGAAGTTCACGACAAATATAACGAATTCTCACACAAAACAAACAGTTTAATTTTAAGAAGTTTTTTAGTTTCTTCCTCGGGTTTGCTGCTGGAAGGATGCAAGACAGCGTGGTCAGGGGCGTAGCGAGGTTAAATGGCGCTCGGTGCAAGAAGCAAGTTTGGCGCCCCCATGTTCGAACCTGAGCTCTTTCGGAAGCAAATTTGCTGTATTGAAGAAAGTACTTGTGAGTTGGGACATTTCGGCGCCCACCCGCAGTGATTCGGCGTCCGGGAAATTGTGCCTCCTTGCCCCCCCTCGTTACGCCCCTGAGCGTGGTTCAACTACTTTTGACCCACGGTCCATTTTACAAAAATGAGACAACTCGCGGGGCACTTCTTCCAATAACATCGTGTATAAAACAACAGGTTCACTACATTTGAAACTAAAAAAGGGAAGGTAAGTGAGTGCGTCAGTGAAATTATTACACATCAGCAACTAGAAATTCATTATAAATCTCTATCAGTGGGATGCCTGTGGTCGAGTCTTCTCAAACCTTATCGTTCCTTTATAATACCAGTGTTAGTGGTGGAAGTCAGAGACTATCGTTCATTGTTTCGTCTGCCATTCGATTTCTGTTTTTAGATTTGATTTGCTTCGTCGTAGAAAATGTACTCTTACACACGTATGTGTTTCCAAACATTGAGTGCATTTTTCGTGCGAAATCTTTCAGTTTGGGAAATATACTTTGCTGACTAATTTCAGCCATCTACAGTCTCTAACACCGTTAGTATTGTACATTTTTATTAAAAGATGTTATGCTTGTTCTAATTAAAATTACCTATTGCAGGGATGGGCAATTGATTTGGCTTGAGTGCCATTTCTAGTAGGCCACGTTTAGCGGATAGATAGACAGATTTATTTGTCGGTACTGAGTTCATTGCGCCTGATGTAGTCCTACTCTTCAAGATAACGAAAGCCAGGGCACCAAAAAAACAACAGTGCCCCAACGTACGGTTAGCGGCGGGCCGTAACTTCTAATCTGATGGTAAAATAAAACAATATGGTACACAGAAAAGGTATTATTAATTGTTCTTGTGCAAATGCACTTTATCCAGGGCAAGGAATTCAGTGAGACAAAATGTAACCTCACGGGCTCTTTAGCAAATTTCAAAAATTTTCTTGAATGCTTCCGCGGATCACTGAAAAATCCGTGGGCCTTTAGTTGGACCACACTGTTGTAAGGCATCTTTATAATCTTCTCGGATTTCCTTATAAAAGAACAACCGATTATGGAAAAAAAAGTCGGTTTGCTGAAAACTTTCGCACACGTACGCGTAATTCCTACTAAACTCCCCTCTTTCAAATTCTAAACCGCATGCGATCCGAATGTTTTTTTCTTGTATGACGTCAGTGAGATATGAATCGGTAACAGCCGCGGCGACTAGTGGAGCGCCATACAACGATGTGGTGGGGTGCATGCATTGCATCTGTTCCACCCTGTCACTTTCAGTTTGCTTCGCGCAAAACAAACGCGATGTGATAAACATTCATGCTGCGAACATTTCTGAACGAACAGATTTGGTTTTGAAGCTTCACACCAGAAAACTGAAACAGCACGTACCCTCCTTCTTGTCATGCTTAAGCATGTGTACCGCTCCGGAGTTTTCCATTTCGACAATAATTTTCATGTGTCTTTGGATCAGCTGCGCTTCCAGAACTGAAAAAATACAGTTGACAAACCGTTTTCCACCAATGCGATAACGCACTCCAAAAATATACGGTAGAGACGGCCTGTTTCAGATTGCAAACTTTCGACAAAATAAAAGCTTGTTTTGACATTTCCAAGCAAAAAATACTGGCGAAAGATAGGAAAATACAACAACAAGATTTCGCCAACGCGCATCTTTAGTCACAACGTGCTTACGTTGAAACGATTACTTGACCAATCACTTCACGATGGCAAGCTTGTTTGTGCGGTTGAAATAAAAGGTTGGCATATGTTCAAATGCAAGCAACGACCGCATGACTTCGGCCACACAGCTGAACGTGCAGTCTTTCAGTCGTAAGCACCAAGAATACCTTTAATTATCTCATTTTCTGTGCTTGGGTCCAGGTAATGCCGCGCACGTTCAGCTTCCTCGTCTATTCTTGACTCAACCTTCTTGATATAAACAGATGCGCTATTCTCTTGAAGGAACTTCTGGCCTTCCAACTGCGCATATTGTGCAGTGTAGACGTAAAATGGCGAAAAGTACGATAGCAATACAGTTTGACACTGCAACCAACTGAACAGGTGCATACTACAGGCGTTTCATCGAAAAAGTTACGATTGACAGTTCATTGTAGATTAAAAAAAGGTTAGCGTTCAGGTGGGCGTAATATTATTGCAAAGAGTGATCAATTTCTCTTAAAATCTAGCCAGTTCAAGAGCCCGATCTGACTCCCTAAAAATAATATTTAACGCAGAGCGTGAAACGGTAATGCAAAAGGATTGCGAGATAAAGTCAAAGTGAATGGGATGACCCACTCACTAAGCTATGTAATCTAAAACTCATAGTGTGTTAACATGCACACAAATCGTTCAAGTGCATCTGTGAAAAAATATCTTTAAACGGAGTATATAAATATAATGTTGGCATATTCTTCACAAGCACTAAAATATAGATCTTGGTTTTCGCTCACATCGTAAGTGTTTACTTTGCATTGGACGTTTCCAATTGCTTAAAACTGAGTTATGTTTGTTTATGCTTCGAAACGTCCTAAAGGCTGGCTTACCGCATGACGTGAATTATCTCCAGTACTTGCTATTTTTCGTTTGATTGGCCAATGCCGGTGACGCTTTCAAATAAGACTCTCACAAGAACACCTAACGGCAATATGTTTTCATCCAAATGCTTGACGTTAAACAAGTACAACATCCTGTCCAGCAACTACTTCTCTTTATCAAAGTCAGCTGAGTCGTCGCAAGGGAAGGCCGAGGACCCAGATGAGATTATTATTATCAACCTGTTTGTGTAAAACCTGGATTTTCAGAAGATTTAACTTGAAGTGTTTGACATTTTTTTTTTAAATTAAGCCTCATTTGTGGAAAGTGATTAATGTGTTTTAGTCACTGTCTGAAAAGTGTTTGAGCAATAAGTAAACGTTGGACAAAATTTGCTGCAATTTCCTTGGTTCTCCAAATTTTGTTTTACAGTAACACAATGCTTTGGAATTCATTGCCGTTCCCCATTTGCTGCTTGAATCCCGCAACAATCAAAGCCCGTCGACGTGCCGGGTTGGCCGCAAAGTTTCAAACCAAACGCAAGCAGATGGCACAGGTTACTGTTCTCGCCGAAAATGCGATTTTTTCTTCGAAAAAGTCGCACGCGCAACGTCTCCCAAAGACATGGCCGTGAAACTCAAGGTGATCAACGGACAGTCGAAAAGGTGAGCACAAAATGATTTCAACAAGCGCTACTTACAGAGTAAAACGCTGCAGATTGTTGTAAGAAGGCTGTTTCGAAAACTTCTTCGTAAACGTCTCTTTCACTTAAACTGAGGGTCATCAGCATCGAACAAGCGTTACGCACGGATCCTCTGCAAATAAATACAAATTGATACAATAGTAAGAAATTTAAAAATGGAATGATGGAAGCAAAACAGGCGTTAGAAGAATTTTTAGCCGAAGTCAGGAGAACATAAATTTGACACATATGTTTTGAAAAGTTAATTTCACGTGGAATGACGAAGTCATTTTATCCGAACAACATGCAGATGTAACCAAGTGCAATAACAAGGTTATTTTATTCAATATGTTGTATCACACTTGGATCTGAACAGGAAAAGCTGTTTGACGCGAATAATTTACTTGCCAGGTTTTCTATTTGACTGCAATTTTTCAGTGACTTCGTTTTCTTAAGCGCGCACATCTAGACAAGCAGCAATGCTCGCATTAGCGCGTTGGCCAGTACGCTTGCATGACAAAATCTCTGATATTCCAATTGCATATTATCCATGGCACTGAAAAGTTGCCAAAAAAGACAACATTCAAGTTGTGACACAGCAACACTGTGCCACTTACACGCTTGTAATGTCCGCTTCTGTGAAAATAAGTTCACGAAATATGTTATACCACACCCAGCAGGGCAGATTACATAAACCATCTGTTAACGGACACCGCCACCTGACGGATACTATACCATTTCAAGACCTGTCAAGTTTGCGGACTTTAGAAGTAACGGGCTCATGCCATTGTACACAAGTTTGTTCCGCTTTCAAGGTAGCTTGTTTAGCTTTTTCACCGACAAGATCGTGGAATGAAAATTAGAGTACTCAACAATATAAATTGTTTTAACGGAAAGGCAGTGTACTGGTGTAAGCAAACAAATGAACCAACAAACAGTCAACTTATTTTTCAACCAAGACGAGCTTGTACAGTATCAACGCGGTAACATTAAAGATTTATTAATCTACCATCTAAACCGAAACGTGCTCAAAATACATAAGCTGCATTTGATGCTACCATAAATCAAAAGACGAACAGGCTCAGCTACAAAAACGCCAAGCTCGTCAAGAAAACAAAATGCTGTTACGAAATCGTTCAGGGAGAAATGTACGGAAATATTCAGTTTACTTGGCCCAACCGCAGTCAATTCGAATATATTAGACCAGGGTTTTTTTAAGGAAAATGTTAGGTACCTGGTATGGACCTGTAGGGGCCCGAAAACTTTCCATTATTACCATTTCATAATATTGATTGCAGTATCCGTTCAAATATTTCCCTTGGTAATTTCTGATTCTAGGGACCCGAATCGGATCTCCAAAACACCTTTAAAAAATTGTATTAGACCTACGCTCATAAAATTCTATTTGACACAATTTCAGCATAGAAGTGAAATGATTCACTTAAAAGTATGTTTTCCATGGACTACCAAATGAAACCTCAATATTAGAAAATAATGCTTTTGGTTCCAAAATCATCGCATTTCCGAGTACATAATGAAGAGAACAAATTGCAACGACGTCAACTTTTGTAAATTGTGAAGAATTACGTAATATATACATTCCAATCAAACAGTCATAAAATACTAACATTACATAATATTATACATAATATAGGGTTTTTACATAATATAGGGTTTTTTTAAAGTGTTTTAAGGACCCGATTCGGGTCCCTAGAATCAGAGAAAATTATCATGGGGTTCCTAGAATCAGAGATAATCGGGTCCCCAGAATCAGAGAAATCGGGTCCCTACAGGTCCATATTGGGTACCTAACATTTTCCTTAAAAAATCCTGATTTATAGCATCTAAAAGTTAACCGCTGGTCATTTAACATTACTCCACCGCTGGTCATTTAATATTACTGCTTCGTTTAAGCGCCGAATATCATAGGTTATAAAAAAATGAGAATATTGGATTGATGATAAAATAGTGTAATTTAATGAAATTATTATGAGAATACAAGTTTTAAACATAACATTGATTACGATTCCTTTTTGTTGCAATAATAGAACTGAGTTTGAAAATGACGACAAATTAAGAGAGTTACCGAATGTTTGCGAATAGTCTTCCGCTATCATTCAGTACTAAAGCCAAACACCGAAAAATCGAATGATGAAACTGATCTACAAATCAACAAACACAATTATAGACACAACATAACCATCTGTTGGCGGATCAAAACTACTTCGTACCTGTCCACCACTTCACCTCTTCTTTCCCTGGCGACCATGTCCAGCAACATTTCACGGAGATTTTCGTGAATGTCATCTTGCCCGATAACGTGGCTTCGGAAAATCTTTAGTCCCAAGTTGTACACACTATCGACATTGCACTGCTGTACGTATACTCGATCCTGGAAAACAGGCATATGATTTTACAGAAGATGACATTACAAAAAAACAACACGTTTTTTTACAGCACAAGGGAACAAAAGACGCATCATACGGGTTTTCAAAAAACAAATCACATACTTTTTTTACAAATTCAAGTTACTTCAACACGTCGATGATTTGCCTCAACTATAAATATGGACGATAGAAACCAACAGATACGTTCATTCTCTGTTCAAGTGTAATTTCACAGTTGTAGGATGAAACCTCACCAAGAAATCAATCGCACTTTCCACTACACTGCCACCAGAATAGCGTGCAGCTGAGACTTGGGCTCCTGCACATCCAGTTAGGTGCTTACTACAATACTGAGTTGGAATTACTTAAAACCACTTTCGCATGTGCCCAATTACCTGGTCAAAGTGGTGTACACTCCAATATATTTTTATGTTCTCACGCAGATGAACGCCTGCTTTGTAACCAAAAATAAAAGCTATCTAAAGCTTTTCAACAAATATTTCCCCTTGCAGTCGTATGTATCACACATTAAAAGAATTTGCTGCAGACATTTAACATACCATGTACATAAGAATGTCTCGAATCATGACCATGCAAGTTTGGTGATCATCCCACGCTGCATTGAGGGTTTGTAGGAAGTTGTTGTTAAGAGCGTTAAGTACGTCTTTTTGCACCTGCAACAAACCGACCTTCAATAGGTGTTGTTGTATTCACCAGAAATACGAAGCGCTGTTTAGGCAGCCTGCTCAATTAACACATCAATATTGCTCTTTCCAAGTTGCACAACCTGCTGGATGATTACTACCACTTACATGTTTGGGTTTATTACGATGAATGGCAGCCCTGTTCTTAACGATAGCTTCACCATACTTATTCTAAATTAGACAGCTTATCAACTCTCACAATTGACCATAACTTTATTGGGCCAAGATGCACGCATTTCGTGCCAGATAACATAAAAGCACTACTTTTTGCACAATTATCTCTTTTTTCTGCAAAAAGAACAATCCACAAACTATCAATTCAAATCACTTTTGAGCAATACACAGGAAGTAGTGGTCAATACGATGAATTACACAGTGTCTTAGGTACACTCATGTTAAATTCTGAGCACATTCTTTCTGGAAGCTCTCAGTTTTCTCTGAGTGTAATTTATTTTTGTTTCTTTGAGCAAAAACCTTGACACATAGCGCACTATTAATGAATACACCAGACAAATTTTTCATGCCTGGTACATTCAGAGAAAACTGGTAAGAAACCATCTTTAGCCCGGTTTCTCCCCATGCACCAGACATGAAAAATCTGGCACAAGTTAAACAATAGCACTTGCCTTAAGTTGTAATGCTGTAGTGAGCTCAATCATATTTCAGGACATGTCTGGCAGCTGATGTCAAAATCACATTAATGTCAGAGGTGAATCAAGCAAAGCGTAAACAGGAGAAAACTACTCTACTTTGCAAACAATGCAATTGCTTTAGACAATGATGGAATGCTACAAAGAACCGTTGAATTTTTACCTTGTGGATCAGATGTTCTGTTACAACTTCTCGCAGACCAGTGTACAATTTCTCTCCATGTTTGTGAAGCACCATGGTGTAAGCATTTCGATAGAGTTCTTCAAAACTGAGCCCACCATTGTTCTTTTTCTGAATTTCCTGGATAGCTTTCTTCAGTAAGTCCCAGATGTTTGCGACATATTTTTCATCAATTGTCATCTAATAGAATAAAGTTTTGACAAAAGTGTGAAACTTACGCTGCAGCAGTAAATTGACATGCACAATTATACCAAGAGAGACCAAAATAACACTTGAAAATTTTGTATAACATGCTGCATTTGAAAAAAATTAAGCAAGCTAAGCTAGTTGAGTTCAGTTGTAGGAAAATAATTTTTTTCAAATCTGCTTAGCATTACTTACTACTAAGAGACAAGAAAAATTTAGCAAACATCACTACAATTAGCCCAAACATAATAGATTTACATTAATCACAGCAAAAAATATCTTACAGTTTGTCAATGAAAGTGGTGAAATGTTTACTGGTTTAACACTGAAATGGCAAACAAGGCACTTATATTTGAATATTTTGATATCAACAAAACTACTGTTTATACATCTTCAGACCTGATTGAAATGCAGGACTGAGAACTCCACTTCCATCCCTACGCCTAACATATATTCCACAGAAATTAGTATCTCAGACCTACATTTTAGCTGCTTCAGTCATACAACATTGCAAAACAAACTGAAATGCTGCAGTTGACCATTAATCAAAAAACAAAGGAACTGTTCCCTATGACATCACACACGACAAACAATGTCAATGGATTTTGGACCAAGTCCCTTTCAGAGACTTTTCACTTGCACTAATTAATTGATTGTGATAGAATTTGCATAGGTTATGCACACCAGCAAAAAAATAAATAAAACAAAAGTGATTTTCTTTCTTGCATCTACACATGCCAAGTGCAAAGTATATGCATCAAAGGATGAATGGCCAAAAGCACAATTAAGATTAGAAACATTAGCATATAGCAGTTAGCGGTTAACAATAGTAGAAACTTGCCCTTAGCTGCTTTACATCTGTATTTCTACACTTTAAACTGTTAGCAAGACACACAGACACAGAAATTCAAATAGAAAATCATGCTTCTCTACTAAATCATCATTGTGTTCTTCTTGTCATACAGTGAGTCTCTTTAGCCCATTCATATCAAAAAATTCAATTTTGTTGTGGTTTAAAATAAATAACAGACATACCACATTTCAAAAAAATGCTGTTTTTGCACTGCAAGTGATGCTTTTATACATTCAAATAACTTGCTAGAGAGGTCATTCTTGTTTACATCATTAGTTTTTCCATTCAATTGTTTTAAGCATGCAACATTGGAATTGTTGAATGCAATAGTAAACTAAGATAGTTGTTTAATTATGAACATATAATATTTAGATGCAACTTCACAGCAATGATCAAGGTTTCCATATAGGTTATTCTATGCCTAAAAAGTGTCAGCAAACAAAATGATGAATTGTCAAGGTACAGCATTCTAAATAGAACTTACAGCACAAGTTTAAAAAATCAAAACGCAAACACGTTTACTCCAACTTACCTTTATATTTTTAATAAAAAGATTGCACATCTTCAACATGACAAAAAATGCTGAATTTTACTTTTAAATAGAATCTATTAGCATATCAGCAAATCTTGAAAAATGCATTATGTATGATAGACTTCTACCATGTTTCATGCCCTTGTCAAACTGAACCACCTATTTCACATACTTCCCAAAATGCAAAGCTTGATTAATCAAAAAACTAGTCCTAAATCATGCAGGGCTCAAGTCACTCACTTATGACAGAGTATGTCTACTCAATGCTCTGCTTTAGCCGAGTGGCTTGCTTGTTTGTTCAAGCATAAGAAAACTTATTTTCATCTTACAAAAAACTCAACATGAAGAAAGTATATCTTCTAATCAATAGATCAGGGGTGGGCAATTAATTTGGCTCGGGGACCACTTTGAGAAGGCCACATTCAGCAGAGGGCCGCACCTTCTAATGGAAATAGAAGCAAGTATTGGTAAGTTACTACGTTGGAGGAAATTTCAGATTTTAATGTATTTCCTGAATGCTTTCACGGGCCACTGTAAACTCTGTGGCGGGCCACATTTGGCCCACGGGCCGCTATTTGCCCACCCCTGCAATAGATGGTACCCTTCAGATTTCATTGTGGAACACAGGTAATTGTGTTCACATAATCCACATAATGTTACACAGCTGTCTGCTTGTAACAAAGCAGTAACATCGCAATTACCAAAAAAATGAACTAGATTTTAAATTATTAGTTGCTTGAAAAGATGCTTTTCCAAGAGGTTTCAGAAATATATCAAGCTTGGTTAAAACACATAGTAATCATCGTAAAAGCATCATTACGGGCTAAAAACAAATTAAATCTATAAAACTTTATAAATTGCACGGATGGGAAAGCACATGCTACATGAAGCAATGTTTGTTTCTTCAGAGAAAACATTTGCTTCCTTAGCAATGCCTGTTTTTTCCTTTGCCTAATAAATGATTGCAATCATTACTTGTTTTCAAGGTACATTACTATAATCATAATCATCTCAACAACAACACTAAGCTCAATTTCGTTGTGCTATAATCATCTCAACAACAACACTAAGCTCAATTTTGTTTTGATTGTTGTTAATTAGAAAAAAACAACAAATACATTGGCTTCACACAGTGATTTTTTATCACAGTATATACATGTCTTGGGCAAGCAACCTAAACTACACTCATACTTCAATACAAGTCAATTATCTAACACAGAGGTCGCCAATGTGGTGCCTGCGGGCACCAGGTCGCCGGCAAGGACCATGTAGGTTGCCCATGGGCCTGTTCTGAAAATAACATTAGCATGATCAATGTCTTCACATTAACAAATGTCGATACTAAAATAATTGAAGGTGAATTGAGCAAAATTTTTGTTTCAGATGTGTGTATCAAACTAGTAGCCTTTCGCATTAATCGGTTTACAAGAAGTAGCTCGCAGTTTCAAAAAGGTTGGTGACCCCTCATCTAACACAACACTTTCAGAGAAACCTAGTAATGCTTATTTAACCAGTTTGTCAATAATTAACTGTATTAATAAAAAATACATAATAGCAACACAAAAAAACAGTAACTGCTGTAACAAGGCACAATGTAAATTCACATGAACTCAAAAGAATCAGCTCACCGGAAATGCTCTAATTCTCATTTTAGTGTCCTTTTTGGTTGTCAGTTTTGACATAGTGTTCTTTTCAGCGAATTTTCCACAAATCAAACAGGTGTACCAAGCTCAGAAATTGCACATTTTAATTACAACACAAGTGTAACGCTATCCTGCAAAAAGCACAGTTGTTATTCTGTAGCCATCACTCATGTTTATTTCTGCCAAACATAGATCTCACAACTAAGCCATTGTCTTTGTCACCTTGTGTAAAACTTAGCAGCATTGAAAACATTGCTTATGCTATTCATCCAATGATGTGAAACTGAAAACCATTTTATGGTGCCGCTGTTAAATGTAAGTTTTTTTGGTACCCCAAGAAAAATCAACAATTATCATGTACCTACAGGTTTTCACTGCTTTCTTAGTACTTTTTCATCAGTAGACAAAGATCAAAATGACCACAGAAAATGATTGCTTGATTAGAATTATTTTCTGGCAAATGCCACTTCCTTTCCTTAGGTGACATTTGTCAGTCACAGAACCAAGTAACAAAAGAGAAACACAATTATCAAGATGTCACATTATGCTTAGAGCAGTGGTTCTAAACCTTTGTACCACACCTACCTTGTCCTAAGTAATCATCCTGAGTTTAAAGCCCCCTGACTTTACACGAGTAAATTGGACAGAACACCGCCTCATTAAAAAACTTCCCTTGTTGTAGATGGCGTAAGTGCTCGCTCTCCCCTGAAAATTGGTTGATGCCCTCCTCCAGAGGTGTGCAGCCCCGATTAAGAACTACTGGCATAGAAGCTGACTTGTAACAATATTAACTTGTTATGCAGAAGGATCTTGTCACTCACGGTTACAGAAAAACTGATATTGTGAAGTTAATTCCATTTCTCATGTGTTACAGCTGCCACATGTGCCAACCTCAAGGACCAATATTATCAGAACACCACTAAATTTGTAATCATGATCAAACGTTTTTGCTTTAGGAATTAATTTATCAAAAGCTTATTGTAAAAAGGCAAAAAACAGGCTTACTGTAAAAGGCAAAGAAACAAGGTTTTGACCAGGCTGAAAAACTGAAAATAATTTCAACACACATTTGACTCTAGTCAAAAGAAAGAAGATTGCAACTAGTCACAAGTTTAATTTATTCAAACATCTGCTGAAGGCAGATTTTATGCAAGATTCTTGCTTCAGCCCTTAACTGACTCCAGAGTCCACAAAATTTGAGAGTGAGCAGTTTTCACTGAAATGTGCTTTTTATGTAGTTTGGCATTAAGAAAAGTTCAAACACTGTTCATGCCAATGGCAGTGTCGCCGATTTAGTTTCTCCACACCTCTCATGTCACACACAAGTTGCTGCACTAGCCTAAATTGTAAAAGCATACAATTGTGGTATCCCCCAAGGTTCTGTTTTGGAATTACGTCTTTTTTTATATGTATCTGAAACATCTCTTCAATAATTTAAATGTTTGTAGGCAATAACATCCCATTATGCTTATCCAGAATTCCACTTGGCTGCACAACTATTTCACATGATTTGTGATTATTTAATCAAGGTCGCTAAAATCTCAGTTATTAAGCACTGAAAACCTCAATCACAAAAAATTGGAAGTTCTGATAACCTGTTGTTCACCAACCTTTGGTTATCCCTACTTAGACATTATTAGTTATTGTAGGATCTTATATTGGAAACTAACAAAACTTCTGGCAAGAGTAAAGGAATTTAAACAAGTTTTACACCTAGTACCCTGATAAGCATTGCTTATTCTGTATTGCAGCCATATTCTACCTCTACTTCATTAGTCTTGTTGTTGACAATAATTGTTCTTTAGTCAACTTTGATGTTTTCAAAAGCCTGCAAAGTACAGTAGTAAAATGAACATAGTGTTTATGAAAATTCGGTGTGAAGAAAAAACAAAATTTATGAATTTTAGAAAACTGTTTATATTTTACCATAAATATGATAAAATGGCATAGGAACCAATTTTAGGTTGGTGTACCACCTAGTGGCTGTTTGCTCAACATAGGAAAAATGGCTCATTCACCCTGGATTGATTTGGTAGGCTTATCAAACCCTAGTCAAATGTGGTGACCATGTGATACCTACGTAAGCACACGTTGGAGCACTTTCCATGCTTCAGTAGCTTCATTTTTGTGTGTGAAATGTCAAAAGGTGCGCTTGCGGTCAACCTCGCTCTTTTCGATTTTGCAAAGAGAGTGAGTTCAGATCACGCAGACCCGACGTTATGGTTAGTGTGAGGTGGCTTATGCATGCTGACCCGACATTGTGGTTAGAGGGGGCTAAGCACCAGGTGGCTGTAAAGAGCTGAAAATCATTCAGCGCATGCTTCTATGGTCGTGTTAGCAGTATACAACATAAGTACTTCAGGCCCAAAACTTTTTTGTTATGAGTAATTCAGTTCAGACATATATGAAATCTACATTATCCCCTTTTCATCAAAATTGCATGATATGATATTAGAGTACAAAGTAACTTTGTGAGTGCTCAAATTGCTCAATGAGAGTTACATTTTCAGTGTAGTTTTTGTGATAAACTTTAGTTGAAGCACAGTATATTTTTTTTTATTTTTGAAAACAGGGTTCAGCACACCCGACATGTTGGTTAGTGTGACAAAAATTGAACGGAAGTATTCAAGGGTTAAAGCCATATCTCAAGAAGTGGATGAGCTAGAAAACTGGTTTTTGCTTTGAAAGATGTAGAATTACCACTTTCTTAGCTTCATGAAGGAGTTCCTTCCTAAATATTAATGTATGTAAAAAAATGTCATGAGTAAAAACATTTCAATAAGACTCATACATGTCTGTTGTGTGAATCTGTACATTTTTCCATTTGGTGGTCTTATCATAACCTGGGTTGCAACTTTTCTGGTTTCAACATATATCTGATAGCCAACTTTTCAGTCTGGCCGATTCAGTCTGGCCATTTCGGTCTGGGCTGTTTCAGTCTGGGCCATTTCTGTCTGGGCCGTTTCAGTCTGGGGACATTTCGGTCTGGGGACATTTTGGTCAGACTATGAAATCTTGCAGAAATCTTACATGTTCACATTTTAATGCAAACATACTTAAATCAACGAGAAGTTTTGTTTGAAAAAACTACAAACATGATTCAAAGATCCAACAGTTACAGCATCAACATATGATTTTCATTATCATCAGCAAGCAAATTAAATCATTATCGACATTTTGCAATTCAATACAAATTCTTCAAACTCATAATTACAATTCAGATTTAATCCCAATCATGACTCCTCAAAGGGAGTTGGTATAACAGCAGCTAGAGTGACATTTCGCCAGCCTATAACCATTTAAATAAATGAATGTAATAAGTTGTTCATGTACAGAAATGTCGTGACCGAAATGTCCCCAGACCAAAATATCCCGTGACCAAAACAGCCCAGACCGAAACGGCTCAGACCAAAACAGCCAGACCGAAAAGTCCTGTTCCGCATATAATCTAGCAACCAGCTGAAAATCTCTAAACTTTTTTTGACTAATTTCTTCTCTCGATTGGTATATCTCCTTCTCCGTTTACAAGGATCAGTTACAAGTGATTGTCCCCATGCCTTGCAGTATGCTGATGACAAAAGCTCCAGCCCTATCTGACAGCTGATATTGCTTGCACATTCTTGCCTTGTTAGTCCATTGTTTGACAGTTTTGGGATGTTGCATGACATAGGTCCATATTTCCCGACATTTTTTTGCTTGCGGCACCCAACAGCAAATAAATACAATTTGTGGTACCCAGTAGAAAGCCCATAGCAATTTTCATTAAGGTTTGATGACATTTTGAAAATCGTTTTTTTAGTATTTTTTGAAATAGTATTTTTCTGCATTAACATGCAGTACCCTTAAGTCTTATGAATGGCACCCTAGATCAGTTGGGAACCACTGACTTAGTTGCTATCTGTTGGTGCAAAATTGAAGCTTCAGGCAGCTATGCTACAAAACTACCCACCTCACTGCTGAAATTGGAAATAAAGGTTCAGGGAGGATTTGCTGTTCTGAACTCGATGGTTAAGCATATGCATCTAATGCAGAGATTGGCATAGGAAGTCATTAAGCATCTTATCTGAACCTTGCATATGAAGGGCTGATTGGAATGTCATCATCTGCACATCTATAAGATAAGTGCAATCTTCTGCAGGCATTCTCAAACAATGTTGGGTAACTATTTGTCTTCTTTGGTAGTATTCGCAGACATCAAAAGGTTTCTCTAGGTCCTGTAAGATGCATGTGCCAAAGTTCGTTTGGCTCTGAATTACTTCAAGGGTACTCTGTAAGTTTGCTTAAGGTTATCATTACTTTTGGTAAGTTAGTTGCAATGGTTGTAATGATGCTGTGCGTAGACACTGCACCACACCCAGGGTTTTTTAAGGCTTCACGTTGGTGACCATTAACACATCGGCTGCCCATCTATGAATATATCATACTTGGAAATCAGGGAAAAACCAGGCATATTTCGGCTGACTTACTGACCGCATAGCTCCTCAGCCGATTGTGCTAGAGAGCTGTTCAAACCCTCAAAAGACTCAGCAAGTCTTTGAGTCTGCAGTCACTATAAATTTTTTTGGTTTTGGATTTCGGCTATTTTGTGAGTGACATCATAAGTAAGGCAGGTTTTTGGCCATTATTGGCTGCTGGTACCTGACCTGGGCTCAACCGCTAGATGGAAGTATTTTGCTCAAGTTTTCCTGGGAAACTAGGCTAGAATTTTTTTTCTTGGGTCTTTTGAGACCTTAATCAACTTTCTAGCGTTTCTGATTAAAAAATTATGATCTAAAATAAACAAACAAAGTAATTATCTAATTATGAGATTAATTACTTTGCATATTTTATATCATAATTTTTGAACCAGAAACCTTAGCAAGTCGATCAAAGAATCAAAAGACCCAGATTTTAGTCTAGTTTCTAATAAAAACTTGAGCGAAATACTACCATCTGGCGGTTTGGGCCTAGGGCCAGATGAAGTGGACCAAAAAGGCCTAAAACAACTCCACTTATGACATCACTCACAAAAAAACCAAAACCAAAATAATTTTTTTAATTGCAGACGCGAAGACTTGCCGAATCTGTTGGGGGATGGATAGCTCTCTGTGCAATTGCCGCCGGAGATATTCCTGCACAAAGACACATGCAAACTGCTGGATTTTAGCCTTAGGCTACTGGCATGGTAGGTGTTAAGACATTTTCAGAGACCACAACTATTTCATCTGAATACTGAGATGGTCATCAAGCAAGGTTTTAGTGCATTTTGGTGGTGGTTATGCAACAAGATTCTATTGTATTTTGAAAGAACTTTGGAAAAATGAGAGAAACAAGACCAAAATGATCTCTCAAATAACCTTGAAAAACACTGACTACACTAATCTTCCGTGCAGTTCTTGAGCAACTTCACAACTTCTCTGGCAATATCTACAGCTCTGTACAAAAGTTAAGGTCACAATCAATAAATTGACATAACAGGAAAGACTATCATAACTTGCAAAAACATGCTTATGACATGCCAAACTTCAAAATTGCAAAGTAAATACTACTGTTTAACCCTGTAATGCCCGTGCTGGCCACTACGCTGGCCACCACGCTTCTGGCCATAACTCGCCAACCACTGGAGCTAGGGAGCTGTTCAAACCCTACAAAGATCTGGAAAGTCTTCAAGTTTCGATTTTAAAAAATGGGAAATTTTGGATTTCAGTTTTTTGTTGATGGCATCATAATTAGGTTAAGTTTTGCAGTTTTTTTGGATGACATCACTGGCCTGGCGGACACAATGAGCCTGTTTCATGGATCAAAGTTGTACTTGATTCTAGGCTATAATATAAGCCTTTAGACCTTGATCCACTTTCTAGCAGTTCTGGTTCCAAAATCATGGCTCAAAGACCACAAATTAATTAATTCCATTGCGGATTATACATGTTATAACTTATAAGTACACCTTGACAATGAATGAGGTTAAGAAGCAAGCAACTGTGAATTTTTTGTTTCTTGACAAATAATGAACTGCACATAGAATTAGGAGTGCTACTACATGCTAGTAACCAATAGTTTTGTGCTAAGATAATTAAGCAAACTAAAAGTTAAGACTATGAGCAACTTTAGTTTGTGTTTTTAACTCATGGAAATCATGTATAATTTTCCACTTCGAAATTATAGAAGTTAAAACTGCAAAGTATACTGTGGTGAAGAGCACAGTTTTGATGAAGTGTAAGCATATATTATTGGGTGGACTGCGGAAACGCCCAGGTACTACGGCAAAGTGCTTCTTTGATATTAGGGTCTATGAGTGGTTAAGTTCTGTTGGTAGGTAACTTTCGAAGTGAAACAGGTAACTAAAGCAAACTGTGTTAGCAAAATCAGTCATGAAACTAAAAAACAAAGTCAACCAGAAACTGACAAAATTGACAACCAGTTGAAATATATCTCTACATTGTCACAAAACACACATGATGCTATCACATCAAAAAATACCGTTGGATTTTGATGAGCAATAGAAACAAAGAGCATATAATTGCTTAAGAAAGAAAATTAAATATATACCAGATGACAAACTATCATACGTTCTGACAAGTACCAAATTCATACTAAAAACCTGCACAGACTCACCAAGTCCACCAAACTCACACCTGGAACTGTACAAATACTTAAAACAGATCACAATGCATTGCAGGATTACTGCTTATACAGTATAAAGAAACTTGACAATCACCTTTGGTACTTGTCACAATGCTTAGTCTGCTTGTCATTCTTAGCGACTCTGTTCCCCTGAGTGAAAAGTGAGCAATGTCAGCAATGGCTAAGGCACTCCTTTGTTACCCCAAGGTAATAAATTTGTTCTAATACAGATGCCTCTTCTGACCGACAATGTTTCACTTGTTGCAAAGATTCCTGGACACTACTTCAGCTCCTGAATGTAGACCATAGTTTTTAAAAGCAGACCCAAAGCCTTGGCAACAAAATAACAGTTATATTACTGTTCACAACTTTTTCAAGAACCTAAATGCTGCCAATGACACTTCAAAACGTGCCGCTGGTCTGCTAACAGTGTGTAACATGGGAAAAGTTTCAAGAAGTAGAAAGCAGCAAGTATAGTTAAGAAGCATTGTCAGCAGGGCTGTGGAGTCGGAAGTCTCATCATCCGACTCCGGGCAATTTCGAATATCCGACTCTGGACCGACTCCGACCTTCAGCTGTATTAGTTACTTAAAGTGATTATTTTTTTCAGATAAGTTCATAAACCCTACTTGCACTTTTTAAGAATACGGAAACTTGTTTTAAAACTATGTAGGCCTACATGAATGTTCATCTCTCACTTTTGCAAACTATGATCAAACAGGGGTTAGTCTTTCATTTTTGCAAGAAAGAAGTACTCGACTAAACTGCCACAATTCAAACTATCAGAGAACGCTGATAATTTGATTAAAAGAGATACTTTGCAAACAAGTAAAATGAAAAAATGCGTGCATCCCACTGGTGTGCAAGTGCACATATTGCGCAACGCGGTTGAAAAACGCGCTTGGGCATACTATCTCAAATGATTTCATTGACACAACATTTTTGCAGTCGAACGCTGCCAAGCTTCAGCTCTGCTGAATGCACATGTGTTGCTATCTTTTTCCTTAGATGGCCAAATGAACATGTTACAAGTAAGCTCTTATAGGCTACAGGTGAAAATCCACGAACTACCAAACCAAGAAAGAATTTTTAGCTTAACCACTTGGTAGCATTCACTTTTCTCTTCATTATCTAAACAGTTCATACTACCCTGCCTTCAGTTAGGTACAACAACCTTGCAAGGTGTAACAATTAGTCGACATGGATTTTTTAATACAAAAGTTGCAATATAATGGCTGAGCTCAACATAAATTACTGTTACAAAAATCACTGCAGTTTAACTTCAAAGCGACTGCGATTGGAATTGTATGATAAAATAACCAAAACTCATTTGTATGTTTTAAGGAATATTTGTTCCTTTTAAGAAATTTATTTGTACGTTTAATGTTTGTACGAAGTTTGCTACTATACGTAGAAGGCCAAGCGAAGCAACTGTGTTGTTTCAATTAATTGGATCAAAGCATTGCAAAGCAGTTGGAGAAGTATGACCAGAAACCAGATGTCGAGATTATCGTTCGCTGTCAGACAGTTACCGCGCTTCGCCCACACTGCGCGACAAAAGAGCATGACAACCTGGCAACGTGACAAAATCCGAGTGTCTATTCTATTGGGATTGGGGTCATAGCGCGTTTTTATTTGAGTTGCCGCTTACTTGCTGATCGAATCAGACTGTGGAGTGCCGAGTGTGGACAAGTCAGTCAACATCAGCACATATTTGCGGTGCTAAGTCCTTGTGCAAAAACATTTAAATCAAATGTAGGCAGTGGCGACTCGGCACTCGGGATCAGCCCGATTCTTCAACTACGCTTTATAATGTAGAACGCGAGCTGGCTTGCTTTGCATATTTGTGACACCAACCACTTCACTGATTAAAGTTGTTAACTCGGGCTCTTTCCATTGGGTCTTGTCAGTGTTCATATATTTTCGTTTCATGTTGAACCTCCGTATTCACTTTGCAAGTGACGTAAATCAAAAAATATTTTTTGTAGCAAAGCAACGGTTCTCACGACTACGTTTGCTCGTGCTTTACTCGGGCTAATCCGTCAGAACCTGAGATTTTTTTAAAGTTATGTTATTTGCAGCAATGGATTTGCATACAACATTTGAATTCCAATCTAATGGACGGTCTCCATTCGAGAATAATTTCAAACTAACGATAAATAGTCTGGGAATTCGGGCTAATATGAATTAGCCTAGTACGCACAGGACTAACTGGCGTTGTCATTGCTCTGTGACATGCGATGCGTAACAATGGAGTTCTCATGAGAACTTCTCCTTGCTTGTTCATTGTTGCATAACTAACATCACAGAGCAACGATAGTGCCAACCAGAATGAAAGCAAATGGAAATTTCAATGACGCAAACCTCGAAAGGTTGCACTGACTCAGCAAAAGTTGGGTGATGAGTCCGAGTGTTGCTGCTGACCTGGAATCGCCCCTGAGTGTAGGCATGCGAGTTAGTGTGCTGCAGCCATTCTGAATAGCCATGATCATCTTTTGTTGAAACGTTAAGCTGCTTAAATTACCAAGAGTGATGCTTGCGAACATTTGTGGCACAAACAGTCACAATCGGCGAGAAAAAGGTCAGCCCGGAGTCGGAGTCGTTAAAATTTTCTGCGACTCTGACTCTTCAGGTTCAAAATCCTTCCGACTCCTCGACTCCACAGCCCTGATTGTCAGTATGCTGCAGCAAACACTATATGAAACTGCTACATCTTGTGAAAGAGTGACAAAGCAAAATCTTCAAAGTGCTAGGAAGTACATGGATTTTTTAAGAAACTAGAGCTAAAAAGATTGAGAAACCTGACAATTACTTTTACGAACTATATACCTGACCAACTTCTGAAAATATACTGTTGTTTTTCCTAAGGTTGAGCCCTTGTGTTTTTCATGTCCCATCTCACTGTGCTGATTAGTCTATAATGCTTTTGTTTACATATCTATTCATATCAACTAAAATCTGGCAATAGTATCTCATTTTGTATGATTTTGGCATTAGTCTCTTTGTTTATTATGTGAGTGACAAAGTAGTCAGCTTCAGTGATGGTATTCCTGTGCTGCGTAATGTTGCTTACTGCAAACATTTTCTACAGGATATCTTTTGTTGATTTATAACAAAGAAACTTTATGACAATGTGCTTCAAAATGCACTCATCAAACTTCTGGCTGACACTGTGGATTACAATGTTCAACATGATTTTTTTTCTAAATTCTCTACTTAAGTTTGATACACAGTAAACACCAAAAATAAAACACTTAGCCTAAGATCATCAGAAAATCAAGAAATCTTAAATATCTCAAAAAACAAATTAAAACAAGCAAGTAAAATGTATTAAATGCATATAGGAACATGTTAGTTCTGGCTCATTAAAAATAATTTTTGTTTTAGCCCTTTCAGTTGTTGAGATCTTGCATTATTACATTTTTTGGGTTGTTTCCATGGATATGCTCATAGAGGCGTCAAACAACAACTGATTCAACTTTTTTTGTCATTTTTATGAATGATGAGGCCAACTGCAACTTTTGACCAATTTACATAAAGATCTGAGACCTTCACCCAAAATCGGTATGGCCCATTGCAGACCAAAAGTTCCCCTAGTAGGCTTGTTAGCCAGTTGCCTTCCAGTGGGCTTATTGAATCTGTTTTATTTGGGTGACTGAGTGTTACAAAATGACCAATGGTCAAAATTTCAAAACTACTGCAGCGATGTGTTGTGATCTTTTGTGATATATTTGACATAAATCATGTTTGTAGAAACATTGCTTAGCTTACTGCTTGCTGCAAATGGCTAATTTAAGTAGTTGACAAAGTGTAAGACTCTGCAAATGAAATGCTGAAGTATTTCTCAGTTTAGCGGCTCCATGCAGTGTGACTAGTGTGATTGGGTGCAATGCTAGGTTGCTTTTTGACTCAAGATATTTTAACAAACCATATAACTCCATAGCTTTAGCCAGCTCATGTATCAGACTCTATCACTGGTCTTGCATTTATGACATTCAACAAATTATTAATGCTTGCAGTGTTATTATTAGCTCGCAACACAATATCATGTCTTATGACTAGGTTAATGTTATTTGCTGCAAATTGTTGTCTTTTGTTCATGCAGATATAACAATTTTGAAGCATTAAAGTCGACTAGCATGGCTATATGTGCTGTTGCAACTTGTAGCATGAGAAGTGTGTGGTTGGCGCAGCTGCAGCCATTGATGCTCGCCAAACGCCCCTCACCTGTCAACTCGTGAGAAACAGATTGGTAAGGATGAAGTGGTGCACTGTCATGCTTCAGGATTCAATGCCTCATGCCTATTTTGATGCACTTCCTTCTTATTGCTTGAGTACACAAAACAAACAAATGCACTGATGTCTTCACATGTCTACTCAACATTAAGTGGGATATTTGAAGCCACAGTAATGCTCACAGACAAAACGTCACCTAATTTTGAACACAACGCAAGCAGGCACAACTGTTTATTTTGTCAAGTTTCTTCCAAATCCATCACACGAATCTTCGGTATGCTATGCATCTGTAGGTCTAGGGTGAAAAAAAGGAAACGTTATGTTGCAATCTTGTTTCATGTGATTTTCAATATGTACCCCATATTGAAGAATGACAACACATTTAAACAACAAAAAGCTTTAACCTGGCGGCAAGCTTCTGATGAATCTGCCTGCTTTCTGCTTTCATTCTTCTGCAACGATTAAAACTTGCAAGCATATCTATTTTCCATAGTTATCGGCCACAAAGATGGCGGCAAGTAAATCAGTCACAGTTTATTAACACCTTTAAAATGTAGATATTTTTCAAATCCAATCGCACATACTCATAGATGAGTTCATCCTCTAAGGGTGGCCCGTTTGCTTCTTGATATTAATAGCAGTCCGCTTCTAAAACATCAATCTCGAGGCAGTTGCAATGAAATCCTGAATAGTCTGTTATGCAGTCCACATTTTTCACCATTAGTTTCATACTGACGTTCGGTAAATCATTGCAGCAAACGCACTCTGTAGCTGTTGGCATACTTGCGCATTGCCCACAGGTACACCTATAGAAAGATTATTTGCTATTTCATAGTTGTACGAGATGGGGCTGTTTTAGTCGCACCCCACACTTGACAAGTTTCCAAAAATATCGGGCAGAAAAAGTTAAAAAATCGGCGAAAACATTTGAAGGTTTGAACTAAGATGTTTACCACAAAAGAGAAAACAATGTAAAAGACAGGGCCACAGAAGAGCAGGGGCATTGCTCCCTGCTCGATTCAGAAGGGGGGCAGAGGTGCCATTTTCATTCAGTATCATAAGTAATTTCATGATTATGATTATTAAGCTGGAAGTCAAACAAATTTATTGTAGTTTTTTGTGCACCCAATTCAGAATGGTTATTATTTTTGAGGTCAATGTTTGTACTGAACAGAAGCAAGCATATTGGTACCGATTTTTTTATTATAAATTTCCATTACCATGAACTTTTCCACTGCCCCTCCTGCCCTACCGCTGTTTCAGCGACCTTGGTAAAAGAAGAAAATTGTTGTTCTGCATCAAAGAGGTGACAAAGCAGCTACTTTTTGACAAGCCACAAACTTCGGCTTTCTCCAGAACCATAGCCATGACAGGGCAGTGCCCTCCCAAACTTTTTTGGTGCCCAGAAAATTTTGTTTCAAACATATCATAAAAAGAATAATATATCATCTTTACCCCCTAAAATGTGTTTTTCTCCTCTAAACCTTAAAGTCCGGCTATGGGCCTGGCCATCCCCCTGTAAAAGTTTTTATGATACTGTCAACAATCAATGAACAATGGCTTTACGTTGTGAAGTTTGTCTAATGTACTTGAAACCTTACCAGTTCAGTTGACGATGTAATGGAAAAAGTATCACCTTTCGGGAAAAACTACTTTACTTTGTCTAATTTTGAAAACACAAGCAGCCAAAACTCTTCTGCTTATTGTAAGCTTGCCCACTCAGGTTTTTATGACTGTTGCGATGGGAAATCCCGAGCGGCATATGCGCAAAGCTTCGCACTGTGGCAGCAAGCAACAATAGAGTTCACATGCCATGATCACTCTCCGCCTACGCTAGTCATCATGTTCAACCGTTCACACGTTAATATCGGCAGAGCTTGCACGCCACGATCACTCTATTGTTGCTTGTTCGCGCCACATATACGTATGGTGTTGTTCTTCACGCACATCCCGTTCGTGGTGAATCACACAATCAACGCAACATCACCGGAGAGGTTGCAACAACACCAACCCTGTCAGCAATCAAAGATTTCAAACTAAAAATCCCTCTCAGCTACTTAAAAGCTTACCAATACTCAATATCAGGAATACCCTCATGTAAGCCAGCTTTTTCATCTTCAGTGACATCGCTGCTGCTTGCAGGTTCACTAACTTTCAACTGGTTAGGTGTAGGCTCATACTGGTGTGGCAGCACAACATTTGCAAAACCCAATTTTTCAGTGTCACTGCCACTCTCAACATAAATTTGCCATTTCTGGGTTGTATGCTGTATAAACATTTCAGAGTAATCAAGTCAAGTGACAATTCAACTTTTACTGCAAAGACAATAGTTACACTCCAGAAAAAACACGTTGCATTACGTGGCGGGTCGCTAACGGGAAAATGCAATGCTTCAACGTGAAATAACATGCATAGAGAATGTTCTGACATGACGCTTTGTGAGTCAGTAATGACAGATTGTCGAACTTTATTTGCTTCCCACAGTTTAACCGCATAAGCATTCTTGACAAAAATTAGTGATTTAGAATCAGAATGAAAAGTTCCATCAATGTGAGCAAGAAAATCTATGTTGGCTGACCTTTAAACAAAACTTTGAAATCCTACAGAGATATTCGTAATCTTTCATTTTACTTTCCTGTTACTCCCTTCAAAAATATATATCATTGTGGTACAATGATCACACCTTTAATGTGCAATACCTAGTTAGGATAAGCTTCCACCAATCCAATACCTTCTTTGACCTATACAATCCAAAATAAAGTTAGATTAGTCACAAACAATTACATACTGTATGTGTAAGTTAGAATCATTGCAAAATTATGAAAGCAGAGCCCAGTCAACTTGATTCCTCAAAATGTACGGCAATTCGAAAGCTTTTAATTATATATAATCATATTTAATAAATGTGCGTCTAGTACTAAAAACTACTAGATTAGTACTAAAAAGTAGTTGCAATGAGCTAAAAACATAGCAATTCAATGACAACTGCCAAGAAGAAATGAGTAAAATGATGAAAAATTTTTGTACAAATCTTTTCAAATCATCTTTACAAAATTAAAAATTAACTCTTAATCAGCTTTAAAACAATTCATTAATTTCAAGATCACAACCATGCAAACATTCAAGTCATCTCAAGAATAAAAATTTCCTAGAAAAGCCAGATATTTCACGTTTTAAGAAAATCGACTCAAATTAACTTTTAAGCAATTACTAAGCTCTGATGAATTCTTTATGTCAGGTCTATTCAGGATACACCACACAGCTTTTTCAGGAGTGTTTTTGCCCTCTAACACAAAGCAAACAATGCATTAACTAAAGAGGAAGTCAGCATGAAAAAGGAGCAGTGTGTTCAAAATTAATGTAAACAAGTTTCTGATAAACTTGTGATATAGACTTACCCAACTGGAAAATTACCTAGTTATTTGAGTTGTCCTGCTAAAATGACTTAGGCCTTGCTTAGGCAAAAACAGTTTTGTAATTGTGGTTATAATAAAATTGTAGTCTTCTGCCTTATGAGTATGATTTGGATTTACAATTAGACTTTTTGATATTTGCACAGCATTGCAGCATTGTGGGTTATACCAATAAGACATGAATGAATTTAGTATTACTCAAGCAGGAATTGAACTTGATTAAAGTCATTTGCAACTACTGCAGGTCTGCACATGGTTCTACAAAAAAGGTCATGGCAATTTTTACTCAACCAATGCAGTGGCACTTAGTTAGGCTACATGCTTTTAATGTCACAACAATACATATTCACTTCAATGCAGAGACATTCCATCATAACTCAACAATGTGAGAAATCCCATGAACTTCAATTTTCATATTTATCAGTACTGGATAATTGCTGTTACAGTTTCCCAGTTTTAGTGAAAAGATATTTTCTTGGTCTTTTGATGGAAGGTAACCCCCATCTCAAAGTATATTGTCACATTAAATTTTTTTGGTTATCTCAGGGTACCCAGTATGCACCTGTAGAGACCCGATCTCTCTGATTTTAATGACCCAATTTTCTCTTGTTCTAGGGACCCGATGATCATTTTCTCTGATTCTAGAGACCCAAATCAGGTCCTTAAAACAACTTCAAAAAACCCTGGTTATCTCTTCCCACACAAAAATTATAATAAAAGAACACTAGTTTTTTTTATCCAGACAAAGGGATAAAAAAAACTTTTCTGGGTAAAAATAACTATAGCTCTTTCATCCATATTTGACTGTGTTTTGTACATTAAAAGTAATCCACATTTCTGCACAACCATTTAATCATCATGTAGACTTGGAATGATTTAGTTACAGCTAGTTTTCATGTAAACACAGTAGATTACAATTATTACTTCAGTTCAAGCAGCCTTGAGCAGGTCATCAGTATTCTTTTCCAAACTTGCAGGGGCTGGCATACTTTTTGGACACCATGCTCTCACTTAAAAATTAAACAAGCCTTTCCTCTGCCTGCATCTGCAAGTATTGGCTGGTCTGGACCATAAAAACAATTAACACCTTAGCTGCCGGTATGATACAGGCTAAAAACCAGCAGTTTGCACATGTTTTTGCGCGAGAATATCTCTGCCGACGATTGCGCTAGACAGCTGTTCAAACCCTCACAAGACTCGGCAAGTGTTTGTGTCTGCTATGAAAAAATTTTTTCAGTTATGGGTTTCAGGTTTTTCATGAGTGACGTCATAAGTGGAATAGTTTTAGGCCTTTTTGGCCCACTTAATCTGGCCCTAGGCTCAAACCACTAGAAGGTAATTTTTCACTCCAGTTTTTATTGAACACCAGGCTAAAATCTGGGTCTTTTGATACTTCTGATGACTTGCTAAGGTTTTGGGTTCAAAAGTTATGACCAAAGCACAACAAAATCAGTAATTGACCTACTAATAATTATTTTGTTTACTTTAGGCCATAACTTTTGAACCAGAAATGCTAAGAAGTCAATCAAGGGCTCAAAGGACTCAGATTCTAGCCTGGTTTCCAATGTAAACTTGAGCAAAATATTTCCGTCTATCAGTTGGGCCTTACGCCAGGTAACATGAGCCAAAATGGTCAAAAACCTACCTCACTTATGACGCCATTCACAAAATCCAAAACCCCAATTTTTTTTTTCATTGCAGACTCGAGGAATTGCTGAGTTTTTAACCCTTTAACGAACGTGCGCACCAACATATTGGGGCGCCCTTTTTTGGCCATAACTAGCCAGGCGATTGAGCTAGAGAGCTGTTCAAACCCTTTACGGATTCAGCAAGTCTTCTAGTTGTAATCGAAAAAAAACGTTTTTCGTTTTGGGTTTGAGGTTTTCTGGGGGGAATGTCACAAGTAGGGGTG
>Ga0210059_1000658_pt1 | contig 46180 bp, 31 predicted proteins | sample Ectturendosymbi2_FD_188042 | JGI IMG/M metagenome (GOLD analysis project Ga0210059, IMG submission 188042) | Ecteinascidia turbinata endosymbiont from Florida, USA - Sample 2 (SPAdes) (version 2) | ecosystem: Host-associated > Tunicates > Ascidians > Unclassified | place: Key West, Florida... | reverse complement strand
GTACGCAAAAGAAGGTTTTGCTTTTAACACGAACTAAGATATTCATGAGAACTCCGTTTGCTTCTGCGTTGGATAAATCTGCGACCACCGTGTGATCAGGTTTGTAATATCTTGGGTGCCTGAAGACACTGCGTGTTCGTGTCATTCCTTTATAGCACAAACATAAATTTTCTACGATATTCATGTCGCCTAATGCCTCTGAAAAACGCAAAAACGGGTTATCAACATATTAACACATCACCACTTTCTTACATTGGCGCAGCTCACTTTGTACTATTTCGCGTTCACCTTTTCTAATCATCGCACCATTAGCGCGGTTGTTACAACTTCGTTGTAACAAACTCATCATCCTCTTTTTCGTACTTAGAACGATTACATGACGATTCGGTGCTATATATTTGCAGTAAATTACTACTTGGCACAGAGCGAATGAGGCTCGGCGCGTTTGATTTCCACTCGGCGCTTCCTTTTCGGATACAACTACTGAGAAGAGCAAAAACATCAAATTCGTTTGTACGGTCGAGTCGACTGGCGGAGAAACGCGTGAGACTTGTTTCTGAAGAGTTTACTAAAAACGGGCTAAACACATGTTGTGAGCAGCTCGGCTTTTCGATCATGGCCACAACAAAATCCGCCCATGAAAATTTTCTACGTACGCCACTGAACACACGGGCAAACGTAGGAGGTCAGTTTTGGAGTTGTCTAAACAATTATCAACACACCAACAGAAGCACTATTTACAGTCCCGGATTTACCTATAGGCTATATAGGCTTAAGCCTAGGGCCTCAAGATCCAACGGGGCCTCCAACAAACTGTGGTAAGCATAGAGCCAATGGCCGGTATATGATCATTTAGATTAAACTTCGTCAAAAATTTGTCTTAATTATTTTTCACGAACTTTAGTTTTATTCAACTTTCGTGGTGACAACGCCAGTCTTCCAACGGGTTTCCATGAATTTCAATACGACGGTTGGTCAAGCCGCATGCCAACTATTGTGTCGATGTACTCAAAGCACGCTGGCTGCGTCCTGCGTTTGCTGAATCGTACCAATTGTTACGTGTGACTCTATCAAAAGAACTTGTGGCTGTTCATGTTTGAAATGCACCTGATCAGTGGCATAACTGACGTGTGGCAGGCGTGCGAATCGCCCCCCTGCTAAGCTAAATGTAAAATCCGCTAGCTTGTATTGTGGTATTTACTATTCTTTTGGTTTCAGTAGATTGTTGTTTTTTGCGTTTTTGGAGTGATTTCTGGTGATTTCGGGTTTTTGTATAGGCATTCAATACCGGATTTGCTATTGTTTCTCAACTATTTTCTGAGTGTTAGCCAGTGGGCTCCCTTCAGCTTAGTTTCCCCGTGGCTCAAACCCCTAGTTACGTCACTGCACTTGATTAAAGCAGGGTTGCACTGTAAATAAGAGCTATGTGTAGGGCTAGCAGCAGTACCCTACAATAAAAGCATAGTTGTTTCTTATGTGACTGAGCAATACAGTAGTTTTGTCAGCGTATTTATCGCGTAAAGCTCGATTGGTATTTTTATATGTGATTTTTTCCACTTGAATTTCCTTCAGTACAGTCATTCAGAAATCAGATTGCTATTGAGTACTTGCGCAAGTTTGTACTGCTCCCACGCTAAGCAAATCAGAACAGATCTTGATGAGCTTGAATAGCAAACTGAAGCCACTTTGCCAACAAGCAAACATAGAACTCTTACCCCATGGAGAAAAAGAAAAGGGTAACACCGAGAAAATGGCAAAAGCACGTTTGGGTCTGATGCCTTAGATTAGTGGTTCTTAGTTTATTCAACCACGCGAAACCTTATTTCTTAGCTTGATGGTCACTTACTTCTCAGGCGCAAGGTCCTTTTCAAGATTCAAAAGATTTAAAAATGAATTAAAGGGCCTCCATGTTCCAGGAGAGGTTATCCACACCAAGCATTCGGTGCATTAAGAGTGACAAACTTAGGCAAACAAATTATAATGAATTCTTAGATAATTTTGTGATGAAGTAGGCAGGGCAAAACCTTTTCAACTGGTTACTGTGTTGTGTTCAGCCTTACTTGATTCGATGATTGTAGCTTTTTATTTCTTCTATACGTATTTCAATAATGACACCATAAGCGAAATTTAAACCTGTTCAGTCGCCACTGTGGGCATTGGTGAGCTCAGCCCTTCCAAATTTGAATATGAAACACTAAAGATTTTATCAAATTTTCAGAATCAAGTCCCCTTGCGCAAATTTAAATCCCCTATTCAAGACTCTGGCGACGGTTCTGGTTTTTAAAACCCTTTAAGTCCCGCACGGGCCACTTTTTTGACCCGACCTTTAAAAATCCATAACTCGCCAGCCGATTGAGCTAGAGAGCTATCCAAACCATCCACGGATTCAGCAAGTCTTCTGCTTGAAATCGAAAAAACAACGTTTTTCGTTTTCGGTTTGGGGTTCGCTGGGGGGACCGCCACACGTGGGGGTGTTTTGGATTTTTTCCGGCCACCTTTACCTGGCCCTGGACCCCAACCCATTAGGCCATTATTTTGGCTGAATATTTGTGTGGAAACTAGGCCCAAATCCGCGTCTTTGGAGCCCTTGAATGACTTTTTAGCGTATCTGTAGCCGAAATTATGGACAAAAAACAAAATTTAGTGAAATTTTCTGCACCTACAAACCCCAATCTGGGATGGAATACGCGCCTTTTCTAAGTGGCCATGAAATTTGGGCTTTTTAATATACTTAACTGGGACGTTCTTGCTCTCCAGACACCTTACCCAGCCAAGACCACACGCTTAGCGCAACTGCATAGCGTTTCACATGCCCTCGTTTCAACTTTGCAGAAGCACCGGTCAAAAACGTCAAAACTGCTACGATTTAGCAGCCTACACTTCAGAGTGAATTGGGGGGTGACCATGCACGGCGGTTCGTATGTGGTTAATTTGTTCAAACAGAAAGTTGTATCGCAGAAAACGATCGTTCTGCCACAGTGACACTACACAACAATCTTATTTGTCACAGACACTCTGACCATCTTCACTGCACAAATCATCCATTCACATATGTATTGACGAAAAATATATCCACACTCTCTCGCAGATCAAAAAGTACACCGTTTAGAAAAAAATGTTTTCAATGAAATATCATGCAAAAGCGCAAAGCTATTTTTTCTGTGGCGAGTTTTCGTAATTCATTTGCTCAGTTTGTTTTAAGCCTGAGTGTCTTACTTTCTTGTTTTTTTTCACCGTTCGTGTTGTTCTGGTCGTTGATTATTATGAAATCATGACTTATTTGTAGAAAGTGCTTGAAAAAATGAATATTAGGCAGTTTATGAAAAGAAAAAGCATTTCTGATAGCCGAAGTGTAGAAAAGATTTCAGACAAAAGATTGAGAACTGGGGTTCAACCAGCACAGGCAAGTTAGACTAATGAGGTAGTAAAGCGTTTTGTGAACGTCCATTTGCATTGCATGTTTCATCGTCAGCAACCTGAAAAGGATAAGCAAAATTTCGAAATTGCCTCCCTGGAAACATAGCTGCAGACGTCCACGAATGCACTGATTTCAATAAAATTTTTGGGTCATAAAGCATGATGGTGTTTGGTTCAATTATTTTAAGCCACTCAAAAACGATAAATGCCAAAGTTGTCAATTTCCTAAACCTCCTATCCTAAACGTAGTAATCAAAAAGCTCTACAATTTTGACGCGTGGTGAACAGCCTAAGAACATGAAATACCAGTAGAGCGTTTTGATATTCATGCGCGAGGCCCCCAAAAGCGCGAGGCCCCTGGTATTTGCCCGGTTTGCCCAATGGTTAATTCGGCCCTGGCAGTAGATACTCCAATTTAGAAACTCTCTTGCTTTTCGCCACGGCGACTTTGCATAAGTCTCATTTCTTAAGGGCAGACCTACCGCTCTTCCAAGAAATGCGCTTGATGAAAGAATACTGGCCTTATTTGTTTGTGAAGTGGCTTACCTTTGCTTCTTGGTTATCATATACTCCGTTTTCCTCCAACTCCTTTTGCATTGCATAGGCGTCACTTTTCGAAAAGTTTGTTCCTGTGGTGTGCATGGCTCGAGATACGAAGCGCACAGAGAGGAAAAAGTAGGCGTAGAAATATGAGCAAAAGTCTAACAGAGTTGTTGGCTGAGTCTGGAGTTAGCGAAGAAGATAGCCCGTTTTTCAGTGTGTAGAAATGTGTTTTTAAAGCCTTTTACAATAGTATTTTACACCTTCTAATTGACGTAATACAGAATGTCGACTTATCACCATCCGTTCAAGTTACTGTTCATTTGCTTTCCTTGCAAGCAGGCGTCTCCATATCAAAGTTTAGATTCAACTTCAATTTTGAGATGGTTTTAGAGTGATAGATTTGCCAAAAAAATGTGCAGGAAGCTTGCTTGTTTATTTCATTAGATGAAAATCTCAATGCAAAACTTTTCTTTGATCTCTCTGCGTATATACAGCTTGATGGAAACGTTTGTGTATGTTTTCTTCCTGTCATTTTTTGAAGCTGCAGAAATTCATTGTTTGTTTAGATATAAAGCAATTTACTTTGTTGACGGGTTACGTTGCGCAAAATCGAAAAAACGTTTTGCACGATTCTAATTTCATATTGTTCCTATCGGTTTTTACAGTCAAAATATTTGTGTAAGTGGAATATGCTTGATTAGTTTGCTGAAAGCAAATTTCCAAGATAAATCCGCTCAAGTCAGACGGTAAGGTTTCTTTTTATCTCATTTGTAGAGAAAAGAATGCTTTCAGTTCATTGAAACTAATATAGGCAGTCTTTGCTTACTTGTGCTCTACTATATAAGATTTTGAGATCTCAGTTAATGGCAAAATTCTTCAACACGGGTTAACTGAGAATCAATTAGACTTATCGTACTTTTGAGCACAACAAATTATTAAGCTTTTTGAAACCTCAGTTGAAAACAATTTTGAGTTCGTTTTTAGACGAAAACAAAATGATTTCATAATGGTCTGACAAATGGCACCCTATTTTCATGCAAAATTGAAAATTTCAGATAAAAGGTGTCGAAAGTGCTAAATCGCAAAAAACTAACTAACGTTTGAAAAATCTTGTCATTCACTCCATATAAAATATTATAGTTCTAAGAGGTTAATCACAATCAATTTGTTTTTCTTCACAAACAAACAAAACCTTTGTTATTAGAACTTACTGATAAAACTTAAATATTGATGATAGCTAAGCACAGAAAAGTTACACAATATTTTGAATAAAAACGTAAGGAAAGAGTGTTACGATAATACCAAATATGTTGGATATGATCATTTTACAAAAATATTGTTCAGCACACACATTCATGTTGTTACAGACTTGTAAAATACGAAAGCCTAGAAATATTAACAAAGTCGTTGAAAAACACTGACAACATGTCAAAGTCAATTGTATGCGGAGATTTGGAATTTGTTGAATCTGTTGGGGAGTTTGAAGAACCCACTGGCAAAGTAGCTAAGGTAATATTTTGCAACGATCGGTTTTGCAATTATGTTGCCTTCAAGATGTGTATCAAAGGTAGTGTAGAATAATTTTTTTTGTTTGACCTTGAATGCTTTGCTTTTGACAATAGTGTTAATTTCTCTCTTTTTACCTTAAATTTAAGTTGTTTTAACCTTTCTCACCAGTGTTCAATTTTTGAAACACCGGCTTGAATCATAAATGTGTGGTTTTTAGTTTTTACCAGTTTTTTTTACTAAATCCCGCTGTTCATCATAAGGTACATTTTTTCTGCTTTTCACTCTGTATCAAAAATACGTTTCTGTTTGGTACTGCTAATTACCTGTATCGGATTTTTACCAAAAATTGTTTACTGTTTTAACTAAGCTTATGCACACATTTTAGAGAAATATGCAATTTGTTTTCAAGGTCACACAACATTTTTTCTACTCTTTGAATTATGTTTCAAAGTAACTTCAGAAAAGACCGTTAAACAATGTGTTCAATTGGAGTTTAAAATGAAATTTTAATTTATTTTGTGATAAAGTAATAAGTCACGTTACTTTTTGTTTGCAGCGATTTGGCAGAGAAGCTTGGTCGGAATTAAAAAAAATTGGGTCACTTCACATAGTTTTTTAAAACTAAATTACAAAAAAATTTGGGATTATCAATACATTGGCCACAGTGCACTACCTATAATAACAAATTCACCTACAATGTACACATTCAGCCCTTATGTTACCCTTAGCAACAGACTTAAATTCAGAAATATAAATTTCCAAAGCTTTAAAATTTTCTTTTTATTATTCTTTCTTTATCCTTGACGCAAAAAATATTCTTGGATTTTCATCAAAATTTTTATAATTATTGATTGCAGTGGTTTTCAACCTTTTTTGTACTGCGACCCACTTGAGGCAACTCACTGTAACCCAATGACCCACATCAAAGCAAATGCAATACAGTTGTGTACATAAAATATCTACTCGCGACACGTCCAAAAATGCTTCGCGGTCCATCTGGGGTCGCGAGCTCCAGGGTAAAAAGCACGGGATTGGAGTATATTTTTCGAAACCATGAGTGATACTTAGTAGCAGGAAAGCACCACCAAATTTTGTAGCATGAAATAAAACTAGGAATCATCACTTGCTGATGATTTGATGCACGTTTCACCACTGGCCATGTTTGACAGTTTCTGGAAGATTTTCAATAAAACAAAATTTATCTGTACCAGACAAGTTTTTGATAGTAGAGCTATCAAGAAATTTCAAGTAGCGAAAAAATTGTAATCAATAATCCAAACAATATTTTTGGAAGTCATGTTTAAGTGATGCATTTTCCAAATAATATTTTCAATCATGATACACCGGCGAAGGCCCAGGTATAGTTTAATTTTTTTTCGGCGTTATAAAACCAAATCTGTGTTTTTGAGATTTTGGAGTTTTGCTGTAAAATGATCGTTTCATTTCAGCGTCGTTGTAAATAGTTTTTTCATCTGTTGCGTTTGCTCTTAATTTTTTGTTTTAGAATTCTTTCAGGATATTTTCGGCATGCACTGTTTATATTTCATGCTCAGCAATGAATGTTGTAAATTTGTTCCATAACATGTGGTTCAACTCTTATCAGATAGAATTTCATTTGGTTTCTGAAAAAATTGCTTTCATAATCCAGTTTTTCATTCGCGATATCTTATCTCATTACAGAATTTAACATTGTTTTTTAAAAAAATCCTTCTTAGTTTAATTTTTGGCAACCACTGCTTTTACTACCATGGGTCAAGTATTTATTTTTAGTGCGTCAGTAATACAGCTATGTTTAGCATTCTGAACGTCGATATACTCCAGTCTGAACACCCCTGCAAATGAAATGTGTGTTTCTTACTACAGGCTATATTTGTCTTTTGCAATGAAACATGTATAAGTACGACACAACTACTATGCTCAGTAGTGATCAAGAATGGAGGAATATTTAATCTATCAATAAAACTCACAATCGCGTGTCTCATTCTTTAACAAACTTATTTTGCATGTAGTATGCGATCATCGATGCTAACACAGCTGACAATCTGGAAGCACTTGGAGCGGTGTATAAGCATATGACTCAAAAATGGAATCTTACTCCTCCACATTTGCTTATTTCCATAACTGGCGGGAACAAGAATTTCACTCTGAAGCCGCAACTTAAAAAAGCATTTCGAGAAGGTTTAATGAAAGTGGCCGAAACCGCAGGTACACAGTGCGTGAATAATTTGATTCACGAAACAGATTTGGCCAAGTTGACTGGGAAAAGCAGAAGCTTGAATTTCGATTAAAATTCAAACTAGCGTTGTTACAATAAACAGTGTTTGGTACAAGTAAGCTCCGTGCTTAACTCTTAGTAACCTTCTAAAGATGTTATTTGTTTTTATAGCTCGCAAGATTGACAAAATGTGTTACAGTTTTCTCGAAGACGGCCTTTTTTACGAGCCTGTTCAAAACAGGAAATATCTTCCCATCTTTGCTAATTTGGAAACCGTTTTACAATTTTTCCAGTTGCAGTGTTCAAGGCTGTTCCGCTTCTAACACGATTCAGTTTACTATTACTCCCAAAACAGAGTTGTAAGTCGGGCCGTGTTCAGGCTCGGTTCGGGCTTACGTTGGTCAAAATGTTTCGGGCCAATTTCGGGCCTACATACAAAACTTTTTAATAACATAAAGATTTCAGAGTAAAGATTTTTTTATCCGTGACGTAGATTTGTTGTGTTCACCATGGTGATTTCTGTGAGTAAAGCGATTGTGACTTACCTTCAGCTGATTCTATTGGCAAACACGGCGGTGTTCTTTTGTTTTCTACTCGGATTATTCTCGCACTGTTTGCGAGAAGGCGACAGCGGTGAGGAAATTAGAACGCGGTGGTTTTGATTCGAAAAGATGAATCACTTACGCGATTCGTGGCTTGTTTTAAGAAATGATGGCCTACAGACCGGCTTTTCGTGCCTACCGCTGTCCTAGATAGTTTCTTTTATGCCTCTTGCGCCATCGTGGATAGTTTCGTGATAGGTTCCTTTTTTTCTTGAGAAACATTACATTCCGTAATATTATCGTGGACTAACAAGCTAAATTTGTGCTTGTTTAAGCCAATGTTTTGGTCAAGGTGGTTGCTATTTTGGGTGTGATAAAGCCGTGTGCCTGCAGCTATGCCGTACACGACGTTTTGTGATACCCGCAGTTGCGTGTATCTTGACTCACTTGATAAATTTGGCTTTCGGGCCTAAATCGGGATTCAAAAATAGATGTCGGGCCGGGTTCGGGCTTGTGATTGCAGACCCGGGCCGGATTCGGGCTTCAAAATGAAGCCCCTTTACAACTTTGCTCCAAAATCACGAGGCCTTTGTTTTCCCGTAAACGTAACAGGAAGGCAGTGGCGGATCCAGACCAGGCGTTTAGGGGGGGCAGTCAAATTGGGCGGCGATAAAAAGGTCTTCCCTTGCTTAAGTACCAAACGTTGTCTGCGACAATCGTTGTGTGTCACACATAAGAGGTTACTTTTTGTAGGCCAAAAAGTGGCTATTTTTGTTGGTCGAACTATGCGATTTTTCAGGGAATAACCACAATTTGAAAGTGTTTTGTATCATCAATTCAGAAAACGTTTGAAACGGGTCCCAATCAGTGGGCTTCATTTTTCACAAGCTACACAGATCTCGTTTATCTACAAAATGCGTTTAAAAGGTATAAAATCATGCTGCGCGCAAGTGTTTGCCACTGTTTTGGCTATCCGTAGCGAAATCAGCGACGAACGGTGTCTGCAACGCATTCCCGATCTGGTAAGAAGCAGAACGGTTCTTCTTAGACTTGGACGTGACAACTCATGTCCCACGATAGGACTCAAATAAAAGCTAAATGACGACCACGTTTCCAAGCGAAGTTTGTGCATTTACATGCACACGAAAGACTTATTTGATGCTGAAGCGACAATTCAAAAACAACACATGAAGAAAGGCATTTGACAAGACACTACTCCCATTTTACGTAGCTTTGCTGGCTATCGTAAAAAGAACGATATCATCATCGCATGATAGATTTACACTGGGCCTTAAAGCATGTTGCCCCAAATAACATTTAACGCCACTTATAAAGGTAGATTTTCAATCAAGTCTTAAATACCGTTCCACATTTTTCGACACTGGATTGCTGATGTGAAGAAAAACATCAACCCCACTAGACCACGTCATTTAAAAAAGTTGTGACACTTTTCAACAGAAGTGGAAGCAAGCGGGCTGAGCCCCCCAAATTCACAATCAATACCTCCAAAGTCAACGGCCACTGAGTGAACTGCCGTAGCACTCCTTGGGCAAGAGTGTTCACCCAAAATCGCCGCGGCAGGGGGAAAATTTCAGGGTTCGGCCTGCCGGTAACTGCCGTCACCAAAAATTCAAATTAAATTGCTTTTTTGCTCAAATTTATATGATACAAGCGGAATGATCCAACAACCAATAAGCTAAGCATTTTCTGTCGGTTGCAGATGTCGCTAACCACGCCAAATTTGTCTTTTCACGGTCACGGCGTGAGTTGTCTACGGGCTTGCAATTGCTGCAAAAGGTTTAAAACCACACAGCCATCAGCAATGTTCCCTGCAATTTTTGATGACGCTGCGCGGAAAAACAAGCGGGTGCACTGAGTCACAATTTTTGCGCTGAGTCACAATTTTACTGAGAAGTTATTAAATCTATTACAGCGGGCGGTCAGCAAGTAGTGGAGACTGCGCTAAGCATTGTTGCAACTGCGCGGAGGTATCTTAGCAACTGCACGGCCGCGCAGCTTTGAGGGAACATTGGCCATCAGTAGCTGTTGCCTGACGCGTAGCCAGGTGGAGGCAAATGGCGCCGTCATTCCCCCAATTTTGGACTGCAAATATTCAGGTGTTGAGCAAAAATGGTATGACCACGTAAAACCAATTATTCAATCCACTAAGCTGAAGATAGCTAGTATTTTGGCAAAGTTCCTGCGTTGGAGCTGTAGGGGTACGAAGTGGGGGGGGGAGATTTGGACAAGATTTGAAAAATTCATGAAAAATTTCCCGATATGTTTGGGCAGGTTCCTTAAGCAGAACCATCGCCCTGCAAAACTCTCCTATGCGTTTTCCTCAAAGTGGCGCAAAAATTCGGGCGAATTGAAAATTTTTCTCCCTAAAGCCCAGGTTCCCGTATGCCTGTAGTTAGAGTTGTGTACCATGATTTGTTGAGGCGCGTCGCTGAGCGCAGTAATCAGGGGCGTAACAGCGGGGGTCAAGGGGCACAATTCCCCTTGCACCGAATCACCATGAGGGCGCCGAAAAGTCCCAACAATGTCAAAGTACTTCAGTGCAGTACATTTGCTTCCGAAAGACCTCAGGTTCGAACATGGGGGCGCCAAACTTCCTTCTTACCCCGGGCGCCGTCTAACCTCGTTACGCCCCTAACGGTAATTCAAATACTCCTCTGCGTTGTTCATGTATATAAAGTGAGGAGTTGCACAACTGCATAATTACGGAGGTTATGATTAATTGAGCTAATCGAGCACGTTCACTGCATCATTGTCACACAGCGGGAAGTTTTTTGCAAACGTATACGTCTGTAGCTTTTTACACGCTGCATTATGGTTCAATCAGCAGGGGCGTAACGTGGGGGCAGTGGGGGCGCAATTACCCGGAGGCCAAATCACTCTCGGGACGCTAAAATACTGCGGGTCTCCAAAATGTTCCAACAATGTCACACGTACATTCTTCAATACAGTACATTTGCTTCCGGAAGACCTCAGGTTCGAAAATGGGGGCGCCAAACTTGTTTCTTGCCCCGGGCGACATCTAACCTCGTTACGCACCTGTCAATCTGGAGATTTGTTCCGTCAAGAAACTCATCCACTCACCTTTATGCTGCAAAACTACGATGCAGACAAACTGCGGACTCACGAACCGCACTGGCAATAGCCCTGAAACTGCTTTTTCGTTTTCATTTTGGACGTTTGAAAATCTTGAGTCAGTAATAAGTTTTCCATATTGCATTCCTATTTTGCTGCTGCCTTTCCTTTTCCTTTCAAGGTGGTCATCAGGCATTAAAGAAATAAACTTGTATAAAAACAGACCATCTTCATTCAGCACAGCAGCATGTCGAGAACTGCGTTGATCGAACGCGACTGTGTTTGCGAAAGCTGGGCAGTTCTCACGCGGCAACGAAATAACGAAACAGTGAAATTATTACGTAACAATGGCATTATTCATGCTATTCGATAAGAGGTTGAGTAAAGTCCGGCACGTCAATCCTGACGTTTAACTAAGCGAAAAACATTCTTTATTTTAGAGTATTTTTTAATCTGTTTCTACTTCCATGGGTACCAAAAAGGGGAGCATTTATGGCAAAGGGGCGCCATTCAAGGGGGCGCCACAGAGGTTTAGGGGGGCAGTTGCCCCAAGCTGCCCCCCTGGATCCGCCACTGCAGGAAAGCGTATAAAGGCGGCAAACGTCTAACAAAAACCAAATGTAATTAAAAGCTTAGAACAAGGTCACCAACATGGTTCCCGCGGGCACCAGGCCGCCGGCGAGGACCACGTTGGACGCCCGCGGGGCTGTATTGAAAATAGCATTAGGATGATGAGTATCGTCACACAGATTAACATCATTAATAATAACATAATTCATTGAGCGAACTTTTTATTTCAGAAGTGTGTATCAAACTAGTAGCCCTCCGCGTTAATCGGTACCCAAGAAGTAGCTCTCAGTTTTACAAAGGTTATTAACCCCTGGCTTAGACCAATGTAAGTGTTCACACTGTGTATGCTATTCCCTTCGCCAATACGCTCCTAATCGTTAGGAGTTTAGGCGACAACCCAGGTATTTGGGAAAGCTTGGAAACAAAACCTATGTTACTGATGTATTAGCTTCTTAACAGTGTGTTTGTTCCCCAGAAATATTTGATATAATCAAAACTTAACGCACAAAAATAAACTTCATTAAAGGCAAGCGCAGGCAAACGACTGTATTTATTGAACAATGGGTTAATTAAACCCTAACTGCTTTTTTGTTCTTTCTCTTTGCGAAGGAGTTTGGATTGTAACAGGAGGTTCCAACGTTGGCGTAACGAAACATGTTGGAAGAGCTGTAGATCAGTACGCCACCTTTAGATCAAGTCAACAGGTACTTTTGGATATAAGAATTACTGTTGAAAATCATCTGGGTTTGAAGAAAGAAAAACATCACTGACTAATAGTGTTTTAGTTTCATTGAAGGAAGAATACCACTGACTAATAGTGTTTTATATTTCAATTCAGGGAGGCTTGGAACTTTGTTTGGGGAGCTAAGCCCACTAAAGCCCTCCCATGGCGACGGGACTGCGTATAAGTAAACAGACACAAGGAATTTCGAAAGTTTCAGGATGCTACCGAGGCTTTACATTTTTTATTTTCTGATATTTTTTCAAAGAATCTCACTCTGGCTATATTTGCCTGGACATCTTGCACCTCAAAACAAGCTCAAATTCTTCTCTAAATTTTTTCATTACAGCAAGCGAAATCGAGTCTGTTTCCAGTATAAGGTCCCATTTTAAATCACCATGCATTAACGTGCATAAAGTTTGAAACAATGCTTCTAACGATGAAATGAGCGAAGTCTTTTCCAAGCTGAAAGCGAAAACATATATAACACAAAATATTTTGTCAAAAATGATTTTGTAATTATTTGTGCAATTAGTTCATCATAAACGTTAAATTTACCGTACATTAACAACGTAATTTTTTCCTTTGTGCGATAATGTCATTTTTCCACAATAATAGTACAAATACATATTCCCATTAACTAACTTATTTGATTTTAAGGGTTTTAGTTGAAATTACATTAAAATGAAGCTTCAAAATTTGGCCGTTACGACTATAAAATTAAATAACGTTTGCAGTAAGGAAATAGTGAACAAAAAAGAATGAAAGCAAACACAACAGCGCGAAAATAACATGAAACAAAAGTATCCTTGACCATTTGCCAAATTTTAAAAGGCACTGCATAGTAGCGGTTGTTTGAGATTGAAGCAAACTTGGGGTGCAATTGAAATACGCAATTATGTGATTTACGTTTAACACAAGTAAAGCACCCTCCCACCAAAAATACAGGTATTTTGAATATTTCTGGGAATAAGTACAGCAGAGGTTAGAATTTCAGATAGTTTTCGTGCGTATGAATTTTTATACCTTATTGTAACCGTTTGCAGTCAAAGATACATGCGTGATAGCACTTTAAAAATCAGGTTTGGAATAATGAAACATTGCGTTGCCATTCAGACCATGAAAAATGAATTGCATTGCACTGTAAGATACAAGCCAAAAAACGTTGGTATCACAGTACTTGGTTTGGTAAATGTTCAATCGGATATGTGCATAATGTTTCAACTTTATGATGTTCTCAGATTTGACTCAACTGTAATTATTAATGTACTTATCTACATATCATCCCTGAAGTTAAACAACCAATTGTTTTTTAATTTTCGTAGTATAGTGCATGAATACACTGAGAACGTGCCAGGAGTTGCCATGCGTAATCCTTTGTTTGTTTTGATGCGTCGGGTAATTCTGCGCTCGTGCACGGCAACTCCTGGGCGCAGTAAAACAAACAAAGAATCGTGCACGGCTTCTCCTGGCAACTCCTCAGTGTAGTTTGGCCTAGGTCAAAATAAAGTAAAAATTTGTAAATTAAAAAGTCAAAATTTAACCTTTAGGTCAAAAAATTAATTGCCCTAGTTATGACTGACCGACTTTAATTACGGACATGATTATCATTTCTGAATTTTCAGTTGACATTGAACGGCCCAGACTGCAAGCGTAGATACTGCCGAGAAAATGTTCGTGTTATTTAAGTTCCCGACTCGCTTATATTCAAACATATGGTAAAGTTTATCTGCAATTAGTCTCTCATGGTACTTATTTGTATTTGAGTATTTTGCCTACAAATACTCTAATTTGTTTGTACATCAAATGTTGTTTTAGTCCCATATGTGTCCTCGACAATTCACTGCTCTGAGCATTGTTTGCAAAAATAAGTTTTTAAGTTATTGCAGTGTGTGTAAATTGATTGTTGCGTTTTCCCCTAGCATATGATGAAAATCCTCATACAAAAAATATCCGCAGCGAAATCAACGCCAGCTCTAACATTTTATTCTGTAGATGAAAAACGAACGGTTGCATTTGCATTAATCTTCTGTTGATCAAAAACTGTGTTTGCGATGCGATATATTAAAACCGAATATGTTGGTTATGATTTGCACACTCTCCATTGCAATAGTCCTAAACACCAAATCTAGATAAGCTGGTGGTGAGAAACACTAAAAGGTTAACAAATTCTTATCAGTAACTTTCATGTTTATTATTACCAATGATGTGCAATTTTTTGCTTTTCTTTACCTTCAGTTGAAAATATTTCCTGGTTTTATGCTTTGAATCTGTAGGTTGTGACTTTGGGCATCGCCACCTTCGGGGATATTTACAAATCGGATGAGCTAAAGGAAAAATCCAAAGTAAGATTAAAACATACTTTATCGTGAAACGTTACTTTCCAATCTTATTTTAGTTTTTGTTGTCGAGCAGGGAAATGCTATTCATCAGTACAGAGTAAATGGAGCGTCACCTGGAAACATCGCTTTGGAAGAGAATCATTCTCACTTTATTCTAGTTGATAATGGCAAAACCTCAAACGAAGAGATTAATCTTCGTTTCAAGTTGGAGGCATTGATAGGTAATGAGTGTTTTCAGTGTTTTTTTTTCGTTCTGTTTTGCTGCTTGACAGTACTTATAAACGAGTAAATAGTGTTTATAAATGTTGCCATTGAAACAATTCTGTAACTGCAACAGCGATCCACCAGACATGTTGTTATCCCCGAACGACTCTCAGGTTTTTTGAAGTGTCTTCGCTTTTGCAATAAGCTTCTTTTTCTGGCCCCAGACAATATCAAAAACATGTTATAAGCGTAAGAAATCGGTTTGCTGAAAAAATACCGTCACAGTAAAGGCTGTTTCGTTTTTAAATGTGATCAATATGACATTTTGTTTATCATCAAGAAGCAGGGACGCCGGAAAGTCGGTAGGGCAGGGGGGGCACTAAAAAAGTTGAGAGCAATGGAAACTTACGAAAAACAAATAAATCGTTACCAATTATCCTTGCTACTGTTTAACAACAATGTTGACCTAAACAATAATAAAAGAAACTATAGAAAATGTATTTCAATTCGATCTTAAATAAACCATAAAATTACCTATGCTGCTGTTATGAATAAGACACCTTTGCCCCCGTTTTCCTTCTTTTGAAAGGCCAGGAGGGCAATGCCACCGCTCTCCGGCGTCCCTGATTACCGTTATCAACAGTCATTGTCTCGCTGCATTACTTGCCAAGATGTCTGCGTTCAACAGTCTCATGCGGCAAACCGCCTAATATCGTAACTTGAAGTGAACATTGGAAGATTTGTTGTCATGTTATTGTCACACAATAAAGACCAACAGTAAAACAATCCACTTGCAAGTTTGGCAACTAGCTGCCCTTGCGGGGAAAGGAGCGGCCATGAGTGAACTGCAAGCTCACCACTGCGTGACACCAGAAGAGTGAACCTGGCTCTTGCGCACAGGGCCTATGAGCGGCGGGTACAAGAGGTACATCGTACCCGGGCCCGGGAGGTACTGGGGTCCGGGTGGATGTAAGTACTCATGCTGTTTTTCTGTCATCAAGCCCAAAATAAGACTGCAGCACTGGTAGCTATATTTGAAAATCTTAGCATGGCAGCTGTTTCAATATTCTGATTACTGTACAAACAAGCTTTACAAATTTCGATGAGGACCCAAGCTAGGGGGCCGATATCGGTCTTGGTACCTTGGTACGTGACGAGGGGGCAAGGGGGGCACAACTCCCCGGGCGCCGAATCAATATGGGCGTGTCAAATCACTGTGGGGCGTGCCGAATGACTGCGGCGGGCCCCAATAAGCCCCAACAATGACACATGTAGGCCTACTTTTTTCAATACAGTACATTTGCTTCCGAAAGACCTCAGGTTCAAATTTGGGGGCGCCAAACTTGCTTCTTGCCTCGGGCGCCATCTAATGTTGTTACGCCCCTGTTCGTACCCCCTGGTAAAATATCCCTGAGGTCCTGCGTTGTGCAGTGTGAGTTGTCGTACCGGCTGATAAACTGTCATTGCAAGAAATAAACCAATTAATCGGAATTGAGCTGCTGACGTCAAGTTTTCTAGAAAATTTGGTTCTTAGTCCCAATTTCCATGGAGGGGAAAATGCCCGTTTTGACCACCCTGCGGACACCCATGGTTTTGATGTACCACGATTTCAAAGCTGTTTGCTTGAATTCAGTGCGAAAGCGCACCCACAATAGTCATTCTTTTCGCATTTACATGTTCAGTAACAATGTTGACCTGTAACAGAAATTATAGAAAACCGTTCTGAATTTTATGTGCGAGCGAATAGCTGCAATAAATTTGTTTGAAGCCGATCTTGATATATCATTGCATTACTTATGATACTGTTATGTAAGGGCACCTATGCCTCCGTTGCCCCCCCTTTAACCCCTGCTTACACCCCTGTTCTGGTGTCCCTGTCAAGAAGTGCCAGCAAAAGCAATTGATAGTAATAAAATCACATTTTGTTTCTTCTGCTGAGCGTAAAATCTCACAAGAGACCATAAAATGTTTTTTGAGTGCGTTGGAAATCTTGTCTTGTTTGAATGGAAATCGACGATGCTAGCTGCTGTTCTCCTTTCTGTTTCATCGCGTTGTTGAGGATCTAAAGATGAAATAATTTAGTAGCAATCCGAAAGTAGGAAAGATACTTCAAAGGTTAAAATTTTAATCAAAAAGTTTAAATGCTTTGCCCCAGTGAAAGCAAACAAGTCGTGGTGTCTTCTTTTCTTAGATACGAAAGGTCTTATATGCTGTTAGGGCAACACTGATTCTGTTGTGGAATCTTACAGACGCTCGATGAACCACCAGAACCGTAACAAAAAGAGGAAAAACTGAAAAATAGGTTATTGTTTTCATGACCATTTCTTCACACCAGTTGCCTTGGAGGTTGAATAGGTTCCTGCGTATTTCTTTACTGTTTATTTGTTTGTTTTTATTATGCAGCAGTTGTTAACAAGATGTTATTTACTGAAGTAAAGCGCAAACAATAGAAAAATGTTATAACACAGCTCGAACAAGGCAACTGCACTCAAAATTTTGAATATCTGCGTTATAAATAACATAAATAACGGTTAACGTTTAAAATTCTTCTCTTTCATTGGAACATTCACAAGATTTGTGTAGTGCAACAATTACATAGGAACTACGACACCATAAATTTCATGTAATTTTCTCTGATTACAAGGTTGGTAATTTTTCTAAGAATTTACAATAGGTTTTTGCGACAGACATATAAGAAAGGTAGTTTGTTTAAATTCGCTTTGTTTTCTATATCCGCGCTTTCTCGTCAGCGTTGCTATTAAATCTTCCAACTACGCAGGTTCGGCTGGAAATAGATAACTGTCCAACTGAGACCAAGTTACAGTTTCTCCGTTTTTTTGCAGAAGACTTGTTAACAACCAACGTAGCCTTATCCAAACCGGCTGCTTCAAATCAGTACTCTGACAATTCGCGCGAATTGTCTCAGTTGCAGTGATAACAGCGCTGTGCTCATGGCAGAGGCGTGCAGAGGGCGGGTCGAACGGGGCGACGGCCCCGGGCATCTATGACAGGGGGACGTCCAAAGAGAGAAATTACAAAAATTAAAACGCTGTAACTAGATGATTTTTCCCATTGTAAAGCGACTAACACATGGTGCAGGGATTTAATTTTCCGAAGCTTCTTTTTTTGTCAACGCTTGTTTTTATGTATTCAAATGCCAGTAATTCTCGCTTTCTTCAATACCCAGGACCTATAAGCCTACTCTAGGTGTGGGGCGCACACCCAATCAAATTGATAGTGACGTGACTTTTTCCAGATCGTGCGATCAAGAGAAAATCACAAAAAAGGATTGAAAGATGATTATGGACGTTTAAATGATTTTTTGAGCCAAATTTCAAAACTTTTATTTCAACTTGCTTCATTTAGCTGACTTTTTGATGTATCATTAGCTTCCCGTGTCGTTTTTTGATGTAGCAAGTTGGCAGCCTTGGTTGTGCGCTAATCAGGGCGATTGGGACGATCGTCCCCCCCTAAAATCTACGAAAGTAACTTTATCCACCATGATTTTGCACAATTCAGAAAACAGCATTCGCAATATAAGGCCATTTTGCCGTCCGTTGTTTTGTCACAGCAGTGTTGTGATGTATACTTATTTTCTCTTGCAGTAGTAAACCCGTAATGATATTTGAGTATCAAATCTTACTGAAATCGCCCCCCTAAGCTTACTGGCTGGATGCGCCCTGGCGCTAATACACAGCCACACACCTGTGCTTGCAATTTGTGCATCCTTTCGAGATTCGTCCCGAATTGGCAGTTTAGGCGGATCGATCATAACGGTTCACACAAGCTTATATGTGTTCTACCCCCAGTTGTTGTACATATAACAGTCGCATAATAAAAAACGAAGGTTTTCTTGGGTGCTTTATGCGCATTCTTCTTGTGTGGCTTATTATGTTTGAAACTGTACTGTCAACCCTGGGTGTCCGCCATTCCAGCCGCATACCCTTCTCTGATCGACTGCTATTCGACGAGACATTCGCGTAGCCTTATATTTTTGCAGTTGTGAACTGCTCTGCTGTCGTAGCGTTGAGCAGTGTTGCCGCTGGGGTCAGTCGCGTTAACACCAGATTGTTGCCTTTTTCAACATCATTATAATATCAGATTTTTATACTGCGATTTAATACAAGCTAAATGCAGGGGCGGATCCAGCCAGTAAGGTTAAGGGGGGCGATTTCAGTAACAGTTGGTGGTCAAGTCTCAATACGGGTTCATTACTGTAAGAGGGATGAAGTACTTCCCAACATTGCTTTGACAAAACAAAATAGTTTGTGTCTTTGTGTCGTAATTGACAACATATCATGTTTCCCTTAATTGTTGAACCGTGAATTGTCACGTTGTTCCCATACTTTTGGGGGCTGTAGCTGCAGTAAAGAAAGAACCTTTGACACATAAGCTATGGTTATTTCGAAACGTTTGATATGAAATGGAAAGAGTGGAAAGGTTTCATTTCAGCAAAAACCACTGCTGTTTAATAAAGAGTCGGTTGTACAAATGTAACTGATTGCACCGGGGAAAAGCAATTTACAAAATCCATCAGATCGCTTATGCATTTGCAGTTGAAACAATTAAACCTTCCAAAAGCATCACTGGCAAAGAAACGGTTTAGCAGTGCGCCAATACAACTATTTGTGCAAAGCAGTACAAACGATGGGTGTGAAAAAAACACACAGCACAACCTTTCCATGTTAAATGACTGAGATAGTGTTACGACGCCATTGGGTGACGAGTAAAACGAGGGAAGATGAGAAACAATAACAAAACCTATGGCAAGTCGTGGCCAATTGCAGAACAAACATCTGATAAAGTGACTAAAATTCAATAGCGTTGTCTTAAAGAAAACCATTACTCGCGTTCGGCAAAGTGCGAAACGAACGTTTAGGATGCAGCATGGCATTATTTTGAAAGTAGAACACTAAATAATTTTCAACAAGTTTTTTTTTCCCGCAAGATACACACCAGTCATGTTTGCTCCTCAAAAGTGCTTGTCAAAACAAGCATGAAACTTTTGTAAAAGGATGCAGTTCAAAAAAGAAGCGATGAATCTCAGTATAACTGCTTTGTGCCAATTAGATGGTTATCGTCGGCGCCTTAACGTACAAACTATAAGCCACAAGTAATATGTATTTCATGTTCATAGCTTTCTGCACTTTGATGATTATAGTACAGCATTACAAGACTTTCAGGTTTTACTCTGTTTTGTAGGGTTGATTTTACCTTTTTTCACACTTTTAAAGTAGGTTACTTTTCGCGTAAAATAATATTTGTGAAGTTTTTTGCAGCGTCACACAATTTGAGGCGCAATGTTTATTTAATTTCTCGTTTTCAGCATCAAAGTTTCTTTCGGCGGACTTTCTGTGTGAAAAGGTACCGCTTATATGCTGCGTAATGGTTCAAGGAGGACGTGGCTCCCCTGAGGTAAATCAGTAGGTCATACAATATAATTTACTTTTTATGAATCTTATGCTTTCAAGGGTACAGATAAAAGGACGATGGCCTGTGTGATTTCAGTAAAGCAACATATTTTGATATATTTTAATCGCACTTTTATGTGTACTTCATTGAAAGGCAAGATTGCGTTGTCTAGAGCAGGGCTTCTCAAACTTTTTTGTTCTGCGCCCCCATTTTCAAAACGTTTTTCTAAGCAACCACTTGATGGATGTAGTCTAGATGTTAATGATACGTGTAAACATCCCATTAATTAGCAAAAATATTTATATCTGATTTGCCAAGCCAATTTGTTTCGCGACCCCAAAATTACATTCCGCGACCCCAGATGGGGTCGCAACCCATAGTTTGAGAAGCCCTGGTCTAGAGCACATGGGTGGGCAATTAATTTGGATTGAAGGCCACTTTGAAGAGGCGGCGTTTCGCAGAGGGCCATACGTTCTGATAGAAATAGAAACAAATTAGCCTCAGCACTAACATTTTTTGTGCTAAGTTAGAGGAAATTTCTGATTTGAATATTTTTCCTGAATGCTTCCGCGGGTCATTAAAAACGCTGTGGCGGGCAGCCAACGACAAGTGGCTATAATCATTGATGTCGAAAGGGGGCTTTGGCCCCCCCCTGAATTTTGAAGTTTGACATTTTCTCATCAAATTTGAAGGTCTTTTTCTTAGTTTTGAGTGGTTACATTGAATTTTTACCGCTTTTGCCCCGCTGCAAAAATCTTTTTGGCTACCCTGAAGAATCAACTATTGGCCCCTCCCTCCGACGCCCATGGCAATTGTCTACTCCTGGTCTCGAAAATTGACGGTGTACACCAATGAACCAACATGTGAAAAACACGTGCTTTTCCTTATTGGTGAAAAGCTCTATGGATTCTGAAAATTTGTGGCCGAAAAACTGCTTGCCCTCTTGAAATCACTAAACAAATCAATTGTTTATGTGGTACGTGCCGGGATGTACGGAATGAATTACCATTGCTTGCAGTTATGCAGGCTTGAGTAGCAAACAGAGTATGAAAATATAAAAACGAGAGTTATACACAAAACATTTAAATAAAAAAATTAAAAGTTGGGCTACTCAGATATATGAGAAAGTTCGAAAAAGTTTATTTTCAAACATTATTTCGAAAACCACATTACTTTCAATTTTTGGCCATCGGCAAAATATTTTCATGATCATGTTCCTGTCATGTCTGAAAGGGAAAGCAGACTTCCATTAGGAGATTTCCATACGGACTAGTGATAAGTGGAAAAAGGTTGTTAAAAGTTGTTTACACATTTATAAATTTCTCACTTCAAAATAGTAGAAATTTTAGCAGCGTTGAAAAGTGTTGGAAGTGTGCAGATTGCAGCTTTTTGCGGTACACCAAAAAAACATAGCTACTTTGTATTTTGCGGTCAGTGTTTGAAAAGTTCACGTGCAGTTTAAGAAAAAATGGAAGTTTAAGGTAGTGTCTCAACCTTTGGTTGGATGAAACATTTTGACGTTTACCTCTTTTACGTTTTTCGCATATTTTCAAACGGTACTGTCTATAACACGGTACTCTTCTTTTTACTAGACAAATCATGAAGATTAACCGTGATATTCACTTCCTGTTTGATGCTCATAACGACCAGCATTGATATACAACCTGAAAGCAAACAAAATGAAAATGAAACTCCGGGTTTATTGTGCGAGGCTAAAATGAAAATCAAAATTTTTCATTGAAGTCTTGCTGCATGTTTTTTTAGACTTTTATCAACGAATTTTATTCTTTTAACCTCGCTTAATCAGACAGTCTACGAGGCACTGCAACGGGGAACTCCTGTAGTCATAATTGATGGTTCTGGTCAGTGGTCGAACATTCTTGCGTCGCTTCACTCGATACAACTGAGCGAGATCAACGAAACGGTCATAAAAGCAATGCTTGAAGGTAAAAGTGCGTATTCACCTGTGTGCAAATATGTAAAGAAATTTTCTAGCGCAGCTTAAGAGCACTGCGAGACACTTCATTTCAGTGCTCCATTGAAAATATCACCCTAACAAGTTTAAAAAGTAATGATAGCTTTGTATATAGTTGCAATTTATTGAACAGATCATGAAATGCAGTATACTGATGAGGACATCACAAAATGGACAAAACAAGTTGTTGAGATCATGAAAAGAAAAAAATTGATCACTGTGTTTCAGTTGGGAGCACAAGACTTGGATGTTGCCATTTTTCACTCTGTTTCGCAAGGTTCGTGAACGGAAAATATGAGTATTCATTAGTCACTGAAAATTATAGGTAATTTGAAAAAGCTATTTGAGCATCCATTAAGAATTTTTACGTCGTACTTTTTCTAAATGTTACTGACTCTTGCTAGAATGAATCATGGTATCTCGTAATTTTTTATCGAGGGTGTGTTCATAAACTAATGTGCCAAGCATACCGAATAAGATGTAACGTGATATTCTTATTTTCAAATGAGCAGTGCGTCTACTAGTACTCTGAATATGCCTACATCAGCAAATTCAGGATAACATGTCTGTTTGGTGATTTTATGATTGAAAAATATTCTAAAACAAGAATAGCAAAACAAAACAGAGTTTGGGTTTGTCCTGGTTTTGCTTTGTTGCGTTGTTTATAGCTTCCATTGGCCGTTTACATTTGGCAGTGGCAAACTTACCGTTGGCTCTTCGCATCTTTGACATGATGTATTTTTGCAATGTTCTTGCTTCCTTTTGACAACTGTTGTTTATTTTTCTTTCAACACGGCAGGACTCGTTTCTGGCAGTTACTGTAATGTAAGCAACAAATATAAATTGTGTTTCCTTTTCGAGTCAACCAAGGCTTAAGATTTAGATGTACTGATGAAGCAATAGCAACTTGCTCAAGAGGAATCATTAATCGCTTTTCCAAATCTTGATCAGGAACCAACGCTTTAACCACAAACCTAAGAATGAGATCTTGGTTTTCTTAATTTCTACGGATTAATGCGGCTGTGGCTTGCCTTTTTCTGCAATTAATGTAAAAGCAGTAGACTAGCCTCCTTTGCCGCAGTTTGAAGTGTGGTCTTATGAATAACAATGTGTTTCCTTTATAACCTACATCAGAGATTATCTGCGGCTGCAGCGAATCTTTTTTATGTCGGTCGCGATGCACGTCGAAGGGCTACAGTACAAAAAAACCTTTATCAATGTGTGTGTTGTGCATTATTGATCAGCATTCATATTTTAAACAGCAGGCTACTGCTTTCTCAATACGATCTGAAAATGAGGTGTTTTTATGGTTCAAATTTAGATACTTGTCAATTTTTACTACATTGTGCATGAATCGATTGATGGTTTTCGTGGAATTAAAAAGGATCTCAAAAGTAACGTTATAGTTGGCGTTCAAAATACCGTCAATAAACGTGAGCTGCGAGTTAAAAAAGGTTGTAAAACACTGATCAATACAACCTTGTAAGAGCAAAAATTTACTTCTTTACTTTGAAAGGCTCCATGCAACTTTCTTATTTAAAGGAGACGTTTTAAAAGCCCTCAATCATTGCATTAATGTTTCATTCATAGGTTTACGAAAAACATCAAAATTTTTTGAAACCTTTTTTTTATTTTGTGAGTATTATTGAAAGGTTTCCAGCACTATATTCAAATTTTACAGCTTTTTCTGACCTCAGACCGGGCATTGACTCTGCTGCTGAACTTGAACTTTACAAAGCTCAACTCAAACTTGCCCTTGCTTGGAACCAAAAAGACCTTGCTGAGACATTATTTCTTACTGAATATCGCAAAGTTCCTGGGGACTATTTGATTAAACTGGTCGTGGAGGCAGTTCGAACGGTGAGATTGTTCAAAAATTGCAGCTTCTTCCTTTTCATAAAATGTAGTTATGAACCTTGTCCTGTTCTTGGTATCACAGTACAAAATGCGTTTCTGCGTTTTCTTTCTTGGCACCTAAGTACAAAATTCGTTTTTGCATCGCCGCATTATAACTTTATTTCAGGATAAACCAGCGTTTGTTCAACTTTTCCTGATGCAAGACTTGAAACTTGAAAATCGTTTCGAAGAAGTACGTCTTGTGCAAAAGCGCAAAAAAGTTCCGATCTATCTCCATCATTTGTTTTGCTTTAGTGAGGAGAATACACTCAAGATTATAAAAGAGTAAGCTTACAATAACTTTCATTGATGACTTACAATCACTTTCATTGATGACTTACAATCACTTTCATTGATGACTTACAATCACTTTCATTGATGAATACCGATGTCGTGGCTCTGAAACAAGTGAAGTCAGACGTGAAAATCAAATCAGCTTTTGCCGGTGAAGGGAATACTTTTTTGCATTGTGTACTAAGGAAGTAACAGCACCGTTGACGTACATTGTTTTACTGCAATTTCAACGATAATAACACAGGTTCAGCCAACAGTCGGTACTCGTAGGCCCGTAACCAGCTCAGGACACCAGGTGGGGCGAAACGTTTTCTGAGAGGGGCCTAAATTTTTTGAGCGATGTCCAATAGTTTTAAACTATTTCCATCACATTTTTCCAGGGGGGCGAAAAAGTTTGAAAATAAAGCTCGTAAAAGCTTTCTGTTCGAAACCTAATTATTTCGCAGCGGAGGCAACGAAAATTGAATCTTAAAAGATTATGCGGAATTATGTGACCTCAGAGCAACTCTTGGTTTCACTCCAAACGACATGAATCAACTGTTTTAACCATCGCATATTATTTGTTCATTAGCTTCAAACCTTCCACAGCAGTCGGTTACTACGTTACATTCAAATAATGCTTGGATCACCCCCAAATGTAACTCGCGTCTCTCGTTTTTCTCTCGATCATTGCCCGAAGTTTGAAGGTTCTAGATTTTCTAGGTCGCCTAACTTGATCACGGCACTTGTCGCAGCTGCAAGAAACAAACAAGCAATCTCTGTTACTCCAGAATAATTTCTACTCGTGGGCAATTGCAAGTTGGACAATTGCTAACTGGAAGAAATGCGTTTTAAGAAAAAATTTTACAAGAAAATTTTCACCGAGAACAATTGTCACCTAAGTAAAGCACCGAGCGAAAACAGCAAGCCAGGCAACAGTTAAGTGGACTATCGCTAACCGAATGAACGCAACTGCAATGCCAGTACATGCAGTTGTTCAAAATAAATGTTTTGAACGCATTGTCACCACATACTCAAGATTTTTTCGCAAGTTACTACTACTTTGCTTTCGTTGAGCTTGAGAGCACAAAAAAATAAATCTTAAAAGATTGACAAGTGAAATGGATTGTCTCGTGAATGGTGTGTTTGATTTTAAACTGAAATTTCTTTGAAGGGTTTTGCCGCACCTCCAATATTACCGAAATTTGCTACACCGGTTGTCTTAATAGTTTGTAGCAATGCATATTTATTGTTTGTTTGGCTTGGCTTGAGCTTGATAGCATATGTCGTTTCAACAAGTTTGAAGAAGCGAAAAATACAAGTTTGAATTGAAAAAGACTGGGTGCAGGTAAAACCTTACACAGGTGTGAGGTAGGTTAGTGTTTACAAATGTAGACAATTGTTCTCCATTGCTATGTTTCAAATTCAATATTTGTAGGATCTCAGTTGGTCTATTAGCTGCTGTAGATTTATTTATCCCAGATGATGCTAACATAAGGATAAATAAATCGTGATTCGACCATAAGCCTTCACTTCCAGCAAGCAGAATGTGGAATCTCTGCTCTGTGCCAATGCGTTGGTGCTAGGCTGTGGTTTTTTGTTTACAATACAGAAGCTATATGAGTGTTTCTGCATGATGCTCCTGTCAGATCAATCATCATGTACAAGAATTAGTCACATGGTTAGACACTGGGCCATCCGATTTTTTTAAATGTGATGGTCCACAATCGTATTAATCAGACATCTTAATAGTGCCGAATTCCAAGCTTTCAGCCTCTATAGCTGAATGGCAAGAAATCTTTTGCAAAAGTCATTATTTATATCAAAACGCAGGTGTTTCTGTTTAGCATCTTGTTGATTTTAATCAAAGTAATACAAAAATTTGATTACAGGTTTTCAGATGAATAATTGAGACACCTTATAACATGTTATTATTGCGTTTTAGATGGTAATGTGTTCACGTACTTTAAATGAAATGTGGTTTGTTTCAGTGTTGCGGAAAAAATGCTCGATTTGGGAAAAGCATTTTCAAAGAACAAGTCTGCTGGTCCACGCGATGAAGAACAGGTCATTGGTGGAAGAAAACTTACAGCAGTTTGTTGTCAATTGATATTTGCATGGTGCTTGTGAAAAGTGTAATACGATGGCGCAATGAAAAATATTTGATGTAAAACAAATCACAAAGGATTACAATAAATTTCCAATAAATTCAAACACATTGTTTCTATCTTTTGCAGGGTACCATTCACCATGAAAGATCTCGGGTGAATCTCGGACGTGATCTTTTTCTGTGGGCAATAGTTATGAACAAGAAAGATACAGCCGGAGTTCTATGGTTAAACATTGAGGATCGACTTCCTGCAGCGATTGCAGCTCATGGAATACTTAAAGCATTGTCAGATCTTGAGCAAGCTCGAAACGAGGTCCATACTTCTTCCTAATATATTACGTGATTCTTAAGAACCAAGCGTCAATTCTTGGGTTCCTCATGACTATTTGTCCAAACTTCAGGTGTTTGGGAGTAAACAGCTTCTTGCACATAGAAAAGATCCTGCACTGTTGCATATGCCTGAGCTGGAGGAGCGCTAATACCAAGGAGCACTTCACATTACTGAAACCAAATTTTGAAGTTACAAATGCAGGTTTAATCTTATAATTTTGGTGAATATGGTAAATCGCAGGGTCCGAGGACATGTTGGAACTGCTTTTGGGTTACTGCCAACGATTTCCTAAAAGGAGTTATATTGAAACCGATTATTTTTAATTTGTTTCTTTCCTAAATCTCTCTTCTACCAACTTGCGCACGAACTTAAACTTTTGAAGATTTGTTGTCAACTTTCGAGTAAAAACAACTATGGAGTAAGCTTTCAGTTGATACAAGATTCCAAGGATTCAAAGGTAGTCGTAACTATATTGACCAACATTATGACTTCATCGATTTCGTTGCGGTCAGTTTGACTCGTTTTCCTTTGGTGACCAAACAAAAAAATTATAGAAAACTACTTTGTTAGAAGTATTCTGTAGTACTAACAACATTACTGTGCGCGAGATGTCTCATAATTTTGTAATTCTTGACACCCTCCCACATTTTCGTTCTGTCAACGAGTATGACCCTTTTTGAAGATGAGCAGGAGTGTGGAATACGTTCTTGTTGTAGATGTTGTTTTAGTGGATGTGCTTCACTTAGCCATTCGAGAATACCTTCATAAATTTTGATAAATTGAAGAATTTGGGAAGCTGGCCTTACAAATGGAAATGAATAAACAGTGAAAAGCCTTTTTAGGTGAAAGAGTGGTAATTAATAAATCTAACGATGTCAGTGTGACAATTCATGTCACAAATTACTTTCGGGTTCACCCCAAACCATTCTTATTTCATGTTCTTGCAGCAAAATGTTTGTTGATGTTAATGTTTTGGCACTTGCAATTGAAAATTTTCAAATGGTTGAAAATTAACCACTCACAAAAAAGCTTTGTTTTTTATTGGTTATTTGTTGCCAGCTGAAGCACACTATTAATAAACGTGTCTAGACATGTTTCAAAAAAATGATGCCGAGCTTTCTAGGAATCTATCTGTCATGCTCTTCAGTACGTTTATACCTTTGCGGTGATTCTGCTGCGCTTATCCACATTTGAATGACATTTCTCCACATGGGCGGCGAGTAGCTCGTTGATAGAGTGTCCGCCTCCGAATTCGAAGGTTGTATGTTCGGTTCACTGCCACTGAGTGACCCGCCATAACGCTCCTTGGGCAAGAGCGTTCACCGCAACCGTCCCTACAAAAAGCATTATTCAGGCTTCGGCCTGCCACCAATTGTCGTTAATAAATCTGCCACATTGCATGCGATCAAAAAAAAACAAAAGGCGAAAGCAGCTAAATCTACTTAAGGGTGAAATGATGAAAAATTGAAGCAAGATTTAGACACAGCATGCGAACTGCAGTTACAAACCCACCCAGTGATTTGAAGTGTTTTTTGTTTTACTTAAAATCAGCCGTTCGACATTTGGCGCTGGTTTTAATTCTTTATTTTCTGTGCAAACAGCATAATGGTCATGGCGTGTGTTTGAAACTACAGTCCGCGTGCTTCATCAGTCTTGCTTCAGTTTTTCATCATTTCACCCGTATTCTTTTGCTTGCAATTTCACAGGACTGAAATGGGTATTGAACCTTTGCGGGCAGATTGAGCTGCTTTGGATTTTGGATTTAGCTACTGCCACATAGACTTATTTTATAAACCGTGCAGGTAACGCAAAGTAACGGTCGCACTAAGAAAGGTATGCATCCCAGGTGATATGAAAACTCCAGCTTTTTAATGGCGAAAAGTAAAATCTACTTGACCAACGTTTGCCTTATTTACTGTCATCGGTAGCCACTTTTGAAAAAGGCAAAAATGAAAACTTTGTGGATCTTTCTGGTCGCGTTGCAGGACCGAGATGGTGATTTCCTGCTGGTGGAGCGTACTTTTATGTGGGTGCATGACTTATATTTTCATAAGGTCTACTTTACATGATTCATACGATAAAAGGAAGTTGATCAAATGCCTGCGAACTATTTGTTCTCTAGTTTCGTAATTTGTTTCATACTTTGCGCTACTAACGCCGAACAGTGTGTGGACACTTTGGTGCACCACGCAGTTTCGTTTGTTGCAAGAAAACAAACCCACGCAGACTTTCTGTTTGCCAAAGTGTTTGTTTATGGCAACCTCTTCTGAGCTGCGGAATAACACTGTCTGTAAAGCTCATTCTTTTTGCTGTCGTTGCTTATGGGCGTTGCAAACATTTTCTTCATTTTTGTTACGTTCGTTGAACTGCTATGATTTTGAAATTTACCATCTTCATTTTCACTAATGAAGTGTCACTCCCCCTTAAGGAACGTGAACCAATGTGCGGTTTCAAACTGTAGGTGGAAGGATACAGCCCAACGTGCTAGTTAATGTCTTCACTTGCTGTCAGTTATGATGCAGCCAGAAGTGGTGAGATACAAACGTTTGGCGAATTAGGCAGGTGAACCGAACTAAAAATATGTTTGATAAAAGGAATGCACACCTGACATATAAAAACACGTGACTCATGAATGCTAGAAAAAATAAAAAAATAATCAACATGCAAACGACATCAAAGAATTTAGGGACCACGAAAATGTTTTCGTGCAAATTACTTCAAAATAATCACTAAGGATGAATTCGAAAATCATAGCATTTCTATAAGGCTACTTCACTGCTTAAGACCGATTGGGGCTGGCAGATTAAGCGTTAACGTTTTAATCAACATTTAGTGCATAATGAAAGGTCTTCCAAATTTTGTGAAATTTTGAAACCTACTCTCCTGACTTCAAAGTTCTACTTCCTTAGCAAAGTCCTTTTGATTGGTTGCAAGCCTTGCTTTTAGTACTTCTGTTTGAAGTCAAAATTAGTTGTAGTATGACGTAGCACCTTAATGTTCGCCTGAGGGCAGGATTCCAGCAAGAGTAAATGAGGTTGAAGTACGTGTATTCCAACTTTTTTAGTTTCTTTTTATGCACTAAGGAGCATTTTTATGCGAATTGTTTATCAGCTTCAAATAACCTTGTATTAAAGCAGCACAATTCAATTGCCTTTGAAATTTTATTTTGCTGTCATGCAAGAAGACCAAAGTGAAGCGTAGCACTGAGTTTTGTTTTAACTGAATCAAACTATATTGAGTTTTGTTTTAACTGAGTTTTGTTTAAACTGAGTTTTGTTTTAACTGATTTTTGTTTTAACTGAGTTTTGTTTCAACTGAGTTTTGTTTTAACTGAGCTTTGTTTTAACTGAAGTTTTGTTTTAACTGAAGCAAATTATGTTTACTACTGTATATTGTGCAGTTTGACTTAATTCCTTGCCAAGAAGTGCTTTGCCTACACACTTAATCTATGAGATTTAAATGAAATAATTTCTTTTGCTTATTTCGGTGGCGGGACATGGCGGAAAGCCGAAACCTGAAATTTAATTTGTGCGGAGGTATTTCAGTTAACGTTTTTTTCCAACGGATAGCTTTGGCCTGTGGCGATTCACTCAGCGACTTTGAACTGTTCATCCAAACCTCGACTGAGAGTTGAATTGAACACTCTACCATCCATAGTGCCGCAATTTTCATTTTAAGTTCTGTTAACGTTATTTTTGGGAATAAAATATATGATGTGGAAAACCGCTTTTAAAACTCGAAATTTTTTAAGTTACAGAGGGGTTTTTGATTTTTGCAGAGACAAATGCTCCTTGATCACGCGGATGAATATCAACGTCTAGCCGTTGGTATTATCTCCAAGTGTTACGAAGATAATCCTAAAAAAACAAGAGCACTGCTTACATGCAAGCTCAAGAATTGGGGATATCTAACATGTCTGCAACTGGCAATGAATGGTGTAAGCTGGGAACTAATTTCTCACCCAGCGGTCCAACATCTCGTGGAAAACATATGGTTGGGCGAAAAGACGTATGGCAGTGGTTTGTAAAACATTTTCTGCTGCTGCTTTTTGTAACTTGCTGAATGGCTTGAAAACGATGTTGCATATATCCAAGTTAACATGGTTTAGGTTGTCAACTTTTTCAACAGTCCATTGCTACCGTCAACTGCAATACGTGCATGGTTTTCAAGGTTTACATCGATGTTTTCAAAGATTGTTACATGTCTAGACACTATTGTGCATGCCTATATGGTATAGGTTTCACTTACGTTTTCAAAGAATATTTTTCAAAGTTTTTCGTTATTTGACTTACAGCATCATTAATGCAGTTGAAAATTCCTTGGAAAAAATGCCATGACGCATAACCAGCAGGAGGTTATGATAAAGAAAGGAATCGAAACCTCAAAATTTGTGAAACAGGCAATGCTAGGATGGCAAGACGCACAAATTGTCCCCTGACTAAACTATCAGACAGCATATTCCGTTTTTTGAACAGAGATATTTATCTCAAACCCTAAAGCTAACATTCAACTGGAACTTGTTTTTCAAAATACAAATTCTAGAAGAACGTTGGGCTGGAAAAACGCTGTTGGTGGCCCGCGGAAGCATTCAGAAAAATCTTCAAATCTGAATTTCTTTCCAGCTCATCAGAGAAAATTATGGTACTGAGGCTAACTTAACCGAGACTTGCTTCTATTTCCGTACGAAGGTACAGCCCTCTGCTAATCGCGGCCTTCTTAGAAGTGGCCGCCGTGCCAAATTAATTGCCCACCCTTGAACTACTGTGTAACAGTTCCACCTAATTTTAGATGTTATCACGTGCTATGAAATATTCGACTCAGTCTGAGTTGTTTAAATTTTTGTTTTATATCTTTAACAGAATCTAATAGAAGAACAGAAGTCAAGCCCAATGCATGGGAGAGGATAAGGGGATCAGTCTCAGCTCCTATCTACAAATTTGGATGCAACGTTGTTGCGCATTTGGTAATTTACACTTACGCCGTATAGCACAAGTAAATAGGTTGTATTCTAGAAACAGATAAAACAAATAGACACATACATAAGCACGCACTGCTATCTTTGAAAGTGATATCGCTCATGTTATCATAAAAACGCGAATAAGTTTATTACTTCAAATATTCGTGATCAGTATGCTAGAGTTGCCAACTTTGCTTTCAATCTGCAGTTTATTGAAATGTTTCAACTTTGACGGGCGTTCACACTAACTAAATATTGGAAATTTTTAAGCAAGCCCAAAACTGTGTGTCACAGTTTGAACAACTTTTAGGAAAACGAAATTTATCCCTGCAAAGAAGAGAGCCTTACGAAGAGTTTATTCTATGTCCGTCTCAATTTTGAGTTAAATGAAATGTGAAATGTCAGTAAAACTATTCGACCATACAGCAGCTCGTTCGAAAGAGAAGTTACTTTTGTCAGTAAAGGATCAAGTGTATAAGTATGATACTGTTACTTCAAGTAAAGAACAAGGTTGTTTCCTGCACCTATAAGCGACATCAGAGTGAGGAAATGACCTTTTCCGGATACTCCGCATACTTATTGGCAAGAGCTGTAAGGAATATAGTTCCTTGCTTTAAAACAAAAAATGTACCGCAATTTATTTTCACCTATTGCAATTAGCTAACGAAAAAGGTGATATCACAATAAACAACACAGCCTCTTTTCAGGTGTAATGGTTGCCGCATGGCGGCGATTGCAGTGGACTCAATGCAAGGCTTTTCCTGCACAAATTTGCCAGCAGCAACACTTTCCTGTGGTAGACCTATCCACATAGATGTAGCCAGCGGGAGGCATGACTCCTGCCCCCCAAAAAAATTTTTAACATATTTAGTCATTTTGTGCTTTGAGAGGCGGTGTCTCAAACAAAATACTGTTGCTCGCTTAAAGTCGAAAGATTTGCCACTCCCGCAAAATTTTGGGCTTGCTGCGCCATTGCCTACCCGCCTGACATGGCGAAGGTTTCTGCCTAAATGACTTGACCGCTCTGTCCAACGGAATAATTAGAGCAGTGACTGCCATGAAATGCGCAAAAATATGCAATTCCATCGCGCATTATTCGCCGCGCTCGTGACCATGGAGACTTCAGTGCACACGCCAGAAACGATGGTGGTGTACGGAAGTGTGTGGTTGGTCAACATGGTGGTGCTGGCGTCAATAAAAAAGGTGCTTGCGGAAACCGTGTTGAAACAACGCGCTGTTCACCACGAACTCTTTCTTCCAACACAGATTTGCACAAGTGTACCTGGTGCAAAGATTCGTTGGCTCATCGGTCACTCGTTGATCTCTTGCAGTTGCAGCTGATTTGCTCCAATCAATGTTGGACAGTCGTGCCTGAATGGCTGCGTCGGCTTATGCTAGATAGTTACTGTAGAACAAGTTGAGCATCATTTGACCATTAATACGTTCATGAAGACGATTGAAATTGTCCAAATTTTATTGGTAAGGTTTGAGACCTGTTTTGATATCAGGTTAAAAAAGACCTTATTTTTAGCGAAATTTCGTGCGCACTTGTTGTAAGCAATATTGCCTTGACAACTGCGTCTTCTCTGTCAAACAATCTATTTTATTGGTTTTGTGGCAATCTAGTGCTCGTTGAAAATGAATGCAATTCTTAGTAGAACTACTTAGTAATGCTTATTGCAGTTGGTAAACACCAGTAGGTCGAGTGACAAAAATCGCCATTTTGAGTGACAATTTAATATGCTGATGATGAGTTCTGCTTAATGCTCCTGCAATGTTGTCAGATGTGATTCAGGCAGAACAATCGAATTGGCAAATAGACTGCAGTTACAGTGATGCTATAAGTCACAATTTAGTGAATCAGCCTTGCCCAGAAGCTTTTTAAGCCTAAATCTTAAGGTTATCTCAAAGCAACACTCTTTCAGACGTGAATGCCTGTAAGACACTTCACCATACTGCCCGATATGGCCCTTTTCGGTACCCTCAATTTTTTCACTGTAGCTTAGATTCAGTTTAACAAATGTGCTTGCAGTTCTTACTGTAAAACGATTATTGGTCTGTTGTAGTCACATCTGCGATAATATCCTGCGTGATAAAACTTCTTTCACGACGAAACGCACCAAATGCTTACTAAGCCATGATAGATTAAACACTGATTGACTGGATGAAGCATATGGAGTGTCTCTTAAAAAGTGAAAAGCATATGAAATTTTGTCAAACCATGGTGCCTTTCATCGAAAAAAGTGATTTCAAATTTATGCAGAACGAAATTTTCAGGACAAAGGAAATTAAGGATTCATAATAATGTCACTTTCAAGAAAGAAATCGATTAAAACTATGGCACAAGCTCAATGAAAACATTGGGCAGTGCTTTTTTGAGATGGATTTTTAATTTCAGAGATGCAAAGTCAGCAAACTTGGTTTAGCTTTTACCTCTTCCGTTGTTTTGTATTGTAAAAGTGCGTGACGTCAATACGTACAAAGAACGAATATATATCGTCATAAACAGCTTTCATCTGAGAAAATTTTGCATTGAGCAAATGCGTTAATTAGTCAGCACGAATATTTTATTTAGCAGAATTTTAAATGAATTACAAACTTCGTGAATTTTTAGAATGAATATAAAATCTTATCAAAATATGAGCAAAGTAACATTTACTTCAAATACCCTCTTGTTTTTCTGCATTACCAATGTTCTGGAATATTGAAAGTGCGCGAGAATGCGATTTCGTTGCGCAAATGTTCTGGTGCTGATGCGCATTTTCACAGTTGCGCACCTTAGAGGGAACATTGATCATAAACCAGCGAAATGAAATTTCATTAAAATTGGTTTCCGTCGGTTGTCAATCATCTTTTTGCATGCAGAATTAGACAGAGATTAAATTGAAAAAAGTAAATTTTTTAAGGTAAATTTCCTTATAGGACCAGGTAATGAAAGTTATATGCCCATATATTGCGATGCAATTACTATAGATTCACTCTTGTGCACCTTCTGTGAGCAGTGTAGAATGACAATAGATAATATCCAAATTTAAACTGTCGCGTTTTTTCAAAACATCACCGGGTTTACACGAAATTTTTCAAAATATTTTGAAACATGCGAATATATCTAATTTGGGTTTTTGTCAAATTGCCTTGTGATGTTAACCGAAGGATAAATGCATTTTATTACCAACGCCATTCGTTCAGTTTTTAATCCCCATTTCCTCACTTCTGCAGGTTCCACAGCAAGGGGTACAAAGCCGGGCCAGAGATGCACCCAAGCCACGGTTGTCGTCAGCTTGCGTTTTCTCGTGGGTCTAAATCAGGGATCTCAAACTCAAATTGTTCCAAGGGCGAAATGAGGACTTTTAAAGTAACCCGAGGGCCGCATTATGACTACCCTAGGACCGCATCACGACACTGACGCAACAGTTGCGGTACCTGAACCTCACTAGAAACAGCTTTCACATCTTATTTCCTGCGAAGCGTATCGTGAGTTACAGGGAAATCATTACTGTCCTTCTCTACATTCGTTTACAAGGAACTTGCTCACTCACTAGGCGAGCGCTTTTAAACACCTGTGAATAAACTAATTAACTTAAAAATTAATTATTTGAAATTTCCCAAAAACATCGCGGGCCGCACAAAATGCCCTCACGGGCCACATGCGGCCCGAGGGCCGCTGGTTTGAGACCACTGGTCTAAATAATAGAACGTGCCTCGCCAATCTTTTCGGAGCAATCATGACAAACAGCCGAATCACCGCATAGGTAATCTCTCTCTATTCGTCTAATGCAGTGGTTCTCAAAGTGGTCGATATCGATCCTTTGGGGTCAATTGGACCATCCAAGAGGTCGATAAATAGCCACGGGGTCGAATGGGGGTCACTGAATGGCCAGGGGGTCAGTGAATAACTGCTAAGGTCTACTGTAGCAATGAAGCTTCCAATTCAAAATTATTGTTAATCGGGCAAGGAATGCAAATGGCGTTTTTCAACAAATTAAACAAAATTAAGAGGGCTAATCAAATCTCACCTACAGTAGTTTTAAAAGTACATTCGATTCGAACAGTGTTTTTATTAAATCATCCATTGTGATGACATTATGAAAACAGTTCTGTTTGTTACGTCACAAACAATATTGTAGTGCATGAGTCGCAGTTTTGTATTATTTTATCATGCATTACAAGTAAAAAGTACTCAAATTTATTTTGACACATAGCCTACTTTCCTTGTATTAATAATTGTTGGACTGTTCCACGGGGTCTACAGAAAATTGTATACTTCAATTCGGGGTCAACGTGCAGAAAAGTTTGAGAACCACTGGTCTGACGGTGCAGTCTTTGACGCTTTACGATTTTTACATGTACCATCTTTTGAGGTTGCACTTATGATAAAACAATTTTCAATCATAACACAAAATTTAAAGTTGTAAGTGACGATAGAAGCCAAAACCGATGTAAACACTAAGAGTTCGCATTGTTTGCGAGCTCCAATTTTGTTATCACTGAACGCTGAAGATCAGGGAATGCTTTGTTTCCTTTACCAACACATGTCTCAACCTTTTCGTTCTGCTTCCAATACTCGTATGTACAACCCCCATAGGACTTGAACTTGCAAATCTGAAGCAGTGTTTTGTCGCATACTTGCACATTGTGCTGACTTGGGCTTCAAGACAGACATACTGCTTTTTAGAGCCAATTTCAGCCCACCTTGATCCCACGTCCCTGCAAAGATGATTTTACGAGACGAAACAAGCCTCACCAATGGATCGACAAAAAACAAGCTGGTGATCTTTCACCTACCAACAATGACCAACTCGGCAGCTTGCTTGTGATTGTTTAATCTGTTCACAAAAACTACGAAGAAGAATTCCAACAATACAACATCATAGCGCACTTCAACGCCCTCAGCATGATTGTTTTGATTTGACTTTGTTGCCATGAACATAAAATTCCGAGCACTAATGCAATACATTATTGAACAGTAACTAGATGGCCGTCTAGAACAACGCCGCTAAGCTCCCGCAAGATTTCTTGAAATGCCATTAACATGGTTTGTCAAGGCTGCAAAAAGAAGCATCTTTCTTAAACAAACTAAAAATCACCTTGTATTTTGTTGTTGACAAAAAGGTTAATGTTTGATGAGCGCGGATATAAGCGGCAATCACCATACCTGAAAAGGGAAAATTTTGCGGCATCGATTTTCTGTATTTGGCAGAGGAGAAGAATTTTTTATTAACTCGTACCCCATATCCTTTTCTTATCATCGTTTCATACAGATTAATGCTCAAAGAAACTCAATGCAAAACACATCATTCTTCATATGATGCAAGATGATTTTTTCCTCATGAAAAACTTTTACTCATGCCCACAAGCCCATCGGTTTCTTTGAAACACAAATTTGTAGTACCTATTTAAGTTTTTTAAAAAGCAATTGTGGTTGAAGTTACTTTCGTCTGCATAAGAGCTGATACTTATTCCTTGTTCTACTGCCATAATGAAATGTCAAATTTGTGCTGAAAATTAAATATTTTTGTAATTTCAGACATTGCTGTTTCAGGAAATTGTCATTAAATTTTGCCAAAAAACAGCTTCGCTTTCCAGAAGATTGTCGAAAAATGTAACGCACAATATATTTGCTTATTAGCATTTTCCGCATTCTCACAGATCTTCTTTCTCAACAGGCTTTTGTTATTCTTTTCGCATACATCCTTGTCTTCAACTTTTATCCATATCGAACGTCTTCTTTCGAATTAAACTTCCAAACACTGGAATCTGTTGCTAGTTTGGAAGCTCCAAGTATCTGGGAATGGTTGTTAGCAATTTGGGTCATTATCCGCCTGACCGACGAAATATACGAAGTATGCACTTTTTCCCAATAAAAATTGTGACTGTGTTCAGGTAAAGTTAAATAATATCATAATCATAGAAGCAAGAAGTGCTAGGTGTGTCAAGCGCTTTCGTATACATCGTTTTATCATGATATATGTTGCCATATGCCCGTGCAGAGGAGATGCAAAAGTTTGGCATATGGTTTACGGCTAATGCAACTGCCTTGGTGTTGTTTGAACGTACTGTAGATGAAAAACGAGTTCGCACCAACAATACGATCCTTTTACTTGCTATAGTCAGCAGATAGCAGTCACCAACACATAGCCGCCTGCAGCTGATACACATTTTTGACTTAAAACCACAGTCTTCTATTATTATTTGCAGTAAGCCAGATCTGACATGCTTATCTTACTGAATGCTAACACACGTGTTTACAGATAACAAGAATTGAAAACAAAACTATACGGGAACGTCTTAAGTGTTGGTTCGCCAGTTGGTGGAACAAATTCGACCTTCTAGGGTTTATCTTGTTCGTTGTGGGATTTCTACTCAGGTTTGATGCAAGAGCTTGAGATTTTTGCAAAATAAAGACATGCAGAATTGTGAACTGCTTTCTTCATTTTGGCACTGAACTTATTTTTTGTGATTTGCAAGCCTAATCGCGTTATCGACAAGAAGCATACGCTACATAATCACTGCCATCCGATATAAATCCTGGCTGTGCCAGGTGACGATGGTGTTTGCGTTTCTTGATCACGTGGTGATGCATGCAGTTGCATGACCTTGGTTTGCATTTTCTAAACAAAGAAGCCCTTTGAAGGAAGCTGGCTTACATTATTTTCAATAGTAGGCCGGCCAACGGTGAAGTCAAGAAGCTCGCCAGCGCATGCTTTAAGTTTGCAAACAAGATTTTCACAGTATTTCCTTCGAAAGTTTACTCACAAATAAATTAGCTGTATTTTTGAAAAAACTTCGACATTCAACATGTTTTTATTGCCTGATGCCACTCTTTTAGGTGGTAAGTTGCATTTCATAAACTGCTGAAGCACAGGAAAAACATCTTCCTCTATGTTGTGAGATTGCAGCAGTTCAGTGGCATAGTGCTGTTTGTTAATTGGTGATCGATTCAAGGTCATAATTAAATCGTAGAGTTAATTTGGCACTTGTATTAACAGAGTCATCAAGTAGCACAATTCAGGCTTCGATATGGAAGTAATTTATGTCTTCCTTATATTATTTCTCCAATGCGTCTTCGTAGTACTGCACTGGAACCTTCATAGAACTGAAATATTTCTACGAAATGTGGCAAAATCGTGACAGGAAACACTTGGCAGTCATCTGACATGCATTTTATGTATAAAAAACAAAGAAAGTTTTGTCCAAATGTCCACTTATAGTAATATGATTCGCAAATACTCAAAAAGATTTCAAAAAGTTGATACCGAACACCAAAAAGAGTTTAACGATGACATTTGCGCCTGGGCAGTTTCAGGAATTTGACTAAATGCAATTCATAATGCACATACACATTCCAATTATGCTGAAAAAGTACAACAGCGCTTCACTGTATTTTTTAGAAATTCAAACTTTTATCAATTTTTGTCATTAAATCCATGATCAAGATGAATTCAAGAAGTAATCCTAATGTGTAATTGCCACATACAGCTATGGTACATTCCAGAACAGTTACTCTACAAGACCCTGTATAGCTATGGCATTCATTTTGCAGTTGTTTGTTACAACTGAACTCGTGTCAATTTTTCTACGGGATGATGGTATATATTTCCGATGAATCAAACTTATATTATTGCAATATTCGGAAAAACATTTAGAGGTCACGATTTGCGCGTGCCGGTAAGAATTGCAACGTTTTATTCAGGAAACATTTTTGTAGCTCAAAATTTTGGGAATTTGATACCTCCTACGCGGTATTGGAATCAATTCATAAGAAAAAACATCGTATGTAATGTGCACTGAATCCGATTGTTTGGCAGTGTTGGTGTAGAAAATATATTACTCAGGGAATTTTGCCCTTTTGAAAATATTTGTTCTGTACTCTGAGCCACTGAAGTTATTGACTATACTGACCTGTCTCCAAATACTACTACGCGGGATGCAACAGCACAGAAAACATAATAATCGCTACCAAAACGATGGTACTCTTCGTTTAAAATTTAATAAAATCAACGCAGATTCAACCCCAACTTAGATTACTCGCGAGTCGTCTTATCGTTGTGCTTTGCTGTCCACTGCTTTCGTCTCCTGCACATTTTCACGATCAGCAGTCAGATCGGCCCCCAAGTGATCATGATTGGAAACATGGTGAGTGAATTTTTTTGGTGAATCTTGCCATGTGAAGCGAAATACCGGTTTCAGCAACTGTGTTAATTGCTACTTGTATTTTATTTGTTAGGTTCAAGGAACCGCGGTTTCTATTTAAGTCCAGTTTTTCTACGATTGGGAATATGCACCCGTTGCATTCATTCAAAGGCCCAATGCATTACCACATTACCGATATGCTAATATTCTTTATCTTTACATTTAAAAAGAAAATTTCTAAAAAGCAAACTTGAATGCGCAAACTCTCTTTGATTGCAACACAACAAGCGAATGGAAAATTCCAGAAAATTTTCTCGGCCCCATATTTGATAAACGTTACGCACTCGATCGTCTACAGTGCTCATTGCCTGATATGTCACTCTGAAGAATCTTTGGAGTAAAGTGAAATGAAATAGGCTGCTATGTTTTTGTGCGCAGCTGCGTGACCTTGGGTTCTTCATATTCATTGCCGTGGTTTTCGTGTTTGCATATGGCGTCACCAGCCAAGGCATGCTCTATCCGAACGAGAAAAATGTCTGGAGAGCTATTGGTGGAATAATTTACAAGCCTTATTGGCAACTGTTCGGTGAATTGTTTCTGGAAGAAACCGACTTCGATCCAGGTATGTTGACTTTTGCCCTCCAGAACATGCATCTTCTACGGCATATGGGGAAAATGTAAAGAAAACATGACTGCAAACAAAAAAAGATTTCACTTAACCGTTTTTGCGAACAATCCTTGTACGGCACGCTGTCTTCAGTGTGATACAGATCAGGCGCGCAAACAGGAGCGGGGGCATTTGGGGCATTTGCCCCCCCCCCGAAATTTTCAAAACATTGCATAGCAATTTTGACATTTTCAGAAACTTTCAAACAATAAAGTTGAAAAATTGTATTCTACTCATTTTTAAGAAAAGTCTTATTAGAATTTTTCTTTGTCTTACTGGTTAATTATCTCCTTTCAAGATATATCTTGAGACAGGCCATCTGATGGAAAATTTCGTAAATGATCGGTATTTAACCACAAATATGTTGGAATTGGGAGATCGTTTAAAATGTTGGTAGTCTATCTCTAAGGTATTTTTTATCCTTTTTTTGTGTACCAGTCTGAAAATTTTCAGAAATGCAGTGCGTGTGTACGCTTTGATTTTGCTTCTTGCCATCTTCTGAGGAAGAGATTGCATACACTCTTGAAACGTCAACGATAAATACTGCATTGCTATCGCACCAGTGGAGCAAAGTTTGCACCCAGTAGACTATGCCTGGTTACAGAAGCAGCATACTCGTATGTTCACATTGTGTTAGCTTTACGTTTGCCTGGGGCTACTGTAGGCTACTATTGAAGCATTTTTGTATTTTAAGTTCAGTAGTTAACCGTTGCTGGGGTTTCACAGCCAAGCTCTAACATTGCAAGGGGAATTCGAATTTCACAAGAGCCTCAAAGTTATTAGGTGTTGTTTAGGTAGTCCTAACAAAAGTGGCTAGGTCCACCCACATCTGGTGGCGAGTCTGGCCCAACTATTCGTGATAGAGTTAGTTGCATTCCTGCTGCATTCCTTTCAAGAGTATTTCAGTTAGCAGACGAAGTCTCGTATCTACGATTGAAACAATAGCATCATTGATTAAATATATCCTGATATTCATACTAGTCTCTTCTATCTGACAGCTTGTCCACCAGCAATACCGTCTGCAGAAATTATCTCACAGCAAATATATTCAACTGAAGTTTCAAAAATCTTGATAAACGATTTGATGAAATTGCTAAAACCAGACGAAAAGTTGCGCAGGTTCACTAGTAGCTCATACATCTGCCACAATAAAGCCATGACTGCACTAGTGAATACGGAACCAGGTGTTTGTATTAGGTTCATAGGCGTACGAGGCGGGGTGGGCTGCCGCCACCCCCGGTTTGAAAAATTTCGGGGCAACTCTGTTTTCCATGGCAAGCACAAGTTGCTCAAAAATCCTTAATGATAAAAAAGATTTCAGTACAGTGAAAAAGTTCAGGGCAACTCTGTTTTTCAGGGCAAGTGCAAGTTGCTCAAAAATCCTGAATGATAAAAAGTATATTCAATACAGTGACAATTTTCTGGGCAAACTCTGTGTTTCAGTGCAAGCACAAGTTGCTCAAAAATCCTGAACAGTGAAAAAATTTTCAATACAGTGTATATGCGATTTGAAATGCATGTAAAAAATGCCATCGGGACCGATGATAATGTAACGTTACAGGCAAATTGACGTCACGGACGAAGCCGTTATAAACGAATTCAACTGCATAGAACAGATTAACAAGACGTTTCAGGCCCCATTCGGATTAAAAACGAAAAAGTTATTTTCAGAGAAAATTGTTTACTTCTAGAGCAAGTTGTTATTTTCAGGGCAAATATTTTCCACCATCACAGCAAAATGTCTTCCCGTACGCTTATGATTAGGTTTCCAATCTTTACTCTGTCCTGATCGTTCGGTCTGTATCTTGATTAAAACCATGCCCGTAACCAGCTTGGGACACCAGAAGGGGTGAAGAGGTTTGTGGGAGGGGCCCAAAGTTTTAAACTATATCCAATAGTTTCAAACTATGTACAACACATTTTTCCAAGGGGGGCCAAAAAATGTTCACCTAGTTACGGGCCTGATTAAAACTATTAAGCAGTGATGGAGTCTCGAGACCCTTTGGTCTCGGTCTCGAGACAGGTCTCGATACCCGTTTTTTGAAGTCTCGGTCTCGAAGGTCTCAGGTCTCGTCTCGGTCTCGAAGGATTTCGGTCTCGGTCTCGAGCTCTTCGTCTCTAGACTTTGCATAGGTTATTTTCTATGACGTTTTGCAAAAAGGAGTTCCTTAAAAAACGGTTTTCAAAAAATGGTTGTTCAAAATTTTGCCGTTCAAACAGGTCAGTAGCTAAGCTTTCTTTGTTGTGATGTTGTTTGCGAGTTGGCGAAAACGATTAACACTCTACCCGTTTCAAATTTATACTGAATTCAATAAAAAATGTGCATGTACCAATGAAATCGCAGCACGTAATCTTTGCAACGAGAGGTCAGGAGTACTTTGCTAAGGACTATCTTTGAACAGTTTTTCCAAGAGTTTTGTTATGAAACCCATAGGCTTATTCAAAAGAGGTGGGAGAGTGCCAAACAGTTTCTTTTTTGAGAAGCCAAATAAAACCTTGTCTTTTTTTCGAAGTGCTTTTCAAAGCACTCTGTTAACACGCTGGTGACTTTTTTCTTGTTCTAAGTAATGCAGACTTTTTTAAGTTCAAAAATGCCTCGGAACTCTCTTGAGGAAAAGTTTTGCTCATGAGAGTTTTATACAGAGGGTAAACAATGCGTCATGGCTGATCAGTTACTTTGACGTACTGCTGTTGGCTTTAGGGCCTTTCTGCGTTTTCTAACCGTGTTGCGAAAACTCTAAGTGTGTCAGCAAAAACAGAAATTTGGAACAGTTGTGAATATCAGTTTAACGTAAAAATATGGAAATTATGAAACATTTGAAAATATAAAAACTTGACAATAAAAAATAGCAAATCTAGGAATTATACATATAGCAATAAAATCAGCGGGAAGGCGCTACACCATTTCACTGCTAGTCAACTACACCGGTAATCTCATCTCGAACTTCGCTCATTCTGCTGCAGCATGCCGCATCCCAACAATGCCTGTCGAAAAGATCTTATATTTTCTTTTTATCAGAGAAAGAAAAAATCTTCAATACGAAGACAATGGTTACCTACAAAAGATATGCCGCAGTTGTAAAAAAATGACAAACTACGAGCACCTTGCTCTAAGTAAGACAAAAAAGCAAATTCAAGGGGTTCATTAGCCCTGTGCACTTTGTTGTCGTCACGTAAAACACATCGAATCCACGGTGCCAACAGATTCACAAGTAATGGCAAAAAATTAAACTTTTCCGTTGAACCGCAGCCTAGCATGTGCCAACTATGCTACTTATTTAGCCATACATACATGCATATGTAAAGAAGGCAGAAAAAATTGGAAAAGTAATGACGAGAAGGGTGGCTAACAAGCAGAGAAAGCAAGATCCATAATCGAAAATTAAAAACAAGATCCCTTTCAGTTTGTGAGTATTTGATTGTGATGTTCAAGATGCTTCATTATTCCTTATTGTTATATTAAGCATGATACATGATTCTCTCTCATTTTATATTGTTGTAAGCAAATGTGAGGAGTGAAAATAGGAAGCATCGTTATGGTCGGCCCCGGGCGACATTAACATCGCTACGCCACTGCAGTAAAGCATGCGGGTGGGATATTACGTCGCTGGTTCAAAGTGTAAACCTAATTTGTGACAAAAAAGTCTATTAGGCCTACTCTAATAGGCCTATATATTTTTTTCTTTTCGTCAACAGCAGAACCACTAGCAAAATTTTAAAAACTTGTTTTGGACAGAGTGAGCAAGTTTGGATGGATGAAAAATTGCTTTTTGAAATTCAAAGTAGTCCTTTCGCTTTTTAAATCTCCAAATTTACCACCTCTTAATTCTGAATATTTGGAGAATTCTTAATCAATTACTTGTCGTGTGAGGGGAAAAGTTATTAGGAAAGCTGTAGGTAACGTTACAAAAAATGGCAAAGCTTTGTTAGCCACAATACACGAAATATGTGGCGAATAAATTTGAGTGTCAGTGCAGATGCCCTGTGTTAAAAGAAAAAGAATGTAGTGAAACAGGTAAGCGGCAGATAGCAAAAAACTTTAAAAGCTTGTTACATCATTGGCAAATGATATAAACGACGAAACACCTTGGCAAAAAATGGAATGATGGAAAGCAACCTTTCCTGTGGAGTTACCACTTTACTGTGCTGTTTTGACCAGTGCTGCTGGGGCTGTATACACTCGCCTACATCGATTGTGCTTGTTTTAAAATAAAAAGTAATGGTTCGCCTCTTCTCCACTTTCTCAAATAACATAGTAACCAACTTCAATACTATAGGTAGGAGACCAGAACATATGTGCTTCATCAGAGCATCACCTCCTGTCCTTACAAAGAAGGGTTGGTATTGTTTTGTAACGAACAAAACAATTAAAATTTTTCTGAATCAAAACAAATATATTGAAGCATGGCAACCGCAAACACCTCGAATATTCAATTGGTTCACCGACATTTTCGAGTGAAAAATGCGTAGACCCTCTAAGTCTAAACGCTGCCAACATTTTCAATGTCCATGCATTTCTACATGTAATTTGTAAATAAGGCCACAGGTTTGAGATTGTAAATTCCTAAAATGAACGTTTGCAGTATTTGGCCGTTTGCACAAATTTCGGATGATTTTTATTACCTTGATATTTGGCATTGTGCCAGATGCTTTGCTGCAGAATTATTGAAGGAGTTAGCTTTAAGCACCATCAGAGAAATGTGAGGTCACGAGTCTCGGTCTCGAACTTCCAGGTCTCGGTCTCGGGTTTTATGACAAGTCTCGGTCTCGTCTCGAAATTTGAGCCAGGTCTCGGTCTCGGCGGTTACGGTCTCGACTACATCACTGCTATTAAGAGTTCATTTTCAGGAATGTTGCGAAGAGAACTTTGTCTGTGACCGTTTGCGACAAAGTTGTACCACGGTTTACTAAGCACGATGACGTCATCGAATGAAAGTTCATGAAGATTGTCCCCCCCCGAAATGAAGAGCTGGTTGCGCCCCTGATACAGATCCATAGCTACAGTAGGTTTAAAGGTTTTGGGGGCAAAATGCATGTTTAATGTGAAAATATATTTGTTTCAAATATAAGATTAAAACAAAGTTTTTTGGACATAACAAAATTTTGGGGGAACTGCCACCGAGTGCCCACCCGTGGCTACGGACATGAATCCATGTACATCTTACCATTGTTCCGACAAATGCTGCCTCAAGTGCGGGGTCGTGATATTCTCCGACAAATGCTGCCTCAAGTGCGTGGTCGTGATATTCTCCGACAAATGCTGCCTCAAG
>Ga0210059_1000657_pt1 | contig 46212 bp, 25 predicted proteins | sample Ectturendosymbi2_FD_188042 | JGI IMG/M metagenome (GOLD analysis project Ga0210059, IMG submission 188042) | Ecteinascidia turbinata endosymbiont from Florida, USA - Sample 2 (SPAdes) (version 2) | ecosystem: Host-associated > Tunicates > Ascidians > Unclassified | place: Key West, Florida... | reverse complement strand
TGCTATTAAGACTGAAGTTCATATGTTTCTTGAGTGTCCTTTCACCTGTGCGTCACGCCGAATGTTGTTAACAAATGTCTCTAAGATTCTCGCCGAGGAAAATGTGTTTTCCTACTCTGAGTTTGCTGCATTGAATCCAGCTGAATTGGTCGAAATAATTCTCTTCGGACACCTTAAACTTTCTAAAATTCCGTCATTGCGCTTGTTTAGACAAACGTGTTTGTTTTTGTCCAGAAATACACCCTTTTAATATGAACTCGTTTTCTGTTTTTACTGTTTCATTTGTGTGTATGTGTGTCATTTTTTTTCTGTGTTTTTGCGTTGCCAATGAGCTCTTCAGGCCTTGGCCTGCCTTCATTGGCTGTTTTTCAATAAATTCAAATTCAAATTCAAATCTAAACTTTGTCGCAATTTGTTAGCGGCATATGGAAAACAGAGAGACAATGAAGATTATTAAGCCATATTTCCCTGTATTTTGGCTGGTCATTACATTTTGGTGTGTGTGACGTAACAATCGTACCAAGGATTGCGTCAAGAGTAGCAAATAAACTTCGCTGAAGGAACTGTTCTGACAAGATTCACTACTAGAGTCATTATAATTTGAGAAATTCGGCGTTAGTTCTTTTCAAAGTTACGGCAAAATATTTATTTTCAAAATACCGGCTTCGGGCACTGATTTTTAAAATACCAGCCTCTGTTAAATTAGCAGTAAAATACCGGCCAGGCCGGTGAAATGGCGGCCATCTGGCAACCCTACACATAGACGATCCAGAGTAAAAGTTCAATGGATAAATTGCTTCAGTAACAACCTCCAACGACTACCATAGTAAATTAAAATTCGCAAGAATTTAACAAGTCATAGTAGGCTAGTGACGTTAACTCAATTATCGATTAGTGGTTGAGTATTTTCGCCCCCGTATAGCAGTCACGCTAGCGCCACCGCTACATGCAAGCAAGAACGGCCGAAACAAGGAGAAAGGGAAGGACCAAGCAAGCGACACTTTAAAGTGTCTTCCATGCACACGGAAGCGAGAGCTCTCTTTGGCCGAAACGTCTGGTGCGATGATATCACCAACAACTGCGTAAATTAGCGCCATCGATCTGGGTTCAAGCCCACACTGAAGGCGTGCGCACACAACTGGGCCGCACACGCTTCACCCATTACGTTGATTTGCCCCCCTATCGTTCCCATTGGTTTTCTGGCCCCCTTGCTCCTCAAAATTGCCCGCAAGGGGGGCGATTGCGCCCACTTTGAGAACCACTGATCTAAGGCAATCGTAGAACCAAAGTCTATACATTTTTGAGGGGGCACCACGCATGAAAAGGGCATATTTTAACACTTTTCGGACAAAAGGCCAAATAGGTCCGACCTACCCAGGCCCGTAACCAGGGGGAGAACCACCCCTTGTATAATTTTTCCTGGAAAAATGTGTTGAGCATAGTTGAAAACTATTGGACATAATTAAAAAAATTGGGGCCCTCTCAGAAAACTCTTCGTCACCCCTGGTGTCCCAAGCTGGTTACGGGCCTGCACATACTTGGGGCCCCAAAATAAGCCCACCCTAAGGCAAAGTGAAGCCCCCGCTCTATAATTTTTCGCCCTCCTGGAAAAATATGTTGAGCACAGTTGAAAACTATTGGGCATAGTTTATAAAATTGGGGCTCTCTCAGAAACACTTCGCCACCCCTGATGTCCCAAGCTGGTTACGGGCCTGCACGTACCTGGGGCCTCAAAAGCTAAGGTGACCTAGGGCCCTGCGATCCCTAAATCCGTCCCTGGGCAGAAGGACTACAAAAGCCATCGTACACTAAGTAAACCAACCATCAGGGGGCTTAGTCGGGGGCTCAGTAAGCCGGCGGGCTTAGTAAGACGCCTTGAAAATGTATTCCTTGCATTGGGTAAATAAGGATGTTTAGACTAGACATCTTGCTGAAATGATCCGTTATGATTGCAGTAGGCTATTTTTCTTACCAATCTCGAGAAACCCACTCAACGTAGATGTCAGTGCAGTGATATGCGACGTTTTCAGATTTTGTGATGAGTATCGCCGTTTTCCGGTTGAAGACTAGGTTTGCACAACAGCATCGCAGCCATCTTTCGATTGGCGTATACTGCTTCATACAGAATAAAGTGACTGATGCAGTGAAATTGCCGGTATTTGTGGTCTGAATTTTTGACGACATGGCAACTAAACGCGTAGCTTACCGGGAGTTCGTGAATGCTGAGCTCTGGAATCTGTCGCTAAGATGACAATAACGTGAAAAGTTTCACTTTATGCTGGTTACGGATTGTAAGCTGTTTTAGTCTAACTGATAGCCGTTTACTTTGTGTTGAGAAGCTGTATGGACAGACTCATTACCAGTGATGATATCAGGCCCTAACTAGCTTGAGACACCAAGTGGGGCGAAGAGTTTTCTGAGAGAGGTCGACATTTTTTTAACTATGTCCAACACATTTTTCCTGGGGGGCGAAAAATTTTTCAGGGGTGGCTTCCCCCTACCCCCCGTGGTTAAGAACCTGGATGATATAGACCGTAGCCTACGAGATATGGCAGAAAAACCGAAACCTGAACGTTTGAGGCGTTCGTCATCCACATTTCCCAACTTTCACTCATTTTAGATTTTTCTTTTTACTTTTAATCATGGATCAGACTAACAGAAAACACACAGAACTGCTGGAGCTTTTCAAAGATATGACGAAAGGGCACTGTTGGGACCCTTTTGCATTCCCAACATCAATCATCAAGTAACGCTGGACTTGACTTCAATAAAGAGAAAATGACTTAAAAGCCTTTCCACCTTTTCAACAATGATCAGCAATGAAATTGATCCACTGGTGCAACTCTCAACTGGAACCTGTAATAATGCTAGACGTTCGTTAACTGTTTCAGCCTGATTCTAAAAAGAAAGAATCTGACAAACCCAAAGAAAGAAGGGAAAAATAAATGAAAACACCCATAAAAGTAGTATTAATTTATGAAAGAACATTAACAAATTCATTGCTGTGCAGTAATATTTTATTTCGCATATTTTATTGTATTTTAACCTATGATATACTGTGAAAGTAGTTAATCGCAGTACTTAGGCTGTATAAGGGCAGAAATCCGTTCTGGTCTATGAACAGGAAAATCACGTCATATACGGTTAGGCGCACATTAAATGATGTATCACCAATATAGGAAACCCACGTCATAACGATTACGCACACGTTTTATTTCATGTAGAGCAGTGGCCTTCAGCGTGGGCGAAATCGCTCCCCCCCGGGGGCGATTTTATGCGTTGTTGGGGCGATTTTGTGATTTACGAGATTTGGGGGCGATTTCAGTTTCCAGGGGGGGGGGCGATTTCTGCAGTTTAAGCATACTAAATTTTTGAATTGATTACAAAAAAACAATATTTGTTACTTTGGAGTCAAAGCAAATGATGCACTTTCGACTCCATGATTCGTGATAAAGGTTATAAAATATATGGGAGTGGTCACGTAACAATCAAACTATCATCGTTCTGTGTAACGCTTCACTGTACCAACTATCCAAGAACACTGAGATTTTCACTGGTTGAGAGTCAAGCTTTTGCGGTTCTTACAAAGATTGTGAATGTGCAAGTATTTTGTTGAGACTGATGTTCAAAATAAGATAAAAGAGTAGAGGAACTATCGCACTGAATAGTTTGTTAGGTTGGTTAACCCAATCGTTGCATGATAAACGTCACAAACAAGACATCAAGCAAGAAAATTTGCCAGCTTGTATAGATCAGCACCAGGAGCGTAGACAGAAGTTTTGATAGCGGGGGCAAACAACAACCAAGTCTCAACATATTAATATATCATGCCCCTTGTTTTTAAAGCATCATCCACAAAATGTGCCTTTTTCTGGCGCTTCTTTTTCTGAATAATTCTATTCAGATTTAAGCCGGCAAATAGAAAGTCTGTTTTCCTTGAATTGACAAAGATTTAAAAGTTTATTTTAAGCAAATTTCCAAGTTTCTGCTTTAATTGAAAGCCACCATTTTCTCGTAAAACTGTCTTGTGAAAGTGTTTGTGAAAATCTTGATGCTATACTCGTAAGTGCAAGATCTGCAGTATGCATTTTTCAGCCAATATCGCAGTTGAGCAAGAAGTCATCGTGGCCGTCATTGTGATTGTGCTTTTTACATTTACACACTTCTGATGTACACCGACACACGTTCCGAGTGGCGACTTTGACTCCCGAAGTAGGGCTACAAAACTTGCGCACATGTGGACGTGGATCTTGTCCAATTTTTGAGCGACTGGTTGACTTACGCAATTGATAATGTAAAGGCTAGAGTCCCTCAACGCGTTTGAAAAATTTTTGGATTTTATGTCATTAAACGCTAAGAAATGCGACTGTGGTAGCATTTTTGTACGCTACTTGCACCAGGCCTTGTTCCCATAAACAATTAGGTATTTGTCTAACTATTCAGAGTTCACAATAAAATTCATAAATGTTATAAACACAATTTTTTTAATTGGAGAAGTTATGCATGCGCCCTAAACAAACCTGCATATGTTTGACCCACTCAGTCTACGAAAAGTGTGAAAACGTTTGCGTATTTGCGAAAACGAAACCACAATCGATTACCACGGCTCTGCAATTTGCAATAAGTTAAGAAATAGACCTACATGTTGCCGCAGCTTAACACAACCGTTGATTAGTTGATCTAGCCCAGTGGTTTCCAAAGTATGAATCAAAACCCAAGGAAGGGTAGAGAAGGGTCAAAAAATAGGTCGCGCAGAGGCGATCCAAACAGAAGTTATAAATTTTCAACCTTACCACTGCTTGTCAGTGTCTGCCTGTAGCAGAGATTCTTGAGAAAAGAGTAGATTGCTGACATTAAAAACGAACTTAGCAACTTGCTGCCAAAAATCATCCACACTTCCAGTAGTTTTTTCATACGATGTTTGAGGCTTGGGTCGCCAGGTGTTCACCAAACTCAGATTTGGGTCGCGATCAAAAAAGTTTGGTAAGTAAGAGGTTGAAGTCTTTCTTTAAATCTATGAGTGTTTAAATAACAAAATCCAATCGACTAGGAAAAAACTTCAATTTAGTTACATATTGGTCACATGCGCTTTATCGAGAAAACATATTGCAAGCTATCTGTAAGTAAATGGCAGTGTCAATGGCCTTAATACTTACAAAATAAAAAACATCTTTCTACTTTTGTTACATTTTTCTGTTGACTCTTCGCGTTGCAGCTGAATGCTTTCAAATTTACTGTAGGATAGGGTGGCAATGAGCATCAGGTGAATGTTGAGACACTTTCAGACTATGTAGAGATCGGATTCAGATTACTTGACAAAACCGTTTGTTTGCTCGCCTGCAAGGTAATGGGAGATCATTGATGAAACCGTTAAGGCTCCACATATTTGTGATTGAGTAGTCACAATAGGTCTATATGCCATCACAACTAAATATCTAGAATAATTGCTATTGTTGCTAAATAGTGTCCATGGCTTAATTGCGTAGAAAAAAAGACCTTGAAACTGAATTGCTTCTTAGCTAAGGCTTGAGCTTCAAGGCATACAAAACATCACCGGCATATTCATGCATTTAGTTGCAAAACTGTACAAAAATCTACGATGTTCATTTAAAGTAGGGGTCGGCAACCTACGGCCCGCGAGCTGGATCCGGCCCGCCAAGCAAAATTATCCGGTTCGCACCCCGTTTACAAATTGTAGTAACTATATGGCCAGCCTAGTGGTATTATATTTTATGAGTCTGCCCTCCTTGCAACATCTTGTGTTGCATACTTATGAGAAACTGCACTGGACTATAAATGTAGTTTATGTCGTTTTTTTCTACTTTCGTTACGAACAGTGAAAATCAGGAGTTAATCTGACTGAAATTGCATAATTTGCCAAGTTTTAGCAACATCATCAACAGTCAAGGGAACGGAATTGGTGGAAAATTAGTACGGCCCGCCAGACCTTGCAGAGTTTGTCTTTGGTCCGCGACTAGGGAAAGGTTGCCGACCCCTGATTTAAAACTACGGCTGATGCTGCAGTCAAGGGCAAAATATACAGCATATTTAGCATGCCAGAGTTTTCAGCGAATAATATTGTTGCGTTGGTCTTAAAATGAAATTTGCATCACCATCAGCTGGGATACAGTAAGCTAGTGCGCCAGAAACAGCTGCGAAAAGCGTTACTCCTTGTTTTACTTTCGGTTAGTGATAGGGGTTTTGGTCGTTTCTCGTATAGTATGCGTTATTTATGCGTTATCTAGGGGTTTTGGGCGTTTCTCGTATAGTATGCGTTAATTATATTATAATGATTTTGGTTGAAAGCAACCAATACTGATTTAGCTATCGGAAAATACCCAATCGGTCAAACCCCATCTTTCAAGAGGAAAACTTCAGCTTTTTTGAAGATAGTAAAAATGGTCCAACAATCATAACATTGCTACCACTAACTCATCGCATCGACTTCCGCAGCAAAAGCGAATATTAATTGAGAGCGGCCGTCAACTTCAGCCTTGAGAATTTTCGTCGTGAACTGTCACAATTCCCTCCAACCCTATGTGTTATTATTAGCAAAATTGCCTTGAAACAAGTCTTCATGGCCTTCGGTAGAGCACTGCCGAAACATTGTTTTGTACGCAAACAAAATATGACAGTCCTTTATCACGTGTTTTATAACATTTGGTTGGTACTTTGAGTAAAACAATGCAGACCTACTGAAGTGTGTTCTGTTCCAAAAATACTGGAAATATGACTGTTGCGAGACGATTTGCGTAGCATTACTAGCTAGCAAAATCAGTAACTGCTACCCGTAATTTGTAATACGTGGTTATTTTTTTCAGTCGATGGCTAAACCAAGGAGTCCATAAAAACTTTTCGCTACTTGTTTGGGGCTTGCTATGAAGCCATTCTGTTGTGGAGATCACGCCGAAAGTTACATTGCGTAAAAAGTTATGGGTGGAATACAGTTTTACCAGCTAACCAGCATAAGCAAATGCGACCACCTTTCAGAAACGTCTCATCGACATCCAACGCGATGATGAAGCCCGTGCTGGATTTCATACACACGAATGATTGAATTTTTGGATAAAATGCAGTAGGCGTTTTCCAGAACTTTGGGGAAAAGTGAAGCTATTATTACTGGCGTTTCCCACGACGTATTTTGCTGAGCAAGGTTTCAGCCAAGTACTTCACATTCGTAATAAATACCGCAATCATCTTGACATGAACAAGACCGGTGGAAACGCCATAAGACTTAAGCTGACCAACTTGCAAATTGCTTTGAAAAAGCTTGCAGATAAACACCATCGCAAGGTTGGCATAATTTGGAACCAGCTGTTTTTTGGAAATGAATAACATTTATTCTACGAATGCATTTGCATTCGTTTTGTTTGTTCGTTTTGTTTTGTGCTAACTAGATTGCCCGTTTATACATCATTAGCACTGAAATTATTTTCAAAGCTAAATATTTTCAGACAACGCAAAAATTATAGGTATAGGGGGCGATTTTCAAAAAAGTTTCCGTAGGGGGCGATTGTACAAAAAAGGTTGAAGACCACTGATGTAGAGTATTTGGGCCTGTGGAATTAGTTGCAGAAGTTCGCCTAATAAAAACAAGTTGGGAAAAACGAAGTCTGGTGCTGCTAAGAAACCACTCTCATTTAAAACTGCACCTTCTACAATAGGAAAATGACATTGTTGGGAACCCTTCCAATATAAGTACAATTTTAGAGAAACTACTTGAAAACAAAAGACCATACTGCTGGGCATCTGCCGAAATTTTATTTAAACTCTAGATGTAACTCTTGCAGTTTAACCCCTGTTAAAAGTTTATTTCAAAAAAACTTTTTAATGATTCTCGCGGTATGACCTCTATCAAAATTTTACTTGATTTTTTATAGCTTTTGTGTCACAATTTCTGTCGAAGTATTATATGATCTAAAATTTTATCAGTTGGACCACGATTTCTACTTTTCAAACTGTAAATGGCAGTTAATAAAACTTCCCGTTGCAGAAAATAGAACGAATTAACGATGGGTGATTTTACAGCGGTAGTACTTTACGCCTTGCTTTTTTTTGCCAATTCGGTTAGTGATCCAGGAGATAATTGGCCCTTTGCGTTTTTTTCATAAAAAGCAGGTCATCCAGGGCCGCAACCAGCGAAAAATTTCGGGGGGGAGAAGCCACTTTTGGCAACGATTATGATGTCATCGATGTGCAGTCAATCATGATGTGACCTTTTTGCTATGGTTAGCTTACCAACTGTGGTGGGGGAACCTTTTTCAAAGTGAGAGGCACAAGTGCACGTCAAAAACATCTAAGGAAGATTCTTTTCATTATGCGATTTACTTCAACAATGGACCCAATACTGATTGTGTTGCTTAAACATATTTAAGCAAAATTCGAAATGCAAAAGTGGGGGCGCGAGGACGCCAGAAAAGAGCGGGGGGCCAGTCCCCTGCGGCCACCCCTGCTTACCAATTAAAAGAGAAGACATGATGATCAATTAAGTAAAGCGCAAGCTCCTTCACGATTATTACCAATCCCACACACTGTTTCACTAAAAGCTTGAAAGTTTTTGTTAATATTTTAGCAGTAGTCTTTTTGAAGTTTTCAGATGTAAAACCAATCATCTTAGACATCAGTTAATATTTAAAAATAACACAGAAGAATAGATGACACATTTCACAAATAACACAGAGAACAACATTCATACAGACCAAGAAATTACACATGATTGAAGGTAGTTGCTGGATGTGCCAGCTAACTGCTAAATTTAAAAGTTTATAGCTGACAGTGAGAAAATCCTGCTAGATTTAGCAGCAAATCAGCTAAAAGCGGCAGCTTTTAGCTGTGTAGCAGTAGCTTCCAGAGATGAGTGGGGTCACATTTTGCAGACTCTGACTCCGCTCCTGCTCCACACTTTAAGACTCCTGCTCCCACTCCAAAAAATTTTGAAACATCAACTCCGACTCCTATTTACACCCCGAAAACTTCCAAGTAACTTATATCAAAAAGAGTGTCTATTTTGTCGCATGAGGCAAAACATATGCCGTGACTATTTAGCCTTCGATCCAACACAAATGGTTGGAGTGGTCACGTGACAAGTACAATACGGAGAGACAACAGGTTGAGGTTTAGAATTGTAGCTTAGCCTATACTTTATGCAACGTAGACAAACACCACCAAAGGTTTGCCCGCACTTAAATTGGACGTTACGGTCAGTTGTGCAGGTCATGTATTCCAAACTTGTCATGATTTTTCAACTTGTCATGTTATCACTTCAAACAAATGTGTACAGCTACTGACAAACTAACTCGAAAAGTTTTTGTCTCATGAGGAAAAATAGACACTGCTTATCAAATATAGGCTCTGCTGTAGCTTAAGTCAGAAAGTTTTAACCGTTGAAAAACAAGTGAAGTAGTCCAAGCTTCAATAATTTACCAGATATCTGACAATTATTTGAATTGAGCGTTAACTTTCAATTTTTACAAAAGACTCATTTAAAATATTCAAGGTCAGGAGCTGATCACCTGTGGAGTTTACAAATATTGAATCGTACTTGAGCCATGTGCTCAGACAAAACTCTGAACTATGGCTGTTCCAAACTAAGCCATAAACATGAATGTGCAAGCAAATCCTACAAAAAATTAACAAGATGAACATTACGCGTAAGATAGGCTTCTTACAGCACTCGAATTCTCGTGACAAAGGCGCCATTTATACAGCAATTTTTGCAATATCATGGCGTAGCATGGGAAGGCGTTCCTTTGAGCACATTTTCTTAGGAGAGGCCTTGCGTTGAGTCTACTGCGAACCCAAACATCGCTACACCTGAAAAGGAGAGGATATTTTATTTTTGCACTATCAGGACCGATCGGAGGTTTTGTTTGCCCTTTCTGCCACATAAACATCCCGATAACCCGAACTCATTTTATTACTGTAGCGGCGTACCCGTTTCTCTGATTAACCTTTTCAACAGCTGAAACCATAGAGGCTTTGCGCATAAACACTCTGTTATAAATAAATTACCCTGCCTCCTGATTAGTTTGTTTTACACGAGCATCAAAGGTCGAGAGCATGATGTGTCCTTAATCAACGTTTCATCCAGTATGTAATGAACTTCCAATATAAAGTTAGAAAAAACGCTAAAGCGCGTTCATTTTTAATAGCAGAAAAAAACAGTTGCACATCAAAAACCGACGACGATCACAAAGCAAAAATAGATTTTCGAACAATGACGACGACATGAAAAAATTAAGTTTCAATTTGTTTTTTCACTCCAAATCCTCCAACGGCATTAGCAATGCGTTGCTCACTGACATGTCAGCATGCCGTGGTGTTGCAGGATCGTTGGCCCTCGCTCCTCTTTGGGCAAAGTTCAGCTTAAAAGTTCAAGTCGTTTAACGACGGGCCTTGCGGCTGTCTTGATGGTTCAGCTCTGGAGTTATCTTCATCCGTTCTTCCACCTTCATCTGGATCAGGCCCTTTATTCGAAGGACCTGAGTATTGAATTTAGAATAAAATTTCACGCAATGGCGTCCAGTCTCCCCAACGCAAACCAACCATGGTAAAATTGAAATAAATTCTTTGATTTGGATAGACATTATTCCTGTGAAGCGTTACTCGATTTGAGCAGGGGTGTAGTGGGGCGGGAACATCGTTCCCACACCTTTTTCATGTTTTGCTTTAAAATGAGTTCGAAGTCTTTTCTTACCACTATATCCCTGGATTTGCTCGATTTGAGACAGTCGTAAAGGTCAGCAGCAAGTTTTGACTTGGCTTGAATTTCCAAAATACGTGTTATTCGGGTACAAAGCGAATTGAGGTTTAGCAACGCTGAAAAGGTGAAGACAAATTTGATTTGTTCAACAGAGAAGCTCAACGTAAAAGCCCTTAAATGGATTTGCCACGCATCTGCTTATTCAGCTTGCACTCGAATCGACCAACTGGTAGCATTCAACTTTTGTGTGTATGCACATGCCAATATTTTTCGGATTTTTATGCTCTTCTGGTTTGTGAAAATAAAAGCATATCCTCAATGAAAGGAATACTTCCGTTATCCCCCCCAATTTTTTCACTGGTAGTGTTATCTTCATAAAAAAGCAAAAAAATTTTAACTTCCATTTGATATGTATTGGAACGAAGTTCTGAAAGCCTTCTGCAAATGATTGCGAAATGCGTAGCAGGCGGACTTAGTTGCGGAGTATGGCAATCGTCCTCAACCATTTCTGTTACCTAACGCCTAGATAAAAAAACGTCATCGCTTTCAAACAGCTATCTCTTTATGCTTGAAAAATAAATTACTATAACTGCCCAGGAGCAAATGAAATACTGAAAAATATTAATTATACAAAAAAGATATGTCAGCTTCATGAATGTTAACAAAAACCAGCATAAAAACTCGAGTTGTCCTCCAGCAACGAAAGGATGACATCTTTACAACAACAAAACTGGTAAGCAAGGTAAGAAATGTTTGTATAGTATAGCCACGTAGTTTTATCAAACAATAGGCAAGGTTCAGCGAACTTTGTGCCATAAGCTACATCTTTCTTCTATTTCTCTATCGAATAGTTTTATACGATTGTTACAGAAGCTTGTTTAATACACTAAAATACTCTAAATAACTGAAATATTATTTTCTTTAAAGCCATACTGTTACAAGTTGAGTGACTACGCGGTTAGGGAATTTATTGAATTTCATTTATACTTGAAAAACGTTTCAAAAAATTGAAAGCATTTTTTATTTGGATATGAATTAAAAGATAACCTAACAGCTAAAGTATTAAAATTTGAAACTGTAATGTTACTGTTGCTTACTAGCAAGGTCGTACGCAAGGGGGGGTTTGGGGTTAAAACCCCTCCATGAGCTTGATATTTTACAAAAACTTTATTACCTGTGCAAAGGACTTTAATTGTTTTCACATACCTTTTGCTTGTTAATTTGTCGACATAATGCAAATACCACGGAATAAATTTGCATGCAAATTTCCAGGAACATTGTAAATGGGCCCAAAAAGTAATAATTAGGTTTTGGTGGGAATCTGGGTTATCGTCTGCGTCCAGAAACCATCTCACCACTTTTTGCGGACCTTTCGTCCACTACGCAGGTTTAAGATTGTGTTACGCGATAGTTCACTTTATCCGAAACAATTGTCTTTATTTTGTCTGCTAAGGCTGATCAGCACAAGCGCTGACCGCATTGGCTACATTATCAATTTCTGTAGCATGATAGAACTGTTGCACGAGCTCAAAAACAGCAATTTTTAACAACACAGAAGCATTCAGACATTTGATAATGCCTGAGCAGGGAAAAAGGAAAACTAAAAGTTTGCTGGACTTCTAAACATAACAAAAAATTGAGTTTTCTTGGGTTCTTTATGTGCATTCACAATTCTTGTGTAATTTAGCAAGATTCGATCTTGCAAACAGGGGTGTGCGCCAGCCAGTCCAGCCGCACACTTTCTATGCTCGACTGCTCGTATCCGACAAAACATTAGCGCAGCTTCATTTTGCAGTTGTAGGCTAAATTGCTCTGACGCAGTGATGAGTGTGTGTTACTACCCTGCTTTAACACGCAGCCTGATATTTTTGTAGTTATGAGTTGCTGTGTCGCAGCGTTCGGTGTATTTTCCTCCGATATCCTAACGTGGAGCGCTGATAGTTTATATTCAGTTCAATAACACATAAATCAAGGGGAGTGCGTGTCGAAGAATATGCCTACTATGTCAAAAAAATTTGCCAAAACGTTCGTTTGGAAACATGAATATGACGTCAAATTGTGACGTCACAAAGAGCGCATATCAAATGCACACGATCACCACATGCCACTGAATGAAAACCCCCCATGAAAATTTTCTGCGTACGCCGCTGCTTAAGAGCATGTCCCAAAAATTATAATTAATCTTTTGCTGCACAAACAAGGTTTTTGCAGCTTGTCATATTTAGAAAGACACCGAACGCAATAAACTGATCCGAAAGTGATGCCGATTAAAAAATCAGAAAAAATCGTTGCTTTTGAAATCAGACAGAAGTTCTACAAACTTATCGCTGGTACGTGCGGCCAATCATAGCTCTACTTTAATTCCAATTCAGCTGCTAGTTGTCTGTACTTTTATGTCTTTGGATCAAGTTTTTGTTCATGTTATCCGGTGAATTACAGATGAAAGAGTAATTACAAATGCAATTAAAGATGCTAATTAAGCTTACTGTTCGCTTTCACTAAATCCATTTCGGAAAGTCAAATCTAAATCTATCTCGAAATTACTGGTAGGTGCTGAAACGATGTGAGGTGCATTTCCAACTTCGTCACTAAGAGTGGGGATACATTGATTAACTTACCTTTGTATTCTGAGGGTCTCCTCGCATGGGTAATGCATGTTGAAGGATCACAATATCCAGGAGGCCCAACAGCACCTTGAGGACCAGGATAACCGGGCGGACCAGCGAATCCAGGTTCTCCCCGCTCGCCGTTACGACCGTCTCGACCAATTCCCGGTGCACCCGGCAAACCTGCACAAATTTGATTGTGGGTGTAGCAATACAGGTAACGGCTCCACAAATGGCTGAGTATTTGGAAGGCGACAAAACCACATGCAACTGGTCTGTAGATCCTTTCCTTCGCAAATTTTCAAACGTGTCAATCTGTGGCGGGTCTTACTTTTCAAAAACAGAAAATTTTGAAATAATTTTTACAGCATACATGTCGCGTTTAGCTCTTTGGTAACTGAAGCGTAAGATGGAAAAATCGTTGAAATTTCAGCTGTAGGAGTGATTTATACAGGCATATTTTGAAACCAACCACGCGCGACCAGTATTCGATAGTTTTACTTGACGAAGAAAAATGCTGTTACAATTTCACTTTCATGATATCTATGATTCTATGATACTGAACTTTTTACTTACCTTGGGGTCCTGGCCTTCCTGTTTGGCCAGGAATACCTTGTCCAGTGGCGCCCTTGTCTCCTTTGTCTCCACTAGAACCTACAGATTGGAGCAAGCGAAGTCAGCGGTACACACCTGTAGTGTTTCGCAATGTGCGTTCAACTATTTTATATAATTTTAAGAACATTGTTTACAAAAATTGTGTGATATACATTTTGTGAGAGAAGTGATGTAAGTGCGAAATGGATCTATACAATATTACAAATTGTTCAGTAAAATTTTCAAAAACGCATAGATGTATAAGCCAGGCCCGTAGCCACGGGGGGCATTCGGGGGCAATGCCCCCCCGAATTTTCTTGTTCCCAGAAAAATTTGTTTTAAAAATATGATAAAAACAAAAATCGTGCCCCCCTAAAAATGTATTTTGACCGTCCAAACTTCAAAACCTGGCTACGGACCTGGTATAAGCTTTGAAAAGGAAAACACTTTCACATTATTTACCAAAGGCAAAATCTGCCATTACATAGTAATAATCCAAAATGTTTGATTAAATCCATTACGTAGCATTACAAAAGCTGCCAATAACTTTCAACGGCGTTGCTGATAAACATTTTAGCTTTTTTAGGAGAATAAAGTTTGTTTTGTATTGTGTAACGATGCATTCGTCACGTGTTGAATACAAAGGTAGCCGAAATAATCAAGATAAAAAACCTTTCTCTCCTCTTGGTCCAGGACTTCCAGGGCGTCCTTCCAAACCTCTCAAACCAGGGTTACCAGGAATTCCTGGTGGCCCTGTTAAAAAAATCGGTTAAGATTGCACAACAGGAAACCAATCACAAAAACCTTTATCTTTGCAATCCTGAAACTTACCTGCGTCTCCAGGTGAACCGTCATCTCCAGGTGGTCCAGGTCTTCCGGGAGCAGCTCTTATGTATTTAGGACGAATGACTGCACGGGATTGATCTGTTAAATAGTTTTAAAACAGGTTTTAGCTCAAAACTGTAGTCTCACAGCGGAGATGAGGCGACTTGTGGGTATCTAGCCTGCTTTTGTAAACAAGTTTCGCTCCATAACATTCAAGTCACTAATAAAAATAAAACCAAAACAGGTTAGCAGAATTTCCTTTTACGGTGTTTTAAACCTATGCTGGTGCGTGTTGTAGTTATACAGATGCTTTACGATATTTCACATCTTTTAGTGCAGCTTATTAATAACACTTGAAGAAAAGATCATTGATTAATTCAATAGACATATCTCGTAAATGTCACAAATTGTTTAAAGCCCAAATACTTCATCACGCTGCATCACATCTCCGTTAGTTTCCAAATCTTTTGCTTTCCGATTGCCAAATTGCTTGTTGGTCAAATTTGTTTAATCACTTGTATCTTTGATGGGAATACATTGACTCAATAAACTTTATCAGTAGCTACAAATCTTAAAGCTTTGATTTGATTAAAAAGGCTTGATTCAGTAAAAGCATTTTAAATCAAAACTCCATACAAAATTCTGGAATACACAAGTTGTCTCCATGACAACAGACCAGCCAAGCGCGGTTAATCTTCAAAAACTCTTTGTCTTATGTGTTAATGTGCTTTGTTTCCTAAAGAAACTTTAAAGAGCAAGTATTGTAAGATAAGTGTCACTACAAGATAAGCTGTGGCATAAAATTTAGGCAAAATTTACAATAGCAATTGGTACTATTTGGTAGTTTTGGTAAATAGCAAAAACTTTGTCGAACCAAACACATGCCATAAATTTGACCATCATTTCAATTGTCGCGCTAATTAAGGTAAATTACCGAATTTTGCCGTTTGGTCATTGCGGAACTTGAAAAAATTTGCGATTGTAGTAAACATAATATACGTGCGTTTTGAATGTTGGGATAAACTTCTAAGCGTGTCAACACTTTACCTTCAATGGGCAGTTAGATTTTTAAAGGTGAAGCAAGACCAGAAAAGATTAATGGTAACCTAAATTCACTTAGAGTGAGTATACCCATCCAATTTTGAAACTGTGACATTACAGATGATGTCGTTAATCGCAAGCTTTGCACTTGAATCTCATGTTCATTAAGGCATTCAGCAGATTTTCGCTTAACTGCGGATGCAGTGCTTCTTGCAAGAGCTAACCACCGTGTACACCGAAATAAATGATGCATGCAAATAACGTCTGCGCAGCATTAAGCTTAAACCGCACCGTGAGATTTATGCGGTACAGTATATAGAACCTTTACCGAACGTAAGAGCAAGTTATGTGCAAGCAGTACCTCGCAGCACTCGACGTACTATTTCCGCGATCTCCTGGTCACTTGGAACTCTCCCCTGCGCGAAAATTGTTAGACGTATCAGAAACATAAGCCTACGAGACAGGTCTGCAAGGTATCCACCTACTCGAGCGGTGAGAAATTTATCAAAATCAGGCAAACCGGGGCAGTGTTCGTAAAGTCTTTGAGCATAAAACATTAGTTTAATATAAAACATAACAAATCAGAGCAGTCAGTGTGGTGGCAATTACTGAAAGAAACTTGTAAAATGGCTAATAATGGACAAAATCCCTTTAAAAAAGGCGCAGCGTAAATGATTCTCGTGCTTGTGGATCTCGACTTCATCGATTATTGTTTTGTTGCTCACTTTATTTCTAGGGAAGAATTACGGAAATTTCTTCAAATTTCGAACCATAGATATGTTTTCCAAGAAAAGGTTAACCACAACCAGACAACCTGCGGCTAAAAAAGGGTAATGCCATTTACCCGAAGTAAACGATTTCCACCACCTTTATAATGCCTTCCCTAGAGCTTAGAGGAGAAAAAGCATCAAAGACCATTCTACAAACCTGGAAAACTACTTACAGGGGGTCCTTGCAAGCCCATTCTTCCTCTGGAACCACGTTCACCCCGTGGACCTCTTGGACCTGACTGTCCTCTCGGTCCTTCAGGACCAGGCAAACCTGGAGGCCCAGATGGTCCTCGTTGTCCATTTTCGCCAGGATTACCAGGCTGAAACGTACTCAGTGGTTTGTAAAATTTTAGATCTTGTTACTATAATAAAATAACCCCAAAACTTCTGTGAACAATCCGAAATAACATGGCGGGCAATGAAAAAGACCAAAAAAATCGGTTAGATAAATAAATGCGCCTGAATGGAGCATACCGTTTGAATGAAACATTTATATGACACAAAACTTTAGATAACAAAGAAAGCATGTGATGCTATTTTCCGTCTCAGAAATCGCAACAGCTTACAAGGAAAATCAAAATTTTGTCTCACCGATCCACGTTCTCCTGGAATTCCACCTTCTCCCTGTTTGACAGTACAAATTAGTAAGTGAAGTACCACCAGATGTTTGTTTTATCTGACCTATTATCAGACCCTTACCTTTGGGCCAGGTTTTCCTGGAGGTCCTTCTGGGCCATCGTTCCCCTAAAAAAAACAGTTAGCAATATTTTTGTTGTTAAACAATATGCTACCATTTTTGCAGATGAAACTTACTGGTTCTCCTTTCGAGCCAGTTGATCCGGAAGCTCCCTGTGACAGAAAACAGGACAAAATATTTAATGTTGTTGCTTTACAACTGAATATGCAACCTTGAAAAGCGTTGGTACCTTGTGACCTTTGGGTCCCTGCATGCCGGGCTTTCCTATTCTTCCTTGAATGCCAGGTTCACCTTGATCTCCCTATAAAAATAAAAGCACCAGGATCAAACAAAACTTCAGAGCAGTCAGGTATACACGAGTTTTCTTCGACAAAATGCAGGAAACATCTTTGCCTGGGAAAAAAGTTATTGGTTTTGATACATTCACTTCAAAAACGGTTCTCGAAAAACGTAGGCTGGTTGTTTCACTCAACTGCAGACAATCGCATTGCTGCTGTAGTTAAGTGAAGCTAGCTGATACAACGAAGTGAGTCACTGAACTTCGCATGTCGACGTTTTATTGCAGAACACTCTTGTGCAGAACCTGATCGATTTGCAAAATATTCAGCCGTTCATGTTTTGGTCAAGATATTTTACATGATGTTGATTACTTTCGTGGTTTGCACAACAAACTTGCTAATGCCTAACCTTTAGCCTGCTAAAAAATAGTTTCATCTCCACAAGAAATCAAAAACGAACATAAAAATAGGAGATTTAAAAAAAGAAGTGAGCAAAAACATCGCCGTCAAACTGACCTTGCTTCCTTCGGGTCCAGGACGGCCTGTTTCTCCTGGTGGTCCAGCGTTCCCCTGAGTGGAAATAAACTTCTATTACCAACCGAAAATGCACAACACTCAACAAATTACTCATAAATGCTTCAATTTTTCATCAGCTACGTAAGCTCCAGAACACCCTATCTATCAGAAAAATGGATCATCACCAGATTGCAACGCTTCTTACACTCCACCAGGAATTGAAATAATTTTATCCAATTTTACTGGTCAAAACTAAAATGCAACCTTTACTTGAAAAAAACACAGCAAATTTCAAAAACAAAAAAACGAACTGTGCGTCCTTGTTCTCCGGGTGGTCCTTGAATACCAGTTTGACCTGGAGGACCCTGCAGAAATAAAAGCATGTTTTATTCACAAGGTCAATAAATCAAGATTAGAGAAATGTGAGTAGCTATGATCGAGAATAGAAGCTACACTTGTGTAACTACACTCTTAAAGTTTAAAATGCTTTCAGCAAGAGCAATCTATAAAGAACGAACCGCTGAGAGTAGATTACGGTAGCACTATGTAGCACCAAATATGAAACAGAGATCTACTAAAAGTGCGACAAGATTTGTAACATGACTCAAATCCTTATAAAAACTAAATATTTCGGTAGTTTCGAAGGTGCAAGCAAGTTTTCAGGTGCGCGACATTTGTGTGCGAGTGTTGCAAAGTCAAAGCTAAAACTACCGGTTTGAACATCCAAAATGTGATGATTACCTGGGGTGTAGGGCGGGAACGCGTGGGAACGGCGTTCCCACACCTTTTTCAAGTTTTGCTTTAAAATGAGTTCGAAGCTGTTTTAAAATGGCTAGTTTTTTTGGTTGCGTTCCCATACCTCTTTTGTAAGCACTATACATCCCTGGTGATTACTATAGTTTTTTTATCATCAGTCGACAGCAAAGCATTTAAAAATTACGATAAAACTTATTTTTCAAACACAACTTTTGTTTTTCGCTTTTTTCGCATTTAGATTTGGTTTGTTTAAAGTGTTTTAATCCCAACTGGTTGAGGCTATATGGAAAATACTTTCAGGTCAGAGTAAAAAAGTGAATAAACTTAATGCTGTTTTAAAATATCTGATTTTCCGAATTTAATTTTTAACAACCGTGCATAGAAAATTCTAAGATGTACGTTGTATATAAAATTTGGAAATTGCTTATTTTTCGTAACGGAGTGCACGATTATATCATCCTTTGTAGTGTGAAGTATTTGACCACATCCTCTTAAGAAAGAAAAGGAAAATCTTAAGAAGAAAGCACTTTATTCATTTTTTTAAGAAAACCTAGTTTCCAAATGCCCACTTCGGAAAAGCTTATGTGTAATAATAATAATTATGAGGATGAAAGTAAGCAAAATACCTGCTCTCCTTTCATTCCATCAGATCCTTCTTTTCCTGGCCGGCCTGTTTCTCCCTGAAGTTAAGATAAAGCATGAGTTTCTGATGCAACAGTTTTGCTTTTTTACTGCTTTGCTGAAATCAAACATGCTTATTAGAAATCATTTCAACGCTGTAAAGTTTGTGTCTGTGTAGCATGTTACAAAGAAAATAGTAGCAGTTTGTAAGCTTTTTCTGTAAAAACTATAGTTCTCTACGACTACGTGGACATGGTTTCAAGTCGCGCTGGTTTCAACGACAAACTACTTGAAGAAAAGTTTTAATTCTGAATTCACTCTTGCTTACCGGTATCCCAGGTGGCCCTTCTTCTCCTCTGTCTCCTTTCGCACCCTGACAGCAAATGCATGTTATAACAACATTGTGAAGACCAGCAAATTTGCATTTGTTCTTGTCAGAGGCTTACTTACCGCAGACCCCACAGCGCCCTCTTCTCCTTTAGGTCCAACAGGTCCGGGACCACCCTTTTTAAACACAAATGAGCCATTAAGTAAACTTAATACGATGAAACATGTTAAAAAAACGTGAAATTGTCTCCGATCATTTAAATTATTTTCTGTAATGATAGAAATTGCACAGTGATTTGGCAGAATATGACACTGTATGATATTGTCAATTATTGTATTAACTAGCAAATTGACGAACAAAGTGTAAGAGAATCCACCCCCAAAGAAATGCAAATCATCTCGATTAATGGCTTGAAGAAAATTATTTTATGTATGCACAGCAACGACAAACTTACCGATTCGCCTGGGACTCCGGGGAGGCCATCTAAGCCATCTCTTCCTGGTAAGCCCTGCAATAGCATTGCAAACAGCAAGCTTACAATTTTAACCTCCCATTTACCTTTTCAAAGTATAATTTTTTTATCAAGCTTGCAAACATCTTGGAAAAAGTTTTACATACGTTCTGGCTACGTTGGCAAAAGCTGCATACTAAATAATAACATGGACAGCTACCACAATTTGCTAGATACAGCATCCAATCACAGCAGTGACATTGAAACGGTTGGCACAACATTACTTTCTCAGAATATTGACATTCCAATCTATGTCCTTCATCTGTGGGGCCAGAATTATCAGTTACTTTCTCCAGCTTGTTTTAGTTGTATTCCCTGATTGTCTAACCGTTTAAAGATAGACCTTTCGCTGAGCAAACGAGATGCAAAAGTGTGACATTATGACGTAACTACAACAAACCAAGCTAACTTAGAAATGCAACAACATAAAATAATTTTTATCCTTACGACTTCTCCAGGGATGCCTGGAGGACCAGGATTTCCAGGGGATCCACTCTCTCCTGGTGGTCCTCGGTCACCTCTTTCACCTGGTGGACCACCAGGTCCTTCTTCTCCCTAAACAAAACCGGTTTCAAATATCATTGAGTGCCGACTTCGCAGTAGAACATCTCTACGAAAACAAAAGCGTTACCTGAAGTCCTTGAGGTCCTGGTCTCCCCGATTCACCAGGAATGCCTGGCGGTCCCTGCACAAAACAAGGAATGTTACAGCTTGAAAGTCACACTTGAACAGTACTTCTGAAATTGTTTTGCTCTGTACCGGTTCTCCTTTTCTCCCATCTTCTCCAGGATATCCTCTGCCACCGCGTGGGCCCTACAAAGATAAAAGGACAGCTAGCAAATAGGAAAAATATTCAAGATTCAAAATGGAAATCAGATTCAAAATGCAAAATTGATTATGCTTTTCAGAGTCAAACCTAATATTAAATGTATCTGCATTTATAGCAACATTTTGTTAAAATCTCATTGCTAGTCCTTGCGATTTTACCAAAAAAGTTTGCCAGTTTAAGGAAAACATAATATTGCATGTTTTCCAGATCAATCACTTTGCAAAAGATAATATTCCATGTTCGGTTACGTTCAACAATTGTGGAACCTGAAAAAGGAAAATCTGTTGAAATTTGGGAAACACTTTGCAAGACTGCTTTCAGCACGATAACAAACGTTGCAAAAAATGCAGATAAAAGGAAACAAGCATATAAATTATGTTATTGTGACGACAATTACCTGTTCACCTCCTTGTCCTGGAGGACCTTCAGGTCCAGGATCGCCAGGTTCTCCCTGCATACAACGCATGGTAAGCATCGAAGAAGTTGTTCTTTACATTTTGCACAGTGCGGTATTTCTTACCTTTGGTCCCATTTTGCCATCAGGCCCTGAATCACCTTTGAAACCTTTGTGTCCCTGTGTTGTAAGGCGTGTACGTTAAAACGGAAAAACGTTCTGTTTCAAAAACACGTGATAACCACTTACTTTTGGTCCACTGAGTCCAGGTGGTCCGGGAGGTCCTCGTGGTCCAATCTGCCAAAACAAATTTTAGTTATGCAAGGTTATATACTCGGATGTAACGAATTTAGACAATGCATTCATTTACTATGACGTTATTGCTACTCAGAATATCTGGCAAAATTCCACATTTTTACGATCATTGCACCCACTGCCAACCATCCTTCCGTAATAGAATTTGATTTACAAACCTAAATGAAGAACCTGCCCATCACTTTTTTATATGTTTTATGCATTTTTGGCAAAAATAATTTCGAAACGTTTATCATTCTGCACTGTTATCAGTAATGAGTAATGACCCTCTATTCCAGAAAAACGAAATATAAATTTGTATAAACGCACGATACTAGCTATAATCAAATTATATTCTTTTGGAGATGTTAAGCATGAAATATTGGGTAACCTGTTGTAACGTAGATGAGCTAAACATAAACTGCTTCAAACTAAAACCGTAAGCTCTTAGTCTTCAAAGTAGAAAAGATTGAAGACTCAGCAATCCGTTTTCCTGCCTGGAGTACTACAGAGAAATTCAGCAAATAATATGGCGGAAAGACGCTGAAAGCACAAAATTGTCAAGTTGGACAGAGGTGCAAGACATGCAAAAGCTCATAATCAGCACTAACGTGCGTCATGCAGCGATAAAGCGCGGTTTAAACCACGGATTACACTCACGGTTGTGGCTTCTTCCGTTAGAAGATCAGCAGAAAAGTCTACCTATATGCCATGAGTATACGTTTCGTGGCAGAGTACTTGTGATAGCAATTTACTCGGGCAATGGAACGAAGCATGAAAGAAATGATAAGTGACAGTTGCTCAGCATGTCATTAGTAAGCGAAAAAAGCTGCGAACGTGGTACGTAAAACACTTGGCACGCGAGATAATGAAAGGTAAGAATAAAGGAAGGAGTAACTGGCGTTTTTGGCAGTTTATTAGTGCTTGCAATGCCGCAGGTGACGAGCATGTTATATTCAAATACAAGCAGCAACTACTAAGTGGTAACGCATGGAATCATGCGTTGACTTACAAATCCTGCGCTTTCTCCATGATCATCAGCAGCACCAAAACCTGAACCATCGCCGCCGGCACCACCATCGCTAAACTGGGATTAACAACAAATTTAAGGCTTTTGATTGCGAAGTTCAGAATGTTTTCGCAAGAGTCATGTAAGAATTTTCAGGAACAGCAACCGCCCCCTTTATGGCAAGTATAACATCAAGATCAGTACAAACCTGAGTTGCTTGATTCTAAAAAGTCGGGGTCGCTCTTAAAAATTTTAGGCCCAAGTTTATCACGAATAGTTTTGTGCTGGTACTGATTTTCAAAATGACCTTCTGGCAACACCGGCACAGTTTGATAATTTTAAATTGCGAAATCTGTCGAATTTAACTGACAATTTCGCTTTCTTGCCTAAAACATATCTCACGTTAAAATCGTTATATCCACCAAAAAGAACAGTTCTTTGAAAAAATACAGGTGACTCATTTTTTAAAATAAAAGTTTTATTTTAATCCAGAAATGTTATTTACACTACTATTTATTCTGACACGAAACGCTTTCAATGAATAGACGTTGACTGCGGGGTCAGATGAGGCACATCACCGGTAACATGACGTCATGTATCGTATCTGCAGTTCCTGATGTACACAAAGTGAATTGCAGTAAACGCAAGCACAGAACTTACACAAGCAGCATTGCTAACAGTTACGGAAATTCCGTAAGGTATAACATGTGCTTACCCCTGATGAGTATCCAGGAGGCCCTGGTGGTCCAGGTAAGCCCTGCACAAAACAATTCTCATTTTATATCAGAGTACTTTTCGAATCAACTAATCAACAGCTTTTCCAATCAATCTCTACTTACCACTGATCCCCTTTCTCCTTTTTGGCCTTTTGTTGCAACAGCCTAGAAAAAAGATTAAGATGTTGTCTTCGTATCATTTTACTGATTACTGGCTATAGACGAAAGTTTAACTTACCGCCTCACCAGGTGGTCCTGGTGGTCCAGGAAAACCCAAAGGACCCTGAAAAAGTATAAAGAGAAAAAAATTTGCAAATACCAGCGTGGAACTTATAGTATTGCTTTGTAAAAGGCAATTTTGTTCTTGTAAAGACTATGCTCACCCTTTCTCCTTCCTCACCAACTGCACCCTGCAAAAAGAAACTTCCGTCATTCTAAGCTTTTGTTAGTTGACGTCAGGGTCATTGGTAAAATTTACGCTCGCTTTTAACGGCAAGCCACTGCAGTGTTACTTGTAGCGCAAGTATCAAACTTTTGAGGCATTGCTTAGAATTTTCTTATAATATACTTTGGAATATCATTGCATAGCCGTGTATTAATAAGCTGACTCAGATTTTATAAATAAGACAATTTTAAAACTATGCTTTATCTGCGTTGACCGAAACACTTTTAAACTTTTTTATTCCAGTGTCAACCCCGGAAATAATCATGTGCCAAAGCATATCCCATTAACTCCAGTGATAAAATGTTAACCTGGAAGAAAAAACTTTTATAAGTTTTGCGCATCATTTTGTAAAAAATCAATATGCCGTAAATTTACTCAAGTCAAAATTACTTGCAATCGTAGAGCCAGAGTTTTTGTTAATTACCATCAGGACAAAAGCAGTAACCTTGAAAGAGCATTACAGACGTGAGTTTAATTTTCTGTCTGAGCCAACAACGGATAAAGTACATGAATTTCATTGTTTAGCGGTTTAACTAAATGGACAACTGAAAATAGTCTCAGAAGCGCTGAATAACAGTTTACCGGTCGTCCATCGTTTCCAGATTCTCCTTTCGGTCCCTAAAAGACGACAAACAAGATATAAAAGTTTAGTCTTTGGCACTTTGTTTTTGTAAGTACAGGAGCTTAAATTTCTTTGCACTTACTGCGAAGCCTTGCATTCCAGGAGGTCCACGTTCGCCCTGCAAAAAAATAAAAAGTAGGATTTTTGATCATGCTTTGCGCTTCTACTTGCAGCAAATAACAGCTTTAATTGTTTTTGGCACTCAAAAAAATGGTTTCGAATTTGTATATTTTGCAAACTGCTCAACTCACATCTATGCCATCGATGCCGGGAATTCCAGCCACTCCAGGATCTCCTCTGGGACCTCTTTCTCCTTGAGGTCCACTCTCACCCTTTCAAAAGCAGCATAATGTTGAGATAACATGTTGCAGTGAATTTTAAGTTTTAAAAGCGCAGTCTTGATGAACCACAAATCTTACCGGAGGTCCAGCGGATCCTGGGGGCCCAGCAGGACACACGCACTGAAAAAAAAGTGGTTGTTAGTTTCTTTGATTATCAGCATCTCCCGCAAAGAGAAAAGCGTACTTGCACCACCAAAATGTATTTTGGTTATAGAAAAACCAGTGTGGGATGACAGTTTGAATTACTTAACAGTTCTCAACAATAAGCTATAGACTTTTGTGTTTTCGGAAAAATTGCAAAATGTTCGTGGTTCTGTTCAATGCTTTGATAATGATTAACATTTTTACGAGAATGTTCTTTCGTACAATTTGCAAAAAAACATAAATTTTACTTCAGTGCAGGAAGCGCACTAACACATTAGGTTCTATAGGAGTTGGAATTGGAAAAGCTACGTCATTTCATCGATATACCTAATAGAACAAATCCTGAAACTTCATCTTCACTTCCAAATAGCTGCAGAGGAACAACTGACAATGCATACACAAGCGCGACTGTGAAATTTGCTATTAAACCAAAGCGGTATTTGGCCATCTGCACACTATGCTTTTGAGTAGATATTTGCAGATTTGCAATGCAAAGCGCAGATTAAACTTAAGGTTTGCAAATTTTATGTGTTTATGTGAATACTTGAAGGTTTCACTTTGTTTGCTGTTTTGCGAATCGGCAATGCGCTAATTAATCTGTATGCTTTTCAAATATCTGAAAACCGTGAATGAATGTAAAACACTCTAACAATTGGGATTCGACACACATTCAGTGGCTTAGCTAGAGGTTTGAGCCAGGGGGAACTTACCTAAAAGGGTCCCACTGGCCACTGTAGGGGGCCACTAGCCAACACTCAGAAAAAACTTGAGAAATGATGGCGAATCCGGATGTGGATGGCTATACTAAAACCTTAAATCACCGGAAAATACTCCGAATGTTTTGAAAACGATAACAAACATCACAAACATAAAGATAAAAAGACAGCAAGTATGATTCATCAAGAAATTTAACAGTATCATTCTTAGCTAAAACTTGTCACTAGTAGGCGCAGGCTTGTGGCTAGACAGAAGACTGGTATTGAAATAAGTCTGTAAAGCTTGTTTTTTACAGATGAGCACGTTTGGTATGTCGTAATACGCATTGTATCACAAAAAAAGTAATTATCTGTGCAAAAACTCTCAAGATTCTTTGATTATGTATGTTCAAACCATTGCAAATGTGTTGTGAAGCAGAGCAAGTACTACGACGAAAACAATTTTTTCAATTTCTCGAAATAGGTTTACGTAGGCGTAATTTTTGGCCGGATTTACGAAGTTAAAAGTTTTTAACCTATTTATTTCTCTGAAACAGAAGAACGTCTAAAAATCTTTAAAGCACAAACCGCATCTGTTTTGCAAAGATCTTGCCAAAAAAGTCAATGAATGTGATGAACTGCTCGAAGAAAATGCAGCAGGATTGCGAACTTGTTAAAATGTGCAGTTTTGAAAGCAATAAACAGTGCAAGAGTTTTCGTCAAAAGGTCACCCACAACAGGCTTAAAGCATCCGCACGGGAAACCAACGCTCGTAAACGAGAAACGTCTGCAAAGTTTGTCTGCAGGTTACCGGCCAAGTTGCCGACGCGGATAATGACCTTCGCGACGATTGGAGAACAACGAAAAATCGATGTAGCTAATCGCTAGAGGCGACCACGGCCTTATTTATTACACAAACTTTAACATCACGTGAGTTTATCTTACCGTGGTTTTACTTGGGCGGGATACCTGTGAAAGGAATATGTTAACAAACACCGAACAAAACTCTGAAACATTTGCACTGCTCCCGCTGTTCCAAAGTATATTAAAACCTTTCTAACAAGCGTTGCAACCCTTTAGAAATCTTTAGTAATTTTAGGTTTTACTGCAAGAAGTGCACTCTGAAGAAAATGCTACATTTTCAAAGTTTTGCCTCAGTTTTGTCCGTTGCTGCTTGCTTGAAGTTTTATATTCGCGCAAAGCTTGCTTAAAAACTGAATTGAGCCAAAGAATTTATATTTGAAATTTTTACACCAGAATACAGAAAACAAAAAGTTCACCTCATCTGTGGGTGCCGGCTCTCCTCTTCCTTGTCTTTTGTTCCTTAGCAAGTTTGGATTCACAGATCTATCACGCTTTCTCTTTCTTTTTCGTTTCTTTGCACTCACCAGAGATGTGATAAGGAGCGCAACCAACACTAGCACTACTAAAGTGCGCACCGACGCCGGGACGCGCATCGTGGCGTCGTTTGCGCTTGCGCTAAAAACTTGAATTTGTTGATTAAACTTCAGCAGCAGTGCGGGAACCGTGTTGGTAGAGTCACCCGCACTGCTAACCGTGCCGATGCGCAACCAGTGGTGTTCGCGTCTTCAGACAGAAAAAAATAGCCGAAAAATATGCGTCGCTGAAAAAAGCCAAAGCGGAAACCCTTAAAAGTAACCATGCGGAGAGCCGGCACCAAAATCATAGACTACGTCCAAGTCAGTCGCGCGTGTCCAAGCTTTGGCAGACAGTATAATTTTTCGGCTGGGATGTCGAAAGGATGTACTATACAATGGACAGCGGGAGCAAATATATATACTTTCCACTCGTCAAATGTAAATGCTACTACCTATTTTCAGAAAATTTCTGGTTACAGACCACCATGCTGTTCTATAGCCAAACACTCGAAAAAGGAAAAGAACTGAAGCCAGCGGTGTTGCACACAAACCTTGTCTGACAGCACGGCTGATTCCTCGAAAGTTTGCAGCAAACCTAGAACTTTTAAATTTTGTCCCACAGCAATCATTCTATTGGGTTGATATGACTGTAGTTCACAAATAAAATCGTTTCATCGCAAGGAGGTGCAAAGAAAACTTTATCAACATCTTTTTTATTTTCAAACAGAGTGAAACTCAGATTTCTTGTAAAGTCGTATAAGGGACAAGGCAACAGCGAATGACTCAAATCAAATCATATTGGAAATTTCAAAAAACATCTGTTTTCATCGTTAGCAAAGATCCTTTAAATTTCCTCTAATGACAATCTTCTCTTTCCTCTGATGACAGTATGGCCGAGCTCAATAGCATGACAGGGCGATATTAACTGAAATGATTTAATTCGACGTTGGGAAAAGACTTTTACAATCGTTACTTTGTTAATGAAGATGAGTTTTTATGCCACAGCGAAGGCAAACTATAGAATAAGTACAACAAGACTTTCGTTGCGACCACACTTTAAGAAAGCAAACTGATAAACTGTTATACTGTTTTATAATGCTTTAGGCACAGACGATCTTTCGTTTGATGCTTCTCATAAAGCGTTTGATACTGAAATGATCCACTTTGTTTTTAGCAGTGTGGAGTTTTGGAAGGATTGTGACCAAAAAAAGGTTCTTGTGGTATAACCTCGTGCTGAACATTCAGCTATAAGGCTCTAGTAGCATGGAAACATAATCAAAGTCTGCCTCTGAGATCATCACACCTAAGCTCTGATTCGGACGTCAATTTTTACAAACATAGGCAATAACTTTTTCGTGGGCGTCCCAACACATAGTTCTGCGAAAAGAGGATATGTCTACTGGAATTGATTTATTGAAAGTGTTTGGGTCAGCGCAACCATAGCTTATCACTAGGTTTTTTTGACAACAAAGATGTGTGAGAGCATTTCTGCAGCAGCAAACAAGATGACAAAAAATGATGTTGGTTCTAGATCGTTTTCGCAATTACAAAACCAACGTCTATTTGGTCAATTGAAGTAGTTTCTGAGCGGCTTTCATGTAAAATTTTCTTCTTGAAATAAAAATTTGATCAGGGTGTCTTGGTGGAAAACAAAAGGATGCCTTGAAGTTTCAAACAGCAGATCTGTCGATAGACTGTACGTTGGGGCAACGCGTTGCTGTTTTGCATTATTTTTATGTTCAATTTTAGTCTAGCTTTCCACGAACTTTCAACAACCGAGTGTGCGGCGCTCCGTAAAAACTTTTGCCAATCGTCTCGGTCAGCACAAGACATATTTCGTTTGGTTAATTACTTATCATAGCGTCACAAAAGTTAGCTTCTTCCCTTTTGTAGTTAACCACAGTTAAATTACACAAGAAATTCGGTTACTAGAACAGTGTCAAGTTGCCAATAAAAAAAAACGATGAGGTTGTAATAACACTACATCACAGACCTTCAATCAGATTTTCGCCGACGTTAAAACCCTCCTATGCCACTACAACTAGCATTATTCTCTTTTTTCACCGGTGACATTTCCTCTTTCTAAATAATTGTTGGTAATGAAACGGAAAGGAATGTTTTCAGTTTCCCAAAGTATTTCTTAAAGCCAAACGGCGCCGCTTGTAGGGAGACTAAACACACTCTCCTTCACGGAAAGGCGAGGTCGACACGCAGACGGATCTGCGGAATTTTAAAACGTTTCTTCTGTCGCGTTTTGAGCCGCGGTCACGTTTGTGGTACAGCAGCCGTTGTCAACTGGCAATCTACCAGACTTTTCGCAAGGCTAAGCACGCCGACGGCCACGGCAGTTGGTTTGACTTCAAAACCGTTCCTGCTCTCACGTAGGATCAGCAAATCGGACTCTATTGTGCATTGTTTCTTCTTCGCTAAGTGTGTGAAGCATCCTGCCTTAAGAAACACTTTTTGTTGTTTTCAACCTATGATGGTTTTACATCGGTTCTTCAAAAACAGTTAAATCAGTGAACTGCAATGCTGGAAACCTGCAGTTGTTCACTGCATTTACCACTTGCAAATCGCACCTGCATACCTTATGCCTTGCAAAGTAGGCAATAGCATCTTTTATCTGTAGTCGAGGAATTTTGAGGTTTCAGTTGTATAGCTGAGTGGGTCGATTTTTCTAAACTCTGCGCACTTTTAGACATGCTGTTGAGCAAATAAACTTTATGTAATTTATTTATTTTATTTATTCGTTTAGCTCAAACATATGGTAAAAAACAAATTATAAGTTTCAAATTAAGTCTATCGTTCATTTATATGATTAGCCTAATATCTTTTATAAAATGAGGTTTCCATCAATGATTTCTAACAAATTTTCTTTTTCACTTAGATTTTCTGTTTAAAAATTAGTGCAGCGCAAAAAATGATTGTTAGTTTTGTTAAATTTCCACGACATTAACTTAAAATTGAAAGTGTTGCGTTTATGAAAGAATGTGAGAACGATTTCTTCAAATATGTAGCCATTCAATGATATTTTTTAAAATATTGGGTAAACTTTGAAGTAATATTGAAAAATTTCATTATTTTATGATAAAACTGATGATCTTTATTACTTGTTACATTTTCATGTAACAATGAGAAGCGAAACGTATTCACATGCGGAAAGGAAGAAAGCGAATCCTGAAATAACTAGGTTCGAAAGAAAATTTTCTTATTTACGTTATCACAGTTCACTTCAACTTCAACAAACTTGGTGATGGTAGCAGAAAACAAAGTTCAGGGTTGATTCGTCAACTAAATTGAACAGCGCATTTTACATTACAGTTGACAGCTCTGCTGCTCCGACCGATATTTGGAGATGTTTTCTATTTATGGGCATGTTTTTATTAAACTGAAGAAAACCTGGATGGTGAACGTTTTCTGTACCTCTGCAAAAAGCGGTTGCATACAATAAACCTCCTACTTATAGCATTCAAAAGAAGCTTTTTAGAGTGAAGTAAACCATCCGTAAATTGTACTTACCTGTCGAAATACTTATGCTTAGTTGCGTTTTTTAGTCTTGTTCGTTATAATGCTTGTTCTACGCCCATCCCAAACGTATTACAGAACTATTTGTTTTAAAAATCAAAGCACATAAGTTAAGGAACGTGAACAGCTCAACAAAAAGGCTTATTTTTTTGTCAAAACAACAAGGCTTAGGGTGCTTTAAGCTCAAGCCTTCACCTTATTATCACATGTTTGAGACTGTACGCGAATGGAAGGTCTCAAATCGGCGGCAATAACTTTTGACTGCCTTGCTGTGACTTCCTGAATAGTGTTCACTATAGATGCATCTTTCTCAGGTAGGCTACAAGATCAATGCATCATAAATGTCAATCTTTTAGATCAGGGGTGGGGAACCTGCGGTCCGCGTGAACATTTGATATGGCCCAAATCAGAATTTTCGTTACCCATAGTAGAGTACAGCATCGCGTCAAAACGAAGCGCCGTGATAAGGAGGTACTTAGATATTACGTTATGAGAAGTCTCTCTTCCTCATAGTTAGACAAAGTTAGAATTTTAATTGATTTTGCGGCCCTCCAGCGATAATGCATAATTCATACGCCCGTGGTAGTAAATAGGTTCCCCATCCTTGCTTTAGATGCACTCAACGACATTACACGATTGCAAAGCTTCTGAAACTTAATCTCTTAAAAAAACAAGGAAAGCAACTGCATCTGGACTATTTGCAATCCGGTTCAGATATTAAAAAAAAAACAAGTGCTAGTTACAGATTATGGTCGTTGTTATAACTTCCACAAGACTGCTAGATTTCTATACAACGTCCATTACCTTAACCATTCCCGTTGTGTTAAATTTTGAACTTAGTGAGAACAGTTATCGGTAAAATTTCAATCGTTCATGTTTTTTTACGCCAATATTTTTGTAGAACGATGCCTAGAGGCAATACTTTGTCAAAACGTACAACTGTTTTTTAGAATCCATGTACTGTTTTAAATGTCACTGCAGATTCAGTGGAAACCAACTGACATTCGGAATCGAGTACAATTTTTCGTTTTACCACCAGTCAACGGCAGCAATCAATATCGCGATTGTGTAGTTCAGTCGTACTTCACCGAATTATTTTTACTTCAATACGTTTTAAGAATCTTCATTTCCTACGAATCAAAGTTTCGGCTCTTTTCCATCGTTTGCTATGAGGACAGAAAGAAATAATTCCACTACCGCGCAGTGCAACTTTTGTGGATAAGTCACAAAATAAAAAACAAGTTGCGATAAATATATGGTTTCAAGTCAAATACATACATTGGAATTAATGGCAACCTTAAAGGGATTAAGCTCCTAGTAGTCTGTTGTCAGTCTCGCGAAGTTTTATACATGAACTTATGGATTTGAAAAGTTTCCAAGAATTACTCTGATTTACTCCATGTTTTGTACAAAATCAAAACACCGAAGCGATTCATATTACAATTGTAACTCATGTTACAAATCACTAATTTGGAGTAATTTGTTGAAACATACGCTGGCATTATGTTGCTTTTCAAAGAAGCGTTGGGATGAGCAAGATAACAACTAAATTTTGACCAATTTTACTGCGTTTTTAATTTTGTAACCTTGTGGCAGAGCGTTGCCCTTTAAAAATCTACGCTGCCACAAGTATCACCGTCAATGCAGGAAATTAAAGCCAATAATTTATCGAAACGCAAAAACAAAATTTGCAGCGCGAATTATATTAACGATCACGTTGACTGATTTTTTCCCACTTAGCAAGAAATTATTGTTTTTCATGTAGTTTAATAGATAAACATCGGATATAAACTCCGCATTATATATCTGCCAAACAGCGTGGACCTTGCTCTGTGTAGTTAGCAACCATATATTTTCAAAACGGACTTATTGTTTGAAAAGCTTCAATGTTACTGGGCAAATTTTGTGCCAAGTTGTGTTTTGATAAAGTGGCGCGTTATGGTAGTGTAAAATACACACAAATTATTCTGTGGTCAGTCAGGCGGTGTTTTCTACTTCAAAGCAAGCGAATCCTAGACCAGAAAGCCAAGCAGAGCCACAATTCAACCTCTAAATTTGACGCTTTTCTAAAAAAACTGTTGATTTGGAAGGTACAAAAACAGAAGATGTTCAGAATTCCATACAGTAAGCTTACAATTTCTGAAGTTCTTTTTTTGTTTTTGGCAAAAGAATAACTTTGCATGGAATGGCATAAGTGGTGTTTACAATGAAAAATGGCTAATTTTATCAAATCTTTGAATTCCACTCGAGTAACATTCTTCAGTTTGATTATGAAGCACCAGTATCTGTAACAAGCGATTTTTGTTACTTCAAAGACGTTTTTAGGAAATGAATCTTATAGGACCAAATAAGGGAAATGGACTGCATGGGGCTAAAACTCCAGCTAAAGAATATAATCTTAGCACCTTTTTTTCTTCGCAATGTAAGTCTTCTAATCTGTTAAAGTGCAAGCACTCATTCTAAATGAGTATATGCTGATATGCCTATATCAATTTGTGCGAATAACCAATCTTTTCAAGATGGTTTTCTGTTGGTCCCACAGTGATATGCAATGGGACCAACAACAACAGTTTTGTTCATTTGTTGAGAAAATTACCAGGAAAGTCTCGGGTTAACAGTAGTAAGGGGACAAGGAATATAGCAAATTTTCAAGGATCCAAACTCGCAATTAATCTTAATGAACAGATCTACACTAGAGATAGATCCAACTAGGAATGACTGCCCTGTCATTGCAGATATTCATTCAGATGAATTTCTTCACAATTCAAGTGTAATTTTGCATCTTATGCATATCGGTAATACAGTATAATCAAGCAGGTATTGAAAGTGAAAGAAACTAAAGTTTTTTGAGAGAGATTCACATGCAGAAGACAGAGTTTTTTGTGCCACAGATTTGGGTCACAGTCAACAAAAAATTTTGAGAGAAAGTGGTTTGGGTACTAAACTCTAATCTTGAACAAGGAAGCGCAAGAAAAGTAAACCATGCCGCTAAAAATTTAAGAATTTTGTCAAGTTAGTGGATCCACTGCTCGTGTTACACTGCGATGGTTGCGACCCAGCAAAACCCACTACTGCATTTGGACAAAGGTTTTCTGAAGAAATATAATGCATATTCACTACATCGTTGGCAATAAGCGAGTTTGGGCCAAATTATGTACATTAAGTTTCACAACATTGTTTGAATGAGAAAAACAACGTAAAAACCACAAACTCAACTAAAAGCAGGATGGACGCTTCAAAAAGAGTTGTTTGCATAGTCAGCCGCAACCAGGGGCGTAACGAGGGGGGTCAAGGGGTACAATACCCCGGGAACCGAATCACTATGGGGGCGCCGAATCACTGCGGGGGGCGCCGAATGACTGTGAGGGGCGCCGACAAGTCCCAACAATGTCGCAAGTACTTTTTTCAATACAATACATTTACTTCCGAAAGACCTCAGTTTCGAACATGGGGGCGCCAAACGTGCTTTCTTGCCCGGGCGCCATCTAACCTCGTTACGCCCCTGGCCGCAACTGAACTTTGACTGATAGTGAAAACACTTGTTTTCGAAACGTCTAACTTGGTTTTATCCAGGGATTTTGCGTCATTGTGTTTGTGGTTTTTGCGTTGCTTTTTTTCAAACAAGGCTTTGCCAAATTTTGAAGGTTTACTTTTTGCTTGCAAGAGTTTGGCAAAGCGTTTAGCATATTTTTACCTAAATTGTAGGTACAAATATAATAGGGTAACATTGAACCCAATAGATTAACAATAGCGCACGAGTGCGTACTGAGAGCAAGTTGGGCTCTACTCTGAAGATGGTTTCACAGTACATGAATAAACAAACATAACAGTCTCTATAAAATCACCTCCTGAGCCGACAACTCGCCGCATCTTTCTCGTCTGGCTCGAGTTGGATCGCAGTGGATCAACATCCACTGAACTTCAAGCTAAAAGCAGAGATAAACGGAATGATAAAAACTGGGTTTGCGTGACAAACTCCTAAACTGTGCACTTCATGCTGACATACCTCTACTGACTCCTTGTGGCTGCTGCTAATTCTTCCGATGTGGGTATGGCCATTCCGCACAAAGAGCCCTTGAGAGTGAAATGGTCGAGTCTCTCTCCACGCACAGTCAAGAAATAGCGATACTCGTCTAGCTTCGACAGACAACTGAAGTTTATGCCAATCCTATTAGAGATGCAAAATATCAACTGAACAGTGACATTCAATTTTCGAAGTGCCGCAGAAGTAAAACGAAAACAGTTCAATCTCGCAAAGCATTTTACTATAACAGATCGATTTTGCATCAAGCACGGATTTTCAATCCTGTAATTGTAAGCAAAAAGTTACAAGTGAAAAGATGAAATCCAAAGCAAGACTTCTGCACTTTCAAACACATGCGAAGGCCTTAGAAAAACACGCATTTTTAATTATAGCACACACCATGGATATTACCCTGTCGATACCGAACCAAAAAAGTATTACGCTTTCACAACCGAACTAAATATCTAAGCTATCGTCGACTGCAGAGGGAACGCAGTAGCTGCATTGCAAACGCATGCCGCTGTTGACCACTGAAGACTAAGAGAGCCCATTGCGCCTATTGGCAGAATCAAAATAAGCCACCTGCAGCGCTAAATATGTATCTAGATCAGTGGTTCTTAACCGGGGGGGCGTCCAGAAATTTCAAGGGAGGCGCGAAACCTTACGCGCTCTACAACATGGAAAGTTTGATGAATAAATATGCCAATGAATACATTTGGTTTTGAAGCTTATTTGAAGTCATGGGGCGTGAAACAAAGGACAATTACTCAAGGGAGGCGTGGTGGAAAAAAGGTTAAGAACCACTGATCTAAATGGTGTCCGCATATAGCATGCTGAACAACTCAAATAGCCTTGATTTACTACTTTATGTCTCACTGAAGGGCTGCAATGACTTCAAAGTCATGTGAAATTACTCTATTTCACAGCGAACAGGCTCATAGGCACCTTCGCACAGTGCTCAACTGCAATAAAAATAATTTATTTCTTGCCTATGTCTGCCAATTGTACAATACGCACACCCAGCCTGCTATTAACGACTGCCCATAGTGTATAACAACATCTATTGAATGTTGCATTACTTTCCAGAAACGTAAGTCAAAAGTGTTTGTTAACATCAAATTAACTATTTTGTATGCGATGACTTGATTAGAAAAAATTGTTTACATTTGTTGATCGGTGTGGCTCTTCCTTTAATCTATTTATTCGCCAGATTCAAATGTTTGATGCTTTTTACAAGTCTTTGTTTTTCTCTGACCATGCAACGCTTCCGAATGACAATGAACGAATGCGGAAGTTGTGAGTGCGTGGTTTCAGTGTTTTTTCTTTTTTAGTACTGCCTGCGCATATCATATAACGCCTACCCATCGCTGCGTTATGGGTAAACGTTTTTCGTGTTCTTATGTACTATTCATAACCCCAGCAATATCAAACATGAATCTGAGACAAACTCGTAAAAAAACAAAAATGAAATCAATTACTACTGAGGATGCAGTCAACGTTTGTGAGTTAAACTACAGATCGTTTGAAACTGGATAAAATTGCGTATAAATGCTTCCATCTTTTAGTTTTGCTATTCGTTAAATTATAACGTTTTTCAGGAAGCAAAACAAGGAAAGACTTTTTGAGCATGTGTAGTCAAACAACGCTTGAGTGAACATGACTTATTCAAGTACAGAAATTATGTTTTATCAGAAACAAAAGAGTCACACGCGTATTGACTGCCATATTTGTCGCAACCTCAAAATGGTGTTTTGTAAGTATCCTAGCCTGAAAAAAATTTCAAAACCAATAATATGATTTTGTCTGAGATTTTCGATTGAAGAGCAAATGTTGCTCATATCAGCCGCAGTATCGCATGTTTGCCATGAGAGCTGAATGATGACATGAAGTGATCAACACTTGAAAGTTAAAACCTAAAACAGTGTCCACAGAGTTATTTACCCAGTCCTAGAGTGTTGGGGTGAAATGTTGTAGGTTGTAACAGCGATGTTGCAGTACAGCTCTTTGCCGCACAAACCCGGGCAGTCAATGTAACCAATACATGAATCAGTGACATAAACTTTGCCTGTCGAAAATTTGAGTAACTAGAGTCCGCAAAAGACAAGCACCTATTTCACGAATGCTATGACGTCATCAGTTAATCTGAAGTTTTCTCCCAACACGAGAGCAGCGTGAACAACTGGCTTTGCTGTTGATAAATTCTGTTGACAAGCATTACTTTTTTACGAGAACCAGCGACATTACAAAAAGAATAGCTTTTGCGCAAACTTATTTACTGTTGAAACAAAAGTTATTCTATAGCAAAACTGCTAATGCTTCATCAAAAAGTAATATTTCAAATAACAAAAGTTTCAAAGATGCACATCGTCAAATATTTGTATACGCGTCGCAAACCTTACAATCAGTTGCTATGTGCTTGGTCTGATGTTGCATGAGGAAGTGGAGCCCTTTATCAGGGAGACGTTAAAGGCAAAATCAATTTTGACACATGATGAGATTAATGCAACCGAAAACGGTTGCAAGCTCCATAATGTTGCTTAATCTAATATATGAAATCGATATGTTGCCTAACTATAGTCAGGGCTACCATATCGTCTATATTTCTAAGACTTGTCCTTATTTTGCAGTACTACGTCTTAGAAAATATTACTGTCCTAATTTCTAAGAAATGTCCTTACTTGTGACTTGCGTCCTTATTTTTTCTTATTTTCTGTAGCATAACAATTTTAAATAACCAGTACCTGATAGACATACACAGACCATTTCTATCTCATTGTAAATATTTTGTAATCAAACTTTTTTGATGTCATAAAAGTAGTATAATCTTGCACCACAGAGACGTAACGCACTACCACGCATTGTTAGCACTGTGAGCTATCTACTCTGGTTAAGATTCTTAGGTAAGCTGGTTTTGTAGCGAAGTTTTAGCATTTAATTGATTCATGAAATGAACAAGCGAAAAGACATTTTCCGTGACGATTCCAAGAAGGAGGTCGAGAATAAGACATTGTTGAAGCAAATGGTTCCTGGAGATAAATAGGCAAACAGGTGATGGGACGTTAATCTTGCAAACAGAAACAATTGCTTTCTTTTTAGGTGATAAAATCAAATTTTCCTCCGCCGTCCTTATTTTTGGTTCAAGATCGATAGCAGCCCTGGCTATAGTATAAACATAAACTGGAAATGTCATAAACACAAATGCTCGAAAACTAATATCAACAACAGTTGAAATTCTCAAGCAAGGTACTTGCGGTCAATCAACGAGTCCTTTTTACAAAAGATCTTATCGTAGTTTTTAGTAAACATTTACGTTGTGCGCAGGAAATCCTTTGAATATTGTTCGAAAGTTCTTATTAAAGTTCAACGCACCGAATGCTAGGTGTAATTTTTTCTGTTATATTCACTATAATGCAGTCATTTTGCTCGTGAGCTAATCGAGGAGTCTTTCAGGTGAGTTGAACAAAAGTGTACTTGATCCAAAATCAATCAGAGCATCAACATTGAAAACCAGCTAATTTTGCCTGTGTCTTGTCAAAATCAAAGGCAGGTCGAACAAATTTTAATTTTTCAAGACCATGACCAAAATAAAATTATGTGCAAAAATACGCAACAGTGACTGAGCCAGTGAAAAATACTTCGAAACTCTGAAACCGAAGCTGCTCCTCCAAAAGTTTAAGTCAAATGACTGGATTTGGTCATCTCAAACAATCTAAATACAGTACCAAACGGTGACGTTTCTACAAAAAAACGTCAATTAATAGAAGAGGTTCGAAGCTATGAATGTTATAAAAACGTCGAACCCTAATTGTTTCAACATAGTTTCTACGTCAAGTCTAAAACTGAACATTGGCAAATGCTTCAGCAACCCTTTGATGAAAACTAGAATTACTTAAAAGTCCACAAAAATCTCGGAACAGGCTTGTCTCGAAAAGGGTCGTCAGAAAAAGTTCGCTGTTTTAATAATTTCGTCACTGAGTTCGAAAAAAGCTTTGTTTTTGCGTTGTCATACTTACGTTGTTGAATAAACTGAGTACCCTTTTAAAAGTGACTGTTTGGATGTGGCCTTGCTCATCACGAGCAAAAAATTCAACCAGTTTGTTCACTCCATTCAGACGAATTCCAACTTCATCCATACCATCTCCGTTCTTTACCTTTTGTTCACATGAAGGACGACATTTTACGACAAATCAACCGACATACCAATAACGGTTACTCAAATTGTGTTTACAAACCGTCCATAAGTTCCAACATCGTCCAGGAGTTCGACCAAGCATTCTGAAAGTGCTGACAAATGAGTAATCTGCAGGTAAACCCAATGGATGCAGGTATCTGTGAAAAGATGGACACCTTTTGGGAAGTGTTTTGATCAGAGTTGAGAAACAGCTGCAATACATGTTTTGCTAACTGGCTGGATCCGCCCCTGCACGGATGTGTGTCTTCATAAACAACTCTAGTTACCCGACAGTCAAAAACAATAACACAGCTTATACATTTGGGAAATATTGAATGCAGGCCTTAGGGTTTCTAAATTATCGTTTAAAATATTGCTGGCCGAAAATTATCTATTGTATATGTCAACCAAACCAACTTAAACGGTAAAGAAAAAAAACTGGGGGGTGAAAAGAGGGGGCCAACCAAAAATCTGGGGGGTCATGGCCCACTCAGCCCCCCTTTAGAATCGCCACTGGTACGTAGAGAAGAAAATTACCATAGTCTTGTGGCACAGCCTAACAAGCTACATGTAGCGATGTTGATGGGGAATCCGCGTAGATCACCGGTCTGGTGAACAATTTAGACCAGCTATGTCTAACCAAAATGCTTTACTAGGTCAAAAAGTATGTTACTATCTTTATGAGGGCCGCACATTGAATGACGTTCATTCCAGCAAAACAAAGTTTAGCCTAAGCTACTGAAAGCATTCGAATACTAACTGCAATGACAACAACTGTATGACACTTTTAATCACTCTCAAACTGATGCCATAAGCAAGTTTAGTGCTAATGGAACAACAACAGTAGTTGTTGAAATGAGAGTGCAGAGGAACACACGGGTAGAAATCAGAAAACTAGAAATCAGTTTTGCACCGAGGTGTCAGTGGACACGTGGAAATCTACCAGTGCATACTACATGATAAACAGGCACTAAAGACAACTGCATCGAAAATGTCGAAGTTTTTCAAAATAAAGATTATCAAAATAAAGGCAGGTTGTCATTGTATTGCACATACAAATTACACAATAATGAAGAGCTTACTGGGCCACAGAAGACTTAGACTGGGCCGCAAAAAAACTTAGACCTGACCGCATGCGGCCCGCGGATTGGCCATAGCTGATTTAAACAGAAGACAGATCAATGCAGTTGGTCGGGGAATCCAATGTTTAGTGTTGCTGCTGGATGTTACCCTTTTCGCTGCAATTTGAAAGGCCAGTCCAGACGTGCAAAAACGCTCTGGTCTTTATCTTCCACTGAGCGGCCTGACATTTTAGTTTCCCAAGCGGAACCAAGGCTGGCGAAATGTATCCAACCACTTTAAGTTCATTGGCAGGTTTTTCAATTACCCAATCTTTGTCTACTGATGCTTCGTAAGCAGCAGTTCAGCAGAAAGAAAACAACAACACTCCGCACGACCGCAGCACAAACTCGTAACTGCATAAAACCAATACCTTGGCAAAACTCCTTCAGATCGCTCCAAAGACTGTGTCCGCACATTTACAAGCAAAGAGATTAGAATGATTAGTGATCGGAGCATTCTCGATCAACAAGGCGCGTTGTTTGGCGAAGCAAACGCGAAATGTCCGCATACGCTTTACCAAGAAACTGGCAAATCCATTGCACATTCTCTGATGCCAGGCCCAGAAATGTTTGCATTCATGTGACGTAAGCGAATACGGGACCGCAAACAACAATTTTCAGTGGTGTCTAGATCACTGGAGTACATTTATGTTTCGCTTGATGCAGCTTACCAAGCTTTTGATTTATTGGCAGAAGCGTAACTAGGACGAGGCAAAGAAAAAGTTACTGACTTCACAGCTTTTCAAAGCAAAAACCACAATAAAGGTAAAAAGTGTACATTCCGACAGGACCGTAGCCACAGGGGGCATTCGGGGAAGTTGCCCCTAAAATTTTTTTGTGAACCCCAAATTTTGTTGTGCCCAGAACAATTCGTTTTAAAATGTAATGAAAAAAAATCTTGCTCCCCGAAAAATGTGTTTTGCCCTGCATTCTATCAGACAGATGTTAAACGGTCAAGATCCAATTGTACTCTTTCTAACAGATTTGTTTGTTCTGAAAAATTATTATTTGCCATGACATCCAAAGTACTCTCAATTCGTCCGCATCATAATCCGTGGAAAGAACGTTTTGCTGCAAACTTATGCAGGTTCTAATCATCGCAACGCTACAATAAGGACCGAAGACTACCTGTTGATTCCTTGAAAACTCGCGGTCCAGCTAGAGCTCTAACAAAATTCTTACGACTCCAAAAGACTAAAATTTTAGAATAAACACCGAGTGATCGCCGTATTTGTAAACACCATGTTTGCATCGTATTTGAATAAAAACAAAAAATGTCCCCTTAAAGGCCCGCAGAAGCCACGATCGAGACTTGTAAAATTTTTATCGGCCATAACTCGCGAACGGAGTGCGCTAGAGAGTCAATGAAGACATCTTCGGATGCGGACTCCAAAAGACTCAAACTTTGAAATGAATGCCGAGTGATCGCCGTGTTTGTCAGCAGCATGTTTGCATCGTACTTGAATAAAAATAAATAAACGTTTATTCGTTTCATATTTACATATAAAGACTTGCATATACTTCCGACTTTAACATTGTTGACTTCAATTGTAACCCTGGCATACTTACTGCTGGTACCAAAACCTGTTTTGACCGAGTTTTCGCACACTTAGACGACATAGGGTGTCATGATGATGGTCTTGTTTTAGCAAATTTTACCAGCGTATAATTTTTTTAAATTTTTAGTATTCATAACATAATATATAAACAAGTGGGTTACTCATAACCAGTTCCGGATTAACAATAGTAGCAAATGTAGCAATTGCTATGGGCTCCGCGTTTTTGGGGGTCCCGCGGTCTTTTGTAATAAATCTTTATTTATTACATTATATAGAAGATTTTTTTCAGTCTAAGAAGTCAGTATTTTTCTAAATTTGCCGTAAGTAGGCTAGTAGACGAAGATTTTGAATTGAACGCTGTCTGTATCAAAAAATTATTGTTTGATTCTTTTTGTACAGTTACGTAACAAAAGGCATGAGATTGCGGTCAGCAGTGTTGCCATTTTAGCTGATTTTCTGCTAAATCTAGCAGGATTTTCTCACTGATAGCTGTAAAATTTTCAATCTAGCATTTAGCTGATTTTCTAACAGGATTTCATCAAACATTTGGCAGGCTAGCAGGTAACACATTCCTGACCAAAAATCTGTTTCAACAGTTTTTCAAGATGAAAATTTTTACACCTTCATCAAACAATATACTTCTCTATATGACGTTTTTAATTGGGTAACAACAGGACAACGCACAACCAGCTGCCTACAATTACTGGGAATTTTGATTATGATCCAACGAATCTGCTTCAAGCAGATAATTTCATCATAATAACAAGCAATTAGATGGCTTGGTGAAGCGTAAATGATTTGCTTGTATGCTTAGTGATCGCGTTTGGTTAAAAGCAGGCCCGTAACCAGCTTGGGAAACCAGGGGGGGCGAAGAGTTTTCTGAGGGGGGCAAAATTTTTTAAACTATGTCCAATAGCTTTAAAATATGTCTAACATATTTTTCCAGAGAGGGGTCAAAATTTTTCTAGCGGGGCTTCGCCCCCCCTGGTTACGGGCCTGGTTAAAAGACAACATTGGTAGAATACGTTTTTAGCCCACGGTACGATATTACCAAGTGGTTCAGTTACGCTAGTAAGTAGTATTGTCTGGTGAAAAAACTTCCTGGAAAACCAAAGCTGACAAAAGTTTTGACATATATGGTTGCAAGATTCAAAACTTGGCTCAGTGCCTACCCTGCTGATTCAATAAAAGCCTTTTGCGAAGTTTGCAATAATGCAATCATAGCGAAACATTGTGAGCTTGAAAGGCATAATTGGTAGCAAAAGCACTCAGATAAGACTAAAGAACTTTTTGCATGCTCCCTAATGTAACACAAAGTTTTGAGTTACAAAGACCAGACACAGAAAGTTGTAGAGCTGAAACTATGCTCAGATTGTTTATCGTTGAGCATTGTTCTACTGTATAAAAACACGCAACCATTTGGAAGAAATCGTCAAGAACTGTGTGTAATAAAAAACGAGGTAAGCTGCAGTTACGTTGCTCAAATGTTGACTGAAAGAAAACTGTTAACCGAAAAGTGTGGTGACCAAGACACGCATTTTCAGCCCATGCGCATTAGGAGCGAGTGCAAGACGAAAAATTAATATACTGTATAACTTTATAGATTTCATTTAATCACCTCTTAACACCAGCAGATTTTTAATAGAATTTCAGATTTTTAACAGATTTTTAACAGAATCTGCTTTTAGCAGATTTTAGCTGAAAATTTGTGACAAGACTTTTAGTGGAGTCTAGCAGATTTTTGTGACACCATTTAGTAGATGCAGGTCACAACCATCTGGCAACATTAACGGTCATCACGATACACTCAGAGTGTCATGTCACGATGCGAACTGGAGAGAGTGAAACTAGTAACACGGATGCCTTGCCCACACAAGTTATGATTTAGCAGGTGTTCAGGTGTTTTTTTTTCAACTTAGGGCTAGTGGCGTAGCCAGCTCAGAAAATTGGGGGGAGCAAAATGTTTGATTTTAGGCGAATAACACTATTTTGTTTGGAAAAACGCTTCTCAAAGAATAAAATGACTGTATTTTCTAAAAATTTAGGGGGGCATGGCCCCTTTCGCCCCCCTGGCTACGCCTATGCTTAGGGCCCCGCGTTCTTGAAATGCTACAGGCACCGTGCTACCTTAATCCGGCACTGCGCATAACGGTAGGCTATTGCTAAAGTGGTTTTATTCAGTGGAGCGAATGGAAGGTGTTGCTACCCGCAACAGCAGGGGTTATCTGAAATACAATAGAAGTGAGCGAAGAAAAACGGATCAACACTTTTGCAAGCAATTCGACACTGAAGCTATATGCAGCGAAAGCAACAGATTGTCTAAACTGTAAACGGATTGGCCCGCGCCACTAGAAAAGGGACTACGTGTGGTGTAAACGTGAGTATATCACCGAAAATCAACTTTCTGTTCGAGCAGACGATGGTAGCAATAAGCTGCAGCTGAACACAGAATGCAACCCGTGGACAACAAGTAAAAATATAACAAACATCTGAAAGCAATCAGGAGGTCGTAAGGCATGATTTTGAAGAACAAAGTCCTATTCGCAGGTTATTTGCAAAACTTCTGGTGACACACTAATGCTGATAACTTGCAATTTGGTTTCAAAAATATTTGCCAGAGCAGTCCTTACCTGGTAGGGATTTGGACTAAGGAACCATCTCGAATCCTGTACGCAATTTGGTGAAGTGACGAACCGCGTACTTGCGCTAATTCTTGACGCTCGCCATTTCGACCGATGTTAAATTGAGACAGGATGTCAAAACCTACCAGAAAACTAGTATGAATTTTCAAACAAAATTTTTCACATTGTCTATACCAGTGTTTCTCAAACTTTTTCATTCCATCACTGCCTTTTCACTCTCAGCTGAACTAAGCAATTGTATTACGACGCTAATATTACGGTCAGAATTCTTGTGAAAATAATCCACACTTTAGCCGGGCATATAGATGATCCAGAGTAAAAATTTAACGGATAAATTGCTTTAGCAACAAACTCCATCGATTAGTAAGTTAAAATTTGCGAGAAACTAACAAGTCATTTGCAAGAAACTAACAAGTCATAATAGTAAGCTACTTAAGTCAGCTATCGATTAGTGGTTGAGCGTTTTCGCCCCCTTGCCCCTCAAAATCGCTCCCGAAGGGGCGATTCCGCCCACTTTGAGAAACGCTGGTCTATACTATGAACCAATGTTCGAATCGTCTGAGATTGTGTACCAAAGCAGTTATTGAAACAGAGCGAATAACTGTTGTAGTCACACTGCGTCGCCTAGAAATTTGGAACTCGGTAGAAAACGCGTGCCAGCCACTCAAGTTTCAAGTAGCAATATAGATCAGTGTGGTCCTACTACAGGCCCGCGGGTTGCATATGGCCAGCAACAGCGTTATCAGTGGCCCGCGGAAGCATTCGGGAAAAATCCTCAAATATGAAAATTGTTGAAAAGCGTGTGAGGCTACATTTGTCTCACGGAATTGCTTGCGTTGGATAAAGCGCATTTGCACAAGAACAATGAATACTACCTTATCTGTGTGCCATTTTGTTTTATGTATTTTACGATCAAATTAGAAGGTACGGCCCGCTGCTAACTATCCGCTGGAGCATAACCACTGTGTTTTTTAGGTGCCCCGGCGTTCGTTGTCTTGAAGAGTGCATCTGGCATAATGAACTCAGTACTGGCAAATAAATCTGTCTATCTATCCGCTAAACACGGCCTACTCAAAGTGGCCCTCGAGGCAAATTAATTGCCCATCCCTGCAACATGAAATTTTAGTTAGAACAAGCATAACATCTTTTACAAAAAAGTACAATACTAACGGTGTCAGGGACTGTAGAGAGCTTCAGGCAATTAGTCAGCAAAGATAGATTTCCCAAACGAAAGATTTCGCACTAAAAATGCACTCGACATTTGGAAACACATACATATGTGAGAGTAGATTTTCTACGATGAAGCAAGTCAAATTTAAAAACAAAAATCGAATGTCAGACGAAACACTGGACGATAGTCTCCAACTTGCACCACTAACACTGGTATTGATAAAGGAACGATAGTGTTAGAGAAGCCTCGGCCGCAGGTATCCCCCGGAAAGAGATTTGTAATAAAATATTATTGGCTATGGTGTCATAATTTCAATGACGCGCTTATCTACCTCTTTTTAGTTTTGACTCTTGTGAATCAGTTCATCTTGCTCTTCCGAGGACACCAGGTTACATTTACTGAATATCTAAAGCTCAACTGGTGCAACAATAAAAAGTAAAAGCAGATAAAACGTAAAAAACGGATACTGCCAACGTTTCGTTGACGGTGCAGTCAACTTCGTCAGGGCGAATGAAAGAGTGGCAAGCCATCTGTCAACCAAGCGTCGACCGGGGTTAAGCCTTAGATATAATCATTAGCAGCGCGGAATCACTCTAGACCAGTGCTCTTCAACCTTTTTGTCATTGTGGAACCCCTGATATACTTTACCGTTTGTCATGGAGCCCTATTATAACAAAAATTGAAAAAACACGAATTAATTGTAAGAAAATCAAATATGTCGTTAATGGACGCTTCAACAAATACTTGGTTGTTCTTGCATTTATGGAATTTATCTGCTACATTCAGAATTTGGCCATCCGGAAAAAGAACCCGTATCTGAAATATGTGCCATTCCATTTTCTAACTTTGGCAATTGCATTACATTTGGTCCACTTCGGATTAGCTG
>Ga0210059_1000656_pt1 | contig 46235 bp, 27 predicted proteins | sample Ectturendosymbi2_FD_188042 | JGI IMG/M metagenome (GOLD analysis project Ga0210059, IMG submission 188042) | Ecteinascidia turbinata endosymbiont from Florida, USA - Sample 2 (SPAdes) (version 2) | ecosystem: Host-associated > Tunicates > Ascidians > Unclassified | place: Key West, Florida... | reverse complement strand
TGCTTTGGCTCCACATTCAGTTGCACGCACAAAGAATTTCCCATCCTGCGCCCGCCCAGCATGCATAGAAGTACGGGTTCCCGCACTTGCCCCGCAAATGCGGGTACCCGCAACCCGCGCTGGTTAACCGACCCCACAAAAACTACTCCGCGACCAAGTTTGGGGTCGCGTCCCACCGGTTGGGAACCACTGGTATAGAGGGATAAGCTATTCACGATTCTCTCATAGAGGACGTACAGATTATTCTAAAGCTGTTACAAAAAACACAATACAGTTTGATGAAATCCAGTGTTTTGTAAATCAAGATGTTAGGCAACAGTCATCGCAGACATATTGATTTGAGTAATGAAACGCAAAAAATTCCGAATTAACACTGAGCTTCACAGAAAACGATGATGCAGATTTGCAGCTTGTGGCCAACAATTTTTTTATACCTTTTTCTGGTGGGAAAGTCGTTTTTTAATCATTGTGGCCCATAGCATTACAGCAAAAGAAACAATATTGAAGGACAGAATCACAGCAGCTGGAAGAATTGTCAAGTAGAGAATCCATTCCGTTTTCATCCAACATCTGCAATGCAAGCGATTTAATTGCATAACCTGATGAAGACGGTTTCACTACAGTGTTTCCATTTTTACTGCTGTAATTAAAATTCTGATAGTGAATCTTGGGAGGTGTGTGGCAGAAAAGGTACCAAATCATCGTCCGACTTTTCCCGTAAAGAAAAGTGATAGCGCAATACACAGTGTCTTCTTTTGAGGTGTAACCTTCTTCGTCGTTTGAGCGAGTTGTTACTGTCCACTGCTAGGCCGCACTAGATCTTGGGGTAGGTTTTGAGCAGCAGAGATGAGCACTGAACTGGACTTGGATTGGACTGGATCCGGACTATAGCAAATTCTGTTGAATTTGCATTGGATCCGGGCTATAAATCTTTTCAAAGTTTAGGATCAGGACCGGATTTGGACTGAGTTAATGGAAAAGAAAGGGGGCACTTTTGTTGTGAAAAGGCTGCATTTTTCAAATTTTTTGGACTTCATTTGGACTTGGACTTCACATTTGCAAAATCTTTTGGACTGTGGTTGGACTTGGACTGAGTTTTAAAAAATCATGACTGGATCTGTATCGCAAAATATGACAGTCCGCTCATCTCTGTTGAGACACCACTCGATTGTCTCATCGTCCAGAACCGTCAGGCCGTGCAGCCCATGAGGAGGTCGACAGATTAGACGTTGGAGGACAACATGGTCGACGGTTTGTCTTCTGCGTCACACTCACAGGCCGCAGAGAAGCCATACCCCATTTGTGCAATCAAGAGCGGAAACGTCTGACACCGGTGCGAAGTCGGTTAAGCCGGACCCAAGCTGTTTTTGGTAGGGTCATTCCAGGATGGTGGGTGCCGTTGTCGCGGATGAAAGTGCGGTGTCTCGAAGGGTTATCCAACTATTCCGCATTCCATCAGTGATCTGCCCAGAGCGCCGAACGTATGCTGTTGTTGTCAGATGAAATGTTGAGCTGTTGTGCGGTAGGTAAACTGGGTGTCTCGATTTGTGATGCCATGCATTCGCACTCGGTGGACAGGTGAGCCATGTGTGGAGCAGGTGTCCAGACCCATAGCACGGCGTGCTAAAGACAATGTGGCTCCTTTGCGACGAAACGCAGCACGTTGAATGCCTGCGAAAATAGGAAGATTGTCCGCTGGTGTAAGACGCAGGCATCTAGTCACAATTTGCAAGACGTCGTTAATGGCGGGGTCAATGAGGGAGGTATGAGCATTGCGGCACCAGACAGGAGCGCTGTCTCACCAGTTGAACGGACCAGGGCTAATGTGTCTATTCACAGCGTCAGGTGTAGTGGTTGCCGCAAGACTACGCTTGCAGTTGACGCAATGTAAGACCTCCCCTACACAAATGTGCCCACAGCAACGACTTCCCCTGTTATTCCTAGATATTGCGAAAGACCATGTTTAAGGTGCGACAGGATTTTCCTAGATATTGGGACAGTTATTGCCATGAAATATTCAAAATACTCAAACCCATCATGCATCCGTCGTCCCGCGCCTGACTAAGGAACTCGCTTGATCTTTAGGCAAAAAGACCCCTTCGAAAATACGTGATAGTGTCACCCACCAGCTACTAACAACTGGAAGACCCACGTTACGCCCGAACAGCATCAATGGGAAAAGCGGATATTGCTTCTACTCAGGAAATCTTGAAAGCCACGCGTAAACGGACATTTGGCCATAAGTTATTAATTGGAAATTTGAAAATTATTTCACTTACAGAAAAAGCACGAACTGCTCCTGGAAACCAAACATATTCCCAGGATCCTGTTTGTATCTCTTGAACTAAGGGTGGTAGTTGGAACACTGTCGAGCTCGAAGAGGAGTAGAAGCAATTCTACTTGGCCGTTTAGCCAGCAAAGTTTTCCCTGGAGTTGGGATACACTAATAAGTCTACACCTGGCAAAGAGTGTTGATGAATTGGTCCTTGTAAGAAGTGGAAGAAAAGTTGCCATTCAAGGCGTTAGACCGCTTTCTGTGTTTGAAACTGGTGCAAGGTTACCTCTCAAACACAGGGCCGGATCCAGCCAGTAAGGTTAGGGGGGAGATTTCAGTGATCATTGGTAGTCAAGTCTCAATACGCTACGGTTTCACTACTGTACAGTAAGAGACAGGGTTACAGGGTTACGTAGTGAGAGTCGTATGGAGCCGGAGGTTTCCGACTTCGCAACCATGGTAAGAGAGATCAAATATACTTCACAACACTGCTATGACAAAACCATGGACTGCAAATTGGCGTTATATCGCGAATGCTGTTTTCCGAATCGTACAAAATCATGGTAAATAAAGCTACTTTTGTAGGTTTTAGGGGGCGATGGCCCCTATCGCCCACCCCGGATCCACCACTGCTCAAACGTAAGTGCACTGCACCTGGAATTCTTGGAAGAAATTATTGATTCCCTGCAAAGTGTTAAAAAAGAGACGCACCAACCATCGTTTGGGAGAATTCAATGCCCACATTGGAAACGATGCCGGGGTATTTCAGAGTGTGATTGGCCGACATGCTGATGCTGACGTAAATGGTAACTCACGGCTCTTACTGCATCTGTGCTGGAACAATGCAGTGTGCATAATGAATTCTTTCTGTCAACCTTGAGATGTGCACAAGTTAACCTGGTGCAGATTTTTTTTTTTTGTCAACGGTCACTTACTTATTTTACCGTAGTCTCACCTGATATGTTCCGTTCAGTGTTGAACGTTCGTGTCAAATGTGTTGCAGAAATGTCCAGCGATCACCACTCTGTGGTCTGCCACTCCCTACTGAAAAACCGACAGAAAATACACAACAGTGCAGGACTAGGATGTGCTACCCAATAACATGGGAGGCCTTGGCGAACAAAGATCTAAGAAGGACCTTATTACACACAAGTTCAGGTCCTTGTCCCGAAACATCCCGGAAAGCACAGTGTACGCGGAGATGAAGTGACAGATGAAGATCTAGCTGCTGCTAGGGCATGCGGACGGAAACGTTTCGGTGTGGCGAATAATGAAAAAAATAAGCCTTTGTTGGAACTAAGAGGTAAAACATCCTATTCGAGCAAACAAAGTGGCCTAGGCCTAAGATGCATGGCTTCAAAGGTCAGAGCAAAACCGAGTCTTCTTTGCACTCATGGTACACTGAGTCGCGAGAGTACGTAAAACGTCCGGCGTCATCGTGGCAAGTTTGTGCCCGTGTTGGCGAAGTTAAAATCACACTCCAACAAGGATAGACGCTAACAGCCGAGGTTACGAGGGTGTAACTATTGGAAGCTCTAGGGTTAGCCGTTAGCTATCTGCGGACTATTTGGTCTTTTTTGCCTGTTCTGAACAGGGTCGTCGTCATGCACTTGTTCGGACTTTCGCTGCGCGTGACGAAACAAGAATGATGATAATCAGCACTAAAAATGAGGCATTTTGTCTCTCCAAAACCCAAGGCAGTGTACGCTGCACGTAAGTGGCAATACACTGCTGCAGGTGGAGAAGTTCAGGTACCTAGGGTGGTACTCTTGCTGACGGAAGACCAAACAAGGAGGTGGATAGACGGATTGATAAGTTGAAGACAGATTTGTAAGAGATTTATCGCTCTGTGGTTACAAAACAGGAGATTGCAATGACTGAAAATCTGTCAGTTACTGAATTGTTTTTTGTTCCGAACCTCACCTATGATCATGAGTCTTGAGTAGTGACCGAAGGAGTGAAGTTTCAAGCGCCAGCGGAAGAAATGGGATATTTGCAAATAAAAACACGGTGATACGCTTCACGACCAACTGGGCATCAGTGAAATTCGTAAAGCTTTGAATGTAGAGCATATTCTCTTTCGAATCCAGAGATCCAAGCTGCATCAGTTGAACCATTTGTCCAGAATTCCTCAGAATCGATGATCGAGGTATGTCCTGCTGGCTACATCCACGCGAAAGCGCCCCGTGAGGTCGTCCAAGGACGAAGTGGTGTGACTCCATCTCTGACTTTGCTTGGTACGGACTTGGTTTGGAGCCAGCAGAATTGAGTGGTTGCTGAAATGCGTGAAGTATTTGGAACTTTCGGGTCCTCCTAGTGTTGCTGCAGACACGACCGTTCCCGGAGGAAAAGCATGTACGAAAATGAATGAATAGTGTATGTCTGATTACATCCCAAATTGTTGTACAAAGTATCGTAAGGAAAATTTTAGAACGTGATATTTTTTCGTGATTTTGTATAGTGATGTTAAGAAAAAGTTAATTCCGTGAGTAGTAGAATGAATCTTTTCCGGTAAGCAGTAGGTTACATGAAACTACAGAATAGAAATCCAAATCCTCGGAAAGAATTGTTTATTTATTCAAAGTTCTATGTTGCTGGCTTTGCCGTATCACTGTATTGCTTATGTATTGTTTTCGTCTGGTTTGTATGCTACATAATTTAAAAAACTGAAAAATATACAAAGATTATCCGAGAGTTATCAATGCGAACCCTAAATGAATTGTATTTAGATAAAATACTGTTCTTTTAAATGCAGATTTTTCGTGTTGGTGGCAAAAAATGTATCTTTAACTGAACACAAAGAAGCAGCTACATTTACAAAATTGTCACAAGCGCCTGATGTTTTCGATAGAATATCATGAACAAACCTGCATTTTTTGAAGGATGTTATATCCAAATAACTTACAAAATTTTAGGTGATGAAGCAGAAGTATATTTTTACTCGATTAAATTGTGACGGACTTATGTGGTAATAAAAGAACTTAGAAATCATACGTTTCCCAGTTTTGGGTTCATCTTACTGTAATTCAACTCTTGACTTATAGTATATATGAAAGCTGTGCAATCTCGACAGTATTTGCTACCATCTTGAGTTTATGATAAAAGATCTTGGTGATATTTTTACTAACCTTTCTTCAATATCAGACGAAAGCAAAACGTTTTTAAGATTGTTTCTTATATCATTACAAATACGCACACTTTGATAAAATCATCACTATGTTTAGTATCAGCCACAGATACCACTAACCGACCGAAAATACAGCGAACCTCATTGCAAAAAAAATTCATTTAACGAACTGTAAAGCTAACCTGAACTGTTGTTTTGTAAACCGTTTCTAATTCTTTTCAAAAAATTATTTCGTAATATAGCAGAAATACGAAAAAGAAGCACAGTAAAGGCTTTTGTGAAACGTCTAGCTTAGGTTTATTTACAGGCATTTGACTTTAATTTTTTTGGTAGTAGGATAGATTTGTAGTGATAATTTGCTCAGAAGTGAATAATGAATTTATTTGCAATTAGTGGTCGTTTTCCTTGTTTTTGATGTATCACTTCATCATAAAAGATACGCACTAAAATGTGCACCTTAAAAGTTTCCATAAAATCTAGTGAAATACGTACAAGTCACAATAAATTTTCAGGTGTTTGAAATTCTGCTATACTTGCTACTGCGCAGCAAACGTTTACTCCATGATCCACTGATAAAAACATGAAAATCACAGTTTGTGGTTTGGAGAATGAATGCTTAGTTCTGTTGCAATTTGATACCACACATAGTAACTTAGCAACGTTTACACAATAACCAATCCATCGTTTTTTTTGTTTGCCTGTAGGGCTGCTGACAAAGTTTAATTTTCTTTAGAAACTATGGAAAATGAAAAGTCAAGCAATTAAACTCTTTTCTCCTCACATTTGTGTGCAACTGACACGAAATGTTCCAAAGTTTTATCAATCACGTGATAAGTAAAAATTTCGTTCACTTACATTTGACCACTTCTAGTGTAAATGGAGAAGTCAGAGACTGCTGTAACAACTACCAGGATGGTTGGAAATCCCCATCCAACTGCCGTTGATGCAATGTAAACAGTTTTGCTCTCCAATTCGTGCCGAAAATAGATTGGCTGAGCATTAAAAACAGTGTTTACAGATTAACTTTTATTTGGTTCAAGTCAGCTGATGTGGAGATAGAGACAAGCATATCAAGGTTAAAATTTACGCAATAGGTGTAAAGGTTCAAAATACAGTTTAGTGCATTTGTACCTATGTATTGTGAGAAAAGTACAAGGTTGCTTTCGTGAAATGTCTGATTAGCATATATGAATTCTGCACTGTTAAAATAGTACAGGAAAGAAAAATTTAGAAGTGCAGCAAAGTTACCACAATTCTTAAATTTTCGTGCAGTCTGTAACTAAACTGCAAAAATACTTGCAGTATGAGAAATGAGATACGTTATAACAACTGCCACCTAAAATAAAAACGTACAATTGCGTGAACCTTTCAACAACAATTTAATCAAAGTAATCGATAAACGTTGGCAGACCGCAATATAAATCTGAATGCTTTTGCTCTTCAGGAAGTTCTTTCAACTTAGGTTGATTTAAGAAAACAAAAAAAATATATGGAGATTTTGCGAATTTTTGCACTTGTAAGTCTCACAATGAAATTGGTTTGATAAAAGTCGCCGATATTACGGCCGACTAAGTAATCAAGCCTCATCACAACAAAACATTTTTTATGCTGCAAATGACAAAAACACTTTTCATGATTCAACTGCATCTTAGTTCGATCTGCCTTAGACAATAAAAAACCTGACGTGAGATATTTTGCTGATCTTTACGACAGATCTTCAAGGAATTTGTATTCTCTTCTTGAAAATATCAAGCACATGCATATGTGAAATTAATGTTTGTTTCAAGCACATTTCAGGAACAAAGTTGATTGTACACATTATTCAAATTCTTTAGATTCTCTTGTAATCTATATTACCATTTCGAAATCGTAACAAATGCTTTACCATTATTTACCAAACAATATGAGACCTATCTTTATGCTGGTTTAGCCAGTTGTGTTTGTTCGTGTTGTTTTGTTACTCTGCAAAACTTAAATATCAATGTATTTTTTACATCTGGAGAAAAAAAACATTTTGGATGCTAGCGAAAAATGTTGCAATGTTTTAGTCTTGTGAATAAAACGTTTTGGATGTTAGCGGTTTGCTTCACCATAGAGTAAAGCATTGTCTGGAAGATGACTTTTGCGAATATTTCCCGCATTTTTATGCTTGCTATCCATCAAACGATTTCTCAACTCTGCCGTCACGGCTATTGTGTAGAAAGAACTTAACCTTGAAGCTTACGCCAGACAATGTAGTTTTGTTTCAGACTATAGCAACATGATGTACTGCTCATTTCTTAAAACAACTAGAATAAGATTTTCGTATTTCTTTCGCAATCAGATGACATATATGTTGTGACCTAAAGCGGTGAATTGATTGTGATTGTCGTAGGGGGGTTACACGTGTGTGGGAAGGATTCTAGTTTTAACTGTAAAATTCAGTGTTAATCATGTATGTGCTTGGCAGGCATGTTGTTGCTGACATAGCGCATCTGTTTCTGAAGTGGCCCATAGCGATACAGAAGAATAACTTGAAGGTATAAATAACTGCGAATCCATATTTTTCATAGTGAAACATCATATGGCAAACAATTTTTGCAAAATAATTTCATCTATGAGGTTCTTCAATCAAGCAGTACCAAAATTTAAAATTATCAACGAAAGTTTTACCCATCAGCAGATTCTTTATAAACTTTCTCTTACTTCCCTGCAGATCACAAGTGGAATCCATCATTGTTTTTTATAGCACAAATAAATTAGAGACATCTGAAGTCAATGGAGTTACCAACAGTTTAGGATAACTCTTCAACAAAATTTTCAAGAAATGCACAACGTGACATAAATCAACGTACTACCTCGATACACTGAATAAAGACACCAAAAATAAAGTGACGCGATCATTTAAACCTGCATTAGAACAAAACTGACCTTCACGACGGCAATTGTCAAATAAATCCCCTCCACCATCATCCAAGCGAAAGAACTCAATAAAAACAAGTGAATGAAAATAGCAAGTATTCCACAATTTCTCTGCGACGTTTTGATTTGATCAATTTGGCTTATTAGCAGAACCAAATTGAGAAGGAATAATGCCAACGACAAACTGGCCAGTAAATAAAATGTTCGTTCTTGACCAGGTAATCTGCGTCTTCTCCTGAGTTTTTCAAAATATTGAAGTCAATGTGGAAACAAAAAGCTCAACTCGTGTAAGACAAAGGTATAGATACTTACCAATACCACAGAATGCAAATGATGGTTAGAAGACATGAGGCATCTGAAATTGAGCTTCCAACGATCGTAATAATATCTAAAAACGGGTCATCTTTTTTGGAATTGCTAGAAGCCTACAAAAAAGTTTACTAGTGTTCTTTAAATCAAAGAGTTAAAGCAGGACATTGCATGCAGTGACCAAAGTAAAAAGTTCAACCCCTGCCTGCGTATTTGACGTTCTACTATTTTGTAACATATAGCGGAAGGTTGTAATGAAAAATAAAGTTGATTAGCGGCTCAAGTTTCCTTTGCAAAAATGCATATGGCAATTTTCAACTACTGTAAATTTAAAAACAATTTAAATTACACGTCTTACGCTGATTCTTTCTGTAGCAGATTTTTATTCACTCTGTCCAGATGTCCTGAAGAACTCTGCATACCTTTTGTTTTTTTCGACTAAGAGGGGGATCACTGCCACGATGGCAGTGCGTACTTGAAGTGTGACAGCAAAAGCAGCGTGTTAGATCTCCAATGCCATTTTGGCAAAAAACAAATGTGATATTTTGATTCACGAACAAGCTTGGTAATTGGGTTCCCTGAGGGAATTACAGTCGCTGATGAGACAAGGCCATTTGACGCGCATGACTGATGGTCAACCTCCATTGTGCGTACTTAACCCATGAAGGGAATTTTGCCAATTTGGTGAGAAAAGCCTAATTATTATCAATAGTAAAAATAACACGTTTTAATGTCTCAACTTTATTTACTTCTTTTACATGTACATCTTAAAGCTTTATTTTACAATTTTGATTACCGCAATTTGTGGCAGGCCGAAGTCTGAATTGTGCTTCTTGCGTGGCGGTTGAGGTGAACGCTTTTGCCCGATGAGTTACGGCAATTCACTCAGTGGATCGAACACCCAACTTTACAATTGAGAGGCGGACACTTTACCAATGAGCTATTGCCGCCCCATCTTGAAGCTTCGAACACAATGCTACATATATCTTTGTGGAAACCGTCATTAAGGGTTACAGGCAGAATTTCAGAATATTGTGCGTCTTTTTGTGCGTATTCCAGGCGTGTTTTGGCTGAAATTGTGTTTATTTTCGATGTAAGATGAATTTGAGAATTGCTGAGTTGTTGATAAACCTGCCTGCGCACAGGAATCTTGTCAGGAAGCCTGGGTGATATAGGGAAATTTTTTAACCAAATTGGTTTGGCTTGTTTCTTCTGGTAACCTGATACACCTTAAAACATTAAAAATCAGACCTCATTCTTACGAATAGCGTTGCGAAGTTAGTCAAGTGGTCACACTGATATTCTAATGCATTTTCATCAAGAGATGTTATAACACATCCGTCCGTAGTCCATGATCGTCTGCGTTCATTCCAAAAAGCGCCGTAGGTATTGCTGCGGCCCAAAGTGACGTTGTCACGTGATGAAAGCTCCTGTTCATAAATAAAATCAGATAAAGATACATTTCCTCTTTTGTTCTCGGGTGCAAGTTATATGCTTGTTCTATTTGCGTGGTAGCTTAAAAGACAGCTCATACAAACACACTGCTAATGCGTAGCAACTTTCTGAAAAACATTGTACTCAGCCATCGAAATATTGCGAATGTAGCGATAGGTTACCATAGGCAACGTCACCAATGTAGAAATGAGAAAGCAAAAAAGCACCGTTAGTTTACTTCTTATAGTTTCAGAGCTGTCGCTATGCTAAACAAGCATATGGATGAGAAAAAAATTCATATTGCAAATAAAATGGTATGGATTGTCTGATGTTCTTAAAACTTTGTTTACGATAAAAAGTCTGTGTAATGTGTTGCTTTCCTCCACGTGATATCGCCATTATGATGGCTAAGTACATGTGAACCTACTCACTGGCGTTATCCAATTGGTTTCAGTGAAACGGTCAAATTGGAAGCGAAATGACTAGTCAAATAACAACCTCGACCTGAATAATTTCTGTGCAGTTTACTAATTTCTCTTTGATTGGAATGAGCTTCTAAACACCACGAACTCATTAAATTTTCTTTAATATAGCACGTTAAGCGCATGTCGACAACACTCTCTCTGTGTTGGAAAATCTTGATCTTTTACCAGATGGGTAATTATCATTTAATTGATTTTACGTTTCAATTTTGTCTTCCTTCTGAATTGCAGGGGTATGCATCAGAAATATGAGACGGTTCCCTTAAAAATTTGGGAGAAGTAAATTTCCATGACTATAACAGTTTTGGTTAATTTGTGTAAAAAAGAGCATATAGAGCATTTATTTGTTACTCCATGCACACACACAACACCTTCTCCAAATACAATAAATCAAAAGAGATGAATTGATCAAAAACGCCTGTGAAAGGTTTACTTTACTTTTTCATACGTTGGAGAAATCCAATTAATAGTTTTGCAAGAAAAAAGAAAACTAAAAAACAATACTTTCTTATAAAAAGTGTCGTGGTTATATACCGTCAATAAATAACAGGGAAGCGCATGCAGAACTTCTTATACACGAATTCAAATATACCTTTTTCATTGTTTTGATAAAGTGCTGGTGAGAAAACTGAATTGAAAAGTTTCGTTACCTTAAATGAGATGGTAACGGTCTGGTTCAGGTTTTCAATTCTTGCGTCAGTAATCACCGAAGCGGAGATGACTACTGGTGAATTCACTTCAGCATCATAGGGCACGTCTTTTTCATCTTTTCTAGGTTCCTGAAAATCATCCATCAAAGCACCGAAGAGTTTGGAATTCCAAAAGCTGAAGAATCCAATTCTTCGACCTATACAGAAGTCAAATCCTACTTTTAGTGTTGCCATCTATTTGTTCATGAACTAATATAAGCTAATAAGTTGTTGAAACAATATTGAGGTAAAGACTTTGGTAATATTTGATTTTTTCTGTATCTTCACAGTACATTAAATTTTCTTCGCCAGGGATTAAAACAAAGCAGTGTAATTAATCACACGCTAGAAATGTTCTTTCATTTCGTGGGGTGATTTTATGTTTCGTTCAATGATCGAATTTCGAAAAAAAAGCTTAATAGCCTTGAAACGTGTTTCATATCATGAAACTTCAAACACATTTACCTGTGCCGTGGACAAAACCTCTGAACACTGGCATGCAATCGCATGCCTTGGGATGGAGCAAGGGGGACATCTGCCCCCAGGCGCAGCATTTTGGGACGCCGAATTGGGGTCGGAATTTTACGTAATATTTACGAAATGCCAAATGTCACCGGATGATAATAATTCCGATTTATGAAATGTTGAATGACAGCGGCTGCAACCCAGTTGCAAAATCTCATCAAGATCACCAAAGCTAGCAAAGCGACCAGCTGAGAATCTTAGGGACATTTCAAGGTGGAACTTCTGTCTCCAGCAATCAGCACCTGCAAATGGTTTGACTCACGGCTGCCTCACAATGCTTTGAGATGGCAAGGGTTGCGAACTTTCCGATTTGGCTCTCCTTCAAGGTTGGGAGATGGTACCAAATTTGGCAAATGTTGCCAAAAGTCACTGTTTTCCAAAAAATGCCAGGTTTTGGCAATGCTTTTATTGCTAAAAGTTTCCCATTTTTCAAATACCAATTGCCAGTATCAACAAAACAATACATTTTGGATTATTTATCAAACGAATACCCAAACTTTAGGGAGAAAATACTGTTCAATATGTTCTGCAGGTGCAGTAGATAATTATATGAATCTTTTACAAGTGCACCAGATAATATCTCTGATTATGATTTGGCCTGTTGCTCAAAAATTTCTGTAATCATTGCAGTGTTACCTTTTATTCACAACAGATCTTAACTGCATATTTATTTTGAAATTGATTTGCTGTTACTGTCTTTCACATCTTGTATTGCTTAGGGTTGTTTGCGTTTGGAGTAATGATTCTGTAAATACTGATTAAACTGAAGTATTAGTTCCATTCCAGTTCAGAACGAGGCCTATGAATCAAAAGAAATCATTTCATAGCCAAGTATCAGAAACTATGGTCTAACCCAGAGGTGACGAACATGCGCCCCGCGAAGCATACTTTCGTTTGTTGTTTGTTTCTGTTGATGAACAATTTTTTTCGTTTTTAACAGGTTTCATAGTATGACTAAAAAGTTGTGCGGCCCACTTACTCAGCGGTAACTGACAAAGTGGCCCGCGATAGCAAGTCAAGTCTTTCAGGACGGAATTATTTCATAACAATGCATCAACAGGCTGGAGTTAATTTTGAAAATTTAACTGAAGTGAAATTCCGGGACGTTTTGCTAACCGGGACAGAGGTTTAAACCGGGAAAGTCCCAGACAAACCGGGACGTATGGTAAGTCCCGTTGCGCGACAGTTTATCGAACGACAGTTTATCAAAAGACAATTCATCGAACGACAATTCATCGAACGACAATTTATCGAACAACAGTTCATCGAAACGACAGTTTATCGAAACGACAGTTTATCGAACCGACAGTTTATCGAACCGACAAATCATCGAACCGACAGTCTATCGAACGACAGTTTATCGAATGACAGTTTATCGAACGACAGTTTATTGAATTTTTTAAAACTAAATACCAGCATTTTAAATGGACACATGCAATGCGTTCATCGAATTTCATTATGCCCATCAAAAGCGTTTCAAATGCACCCATGCAAAGAGTTTATCGAATTTTATTAAACCTAATAATAGCGTTTTGAATGTACTCACACAATTATGTCATCGATATTTATTAAACCCAATATCACCAGCCTTTTAAACCACCTATACAATGAGTTCAACAAATTTTATTGTACCCAATACAAGCGTTTCAAAACGCACACATACATTGAGTTTATTGAATTTTGCTGAACTCAATACAAGCGTTTTGAATGCACACATACGAGTTTACTTAAATTTAACCAGGCGTGTAGCAAGGGGGGGCAATGGGGGCAATTGCCCCCCCAATTGAAAAAGATGCGCCAAAATTTTTCTGGTTACTGAAGCTTTTGATATATAAACCAAAGAAATACTTCAGTGCAAGTTAACGTAACTGTTAAGAAACATATCCTACTTCAGTTTTTAGTCGAACCCGATCAAAACAGTATGGTTTACTAGTTGGTCAAACCTTGTGTACAATGTAAATGCTGGAGTACTCATATCATGGCTGAAGTTTACCTAAGTTTTTCCCCCTGTGGAAGTTGAAATATAAACATGTCTCTAAGCGCTTGCAATCACTAACCGAGACCAAAACGAGGTGTAACGTTTTCGCAGCTGTTTCAGACGTACCAGCTGGAAAGAAGCTGCTTTCTACGTGAACGATAACTGATTTTTAATTTAAGTAGAAGAACCGCTTGCCAAAATTGGGCAGAGGTTACCCGAGCAGGGTTAACACGTGGAACCGGCAACTACAGAAGAGGAGACTGTCACTGTTACGTAGGGCAACTGTCACATCACAGAGCCAGATAATGGGTCACATTGCCTTAACGAGCAAATTCGTGCATTACTGTTCTAAATAATATCCAGAAAAGCCAGAAAAAAACAGATTTCGTCTGCTTTTTTTATATTTGAAATAAAGCTGAACATCTCAAAAAATTCGGCAACGCCAGATTTCGTCCGGCTTTTTTGGTCTTTGAAAATAAGCCAAGCACGTTAAAAAAGGCTCGATTTTCAATATCTGGCTTCAAAAAAGCCAAATTGGCAACCCTGGCTCAGATTGTCCTGACTCCTTAGTTCCCAGTAGATACTAGAAAGAAAAAACGGACTTTGCACTTGGAACAAATTGAATTAAAGCGTGGCGATTGCAGCTGGAGACTCCCCGCCGTAATACTTGCAGTGCACATGCAGCCCAAAGTTAACGAGGTACATATACTTCGGGAAATTAAGGTCTAGAGCAGGACCAACCTGGGTACATGTACCCCTAGATGTACATTTGCTTGCCATTTGCTTCAAAGTTCTATTACAAAATTAATGGATTTATGTAATATTATTCGGGTCTTTTTGACATAAGAAATTTAGTGGAACATACTAAATCCTTAAATTGCATATCACGCAAAAAGATACGTGAAATAAAATCACACACCACGCAAGAGAAAACGTTTACAAAACATTTGCTTGACGAAAATACACACCCTACAAGTCTGCCAAACCAGCGATCATATTTCTATCCCCTAACAACCTATGCACACACGTACTTCGTTACATACTCGTGAACCACTAATACAGTACCTCACAAATACACAATACTATACACACGTCTCTAGTTCCTTGCTACCTAAACATGTACAATGCACATGTAATACGCACTTCATCACCTCATACTACAGTAAAAGCATATTCTAGAACAATTATGTCGACTACGTGTTTATTTTACCCCGAAATGTTTATTCGGGTTCATCAGATATAATGCTTCGTCTGTCACTTAGATTTCCGCTGAATTCAAAACCGAATCACGTGGTTTTGTATAGTTCGTCACTGCCATCATTTTGTTTCTCATCTATATAGCGAGACGAAGTTCCTGCTATGAATGCTTCTATGTTAAGAACTGCTGTTTTTGAGCTCGTGCAACAGTTCTATCATGCTACAGAAATTGGTAATGTAGCCAGTGGGGTCAGCGCTTGCGCTGATCAACCTTAGCAAACAAAATAAAGACAATTGTTTCGAATAAAGTGAACTATCGCGGAACACAATCTTAAACACGACGAAAGGTCTGCAAAAGGTGGTGAGATGGTTTCTGGACGCAGACGATAACGCAGATTCCCATCGAAACCCAATTATTACTTTTTGGCCCATTTGCAATGTTCCTTGAAATTTGCATGCAAATTCATTCCGTGGTATTTGCATTAAGTCGACAAATTAACAAGCAATAAGTATGCGAAAACAGTTAATCTTCTTTGCGCAGGTAAAATAGTTTTTGTAAAATATCAAGCTTAAGGGGCTGGTTTAACCCCAATAAAACCTCCTTGCGTACACCCTTGTTTGTTACTGACATACATAAAATCTTTCAAAGCCACTTCCGTTAGCCTTCTCACTTTAAAGGAATTGCATTTCTAAACAATGTTAAAATCCCTCACAATTGCTTACTTCACTGCTGCTTGGACCTATGGTTATGGTTCTTATTCCTGCTAACTATACCAGTCGATACTAAAGAAAGATAAAAACGGACTTTGAACTTGGACAAAATTAAGTAGAGAGTTATGACTGCATCTATACATTACAGCGTGATGACCACGCCGTAATAATGTCTTGCAGCAGTAAAATCAGACAAGTCGTTTCGATAAACTGTCGGTTCGATGAAATGTCGTTCGATAAACTGTCGTTCGATAAACTGTCGCATCGATAAACTGTCGGTTAGATGAAATGTCGTTTCGATGAACTGTCGTTCGATGAATTGTCGTAGTACGGGTAGGTCCAACCTTCACCCAAATCTAAAACCTAAACCTAACTTCAGGTTCATTCGTGAAAGGCCATTTGCGATTCCCTCTTTTCACCAAAAGTGCAGCCCCCCCGAAAAATGCCCCCCTGGGGCATTGCCCCGCCCCTTGTCGGGACCCTGAGTAGGCATCTTGATTCCCATTGAAACAAATGTGTTTTTATTTGTCAGTCTTGAAGAGTATGGATAAAATATGGATTGCAAAAAAACTACGTATCGAATCATCAATATTGCCAATAACATTGTCATTTTCAAAATTTGTTTGCCAAACATTTTGCCATAAACTTGACCAACACCTGCCATATTTTTAGTACAAACGTCTGGCAATCTTGCTCTATTCTATAGTTGTGTCACAATGGGACGGAAATCCAGGGTTCACAGTGCATGCACTGTACTACCTGGCATGTTTTCAGAGCAGCGATAAAACTTGCAGTATGTTGTTACGACAGCAGATCTCATGTTTAGGAAATTTTTTGAGTTTTGGTGGTTTGACAAACTTCTGAAATGGATTTGATGTGGTTTTGAAGGCAGTTAATATTTTTATTTGCGGGATATTATAAACGCTGACCACCTTTGCAAGATTCCAATTGCAACTGTGCAACAGCGTTTAGTATGTTAGTTATAATTCTGAAAGTTTCAGTTAATACGTTACTGCTGAATATTTATTGTATTATTTGGACCTATAAACTGAGCATCTCGATTGACATAATTGTCAAAATTCAAGTCATAAAACTGCTAACCTTGAACTTCTCGCCGAACGTCACTGGCCTTATATTTCCTAGGTTAATATGAGTGACGCATTTAAGGTATTTTCAGCTTTTTGACCAAAGAATCAAAAAATTTGCAGCAGCAAGGGCACGAAAACTTTGTCTTTGAAATTACATAATGAGTAGTAAAGCACTACATACATCGCAGTTATTCATTTTACTCTCAGAATTTTGCAGGATAATATCCAAAGACGTGTTTTAGGATTTTGAATCCTTTAAATTGCCTAATAATTTTGTACAAAACCACATGCCTTTAGTTTTTCATATGCGATTTTCTGTCTGTCCTTAATTCTCTTTTATGTATTGGTGATTCTGCCCTCAATCAGTCCTTTTGACGTTCTAAAACTCAAAACTCCCTACCAACAACTCGCATTAGCGGTGATTGTGACCAGATTTGACGAACGAAGGCAACAAGGGGTTTGTTGTCCAAATCTGGCCACATTTTATGCTGTGTTATCAAATGAGTGTTGTGCCTGTAATTTTTTTGATTAAAATACCAGCAGATTTACGCAGATGACCAGGGAACTTTTTGTCTCGTTTTTGCTTTTATTTCACTAGTTGCTACAATTCGAAGGGAGTACGGCAATTTGAAATATTGCAATGCAACAGTTTGGGTGTTCAGTCGTGACCGAAATTTGAAAGTTGCGCTAGGATCAGGCGAAGCGATTTGATTCTCAAATCTGCGATAGTTTATGATTTCCAAGACTCAAAGGTTCTGACGGCAATTCCGTGACGTCCCAGTTATCTGAAGTTTTCAGACGGATCCAGAAGCAACTGACGCGGTCGAGACAACTTTCGACCCCCTTTCCTCTCAACTCACTGTTCGCATCTACTGTATGATGCCACGAACGGGCTGGGTAGTGGCTGGGGGCGCCCAAAGTGACTTTGACCGAACCACAAAATGACCGAACGCGGGAAACCCTATGTACGCCATTGTTATTCTGTGAGATATTTTTGCTTCGAAACAAGATGTATCATACTTGCAAAGGGTTTGTCAATGGCCAGAAATACAGAAGCAAGCAATACAGAATGCTAGCAGAATCCTAACCCACTACTGATCGACGAGGGATACACTGGCATTGCCTCGTGTCAAGCGAACGAGATGATTAACAGAGAGCAACGGGTGGCAAAGATTCTAGAAGCGCTTAACGTAGTACGAAGTCTAGGCAGCAATTCAAAGTGGTACAGTTCGATAAAATTCAATAGTCTTGTTTAAAAAATTTGCACTTTTGTGCTGAATAGCAGTTTCGATCCGTATACTACTATGCAGCAGAAGGTGTGGTTTAGGAGTTCTGGGAAGGGTAATTTCTAAATGGCTAAATTATTATACTCTTCTTATTGTGTTTTTTCTGAAATTGTGTCAGTGTCGATATTTGCTAATAAGTTTTATACTGGCTACGCAGGACTGAAGATGTGTTGAAATATAGTCAGTTGGGACAAAAAATCGAAGGGGTAGTTGGGGTAAAAGGACAGCCTCCTACAACCTCAACTGGTTGCACTGCATGAATTGTTTTTTGGATTGATGCAGTGCAAGTATCTAAAAAGCCTTTATGTCTATTGCTTGTTTCAATGATGCATTTGTTGGTGTTGTAGGTTAGTTTGACCAATAAAACCCAAAAATAGCGCAAAAATCTTTTTTAGTGGTTTTGTGAACTTTCGTGTGATGCAGTTGCAGATGATTTGTTACTCCAATTTTTTGTTGGACAATGTGTCGCCTAACCATCGAAGGTAGTCCAATAAAAAAAGGTGTTATATTGTAAGGTGTTATTTACTTTTTCTACACCAATGTTGATTTTTTACCCTGAATTTTCCATGGCCACGGGGGCAAAAAATCATGTCTTTTGCCTCATGAGGAATTGTGAATATTTTAAAGCAAAAATTCAATTCCTCATTGCAAGTATAGTAACTTTAAATGATTGTTAAAAGCCTCTAGAGGCTAGAGCAGTATTAACTACATACATGCAAACTTCCTATTGTAACAATTGGCTAGAAAAGAAAATGCATCCATCAAAAACGTCGTACACACTGCACAGATTTGTTGCAGCCTCTCGATATAAGCTGTTTTGCCCCAATGAAGTACTACTATGAAAAAGCACTACTTCAACACATCCAACAAGCAGGAGGACGACAACTTATGTTTTGTGCATTAAAAAAATTATGTTTTGTGCATTTATACCATTCCTCTATCTACTACGAAAAGCATAGTTTGTGAACATGCTATGCAGTGCATGGAGGAATGGCTTAAATGCACAAAACACAATTTCTGGGTTTGGAAGTACCAGTGCTTTTCCTGTTGACAAAACCAAGTACAAGCTGTCACGTTTCGACTGTTCAAGAAAGGAAACACAATAAAACAGGAAAACTTAAAAAAAGCAAATTGTATCAGATACTGATGAAGGTGAAGAGGTTCACTGCATGATGAGACAGATGATGATGAAAACTTTGAGGATAGTGACAAAGAAATTGCAAAGAATGAAGGGGACAAACAAGTCACCAATTCAAACTCAGACTATGGAAAATATTTTGCTGTGCATTGGAATCATCCACGGACATATCACTGGGAAAAACATGAGAAAGTATTTGAGGATGACGTGGACAAGCAGGCAGAGGAAGCAGAATTTAAATTTTTGCAGAAGAGAGGGATAGATGGAGAAATATGCTGGGATTGGCCTACTACGGAAGATGTAGAGATTGTTGACATTGGCTATTGTTTTTAGGGGCCAGCATTGGTCAAACTAAAAAGTGGTAGGCATGGATGATAAAATTTTGTATTCGAAGAAGAGAATAAAGTACAATAAAATTTTCAATTTCTCCAGAAATATGGTGTACACAATGCCTAATATTGTCACTGGGCTATTTGCATATGAGTAATGTTGTTGTAGTTGTGTCATTTTAATGCAAAGTATGATTCAGTGAAGTTGCCTTTTTTCCCCACGCATGCTTTTTTCCTTCTTTTTAAGGTGAAAAAAAAATCAAGGCTATTTTGTATATATATTTTTAGTAATGTGCAGAGGAAAGCCAAATTTTTCCATAAGGTAGATTGCCCGCCAGCCTTACTAGGAAGCATAAAACTTTTTTTCAATGCACAGAGCATGATTCATATGAAACTTCATGCATTTTGACTTTTTTGCCCCAACTGACTATACGTAAAACTAGATTTATTGTGCAAATAAGTTGCGACATGATCCGCTTACCAACAATTACCGCAGTTGAAAAAATTTTTGTTGCTGCGTGAAATGCCTTGTTTGTATTATTTAACAATGTATTGTTTGATTGTTACTTAATTGTAATGCTATATTGCAGATCTACCTGCGAGAATCAGCTGAGTAAGCTTGGAAATTTGGGGTTTCCAAATTTTCACTTTGCTAAGAAACAATTCTGCTCACTGTTACAATCGGAACTCAGCTGAGGCAAATCGAAAGGCTCAAGGTTTTTAATTTCGCCATGCTTCCTACCGTACGCTTCCGCACAGGATTTCATAGATAACATAACCACGTAAGAACTGAAATTGAAAGTAGTTTCACATCTTGTCATAATAAAATGTGGCACTGTTGGGGTTAAATGACACGTTCATTCTTCAGCAAGCATATTTTAAAAAATGATTGATTTTGTGTTAATAAAGAAATTGTGATTTATTCTGATGGATGAAAACACTAGCACGCAAATTAATTGCAATGGCACCAGTCAGGCGACTTCTGCATAAAGCTAAGTACTAGTCAAAGGACGTACTAGCGTTAGCATGGTTCTGGTTTCCCAATACCCAACCTAATTATTGTAACGGCGCCAGTAGCAAGGATTCAATCATACACTGGATTTATCTCACAGCCCACGCGTGCGAGCTTCACTTTGACCAGGAAATTCTTTACCATTTCGATTCTCGAATCGGAAAGCTTCGTCGTTGTTTTTTGTTTTTAGCATATGTGGAAATCTAAATAACCGCGACGTCAAACAAACCTGATTTTCTCTGTCGCAATGCTGTCAGAAAATTCCATTGTGCGATGTTTCAATGAAACCCCGTTCTGTATATGAAAAGCATGGTAATCGTTTGTAGCTTTAGGTGTAAAGCAAATTTGTGCTTGTGGGAAAAACAATTTTTTCTGATAAGAAACGTAAATCTAAATGACAGAGAGGTGGAGGCTCGCATCGTTTGGTATGTAACTCGATTCGCCTTACTATTTTTTAGTCATATGATTGTGCCCAATTACAGTTATTTCACTGATGATTGACTTTCCATTCAGAATTGCAGCTGAGCGTTCATATTGCGGGATATTTGGGCTCGGAGCAGTTTTTTGTTTCTTTTCTGTTTTCATTCACAAACCGCACTTAACAATTGAACGCCATCTGGTTAAAGTTTCGATTCTTTGAAAAGATCTTACCGCTGCCGTCTTTCTTGCGTTCGTAACATTTTCCGCAGGGAACAAGGCGCTACAAAACCGTAGATGCAAGGAACTCGTACAGTGCAAGATGGGTGAATCAGCGCTTTGAGAGCCTTATGAGAACTTAATACACCAAGGATTGCAAAAGAGCAGGCGCAGCATAGTTTACATCAGGGTTTCTCAGACGGGGCCATCGGCGCCCTTTTGGTGGCCACGGAGCAATTCTCTGGGGACCACGAGCAGAGGCCTTCGCTAGGTAGCTTTGCCGTGAGCTTGCATGACCCAAGTGTCACGATATATTAAGTATTCACCAGTTAAACATAGAAGGGTGCCAGGGCTCATGAAAGTTTGAGATCCACTGGTTTACAGTATGGTGGCAGCTTTACTGGCTAAGCCATCCTTTCAGCGACGTGTTTGGTTTCACAAAAAAAGTGTTCAGTAGCTCGCAGAATGGTAACCCAATAGAGTAATTGCACGTAAACTAATACTTAAAGGGAATTTGGACCTACGTTGTTTATGCAAATTCCCTTTATTCACTTTAATTAATTATGTGATGTAAGTCGATGGATACCTTTGCTGATACGAATATTTATCCAAGATTTGTACTTCAAGCACTATCACAAAAAATAGTTTTCGCTGTCAGGTGAAAGTGTCAAACAAAGTGATTGCCGCTAGTCTCCCCATAAGTGAAGGGTTTGAATCGATCAGCAAATCTGTAGTAGGAAAACGATTTCACGTAAACTGCGCATCTTCAGTCTTACTAAATTTATTCAAATAGAATAAAGTGATTGCAGCTGAGAAATTAAAAATCAAGTACTGATTGATTAATGCAAACTGAGCTAGTTAGACTACAAAATTGCTGGAGCTGAAACATAAAACTTGCACGTGGATTTTACGTGGAATGAGCATCACAAGACACATTCAATAATTGCAAACCGTTCCGTAAATAATCCTGTTTGCAAAATTTACTTTCATTTTCTTGTTCTAGTGTACCAGTAATCATTTAACCTCTGTTTGCAAAACTTACGTTCACTTTTATTAATCGCTTCAAACGGAACATAGATTTGGGCGATTGCATTGGAATTCACTTCATGAGTAAACTGGTTGCTCTTAAATCCGAATTTCTTGTGTGGTAAAGAAAATGTACCAAATCCAACATACTCGTTTGCATCTGCATGAAGAAAGCTATATCGGTCTGCTGAACAGTATCTCAGAAAATTTTGCATAGAGTCATTTCTCCATTCACTTGACTCAATAGCCAACACCATTAACAGCAAAACATTTTTATAAACTTTATGAACTCTTGCAAATGCATTATTTCCAAGCACAAATGAAGAAATTTAACACAGGTTTCTGCATCGAAACCAAGCAGTTGTAAAGAAAATGACTTATTTTTCAGAGTTGCATTACTCAGTCTCAAAATATTCATGCTCACTGAAACAAACATTTTCTCATCGTAAAATTTTCTTGGAGGAAAACAGTGTTTGAGATATATCAAATGCAAAGCAAATATCGAGCGAATTATTTGAATAGTGTTATGCAGGATTGACGTGCTTGAAGAAAGAAGAAAATTAAAAACACGTGTATCATTTTATGGAAACAATCATAAAAATACACGATGTCATGTATGGTACCGTATTTAATTTAATTTATTTGTTTCTAGCAGACACGAAGTCCATAGTATGAACACACACACACTCTGCAGAACGCAGGTTGATAAAACAGACAATACAGAACGTAGTACAAGACATTGAAGCCGGCGAAAACACAGGGTTACAGACACTTTTTGCAACTGCATTGTATATACTTGTGTATAAGTCGATCTTATGTATAAGTCGATGTGTATTTTAAGACCACGAATTGCGTCATTTTAAGTACAGTATTACCTGTGTATAAGTCGACTGCAGATTCCAGGCACAGTCGCTGTAAGCGATAGTGATGGCGAGTATGGCTTTGAATAAACTTTTTGTTAGACTAATATTAAATGTTGATGTTTCTCGGATTGTATGTTTGCATAATTACCGGAATATACATATCAAATCCTATTTGAAGGTGCATGTGGATTTCCAGTGCATTAGAATTTATTCAGTTATGATGGAGCGCTCCATCGCTTGCTTGTTTACTGGTAATATACAAATTGCAAGCTAATTCTACATACCTTAAAACAAATTACACTGCTAGTTGACAAATTTGTGAAGTCAGATCAAGATGTGAGAATTTTTTAAGGTGAAGAATCATAATTTAAGCGTTTGTTAAGGCCGGCATATACCTACCGCATATAACATGTATATCAACGGAGTTTTCTTTTCACATTCACATTGTATACGACTCTTCAGCAACATCTCCTTAAACATTACCTGTGTATGAGTCGACCGCGAAAATATTATCTTAACCTCGTCTCCCACAGACTCGACTTATTCACAAGTGTATACCGTATTTTGATTTTCCTAATCATTACAACGCTTTCATTCAAAACTGATAGCCACAGCATGATACAGTCTACAAATCTTTGCATACTTTCCTTCATGAACACAGAATTCAAATTGTCTTAAGGCAATTAAAACAACTTTTGTTGATTGCCGGACTCAACACGTTAGTCTATACTTAAAAATTCGTATACAATTAAGCAATGTACAAAACAAAATGCACACATGCAATCGTTTGTTAATATTTATTCTGAACCATGCCTAATCAATCGTCATCAAATGAACTGAGCAAAATTTTACTGTGTAATATCCAGGCCCGTAACCAGCTTGGGACACCAGGAGGGGCGAAGAGTTTTCCGAGAAGGGCCCAAATTTTTTGAACTATGTCCAATATCTTTAAGTTATGTCCAACATATTTTTCTGGGGAGGGCGAAAATGTTGCTAGGGGGGGCTTCGCCCCCCTTGCGCCCCTGCTGGGTACGGTCCTGGTAATATCTGAAGAGGTTTGGCTTGCTGGCAACCAGAAAGAAATTATTGAGGAAAGGTGTAGAATGCAATTGCGTTTCTTGTTATTGGTACTTCCATATCTTTCTGTTTTTTTGTTCATTGATCTAGTTTAAGTGCCGGGCCTGCTTGTGATTGCTATTACATTTTCGTGATGACTTTTGCGTTGATTGATAATAATTGCATGCTTAGTCCAATCGGTTGCGATAGCGGCATTTCTCGATGAAGTGCGGATTAGTAGGGACGCGTCTGAAATTAACTCGTTCCAACCAGTGTTGCAGATTTCGCATTGAAGGTGTTTTGTCTATTGCGACCAAATTCCTGATTTCGTGAGTCAGGAGTTACAATTTCTTACTTAAAATTTCTTGTTCTTAGGCTTGGTTTTCTTACTTTGCGAAACCTGTCTTGAAGCAACACACTCAAGTTTGTAACTCGGAAAGAGAGAATATATTAGGGTGACACAAAAAATGGTCATCACCTAAACTTGAATAACTTTTGAAATAATTAATCAGTTCTTTTTATTTTTCAGATTTACCACGTAGAATTAATGTCCTAAGAGTCTACCAAATTTGACCTTCGGGATACCATGGACTACTGAGAAAAAGATATTTATAGTTGAGGCATATTTTCGGCAGAAGTCTATCCACGTAGCTCAATTGCAATTCAAAGAACAGTTCGGATATCGTGAATTTCCTGTCCACTCAATGATATACAGATGGGTCAACAAGTTCAGAACCCATGGGACTGTGCATAACCTAAATCGTAAAAACACTAACAGACCATCATAGTCTGGACGAACGAAATCATCAAGGACACAACACAACGGTGCTGCTGTCAGAGTCTCTGTTCTCTACAGCCCAAGCAAGTCTGTGCGTCGGAGAAGTGAGGAGCTTGAAATCAACTGGGAGTCCGTGCGGAGAATTTTGATCGCAGATCTCCACATGTATCCTTGCAGGATGCAAATTAAACAAAAGTTTACACCTGACGACATGAGGAAGCGAGTGATCATGTGCCAGTGGTTTAGCGGCAAGATTAACGCTGTGCCAGACTTTCTTGACAATGTCTGGTTTTCGGACGAGGCACATTTTCTGTTGTCTGGTCACGCGAACTCTGAGAACAACATCTTCTGGGAAAGAACACCTACTGAGCACTGTCTGCAAAGGCCATTACACTCTGTTAAGTGAACTGCCTGGGTTGCCATCTCCAAACATAGCATCATTGCACCATTCAGTTTCGAGGACGACTTCACCAGACTTGAACCCCCCAGATTTTTATATGTGGGGATACCTTAAGGACAGAGTGTATGGCAGCAATCCCCAGACTATCCCTGACCGGAAGGCAGCAATAAGAGCGATCCCAAGGGAGGAATGCGGGAGGGTCATCGATAACTTTGCCCGCCGGATCCAAATGTGCCTGCAGCGCCGGGGAGCTCATTTGGAGCACATTTTTTGAGCGCCAGTGAAACAAAGAGTTTTTGTAGTAAAGACTTGAAACTTTGGAGATGTTTGCTACACAGGCTTGACCTAATGTAGCTGAAGTTTTGTGTCAATCTAAATAAAATTTTGGAAGTTATTCGATTTTTGGTGATGACCGTTGTTTGTGTGTCACCCTGATTTCGTGTTACTGCAACGAGTGGTTATCCAAGCTCCGCGAGTTAGCGTCTGGATAATATAGTTTCGAAATTGGACTACCACTGCTTTCGACAGGTTCCCCTAATCTGACTACCTTTTGAAAGGCTGAGTTGTTTGCGCAGCCCTTGCAAATATGAATCAGTGCAATATGGTAGATTTCCGTAAAGGATTTCAAGCGAGTTATCTCCATACTCAACGATTGAAGCTTGACCGTGAAAACGTAAATGTGGTACAAAATGCCTTTTGAAATCTAGGGCTAACGTTGAGAAATTAGTGACCTTGATGGCGTTGTTGCCGGAGGACAATTTTTCGGAAAGGTGATTTATCCACGTCCTACGTTGAATTCGAAGCGCACACCGAAGTGTGGTTGAAAAGGGGTGGTGGAGCAGACCGTCAGGCAACTGATAGCGAATCTCTTGTATCAGGAAGAAAAGGCTTTCCTCTACGTCGACCTTAATCAGCAGCGAAAGACGGAGAAGTAAAGTGAAACTTTGACTGGATTTTTGGCAAAAGGTCAGGAAGATTGTGGAGTACATGAAACAAGACTGTGCGTAAGAAAACACGCAGAGGAAGCGTGGAGAGCAGCAAAGATTGCAGCTGAAAACCTTCTGAAGGTAGCTGAGCGTAATTTACGCAAGGCTGGGGAAAAGGCTTAGCGTTCAGTGCATGAAAGTGCACAAGATATTGAACATGCTTTACGTGAAAGTGATCGGGAAGTACAGCTTACGAAGGTAGAGGCTAAGGCCTGGAAAGATGTTGACAAAACCCCTGATTGCAACAAATTGAGAAAAGTGAACGACCTAGACCAGGGGTGCTCAATACATCGATCGCAACTTACCAGTCGATCTCAAAGGTATTGTGAGCAGATCGCAAGATATTTACACCCTGGCTGATTCCATTCAGTGCAAGACATCAAGGTATATTTAGATATTGACAAAAATGTGCATAGTTAATTGTGTTGTGCAATATGGCTCATGTGGGCATGCAAGTTACATCAACAGTTTTTGTGAGAGTTTTCTTAAGAAATATATTAATAAATACAGTATATGTTTTGCATTTTTTTAGTAGGTAGATCATTTTGACCTGTCCATTGTATAAGTAGCTCGCATGCTGAAAACGTTTGATCACCGCCTGACCTAGACGAAATTTCAACGACGCGCTTCGAATTTTGTGTTCGATTGCGACCAAATTGCTGATTTTGTGAGTCAGGAGTGAGAATTCCTTACTTCAAAATCAAATTTGTTGTTAGGCTTGGTTCCCCTATTTTTCGAAACCTGTCTTGAAGTAACACTCAACCGTGTACTTCTGAAAATGAGAACATAGTGTTTTCTATTATTATGACGATCGGTTATCCAAGCTCCTCGAGCTAGCGTTGTGATAATAGGGGGCAGATATAAAAAATACTGTGGGATAATTTACATAAATGAGCTATTTATTTTCAACCTGGGGTTGAGCGATCGCAAATTTAAGCAAATAGTGATTATATATTGTGTGTGAGATATCGCAGTGTTACAGAAAATTCATAAAAAATTACAATTTTCAATGTTTCAAAAGCAAAGTTAATCTAAAAGTTGGAGGAGAAATTTCTTACGACAAAATTGACTGGATCACTATGCTCTGCATCCATTTTCATATCATTCAAAACAACGTTACAAATCTCTTGAACGTAGGAACTTAGCGACACAAAGTGGACCTTTAAACCGTAACTGTACACGTTGCCTCAACTTTCAATCATTCAGCGAAGGGATACTGAAAGTAGTTTACCAAAGTCATATAGCATATTTATGTACTGATCAACAAGACCAGCTGTTCTGCTACATAGTACTACTTTTTTTCCAATAATAAAATCAAACATCATCAATAAGATTTACTGCAACTTTTGGGAAACTCCACAACTGCGGCAGCCACTGTGTTGACTACATGCATAAGTCTTTTTTTGTTACAATCGATCTCGTCAGCGCTGGTGAGGTTCACTTTCGTAACAGCTTCATCAAGTTGTTCCATTAACCTTTGTGGGAAAAGAAACCACAAATGCTTCAATGCGACACAAAATTATGAAAATGTTTTGAAAATCAAAGAAAAATTACCAATAATAACGTTTTGGTATGAGCAAACACAAGGATTTTAAAAATATGGCGAAAATGTTTTTAAGCAGTAATAGAGCAGAAAATGTAATCTGATGAACAACTTCTGTAGAATGTATATTAACAAGGTCAATTTTTGGAAAATGAAAACTTCGGAAATTTTCAGTCAACGATACAGGAAGCTTCTATTTTCCAGTGTCATTTTTATCATATCTTCAGTTTGTTATACACCCTTGTGCAAATTGATTGAAACAAACGAGTATAAGCTCAGTAATAATTCACCTTTATTTTACCTGGTAGTTGGTTATAAAACGTCACATGTAGGCACATTAGTAACGAATATGATCTCATGATTGAGTAGCATTTTAACGCGCGGAGAATTCCAAGGTCAATCAAGTATCAGCATGTTCTTCCCACTCATTAATTTTTTCATCATTTTCTATGTGTAACTGTGTAATTATCCTGTTGAAAGGTCCCGGAACCACCGAGATAACTATTTTTCATCTCTGGAAAACTCTTCTTTGAAGAACTTCAGTATATTGAGGTAAGCGCATCATCTCTTCGATTGGCTGAAGGCTTCCGGCCACGTAGTAACCAAGGCATTCCCAAAACATTTTTTTCTTCAGATGCGTTTGAACCGCCTTATATGAGAATCACATACCTTTTCTTCGGATGATCTTCGAAAGTGCCGATTTCTCTGACATTGTAAGAAATGGTTTTCATTGCTGAATACGACATTTTCCCACTGTTCTTGTGTTCAATCTTAGCACTTTGTTTGCCCATCGTTTCCTTTTATGGGGTTATTAAAAAACTTTTTTTCACAGGGCTTCCGATCTTTTGACTAACTGGGAAGAGACGTCTGCGAACTGTAAAGGAACTGATTTCGATACATTTCTCCTTAAAATCCGTATTTGATTCGTCACTTGCTTTGCGGAGACCTTGTTTACATTTTCGGAGTAAGCACCGTCTCGTGAATTGGTTTTCTTCTTTCAACCACACATACCTTTGCCTTTAGGACAAACCGATCCAGTTTGCTGTTCCAAAATGATGGCAGCACGGCAGACAGTTCCAAGACTCACACCAACCAATGCAGCAGTCTTTCTATAGGTTTTAGCTGTATGTTTGTGCAAAAGTTACGCTCTTCGTACGTTTCCTGGATGCCATTTCCACGGCGGTTGACTGATTATTATTTCACAGTTGATTCAAAAAATAATGTTTCTCATATCTGATGCAATAGCGGCTGACACATTGCAATAGCGGCTGACAAAATGCAATAGCGGCTAACACTATCAGTTGGATTAGCCAACTGATAAAACTGACTATTCGTTAACAGTAGACATCACATTGCGTATACATACTTCATAATGGCTTGCAAGTTTAGGGAATAGGATTTTCTACTGAAGAAGCGCTTCGTTTCAATTAATTTGCACAAGAGTGTAACAGTAACATTTGTTTAGAGTTATGCAGCTAAACGTTTTGTTGGATACCACGAAAATACAACAAGAAGCAACCGTGGTGTTTGTTTTGTCATTTTCACAAACGTGAATGCTACTAACAAAGCACGATTTACGTGTAAGCAAATCGATTTTGTTTCACATGTTAAGACAATTTGCGTTGACTAAAACGAAAATCATGTTAAGTCCTGGGAAAACATGCAAATCCACCTTTGTGAGGAATCGCTTTCTCTGAGATCTTCCTCCGATACGGAAAGAAGATTTCCAACTGCTTCAACAACGAGAGGGAAAAGCTGAAAATTTGTAATAAAACGTTAAACTTTTTCTCCTATTTCTTAAACAAAAAGACCATTAGTTTTCACATTTTTATGCAGCGAGCTTGTATTTGTGATTTTCCGCAAAATGTTGGTTGCTTGCTTCACGTCGTCAGTCGTTAGATTATCCGCTTCGGACGTTAGTACGACAAGGTCTGATGCAACTTGCTTCCTTTGGCTGTCATCAAATGGTTTTTCATCCAAAGCCTAAGCATGAAATCGTTATTGACTAACCACAAAACCACCATATATACTAGTTTTTAATAGGTGATTAACTGGTGAAAGCGAAGGAGCATGTTGTTGAAAACGTTTCAGACCGACGAAAAAAAATGCATTACATACTAAAGCTCACAATATAATAATAATGAAAGCACTTTTCTGCATTCAATGCACGCCACAACATTTTTGTTGCAAACGTAATCGCGAACTTACAGAATAATTGCAGCTTTTTTATTTCTTTTTATTTTTGAAAAGTGCATTGCTGTTACCTTAACGTAATTTAACATTTAAGGTTTCAAAAACGTTTTTCTTCAGTGCAAACCGTATCCATCGCAAAAGAGCTGTTGGAAGATGCAAAAAAAAATTTAAAAATTATCTCTGTGTGAATCACAGACGACATGTCTTTATCATCAACCACTGGCTTGCCGTGGCGGAGGAGCTTGTGTACCTCTGCGACGCCAGATCTATGCCGGCGCGATCATGCGCGCCCAGCAGGCTTGATAGGGCAAAGCATAAGTCTGACTAAATTAGTTGAGGGTAGGGAGGCTAGGCAACCTGCTGTGGAGATGGAACTCCACCAAATGTCTTATGTCACCACGGTAGCAGGGGCTGGCAGCTTCAGTCAGGGCGCCTCCCAATCTGTTCCTTGTCTCACGGTCTATTACGGCATATTTCAGCTGCTTTTTGCATTGAAATCACCTGGCACACTCCCGTGTGAACTGCGGGGCAGCCTCCCCTCATCCCAGCCGTCATGTTCTGGCACTCCGCTGGACACTTAGTTGATAAGCCCAGATGAAAGAATTTGTCTTGGCTAAGCGTCTTCCCTCAGCGTATTTCTCCCTGATGGTCGGCGCCATTCAATTGAAATGTAAATAGTGTAACAGTTTTTTCCAAGTCACTGGCAGATCGGGGACCACTCGACGTGGTCGCTGCTGCCCGGCTCGGTTTGCCAGCGCGGCCGAGTCTTCAGCCTACTACTGCCTTACTCACACTTGCTTGCTGCAACGTCCGATGATCAGGCCCTCAGATAGAGCCAAACCCATCCTCATCACGGAAGTCAGCTTTAGTTAGCCTGGAACTGGACCGTTTTGGCATCCAGTTGGCCTTCTTCAGGAGTTTATCCGGATCAATCCAAGACGAACATTACACTTTACGATGGAACGATTTTGAGAGCGCTGAAAAGCCCAAGCAGGGTGTTGGAAATGCTGTCCGCAATACACTTCTGCCTTGCGTGGAATAGCCATTAATAATTATTAATTATAAGGAGATTAAAATATCCTCTTGTCTGATGTTAATCAGAATGCGCACTAGTGACGTATACATCATGGTTATTATCCGCATATGCGCCGACGCTGCTGGCGCATGACGAAAATAAGGTCGAAGTATTAGAACAGATGCTTATTCTCCTTTCAGGAATTCTTTCCAACCACGATATTGCTCTGTTGGGAGACATTGACGCATGAATCGGTGGCGATGCTGATTCAAGATCCTCCGTTAACAGCCGCTCCACACATAGGGAGCTCCAGACTGCAAAGCGCACCGTTAATCGTGTGTTTTGCGGACTCACGCTACTGGGAAAACCTCTGTACCTACATGCAACAATGCACTGACTGTGGAGATCTTTACGGGCTCTGCAGTGCTATACGGTAAGCCATCGATCCACTCCCAAAGAAAACGTCTGCTTTACTCTCAGCTGACGGAGCACTCGTGACTGGCACCTCAGCCCAATTGAATCGCTGAGTAGATCACTAAAGTCCCATCTGTTCCCACCCATCCAACGTCAGCCTTTAGGCATTATCCAACTTGCAGCAGCTACCTGTCCTTCAAGAAGTGGACAGCCCTGCCACCTTGGAAGAAGTGAAACTTGTCAAGACCAAAAGTGTCAAGACCAAGAAATCCCCTGGGAAAGATGGCAATCTCCCGAGATGCTAAAATGTGGTGGTAAACCTCTGCTATCTGCGCTCTTCAGCATATTCATGAACTGCTTTAGTAGACGCTGTCTTCCGGAAGATTTCAGAGACACTAACGTCATTACTGTATACAAGAACAAGAACGATCTTGGAGATTGCAAGAATTAACGTGGCATCTCACATTTTTGCGATGTTGGGAAAGCTTTTACTCATCTTGTCTTGCCCAGAGTCAGTCAGATTGCAGAAAGAATTCTCCCCAAGACTTAATGCGGCTTTCTCCACTCTAGAGGTGCAACTGACGTGGTGTCCCTACTTAGATAGCCGGAAAGAGAAAAGCGATGAGCAATCTCGTCGGCAGTATGTGGTTTGCACAGACTTGAACAAAGCCTTTGGTATACTGAGCAGGTCCGACTTGTATACTATGAGCAAACTGTTGGGCTGCCCTGAAACGCTACTTTCCTAAAGGCAAAGAGTCCAGCTTTACGACTCCAAGTCTAAAACCTTTCTGAGTTACAGTGTGGTCCAACATGGCTGCTTCCCGACCTCGACGCTGTTCGTCATCTTATTTCAGCTCTTCTCATCCATACATTCCTAGAGCACGGAGTCATGCTCTACACTCGTAGCAGCGGCTGGTTGTTCAACCTTACCAGGCTGCGCCCGAAAACCAAGACCAAGCGCGAACTCATTCGCGAACTGCTGTACGCCGATGACGATGCCCTATTTGTTCACTCCGAGACGAACATGCAAATACAGTGCGATCGCTTCTGTAAGGCCTGCAGCCCTGCACTGACTTCATCATGACAATCAGCTTGAAGTAAACTGTCGCAATGTCGATCGGCACATCCAATTCACTACGAATTGTCACCAATGGTCACTGCTTAAAGTTGTCGACAAGTTCTCCGATTTGGGATCCGTTGTCAACTCTTACAACAGTATGAACAACGAAGTCAAACAACGAATGGAAAGGCTTCGGGCGACTCAGTTCTCGGGTTCAGAATAATCACCACGTCACCATGAAACTAAAGGTCAGGTTCGGATACAGAGCAGGGAGTCTCAACGAATTTCATCTCACATGCCTCTACTCCATCTTTGCTGCGGAGGAGAGGGACCACGTCCTTAACTCCACCATCCTACATGTTGCTGGCTCATATGACCTCATCACCACCAGGAGGCAGCGATATCTGCGCTTTCAGGGTCACGTCCATCGATATGCGGATGTTCGCCTGCACTAGGATATCCTTTGATGAGATTTCTGCAACGCGCCTCTTAGAACTGGCAGGCCTAAACTGCGGCATAGGGACGTCATCAAGAGTGACATGGCTGGCTTTCACATCTCTCCACAGTCCTGAATCACTTGTTTCCGACCGCAGCAGATGGTGTGCGCGTCCCTGATTGACGGAAGCAACCTACGTAGATAAAATGGAGAAATGCCGAGCTCATCGCTGTCAACGACGGGATGGGCCATAGTAGTAAAGGTACTTATCTAATGTAGAATTAGTATTAATAAACAGATTTTGAACATACTGAGATTACGAAGTAGATCTTGGTTGCTTTTTAAACCGTTTAGCATCTGCTGAAATCAAATTACAAATATAAAGACACTATGTTTATGCAAGCGTTACAATATGAGACCTTAAGCGCAAAGTAGTACATATTTTCGTAAGAACATATCTCACCGTGCTATACAAAAAAGTTGAATTTGCCAATTTGGTTTCATGTGAAAAATGACTAGTTATAAACAATAATATTGGTTTTATTATATTAAAGACACACAAAACTGCGTTAATTGTTGCCACAAGACTTCAACATTTTACAGCTGAGAAATGTTTTTTTTTCAAAAATGTTTTGCACTTAACATTTTAGGCAAACAAGCAAGGATTTTGAAAAAAGTTTGTTGTTTGAGTGTAAGCAACCACTTGTGTAGCTATAACATTCGTGAACCCTAAATCCTGAGACATTTATTCTCTTCATTTATTTATCCTCCACTTAGGAACATCTCAATTACGTTTGATCGCCTACGTTATTGACCACCCCGAGATAGCTTGAAGAGGCAGTTTCGGCTGGTTAAAACTTAAAACATTGAAAAGTTACTCATAGGGCAGGTGAATACAATGTGGTGTGATTGCGTGTCTGACCATGATCACGTGGTGTGGAGCCAACAAACTCAAGTTTGCTGAGCAAAATGAGCCATATCGAGAACTGCTCAGCCTGTAACCATCCCAATCCTCCGAGAGGAGAAGCAGGTTCGGAGATGAATGAGTAACTTAAAACTCTTAGTCAGCCCACTTCAACTGGATGCAATTTTACCGTTAAACTTGTATTGCAGGATGATATCCACAGTGGTTCATCCCACGTACCACTAGCAGAACATGATCTGGTTCCATATGCTTTGTTGCTCTCTAAAATGTAATCATTGCACAGTAAAAAATAAACGCCTCCTTTCGAAGTAAATGCATGTTACATCACAGGCATAACCTGCTCCATTTGCTAAATCACAGTCGACATTAAATTTCTGAAAAAAGTTTTGAAATCCAACCGTATTTTCACTGTATCAACTGAAAAATTATTTCTGAGCAGCATTTCATTAGCTATTTTCCAGGCATCAACATACATAAAATTTTCATAACGAATTTTTTAGATTCACAAAGCATTCAGATTTTCATGTAATAACACTAGAAGAAACACGAAAGTTTTGCATCATGCCTGTAGGAGACTTTATCAATAAGGTCATAACGCATTTTGCAGCTATGTAGAAACTTTTTCATATATTTTTCTATGTATTCATTAAACATCCTTAGGAAAAACACCGTTTCAAACTGGCAATTAATGTTTTTTAGTACAAGCCATGACTAATTTTCACACATGAAGGCTTGATGCAGGCCAACCATGATTTAGATTTTGAAAAAGAGCCATAACGTATAGTCTCTAAATTCAACACGAAATAAACATGAAATAGTGTTTCTTATCTGCATGATTGCCAATTTGTTAATACAGGTAATCCAAACCTTGTTCAATGTTATGCCATTAGAATGTTTAGTTTAAAAGCCCAAAAGGAATCTTTACAAGAATTCATTATACCGCTGATGGCGGAAAAATGATTGAAGGAAATTTTTCACTAAATGTTTTAATTGCTGTGCAGTAAATACTACTTTTTAAATAGCTTCAATATGCCTACCACATTTTGTTGTTGATGTGTTTGAATATCCTGCGAGGGTTTTAGGAAATGAGACCATTACGGTGTTGTTGTTGTTGTTGTTTGGATAAATTGTTTCATTCGATGGGCAGTGCTTTTGGGCAGGGTAGCTTTGACTTGTTGTACTGTCGGGGAAAGAGTGGCCAGGAGTTGTTTGCAGAGTGGAGACAAAAATAGTTGTTTCGTCAGGTTTTGCTGTTGAACCTTGATAAACGACAAAACAGTTTCAACCAATCTGAAGTATGATTTCGCAAATGCAATCCAACATGTACTTTCTATAATAGGCACTTTTCTTGGCTTTTCCAATATGCTTGAAATCTAAATGAACTTCACAATGAACGTGGTTCATCCAAACAAAATTGACAGTCCAAACCTCAAAGGGAGTACAAAGCGCGCATGGTGAAAATTTCTTAACTTCTATTCTTTCATCATGATACTTAGGCGATTTAGAATGTGGGCGAAAGTGCTATATCTCAAAGTGCGTAAAAAGGGGAAAAAATAAAACAAACCATCCAACTTATTTTTTTGCTTATGAGGAATACGGAAAAATTTTAGGTATACTTTTTTGGCACCAAATCACTTACGTTGGAAATGCCACACGTTTTTGCATTTCACATATGGGTTATTGGCCTGCCCTTACACTGAAGGCTTTTTCCCTGCACTTATAACTGAGCTAGTTCTCAGCTACATAAAGCATCTAGCACATGAGTTTTTTCCATCACAGACTTGACGTTGAACCTTTGTCAAGTGCAGCAAAGACTACTGTCAAAACTTTTTCTTGCTTGAAAATACAAGAATGTAGAATGCGCTGCCGCACTCATCAGCACAGTTCCGTGATTGACTATTTAGAGCATCCCCCAAGTTATTAACTTTTCAAGGCGTCTGCCGCAATCGTCCTACAGAGAAGTATCTTCTCTCATTAATTAACGATTCTACAACAGTTTTGGTTTCATCCTTCTCGAGATCCTTATTAGTTTCATCTTTCTCGAGGTCCTTATTTTCTTCACTTTGATTTTCCGAACGATCGACTTTTTTTCGTTTTGTCAAAAAACTCAAGGAGGAAGACTGGTTACTTGCCATGTCTGTCAATCTACAGAAATAACTGCGTTACTTTGCCGTTGTTCATGAAGTCGACAGCACTGACTACAGCCTGCGACTAATCCAGTGCTGCCAGTTCAGTTTAAATGTATTGAATGACGGAGAGTTGCAAATTCGCCACGCTGCAAATATTGCTGTGCTTCAATTTTATTTAAAATACTGATTACATTAACAAACACAGAAAACAATTGTGTACTTAGTTTTTCATAGACCTGGTGTTTGGGTTTGTCCAGAACACAATGAAGAATATTCACTTCGATGAAACTTTGAGAGAAACACATGCCAAACAATGTCCAAAAATTGCGCTAAAATGAGTAGTTGAAGGAAAAATTGTTTTAGAAATAGCATGCAGTTTAACGTTCTAGCCATATTCTTCTAGCATGTGTTTGAATTTCTTCCACAAATGAAGATCCCAAACCTGAGGGACAGTCTATGTCAAGCGTGAGGGAGGGTCTCTTTGAAAGCTACCATTTCGGGCAAAACGGACCAGGTGTCTTGTGTCTTTGGCGCATAACGGATCAGTTGTGTTTGGGGCAAAAGTTTTTTTTCTGGCATTCAGGAGCTGTATGAAAGTTCTTAGACGCAAGTTTAAAACCCTTTAACGCCCGCTCCGAACAGTATAGTGGCCGGCAAAAATTTGAGCGACCATAACGTCTGAACGGATTGAGCTGGAAAGCCTCTGAAGGTATTATTGGATCCGGAAGACAGTACCGCACCTTTTGAGATGGGTCGCGCCCACCTGTGATATCGTTCAGGGGAAAAACGTTTTTCGCGTAGGCGAGAAAACCGACTTGCGTCCATTCAAAAGGCTGCAGAGCCTAAAGAAAAACACGTTGGAAATACACTTTCCACACAAAAATATCGGTAAAGACGTTACCTTTGCAATGATAATCAAAAAAAGTTCAAACGATTTTGGTGTGGAGTCCAAGAGGGCAAAATACAACGGATTTCGGTGTTATTTTGAGGTTCAAGCCACCTTTCTGCCAGCCAGCCACCACGAACCTCACCAAACTTGCAGAAAAGGTGCATTTGGGTTGTTTTACAACATCCCACCAAATTTCAAGCCACAATATTAACAGGAAATTTGTATTCTTAAAAATATTCAAATGTCCACTAGGTCGCCAAACATAATTTTGGGTCTATTTTTGACCATAACTCCCCAACCCCTTAGGTTAGCAGGCTAATCAAGGTCTCCAAAGCTTCACAATAGCTCCTACAACTTTTTACGCCGCGCTCAAAGTGATTATCCCCTGTATTTTGTTCTCTGACCCAAAACATGATCTGGAACTCAAATTTCCTAAGCTACACTTGTTTCCCCATGATTCTCCCCCCAAAATGGCCCGATCCTACCTTTTTTGAAAGGATCCTGTTTTTGAGTATTCCGGCGGTCGGCGAACCACAAAAACCGGTGTCAAGCGAAGACCCCTGCCGACATTTGAAAACAACCAACATGAAATAACAAAGTAAGTGTAGTTATCCAAAACACAAGCAAAAAAAAATTTTCCCAGAAGGTCAATAAAAAAATATAGCCCAGCCATGCAGACAAGTGTTCCAGCTACAAAATGAAATTTAACGCTGAGTCTTTGCTAAGGTTACTGCCTATCAGGTAATTAGAAGGAATTAACTTTCTTGCATCATTTTATTTCGTCACACGTCTCTTTTAATTACATGGTCGTACGGGTGGATCCCACGAAGGAGGGAAGGACTTAAAAATATTTTGCGCAGTTTCAAAACCCGAAATCAATTACCCACTTTACACTGCACTGTTATCTGATTGCCGCGTGAGCAATTCGTCGCTCTTGGCTTACCTTCGTGAACGCGCTTGCGAACTCGATATTGGGGCGTTTTTGCACTGCAAGGAATTCGAAGATTTGCTTCGTGCGATTGGCCTAAGGTATTGCGAAAGCTGGGGAATAGGTGAAAATGAAAAGGTGGAAGCTGATTCCACCTCAGAAAGGTGCTTTGAGTAGGTGTGGCTAGGTGTAGCCGAGAGGTGATTTTATTTAGAACAGTCCGAAAAATAACAGCCAGCAGAGAAAATCGTAGAGAAGTGCTGGGCGATGAGGTCATGAAAACCGCGTTGCATCGCAATTACACTCTTCAAGTGACTTTAATAGAATTTGAAAAACTTCTACAGGGCAGGAAATGTGAGTTTGTTTTTTCACTGCAAAGCCTCTTTGTTGATTTCAGTCAAGACCATTAACCAATCTATTCTCTGCAGTACAATGCAACAGAGTGTCAAATAAGAGGATTCACAGCTCTTTGTATGTCGTAATCTTTGAACAGTAGGTACTGCAATTCACCAAATTGAAATTATGCCCTATTTCACAAACTTTTATGACACATTTTATGCTACTTCATGTGTTCCATTATGAACTGAGGAAATCATAGCCACATAACTGGGATACAAAGTTCAAAGTGTAGCTTATACTGAAGTCAGCCACTTTCAATATTGCATATTTTGCACAGAGGTTGAATCATTCTACTATGCCAAGGTGTAATGAAAACCTATTAACGGGGTAATAGTCCTTCAGTCCAATATCTGATATCTTGTAACCTACCGAATAATCTTTCAGATTGCTTGACCGATTCAATTTTGCTGATTTTTTCCCAAACTAGGTGTAGTTAAGCAGATAAATTAGATCTTCTGGTGATTTTTTATTATTATTAGCCGACGTTTCGCCCACCTATTCAAGTGGGATTCCTCAGGGCAATGTTTTTTAACCACGTATAACCATTTCCTTAACGTATTTGTCGGTTTTGCGTTTTTTTGTCATCACGTAAATAATTATCATACACGCATCTTTTGGAATCTTTATATTTTAATTTAATTTAAAAACGAACACTGTGAACGATAAAAGCGCAAACTTCCTGGCCATCTATTACAAGGCTTTAAAACATGAACGACACTTATCCGTTACCAAACCGCCTTGAGTTTGCCTTCCTTTCTTCAACCTCCATTGTGCCTGTAAATTTGCCAACTCTCACCACGCAAGTTTTACACTTTATCTGTTCTCTATTTTATCCCATTCTTCACGCTATTTAACCATCTTTGTGCATTTTTATGTAGGTTTTATGGTATTTATTGTGTTGTTATACTTCATCATCTCCCAGCGGTTTTCATTTTACGCTTCTACGACTTTTCTGTGGCATGCTGTCAGCCATTGCTATAACGTGATGGTCAGTTTTGCGTTTTTTGTCTTTGTACGTCATACTGCTCATTGTTTCTTGTTATTAGTAAGTTGCATGATATACGTGGTTAAAAAAACATTGCCCTGAGGAAGCCAATTTGAATAGGTGGGCGAAACGTCGGCTAAAAATAATAAAAAATCGCCAGAAGATCTAATTTATCTGCTTGATTTGAAACCTGGTGGCAAACGCTACGAAATAACAACATGAGTAGCAAAAAGAACAGTATAGGTGTAGTTAGCCTACAGGCGAAACTATTAAATAAATTAATCCATCATTGTTGCTAAAGATTAGCTCGAATAGGCTAATCTGTACCACCACGGTAGTGGTTTTAGCATCAAACAAGTACGGAAAAGTTGTCCAAGACTTAATACAAACCACCCAACCTATTTTTCGCTCGAATCCCTTATTATCGGATTCCCAATCTACCTTTGCTAGTTGGATTCGCTGAATCACATATGGTTGAAAAAATGCGCGTTCAAGCAGCTTGGTGAGACACTCACGGTCGTGCTTGAGTGATTTGCTGGATTCCCAAACCAACGCGAATCCAATAACAGTGCAGTGTAAAATGGGTAAATGCTCTGAAGCGAAGTTCTTGCCAACGAAATATTCAATGTAAACCTTGTTCTGCGAGTTTTAATGAATGGCATCATTAGTAGGCTATAAAATGCACCAGGGGCACACATTTTTATAGAAGCCTGTTCAAAGCTTAATGAATCATATGTTGATCATTTTTATTTGTTTGGTGTAATTCATATTTGTACCAAGAATCCTGCTTCTCGCCTTTTTAACGACTCCTGATACTACTTTCGATTTTTTGCACTACTGCAAACTCACAATATACACTGAAGCGCAATCGTTGCGCTGAATTGAAACCGCTGTATTGTGCAGCAAACAAGCTCAGAGGCACCTTTGCTCAGTGCTCACTGCAGTGAAAAACACTCTATTTGGTGCGTATTGCATGCCAGTGTATGCTTTCCTGTTGTGGAGCAAATAAACAGACTAGTATAAAACGCTTACGAGTTACCTACACAATGCCTACCTAATTATTCATCACATATAGTACTCACAAATGTAAGAGTTCGCCCACCACAGATTGAATTATTTTAGGACTTTTAAAGCTTTGCTTTGAAACTATCTCTATGGCTTTTTTCAACGATGTACATCTTCATCTAATTTTTTTGTCCGTTTACTGATGCTTTTCACAAATCTTCATTTTTCCTCCATTATCTAATATTCTTATACAGGGTGACACAAAAAAACGGTCATCACCAAAAATCGAATAACTTCCAAAATTTTATTTAGATTGACAGAAAACTTCAACTGCATTAGGTCAAGCTTGTATAGCAACTATCTCCACAGTTTCAAGTCTGTACTACAAAAACTCTTTGTTTCACTGACGCTCAAAAATGTGCTCCAAATGAGCTCCCCGGCGCTGCAGGCACATTTGGATCCGGCGGGCAAAGTTCTCGATGACCCTCCCGCATTCTTCCCTTAGGATAGCTCTTATTGCTGCTGTGATTGCTGCGTTAAGGTCAGGGATAGTCTGGTGGTTGTTGCCATACACCTTGCCCTTAAGGTATCCCCACATATAAAAATCTGGGGGGTTCAAGTCCGGTGAATGCGGCGACACTGCGGGTCACACCTGCGGCTGATCAGTCGGTCAGGGAAACGCTGCTGTAGCCATCCCAATCATTCGTTTGAGGTGTGGGGGGTGGCACCATCCTGCTGGAACCACTGGAGGACCCTGATGACCACTCTCCGTCGACCAAGTGCTGTTCAGAACTTGCCAAGCACCTGGACATATTGCTCGGTGTTGATTGTCACAGACCGCTCGTTGTCGTGCTCGGGCTGAGGAGAATAGAGTCTCTGACAGCAGCAACGTTGTGTGGTGTCCTTGATGATTTCGGTCGTCCAGAGTTTGATCGACTGTTAGTTTCTTTACGATTGAGGTTATGCACAGTCCCGTGGGTTGTGAACTTGTTGACCTATCTGTATATCATTGAGTGGACAGGAAATTCACCACATCCGAACCGTTCTTTGAATTGCAATTGAGCTGCGTGGATAGACTTCTGCCGAAAATGTGCCTCAACTATAAATATCGTTTGCTCAGTAGTCAATGGTATCTCGAAGGTCAAATTTGGTAGACTCTTAGAACATTAATTCTACTTGGTAAATCTGAAAAATAAAAAGAACTGATTAATTATTTCAAAAGTTATTCAAGTTTAGGTGATGACCATTTTTTGTGTCACCGTGTATGACGGTAACCAGGTGTAGTAATTGCTAGTGCATTGTCTCGGTGTCTCTTTTTCTTCATTGTTGATGCTGAGCAACAATCAAAACCTCCCGTATGCTGCATGGCGCCTCACGATTTCTGTATTTTTGTGATTCCTCAATCACCCCCTCTATGTCGAGGATGTGTCCAAGCCAAATACGTAATAAAGTGAATATCGAAAATTAGTAAAATACCAACCGTGAAGTCTTGCTTTAAATTTAGTGATAGCAAACAGATGCCAGCCTCAAGCTATTAATCTGGCAAACACATTTTCTCTGTAATGCACTTTGATTAACCACTTTTGTATGATTGTGTTATTCCCGTTTGATATGGAACATAAGTCTGACTCAGAATAAAATGAAATATATATTACTGCAAACCCACGATTCTCAATAATCGTGCAATCCAAAGATTAACTTCCATGGTTGTTATCCTATATGCAGTGTTAAATATTCAATTTCAAAGAATACAGTGCTTTTGCAGTATTAAATATCCTGGTAGAAAAAAAATTTAATTTCCAATTCTTTTCAAAGAATTTTGAAAACATAACCAATTAATTTCAAAATTTGTGCAGCTGAGTCGACATTCGAATAATTTATTGAGTACTTTCCGCTGCAACTGTTTCACCTTTTGCAGTTGACAATAAAAATCTGAGATCAACTGCTGTAACGCATTTAGCATACCAACCTGCCGAATTCTCTGCAACAAATAAAAGAGAAATCCACGACTCCCCTCCTGAAGACGACGAGCTGTTTATACCATTCCTTTGACTTCCGTAATATGTTTCTCTTTCTGGTACTTTGCAGAAGGAAAAATTTCCTCCAGAATCTTAAAAACAATATCTAGTTTGCTGCACCGATTGTTTATCAGTAAGTGACATCAAACAATGAAGTTAACTCAAGGAGATTTTTTGAGAGGTATTATATTATTTTCCATTGAAATAAATGATTATTGTGAAGAAGGCAATGCGCACATTTCTCTGTTTGCAGATACACGCTGTAAGCACGTAATAAAATCAAACATGTGTTACTTGCCCGGCGAAAAAAATGGAATTTCTTTTCGAAACAATTCCAAAAATATATATAAGCTGCAATGCAATCCAGGTAGTTTTGTAATCGAGTTTTTTACATGACACTATAACCTGCGTTTCAAATTTACGTTAAATTTGACTTATCTATCTTGTTGAGCAAGCACAAAACGCTTTCATTTTAGATTTTCTTTTACATAAAGTTGAGTTGTTCACTCAATTTTATTTGAATACACTGTTGGTTTAAAACAAAAAATTCAAAATAAGATTGTTTGGAAATTACCTGGAACGAAAAAAACAATGCAGAAAGAACACAAGGGGTTTGCGTTAGGTAATATAAAACGTTTGTCGGAATTGTTAAATAGGATCACTAGCCATCGTGCCACAAACGTTCTATTGCAATTGGTTTTTAGCCTCCCACTTTTTCCACAAGTGCTGTTGTGTTTTTTTCGTTAACTGCTTTCGAACCGAATGCAAAGCAAGACACGCATGAACTCTTAAGCTTGCCTGACAAGCTGCACTTTGCTTCAAAAAAGTTTGTATATCAAAGCTAGCTACAGTTTTAGCGCGAATTTGGTGTTAAAATGGGCAGTCTTGATGGTGCTTCGAGCTGGTAGAGTTTTTGTCGCGAATGATCAAACCTAGATCGTTGAAAACAAAAAGATTAAGTTGTACAGAGACGACAGAGTGAATCTAATGCAAAGACAAATGGCCAAGACGTGGACAGAATGAGAAAAACATAACAACGTTATTCAAGAGCATGGGATTGGAAAAGGTTGCAGACCAAACACTGAAAGATGTGTCTTCCTTGACATAACCTTCGACCTGAACAAAAAAAAGTTCTACGCATTTAAGAAAGCCAGGTAAAATATTCCTTTTCGTTTCCCACAAACACGTCACCCACAAACAATGATGAAAACTTCTCATTCATAAGAAACGAGAAAAAAGCAGGTAAGTGAGGCGCTCAGCGACGATAAGTCTAACTGACATGGCAAAACCGATCCTACGGCGTTACAAAATGTGCTTAAAAAATTGATGTATAATTAATCATTCCCCTAAATGATTAATTACTTAATGTCTTATTTTTAAGCAATAAGTGGCCAACTTCTTACGCTAGATGTCCACTGAGGAGCTCTAAAGGTGCGGATTTTCGCCTAAATATTGTTAAAAGAAAAAACAAGCAAAATGCTACTTTAACTTTTCTATCAGGCCCTAATGACGTCATCAAAATATCCTTAAACTACTCCAGTTGCAACGTCACTGCAAAAAAAATCAACGCCAAAATTTTCATTTTTTTAAATTGAAAAAATAAAGCTTTCCTCATCTTATAGAGGGTTTGAACAAGGTCTCTAGCTCTATCGGTTGGCGAGTTATGGCCGAATATTTGGCAGTCACAATTGCAGCTTGCGCAGGCGTCAAAGGCGGTCGCCAAATTTAAAAAGCAAAACACTTTGTAACTTTATTGCCGTCTTGAAATATAACTATTTCTGACAGCATTTGGCGAATAGCGACGTCTTTCTTCGCTAGATGATTACTTATTCCCTTGTTTCTATTAGCACATTTTTCGATCGCGATAAGTATGGCTTGTTTTTCTGTTTCTCCTCGTGCAAAAGGCGCCATAAATTTACCACTTCGTCTACTCTACAGTATTTCATGTTAGCGACTTTTTTCGGTTGTACGTGTGGCCGAAGTGCAGCCATTCGAAACAGCGAGCTTTCTGATAAACTGAAAGGCCGAAAATCTGATGTATGGGAGCCCACGTCGTATTGGTGTGTATGTATTCTAAGTCTAATTTGGGAGAAAAAGCATGTACTAACAGTCCGCCAATCGGTGTTGAAGTTGTAGTTGGATAGCAGTAGTGCGCTCGAGCTGCGTTCTTAATATGCAGTAAAAAATCGCAGTTGTGTGCTTGTCCAATTGTTGTTTGACGCACGCTCGGTTAATCGACAGTGAAATATGTTTGCTCAGTTTAAACTCCACTGGCAAAATGCTTAGTTTTGCTTCTGTTGTGTTTCAAAGCCAGGTTCGACGATCAAATACTGTTGGCGTTTGCTTCTCAAATTGTTTGCCCTGACCATCTTCCATTCCGTAAGCAATTACAGTAGGGAATGCGAGGCTGTAGTTCTGTTGATGTGAGGAATTTGTGAGGTATCAGAATAGGCAAAAAGTTTCAACGTCGGATACGCATCGTAAAGTTCTGTGAGTGTTAACTCTCCGCAGAAAGTTTGAAGCCACAGCAGTACGTGGGCACATAAACTTGCTGCAACACACTCCAGAAAATAGGAAAGAAGTGTGCAAAAGAAAATGCCAGGAAAGAAAAGCAAAAACTGAAAAGCCAACATTGCAAAAATGTGCTTAGTTTGGAAAAAAAGACTTACCTTCGAGCAGTAGGTACTATAGATGGCACGGGCCGCTAATGGTCCGGTTTTTGGGCGGGCCGCTGAGGTTGAACGAGCGCGCCGCTCACGATACTTTCAGCAGTTAGCTTTTAGGGAGCCGCTACGAGTCGCCCACTAATATTGGGAACCTTAAAAATTTTTTGACGTAAAAGATGCATTTGGTGGCATAAGTGAGTGAAACCAGCTGGCACTGCTTTACCGATGTTGCATTTTCTGGAAAATTTGTTCTTCCCGTGCTAGCCTAAATAACCTGGACTGGAGATACTTGTTATGAGTAAGCAAAAAAGCAGCAATCTTATTTCTAATGGAAAAACTACCAACAGGCCATGCATAATTGGCTACCTATTGTGTCCAGGGTTTTGTTCTTTGAATCCTTTGAATATAGGTCTAACTGAAAAACGGAAACTTGCAAATTAGCCAGATATTTTATTGGGCAACTACTAAGTAGATTGTGATGGTGGTTTAGCTTCAGATTTACCGTTTACATTCTTCATTTAATGCAAGCCACAGTCATAGCAGTTCGAAAAAGTTCACCACAAAAAGAAAGCATGCTTCAAATATTTCAGAACTTTAGACACAGAAGATAATTACCAAGTAGCCTATTTCACGATGTTGACAAATTATTGCAGACCACTTTTTCTAGCAGTAGACTATATATGAAGAAGATGAAAAAGCAATTTGGTGGATAAATATGTTACGTTTGGATAAGAAACAAAAATGAGTTTCCTGGTTGATCAAGATTGGCTAGATGCGTGCTGTGTATTCCAGCCACTTGTGCATACAGTGAAAGTTTTTTTTTAATTGAGTGGAAGGGATTGTGAATAACATAGAACTCGCCTTTGTGCAAAAACGTTGAACTCTGTTTTCATTTTGAACAGACCAAATAATTTTGAAGAAATGATATGACATTGAGATAGACAAAGCATTGGTGGAAGTCTCGTTTGATTGATACATACAGACTTTGTAGAAAAAACTTTGCTGATCGATTCAAGTTTGTTGCCTTTGTGGAGACTAGTTACTTGAAAATTAATACGTGTTTTTATATGTACCAAATCACAACAACTTTGCAAGTATTCGATATTTGCAAGTAAGTCTTATAATATCTTAGGTAGCATCTGTTTTTCCTCTTCAGGCAAAAGCTCTGCTGGGGCTTGCAATTGAACAATATTGGTTGAAATGGTTATGTGACAAGCATGATAGCCTACACAGATTCATGCTTTGATTAGCGTTGAGAAATTACAATGTTAGGGGATTTAGGTGTAACGTTTTAGGTTCAGGGTTTAAGGTTTAGGGTTTCAGGTTCAGGGTTTGAAGTTTAGGGTTTTAGGTTCGGGGTTTCGGGTTCGGGGTTTCGGGTTCGGGGTTTCGGGTTCGGGGTTT
>Ga0210059_1000655_pt1 | contig 46239 bp, 33 predicted proteins | sample Ectturendosymbi2_FD_188042 | JGI IMG/M metagenome (GOLD analysis project Ga0210059, IMG submission 188042) | Ecteinascidia turbinata endosymbiont from Florida, USA - Sample 2 (SPAdes) (version 2) | ecosystem: Host-associated > Tunicates > Ascidians > Unclassified | place: Key West, Florida... | reverse complement strand
AGTTTTTGAACGGCGCTAACTTGCTTGAGTTTTTGAACGGCGCTAACTTGCTTGAGTTTTTGAACGGCGCTAACTTGCTTGAGTTTTTGAACGGCGCTAACTTGCTTGAGTTTTTGAAAGTGCATTTTGTTTGGGCGCAAGTTGTGCGACTCTGCATGGTTTTTCAAGGCGCGATCCGACCGCAGGTTGCTCGTATGCGGTAATCATTAAAACAGGGGTGGCCAAATTTTTTGACCGAGGGCCGAATTGGAGACTGCCTGGCCACTACAGGGACGGATAAAGCGCGAGTCACGTGACAGGCATCAGCCAATCCTGTTGCACTGCTGTACACAGTCGGAAACGTGGTGCTTGAAAAAAATGTGCAGGTGTTCGCCGGGCCGTAGTTTGGCCACCCCTGCACTAAAAAATCTTCAGCGGCGTGACTACCAAAAATAACTGCAGAAACAGTAACAGCGGCAATTGTAGCTGCGCAGTTATTTTTGGAAGTCACTCCCCTGCACACCCTGCTCCCGGGTCTGTGCACGCGCTGAAAAAGGTTTGGTTTGTAAATGTTAGCAACTCCGCTCTCGGCCATGAGATCTCAAAGCGTGTGTGGCATGTAAGTGAATCTTGTTGTTGACTGTTTTTCAAAAAAATGTTCCCTTCACGATTGGGCATTACTCAGCTTGCGGCTATCTTCACCAGCCCTGCTTTGCAGCCCACGTGTTAGTCCCTCACACTTGCAAGTCTTTTGACGCACGGGTCGAATTTTCAGCACGAATAAGTTTTCGCGCTCATCAGGATAAAAAATCTGCAAAACAAACTAGATCGACTATATTCTTCTGAAAACGTCAAGAATGCAACAGTGCGCGGTCATAGCACGGCGCAGGATTTCACACAACTGGACAGGCCCTGTGCAATAATAGAGTGATCATGGCATGTGGTCTCTATTGTTGCTTGCTGCCACAGTGCGAAGGTTTGCGCATATGCCGCTCGGGATTTCCGATCGCAACAGTGTGAAATGCACGTAAGGTGCGTGAGAATCGAGCAAGCCCAAGACTTTAAACGTTCGTCTTTACCTTCTTCTGCCTTTTCCCCAAATGTGCAGAAGTTACCAGAAAAGTTATGGAACAGAATCTTCTGCGCTGTCGCTAATTCGCCTCTGGCATCCCTGTCACGTGCGCGTCACAGCCCGCTGCACAAGCAACTGTAAGCAACCGTCACGCTTCTTGGCTTGTCGCTTGCAAGCGTTGGTTGCTGCCGGTTGCGCAGACCATGGCGCAGGCGACGGGGCATTGGCATCCTGGTCTTTCCTGTGATCTTCGTGCGATGTGCCGCAGTTTGCTGAAATGTTTTCATTTGGTTGCTGTTGTTGAACCGCAGGTTTCGTAACCGTAATAAAGCGGTGGGACAAAAAGGGCAACTGTCTTCCGTAGCCGAAAAAATGCGAGAATGGGGGGGGGGGCAAAGCATTCAAAATTTTACTGTACGTGGCCGAATTGGGGCAAAATTTCCCAAAGGTTCAGAGCAAGGTTATTATTAGTTTGATCGCTGGAAGGTTTTCATCGAAACCGCTTGAACAAGTCAGACAAATATTCATGTTAATCGCCATCACCAGAAAGTTTATCGCGCAGAAGCTGAGGAAAGCTTCTTTGTCTTCCTAAACAATTTTTTCCGCCTTCATGCGCGATCCACTCCAGGTGGAATTGCTCCAGTTTAACCGTGCTCGCAAAACCTGCGCTTGATTTTCAGGCGATGACATCATCCGGTCAAGTACCAGCGGATCAACCATAGACCTGTATCCTCCTGAAAAGATCAAGTGTGGTGTCGCGTTTCTTTATATGATGTTCGGTGAGTTTTGGTCAGTTTTTATTGACTACAGTCAAGTAATGTAAATCAGCGGAGTACCTCTTTATGATAGCATTTTTAAACAGCATTTGTTACGGGATTTGTTGCCGATGTCAATCCTTGCGGTTCTATTGCGTTACCCATATTTTGTGTGAAAATTAGTATGTAAATTTTGCGAATCGATCAAAACTTGCGTGTTCAGCTAAAACAACCAAACCAAACGCAGAACCTCCGCTCTAGCATTGAAGCGTGACAAGCTTGTGTGTGTATCTCTCTCAAAAACAGCCGACCCCCAACTCCGTCGTCGGCTCCCGAAGTCTATTGACTTCCGCAATTTATGCGTGCGTATTTCAGTCTCAAATACCAGACGGATCGTGACCTTTGGTGAAGTGCAGCATTTCACCAAACGTCATTCGATAGGTTTACATCAGCACTTTCTTAGTTTTCTTCCCCACGAACCCTTAATTTTTCGAGACAAGTTCTGGTTCCGCACATGATGAAATGCTTTCTGCAGGGCCTGGAGGGGCTAAAATGAAGAGGCGAAAACCAAAGTAGCCCATATTGAGGGACACTCAACCGAAGTAGCACACACTGAGAATGTATTCATTAAATTTTTTAATGCAAGCTAGTAAACCCTCTCACGTCACCGCAGTAGAAAGAAAAAGATAATGGCAGTGCTGCAAACCATGTTGACCAAGTGCATTGTGACTTCAAAAGACATTGTGACATCACATACATTGATACCTCGCGCGGGCAGCAATAATAACCAAGCCGCTCCACGCGAAAGACCTATGCTCGATTACGCTTTGTCGGGCTTCCGTTGTCATTTCGGCGAACTTACTATGGTACCGACCTTCAGAAACGCGTCACAAACTCCACGGCGTTACCCACGCACCCCCCCGTTGGGGAACTCCTGGCCTCCACAACATGTCGCAGAAATCAATTTTTTTCTATTCGTTCAAGCCCACTGCGTTGCCCCCTGGCAGGTTTCATCGCCTCCGTCTTCACCCTCCAAGTGGTCCACGACCGCGTCCCAGACATGGCCGAGGAGCCACCGCTGCCCGACATTTTCTTCGACTTGGTACCGCGGCGAGTCGAGGGCGCATTCAGAGTCTGCGAAACGATCGGAATGGTCCTTACCGCGATGACCCTCCTCCTGGCGGTCTTCCTCAAGCACAGGTATTCAGATCTTGCCGAAGCTCAGCACGTTCGTCTTTTCGCACGTTGGTATGCACGCCTGGCCCAACGTGTGCCTTGCGTAAAGCAATCCTAGGGATCGGCCAGCACCAATTGCGGTGTATTTTTTTGATGGGGGGGGCAAGCCTCCGTCGTTTCATGATGTTTTAAAGCAGATGAGACTACAGATGTGGGCAAACTGTTTCAGGTCTAAAACGCAGTGCAGATAGGCTGCCGAGCAAAAATTATAAGAACTCTGGTTTCACGAACACGGCCAGGGTGTCCAAAACGCGACTTGCGAGCCGCTTTGGGCCCTCGTTTGCAGCCGTGTTCGCATAATGGACATCTATCGGGGTATGCATTTTTTATATCATACGTTCAATGCTGTTAACTCTGGCTTCCCGAGCGCAATCGATTGTTTTTATTCCCAGCTGGTTGTCTTGTCATCGCTCAGGCGCAGATGCCACCAACATACGGTCGGTTCCTGTTGACAAGCTGCACTGTGACACACTCGGGGTTTTTTAGGTCATGGACCGACGATTTTGTTAAATGACTCAAAATTTGAGTAAATTCGGTCATAATGTCTGTAAAGTTAGGCTGGTGAATACTGTTACGGCGAGTTTTAGTACTGTTACGGAGCAAATGACTGAAACAGCAGCAAAAAAGCAGGACACACTTACGCACAAAACTGCAGTGACACAGTCAACTACCGTTCGTCCTGGCTCCAGAAAACAGGACATTTAGAATACCGGGCTGATTGGTCGCGTCAAACATTTGCGCGGAACGCCGGGGCATTGTTTCTTTTCCCCATTCTGTGTGAATGACTCTATTGTATTGAGCGAAGTGGGTTGTCCGACCGCCTATCGTCAGATCTCGCCCTGTGTGAAAATTGTTTGACGACGTCTGCTCCAGAATGATCATGTTCGCAAATTCCTATTCACTGCAACAAAAATAGGTGGTTTGAAGACTCTATTGACCCAGTGCATGGGCGTCGGATGGATTTTTTCTAGGGTGGCAATAAGACTTATGTCAAGGGGCTGCAACTTTTACCAACTCCGAAACTAAAAGAAACATTTCTCTACTAAAGTCTATAGCAAAATTTCAAATCAAGGGAACAAGGGCCCCTGCCCTCACTTACGGCGCCATGATCCAGAGCGATCATTGCTAAATCTATGTGGAAGTGAGGCCCACATCTTAGCAACCTGCAAGCGCATTTTGGCCCTCACTTATGCAGGTTGCTCTTGCAAGGATAGTCTTTTGTTCAACCGTTTGAGAAATAATCGTCATGCTGTTCGACAACGCCTCACCAGTCGCAGTCTCAAGCTTCAAGTTGCTACTTCAAGCGTTGAGGACATCAGCGTGTATAGAAGGCGGTGTCAACTTCGCTCTTAATTTGCTGCCGCTTCAGTTGCGACTTGGCCTTGAAAGGAATTCGCGAAAGAAAGTGGAAAGAAGTATGGCTAGAAACAGTTTTGTGCGGATCCAGTTGCTACGCTGCAAAAATATTTTGTGTGAGAAGTTTTCTGGGGTAAAACTTTGTGGCGTACCCACAATGCTTCGCTCAGACTTAACAAAGTCAGGAACTTAACATGAAACAAATTGCAAAAACCGTTTATGATTTTAACCGTTCATGCCAAGTTTGACAGCGAACAAACTGACTGAATTAAAATTGTCACCCAGTGGCGGCAGACGTGGTTGAAAGTGTTCACTGACGAAGCTGATACAACAACTGAAAGTCGAAGCATCGTGCAGTTACAACAAAGTAACACCTGAAGGAGTTCATTCACACAACTTTCAATACATTGCCGGGCAAATTTTAATCAACTTGTCCATGTTGAGTCACATTTGCGTGTAGAGATACAAATTCTTAACTTTTTCAGGTCAAATCCTTGCAAGTACTGTGCATTTTGTGGTTGCTATGGAAAAAATAACAAATCCGTGATCCCATGTGTTTCACAAATCCTGGGAAAAAAAATTCCGCTTAACCAAAACCTGACAAACTATGGTATTCATGTAACGCTTTCGTGATATGGCATCAGTTGATATGTTGGCCACACACTAAAATTTTTGAAGAGATGGTCAGTGCACCGAGATACTTGGAACAAGCCAGATAGTATGGATGGCAGCAGCCAAACGGCCATATCGCGTTGCTATTCAATGTTCCATGGCATCATAACTACAGTGAACCACCGATCTATGAAGCTTACAATGTTGATTTTCCAGGACAACCCAGTTTTATTCTCTGGATGCCTGTGAAGATAAATGGCTTAAGAAAATAAACGCACCAATTATATTCAACGCATGATCCTCCCTCGTGTGAAATAATTCTTGCACCCCTCTGCGTTGTTCACTGCTCTTCTTCCACCCTGGCTTGTCCAGTTGACTTCGTTTATTCACACCCACGTAGGTTTCATATATACCGGCTTTTTGTTACTCCCGAAGGTTTTGCATATAAAAGCTCTCGCGAGAGCACGTCTGTCAACATTACCACGGCCTTTTCTGTTTGATGTATTCAACGAACGCTCTGTGTTGAGTAACCTCGGCGTGATTCTCTACTCCGTATGGTTTTCTTGCTCATTCAGTTTCAGTGAAAGCAATTATTTGGGAATGGCCTACTTTCCAGTTTTGTACTTCACACAGCTTGCGTTTTGATTTATTCATTTTAGTCTTGAGCTTGTTTGCTTTCTCTGCTCTCGCTTCAGCCTTTCATCTTTTCACCGGTAAGCTTTGCTCGCAGATTTCAGGACCGGGGATGTGTAGTGTTACGTGGAATCGATTCCTATTACACGAATCTTTGCTGATTGATACGACCGCGTCACGTTTGAGGAGACTAATTGCTTTAAACACAAGCACAGATATGTGCAACTCCGGATCGTTGCCAAGTCATGAAAGCAAAGTCCAGCTAGTCATGCAGTAAACCTGGAGTTTTTGGTTGTTAAACATTTTCTGGTGTATTACGGCTCCCGGAAATTTAAGCTTTGCCATATGCGGCTCAAACGTGAAGCAGGACTGGTCAGCCCTGACATGGTCTGAATAAGTTTAGAAATGAATGAGCACTAAAACGAAAGAATGGTGTACCGCAAGAAAAATATGAAAAATGGTAACCGTGGTACTTTTAAAAATGTATAACTACAAAGAAAATATAAATTAACCAGCCTTTGAGATGTTGCATAGTTTCATTTATTTTACGCAGGGTTCCCACGCGGTATTATTGAAAGTATTGAAAAAGTATTGAATTTTGCCAAAATGTACATTAGGTATTGAAAAAGTATGGAAATTGTAAATGGAAAAGAAATCGGAAGTATCTGAGCAGAATTTTACGGAAGGCAAAGCAATTCATTGTTTATGCTGAGTTTTGCAATGTGTAAAATTGAGTTTCATGATTAAGAATTTCGAAAAATGAAGAGAAGTAATGGTATTGAATTTTTCAAATTTAGCTTTGAAAAAGTATGTAAAATGATTTTAAAAAATGTGTGGGAAACCACATTTTAAGTGGACGTCCAAACCAAATGGCTTACTGAGCCAAAAAGTATGTCACTGTCTTGACCAAGGCCTCATTGAATGACATTATGGCTAATGATTTTAGCAAACTAAATTTGAATACTGAAAGTGTTCGAATCATAAGTGTAATGGCAACAGACGTGATAAAATGGCACTGAGAACAACCTCCATCAAAATGTCAAATTCAAAATTATCAAAACAAGGAGAGGTTGCCAGTATGTGGGATACTTTTACTACAGCGAAAACCTAAACTGGGCCGCACAAAACCTTCGACTGGGCCGCGGGTTGGACATAGTTGCTTTGGACAATCGATATTTAAAAACGTCCCGTCATATTGCCGATCGCCCATCTTCGCGGTTTTGTCATTTCGCAGTTAACTGGCGGCAGATTTGATTGTCGGACACAGCACCAGTGGGTTCAGTGCGAGCTAACGCGAAGTCAACCGATTTTCAAACACTCGCTTGTTCCTTCCACACCTTAACAGAATTCTCCTGGTCGGTTGATACCGACGTACTTGACCGAAGTAGTTGCAGTTGACGCAAAATTCTCTCAGAGCAAATTACTGTACATTTGTTCGAGACGCCCCAAACATTTTTACCAAGCATACTGTACTCCATGGCATTGCTGGGTATGAAAATAAACTTGACGAAAGTTTATTGTATCGGTTTCCGATGCGACAATGCTATTTTCTCGCTGATTTGGCCTTACTCGCTTTTTCACTGGTTGTGCTTTTTAAAATGAACCGTGGTCAGGATAGGCTTCAAACATACGCAAAAATTTTTGCGATGCAAATCCAAACAATCATTTCAATACAAGAAAATTTTATCCGATCGTAAAATAAACCAGTCTGTTAACATCTCTGCAACAATGCTTTGTCTGATAAGTTCTAGTAATCAAGAACATGTTTTCGTGAAATGATTTTACCGCCACGGGAACGACCGACTACCTTGTGGTTTTCTGATTTTCAGGACTTAGGCATTTAGAAATGTTTTGGCAGGAAGTATATTTTGGCGACAAGCAAAATACATGACGCAATGATTTTTCCAATGTCTTTCGTTGTTCTGAAGTGGAGCGAAGCGTCCATTGAGTTTTTTGCTGAAAACTACAAGACTTGCTGCAACTGTAAACATGACTACTGTTTTGGGCCCGCGAGGCCGTGGAACCTGACACCGGAGGCCGGCCGTGACGGGACACCTGCATTCGCCGGAGCATGCAACATGAATCATTTCTTTGCCTCTCTAAAGCTAGTTATTATTCACACATGAGCCAAGGATGCTTGCGTTCCCGCCTGCTCAGCTTACCTTGGTTCACGGATATTCAAACATCCTAATCGCGAAGACAACGATACAGCTGACGACCTCAGTACGAACTCGATCGTCTCATCTCCAACCTGCTTAGGCGAAATGTAGTCGGACACAGTCGTTTTTCTTTTTGTGCTTAGGCGAAATGTAGTCGGACACAGTCGTTTTTCTTTTTCTGAGCAAAATTTATCAGCCGGGAAAAACACCACTCGCCTGCAATGCATCCTTCGAAGAGATGCGCGTTCGCATGGATTATGCTGCCGTGGCGATATATCGGTTTTTCCTTTGCTACTGTTCGCAAAATCATCAATGAATTTATTGCCTGTCGCAAGACATATTCCTGTTTTGATGAAGCGCTGCCTGAACCCGCTTCGCCCTTTGCCCGTCACCGGCGCAATACGGAAGTGCAAGGAATCTCGTCCTTGGAGCCCGTCGTGCATTCTAAGGCTTACTTCAGTGGTGGTCAGTCTCAATATCCGCAGTAGCTGTCAATCGCCGTTGTGCGAGAGCGCGTGGCGTCGACTCCTGTTGATTTGTTTTGTTGCATAAGTCGAATCTCGCAGCCTTGATTGTTGGCTGCGCAGTAGAACGAGTGCAGTGTTTCCAAATCGGTTTTGCAGCAACCTGACTTGGTCAATTTTTTTTACACCTGCTTGCGAGATGAAACTTCGCAGAATCTCCCTTTGTCCTCCAGGTATCGAAAAAGTTTTCCTGACGATGCGAGTGTCGTTAGCCAGCTGCTAAAGCGGATGTTTTTTCCACGAGATCTTGCGCGTGAAACAAAACTATTGCCGCCTGACAGCCACAGCAATCCGCGTGCACGTTTTCGTGTTCCGCTCACAGCTGCCATAGGAGGGCGTCGTTCTGTGTGTTCAATTGAGCGAGACTGGATAGAGATTGTGACTGCACAAAGATTAAAAGAAAATCTTTAGTTTTTTAACGGAATAAAATTTGTGGTTCTGCTGAATTCGAAGTTACGGGCATTACGTTTTTCAGTGGTTCAGAACGAAGGGCTCACCCACGAATCCAAGTGAATCCGCTCGCTCGGCCGTGAAATCTTGCAGAGAACAATCCGAATGCCCCTTCGCTGACCCACAGCCGAGCAGGAATGAATCGCGTGTAGCACACCTAACGTGTGCGTGCAGCACACTTAACCAAAAGAGAAGAATGTTCGTTTGCACTCGCTTTGTTCCCCCCCGTTGGAGTGTCACGAGTGGTCTGCGGCGCCCATATCCGCGTGCTCTGCGCCGTGGGCCAAGCGGCTATTTTCGCAAGTAAATGTTGCACTGAGGGCAGACCAATGCCGGACGCACATTATTATCGACGCAAACGTCAAAGCGACGCAGTAGAACTAAAATCAGGCGTGTGCACGAACGGTCAATTCCATCAGGAGCTATTGGCAATCGCCACTTTCCAAGACCTTCTTTTTCTGATCATGCCGTTGAAATCGCCAGCGAAGAGTTAGACCCAATTTGAATTCAGGTATGTTTCCGACTGGGTTGCCTCTGAGCTCGTATCGAAGCATACTTCATCACAGGCAGGTGGGAACAAGCATACATTTACGAACGTCAACAGTCGCTTCGAGAAATCTCTTACAACCACGTGACATGAAAGCAACAGAGCGTGACGGATCAAGGAAATGCTTTTGTCACGAGCACGAAGTCGGTAGACTCCGTTAAGTGGATAGGTTGCCCACATCACCTTAGTGTTGTTTGGGTACGTTTGATTGATAATGTAGCGATTTACCGGCGTGATTAAAAAAACTTCTGCGCGAAGACGTCTTCACATTGTGCAGTACTAACTGACAATCGTGGAACTTGGCGCTTATGCCAGTCATGGTTTCTGCTGTTTCATAATTTTGTCCGTTTTGACGTTGCCATGGATAGTGACGCAGTGTCCGTCCGGCTTGACGTATTCCGTTGCCATAGGTACTGGCGTGGTTGCTGCCTGTGCAGTGAATAGTGTGAACGATCTACTGCGGCGTAGCTTATAACAACATACGCTGCCAGAGATCGCTGGATCTCAGCTCCTGCCTACCCACACAGCACAGAAACAACAACCGACACCGCCTCCAAAGAGCCGAAAATCGAGACGCGGCGAAGTGATCGCTGTTGTGAGTGTCCGGTGATCGTTCAAAGGAAAGAAAAGGAATTTCGAAGTTTTCTCTGCTGCTGTTGAAAGCAGACCTAGTCGGTTGTACAAACACGTCAAAGGTTATTCATTGTAGGTCTTCCGTACTCCGCGGACAAGTGCCCTGCTGAAAAGACCCCGCATCTTTGTCTGATTGTGTTTCGATAACGGGATTAAAACAGTGAGAATTTTCATTGACCATTGCAAAAATAGTTTGTTGTGGCAACATTTCCGCGATCGTCAAGGAACGGGCGAGCAGCAGGTCTGAGCGTGCACTGCAAGATCTCGGGCGTGGCATATTCGGCGTGCCTGTGTGAAGCGATGAAACAACGCAACTGTTTTCGTAGCGTCCTGGAAGAGTCAGTATCATTTCGGTAAAGCCGTATATAATTGTAGGGCGAATTCGAATATGTGCTCAATATTAGAAATAATTGGCTTTTTATTAGAAATAATTCACTCTAACGAGCTCTGTTCGGATGCTTTCACAGTGTGTAGCAGTAAGCGTTGAGCAAAACCATTCCGCTACTGTGTACACTGCATTGTAAAAGATGGCGTGTTTGCCTAATTCTTACATTTCGTGTAATGCTGAGACACGTGCTCTTCGCATGAGACATAAGATCTTCCTGCGTCTGCGGATTCTTCTAAAAACTGATCTTGTAAGCAGGAAACACAATTTACAGATTTTAGAAACTCGGCCAGTTGCCACTTTCATCTGCACGCACGCGCTTGGAGCGCATCAAGGTTGCGGTGTCCTGCTCCCGAAAGCGGTTCGTTCAACCGGAGCAAGGTTCCGTTTGTTTGGGTTGACGTTGGAACCTTGTTGGTATCGCAAGCGAGAGGTTGAGGGTTGAAACCCTCCGTTTGTATTGTCGTTTGGTTGGGTCTGTGGAACGCCTCACATTACCCTTTGTTGCCTGCACGTCAACTTTGCTCAACCCGTTCTAGCACTGGTCGATGGAATTCAAGGGTTAAATGAACGTAGAAAAGCAATTAAGCTTATGTTCAGTGGTTATCACGCGGACGACCTCGTTTCGTTACAGTGGGTGAGAAGAAACAAAAGGAGGAAATGGTGAAATGACTCCGTGGAAGTGTGCGTTGTTTTATGTGTGGAATTTATCTGTGTTCTGCAATCACGTTGTGTTTTTTTACCGGTAACTCCACCTTGCATTCCTAACATCACATTCCTCTTGCCTTGTATAAAGCAAGTTCATCTGCTTGCTTCTCTGACGTGGCGGTCAAGGGAAGATCTCCATCGACGGCTACTGTTATCAAGCATTGAAACAAAAGGTTGGATCGAAGATCCTTCTAAACACCAAAAACAAGCTGGACGATTGCGTTTTAACAAAACTTCCTATGTAAAATCAAAGAATGATCGCGCAAAACGCCTGAAGATTTTATGCCTGCAATAAAAACGCGACGTATTATCCATCGCTGTCCTTCGGTGTCCAACGTTAGATTCGCTGACATGTTACGCGTGGACCTTGTTTCAACGCTGTACCTCCCGGGAGGTAGCAAGTTGAAAGCAAGCTGGACGTTGCGTTTTCCTTTGCAGTTACAAAGACTCGAGAGGTCGTAATACAGTAGAACTCGTCTAATTCGTCATCGCCTAATTCGTCACTTTTTTGTCGGTCCCGGCAGAATCCCTATCTTTTGTATACATTTCTGTTCGTCTAATTCGCCATCGTCTGATTCGTCAATTTGCTTAATTCGTCACCTCTTTCTATCCCTGAGAAACGTTTTGTTCGTCTAATTCGTCATTTCCAGTTTCGCTTTTGATGTCTAAGCAGCTATTACGTATAGGAATTGAAACAAATTAAGGATCTTTATCTGAAAATTGTTGCACCTCGCAATTTGTTATCGAATTTATACGCGAGGTGCGAAGCGCGAACAGACTCACCATTGAGAGAACGCGGAAAAGTTTATTAAAGATTTAATAGGTGCTTGATTAAATGGAGGAGTCCAGATAGGGCTGAGGAATTGTTATATTCAACCATAACGTCATAAACTTGTATTTTACTGCAAATAAGAGCACTATGTATACGAGTTTCTATGATAAAGTATACGAGCTTCTGTGATAGAGTTTTCACCTGTTTGCAAATTCGTCACTTCGCCTAATTCGTCACTTTTTCTAATCCCCATGAGGTGACGAATTAGGCAAATTCTACTGTACATAATATACAGAGACCGCGTTGTAATTGTGAAAAGCCAGAATAATAAATATTTACAATACCAATATAGTTTCAAAACAACGTATTATGCCAAAGAATATCTACACCGATTTTTTAATGAACCGTTGTGTCGCAATGTGCGGATGTTACATCAACTAACGTAAAACGAAAGCAACTTACACCACATTCTTCCTGAAACGAATCAATGACGCTGGCAAGATGGAAACAGTGATCTACAGATTTACTGCGTTGCTTATTCCACTGCCAAGTATGACGCAATACATACAATCACATACTGCAGGTGGTCCGGCCGCGAGTTAGAAATCAAGCAGCCGAGGCTGGCGGTTTCGAGTAGATTTCTTCTCTTACTCCGAGCGCTTGTAAACATCGAATCAGAATCGAGCTCGTGGGCAACGCCTTAGAAGCTCTGCTTCTGGCTCGGCTGCTGTGATTGCTCGGTGATGAGAGCGTCTTGTTTCGCATGAGGTTGCTTGCTGCCTGTCCTCTTGGGTCATGAAAAATGCAGCTGGCGGCATCAGATACTTTTAAATCTTTGTGCGTTCATTACCTGAGCCTCATGATGCAACATCTTATTATATGCTTCTCGTAATTACCATCTTTCTTACCGCATCAAACAGTTGTAAATTCCATTACACAAATACTACGTTGCCAAGTCCGGTTGGCGGTCGACTAGGCCGCGTGTCTGTCAAGCCGACCAATGCGTTCCACGTCCGTATCTTTTCATTCACGCGTGACGTTGCTTCGGTTGGAAGACCGTCAGTTGCAGTGGTAGCTGACTGCTGCGCAGGGATCCCAGTTTGGGGGAATTTGTCCCTTGATTGGGAACTTCAGCAACGTTTGGGGAAAAGTTTGGGGAAATGAGATATCTAGGGATTTTTTAGGGAAATTGCGTTTTGTGGGATAGAATTGGGAACAGTCAGTGTGGTCACGCATTTCCATCAAATATGGCAATCAGACTGTGATTTAAATGTCAATTCCACGATCTTGTCTATCTGTTGTATTGTATTTAAATTAGTCTAATCTCTATGGTCAAATGCAGCCGAACCAGGTCTTGGGTATAGTGTTGCTGAAATTGAATGGACTCAGTCGGCAGCGGTTTTTACGTGGGGTTTGTTTGTGTTAAGGATTGCAAGGGTACCAACTAAAAATCGTTAGGGTTGCGTCATCAGGGAAACTGTCACGTGGCCAAATCTAGAACGGACTCCGCGAGAACTGGTTGTTAAATTTAAAGGATTGTGAACATGAGAAAAGAAGAGCTGCTCTTGCAGTACTCTATGGAAGCGGTGATGGAAAGACTTAAAGTGAAGTTACAGTAGAGATTGTTTTTAATATCCCCAAAGGCAGAACATATCTTGATGTTAAAAGTCGACTTAATCTATTTGGTTTTATAGTGTACTGGTATGCATGAATTTAAGAAGGGGTTGGGGGCTTAGCCACATGTATGTTGTAATTTGATATTAGTTCATTAAGTTGTTAGTTAAGAAATGCCTGAAATGCCTTTCTCTTAGTTTTGAGTTCGTGAAATAAAATTTCACCACTGCTGGTCCCCTTGAAAAATTTTTTCGGCCACTCCATGGAAAAATCCATTATTTCCCCAACCCCTGGAAAATCCATCTGACGCGCATGCTGGTATGTGCTGTAATCATTGTTACGCCTAAATCGCCTGTACCAATGTAATGTAAATAATTGCTGCGAATGAGGCATCAGCTTTAGTTGCACCTTCTCCAGCAAAAATCCAGTTTGTGCAAAAAATTTGCAGTGAATGTTTTTTTTGTCACCTCTTGGCGTGACGTTGAATGCATGGTTCACCAAGAACGGGTTGTGGGCAAAGAATTGCACCCATATATATTATAAGTGGTGTGAACACGCAATAATAGAGTAATCATGGGTGTGATTTCTGTTGTTGCTTGCTGCCATATTGTGAGCTTTGTTCGTTTGTTCGGGCTCTCCGATAGCAGCAGTTGCATTCGCCTGAATTGCAAACTGGTTGGTCAGCCATTTACTATGCACCAGAAATCCAAGATGTTCAGTACGCAATAAAATAGTCACTTGTCGTAGATCACACGAATAAAGCACAGAAACAGGTAATAACATGCAGTTAGCTAGTTTTATGACAAAACATAGCGTGCCATTCAGGCTTTTTTTCTGGCCAAGCCAATATTTTCACTTGTTTATTAAAGAACACCTCAAGAATCATCCCAAAACTGTTTTTAAGCACATTAGTCAACAGAGTAACACTAAGTGTGCAAATGTAATAAGCCAGGAAGCTGGTTTACAGGAATGCCGGGACAGCAGTGCAGCATGGGGAGCAATAAAAACATTAGGGCAATGGAAAATTATGAAAACAAACAAATTGTGACCAATATGTTTGTTTCTGTTCAGCTACAAGATCGACCTCAAAAATAATAACAGAAATTTGTTGCAACCACAATGCTACATTGCCCTGAGCCGACTAAAGAGAGAGTCGAACTGACAACCATCGGCGTAACAGCAATAGAGATTCCCCACTTGACTAGGCCCACTCTGCTGTTACTGATACGAATTCAACGTTAAATGTGGCGTAATCACCACAACCATTCTGAATTTTCTTGTTGCGCAAATAGCTGCAATGAACTTAATTCAATTCGATTTTGATAAATCAGGAAATTGTCCTGATACTGTTATGAAAAATGCACTTCCACCCTCGTTGCCCCCTTTTTCAAAGGCCAGGCTGGACAATGCCTCTGTCTTTTTCCCGCTTTCCAGCGTCCTCGTTGGCTTATACTGTATTTTGAAATGCTAAAAGTTAGGTGAGAATTACACACTGCTTTGTGCAAAATCTAGGGAATTTGTGTGAAATTTTGGGAATTTTGAACTCATTTATGGGGAATTTCTAGTCAACATTTGTGGGAACCCTGCTGTTGCAGCGACTGCCCGTTGGTGCGGTTATTCCGCACGCTGCAGTGGATGAAATTGGTTGGAAGTGGGCGTGTGTGCGCCATGAGGAACGTGGAGTATTTCAAAAGCTATTCGTACAGCCCTGTCATGTACAACTCTCTGATCAGAGCAGGTAACACGGAAGTAATACTTCCTCAATGGAGGAAATGAAACACAGCAGACAGTTAAACGATTGACCCAACAAACATAAGTCAAACACGGCTGAACAAGTGACACTTGTCAAAACAGTAACCTCACACCTAAGCTGACTTGTGCAATAACACTGCACAAGTCCGCTGCGTTTTCAACTTGTGACTGGTTAAATGGTAAGATATTTGCACTGGCGTTATATTTTACCACTGAACCTTAACTTTTCATAAGCGTCTTTTCAAGACAACTGAAAAAGCACGAAGTCTCAGTCCCGACTGAGCAACTTGTTTTACGCATGTTACGCAACCGTCTCGGCCGACACTGGTCCACTTCAACTTTTAGGTCGGCGCTTTGCGTAGTAATTCTGCTGAGTGCCTGAAATCTCTTATAAACGTTCGCTAGTGGACGCAGCGGCCGTAGAAATCCAGCAAAATTGTCGTGAATACAAAGCGGTCCAGCTAATTATCTCTTCGCGATCGGTTACTCAGCTCAACAAGAAACGAAGCATTGATACTCAGCCGTGACGTTGTGACAAGCCTGGTCGGCTTTTTCTGGTGTCTGGGAGCGTGATGGGCAAGCTTTTGCCTAATGTAGGTTGCCCTTGTTTCAGTGAACCAACGCTTCAATCGTTAAACAGTTAACGCTGGCAAGAGTTGGCGATGACAATCAAGGGAAAATGCAGGAGGAAATTTGATTAAAGCAAAATTGTCAAAAGGTTTTTCAGAAAATCTCACTTTCAGGAAGGAAGTTAAGCTCACCACGTCTTTCAGCTGCAAACCATCGTGAAAAAGTATGAAAATCTGTTTAGCCTTGCTACTGAAAAGGCACTAAGTTACTGCAAAGAAGGTAAATAGCGTCACTAGGCTGCAGGTAGGCTCAGCAGGAGAATCAACTCTGCGGCATGCCGTGCTCGACTTGTTTTCTTCAAGTCGTCGACCTTCAATCACGCTTCACTTGCCTTTATTGCGTCAGAGATCAAAAAATCATGCAACGCCTGTTGCTGATGAAGCATTCCCTTAAGTTGAAAGCAAATACCATCGTTCGCTACACGGTAGCAACAGTGTGTTGAAGAGCAGTGTGTGTTCGCATTTTCAATTTTCCCTGCTGGCGAAAAATACTAGGTAAAATTTCGCCTCCATCCTGCCAGCTTCTGTCTAGACCAGCGTTTTTTAAACATTTGTGGGTCACGGACCCCACAGTACATCCTAACAAAAGTTACGGACCATTCAAGAAACGTTGCAGTAAATATTCTAAATTAGGTTTTGATTATCGCAGTAGCAATCAATATGTCTGCAAAGCCAATTAACCCTTCCGAAACGTCAGAGAAAAGCGTATAACCCTTTAAACCACATTCATGGAGCCCTTGGGGGTTCATGGCCGCAGGTTAGACCCCGGGCCTATTTTAAGCTTGGATGACAGAAATACAGTCCGTTGATCTGCTGACATTTTGCTTGTGCCTAATCTTAGTTAGCCTGATTCTGCCAAACCTTCGACGAATTCAAATGACTTTTTGTTTTCGCAGGTTCATTGTTGTGCGGCGAATTTTCTTCATTGTGGGAACCCTGTATTTGTATCGATGCGTCACGATGTTTGTGACGACACTTCCGGTTCCTGGCCTTCATTTCAAGTGCGCCCCGAAGGTTAGTGGTGATCTGAGCAGGGAGCCTCGGTGCCAGCGGACAGGACTTGGCGCTTGTCCACAAGCCCGTAGCCAGGTTGCAAGGCTTGGGGGGTAAAATACGTTTTGGAGGGCAAGATTTTTGTTTTTAATATGTTTGAAACGAATTTTTCTGGGCACAATAAATTTGTGGGGGCTGCTCCCGGTGGCTACGGGCCCGCTTGTCCATTGGCTTACAGTTGTGCCTCGACGCATATTCGGGACCAGTTTGATCGAAAGCCTTTGTGCAAGTGAACGGGAAAAACATGCCTTCCCTGTGTACAATAGAATCGCGGTATGGGTGCAGCGAGATCTCCCATAAAACGTTCGTGGTTGAAAGAAAATTCTTAGGGTTTAGCGATACGAGCATAATAGCATCGTGTTTGTTTTTGAGGTAAGCGTATGCACGGTTGTCTGCGGTGTGCGCCCAAAACAGGGAGCGCTTTCAGAGAGCAGCTATCTCCTGTTTTTGTGCCGATGTGAATTGCGTTTTTTTGGCAGATTTCTCGTTCGTTGTGCATATTTGTATAGGCATTGAATCGGGCATCATTGTAATCTCGAAAAAGCGTGCGACGGCGCCTGACAAACCTTGTGGGCGCTCTACCGCTGAATGCTAGCTAAGCCCCAGCGTCCCTGCGCTTGCTGGGTGAGAAGTGATTGATGTCTCGCGTTGTTGTTTGCGGAGAACTGCTTTTTTGCGATGTTTGAAGCGTTTTCAATCGCTTTTTACGTCCTGCAGACCCACGGCCAAATATCCCTGATGTTGATCCGGGCCGCAAGCGTCTTGATCGGTGGGGGGCTGACCGTGACCGGATCCCACCTGTACTGCGGTGATTACTTGTTCAGTGGACACACCGTCGTTCTAACAATATGCTACCTCTGCATAAGCGAGTGTAAGTTGAATTTTTGCGTGTCTTTTCATTCATGTTTTCTATGGCAACAGCACTGCATAAAGCACTGGTTCTCCACGTGGGGCGTACGGCCAACAGGGCGGCAATTTGATTTTAAGGGGCACAAGGCCGACCGATGAGGTCTGGGACCAAAGTTTTGATTTTAATGTTTTAATTCATTTCTTCCTTTTCACGGACGCCATGTTCTTTGGAAGTTTGTTTGAACCAAGTTTTGGGCGTTTTGAGCTTAACTGAAACGAAGTGCACATTATTTACCACCACATGGGGGGCAGCCAGGATTTTAGAGGTGATTAGATGGGGCATGGTTAAAAGAAGGTTGGGGGCCACTGAATTATAGCATTTAACTTTACATTTGTACTTTAAAAAAGTAGAACGTCAATTTGCTCCATCGCGGTTGCCAGCGTGTTCGATAATGACGCCCCGTTAGCAACGAGTGCTTGTTTGCGCAAAGACTCTATTCTTCTGGAGTGGATTTGTCGAAAACCACTAAGTCCATTTATGGTTCTTGACCCGCTTGTTTCGAAAGCAGTGCATATAGCAAAGCCGATTGTGACGTATGAATCGTCGATCTGTGTTAAATGGGTTCAAATTTGCGCGGTGCAAGGTTCGGGTCCGATGTTAAGCGAAATTGCTGACTTGCGAAATTTCTGACTTCACGCCATGTGCGCATACACAGAGTAATATTTTACATACCAAATACGCTGAGAAAACTGATGATTCAGGCTTAAGGTTTGGTGTTTGGGTAAGTGTGTCGGGTTAGGGTTAGAAAAAGAAAAACGATTGAGGTCTAAGACTGAGCCCAATATTTTTCAGTGATTATAGTTATTCCCGTACTGTAGCTTGTTGTGGGTATCTGACATCTGATCAAATAGTTTTAATTTACACAACACACATCAAAAAAGTAATCGCCTAACTTTATTCCTTTACTCTGAGAAGCAAAATAACTGACAAACAATAATAGGTCAGAAATTTCGCTGAGGTCAGAAATTTCGTTTGACACCGGGTCGTCCAACATTACGTGAAACGTCGCAACTACGTTTCAAAAAGAACGCTTATGTTAGAAAACAGTGGCGATGGAAGAGAAGTGCCAGGAAATATAAAACTTCGCTGAAACTTCAACTGTCCTATCTTCATGAAGCAAATTGTGCTATGAGTTGTTTCACACATTTTTTCTAGTGTTTGTCCCATTCTCTTTAAGGTCACTTGACTGAATACTGGTGTAAGATTTTTTACCAACTCATTCTTTTTTCAAAATCAAGAGTTGTTTGGTTAGTGTCCTGGCTAAACCATTTTCATGTTGGGGTGGCTTGCTCCGTTCTCTATTCGCATCCAACAGGCAAAAACGTTTTGTTTGTTATTTTTGCTACCAATGTTGTTGCTTAGCATTTGCCATTAGTTTTAATAAAAAACTGTCAAAAGATCGCATTTATCTGCTTGACATTTTGTTTGTTTGAAATAAGAAAAACACTTACACATACAGACGTGCTTTTTCACCTTGTAAACACTACCCGTGTCATTGGTTATGGTGGTCGTGCAGATGGCATTTGGTCGCAGACCGCTGATTACTCGTGGAACGTTGATGTTTTGCCTCACTAAGCTCAGTTGTGTTTATCTCTTTCGTCCGCATCTTGGTTTCTAGTCATCAGTGCTCCACCTTAAGAAAATTTCACACTGAGCAAATTTTTGCTTTGGTGCGCGTGTAATTGCGCAACGATGCTGGCGCACAACCAGTGAAGCGTTTCAAGCGGTAAAAGGAATGGCGATACATGCACGATCTTAAGTTTGGAATGTTGCAAGTGCGCGAAAACGAGTTTGACTGCGCAAATGGTCTGGTGGTTCTGCGCGGTTGCGCACTTCAGGGGGAATCTTGCGTGTCATCCACAAGACCGCGACCGAGTCTCGTCTTGTTTGGATTCTCCATTGACATGACCAGCCGGCGCCGCCATTACTCCAGGGAGCTGCACGTCTTGTTGACGAAGCAGTCACGTTTGTTTTGGTTGTAGGACTACGTTAAATTAGATCAGCGTTCGACAAACACGAACTGCCTTGTCTGGTCGTAGAAACAACAGAAAGAGTATTTTCTTTCCAACGCTGTTGGAACTTCCCTCAAGCAACTGGCCTGACGCCCATAACAGCAGCCAAATAAGTTTTGTTTTCACTGCGCCAACTCGTAAAAAACGCAATGCAAACTCGTGGGGTCGCGCGGATCATTCGACGAATTCGTGTCGTACACGTTCGAAGCACACTTCAAGTTTGTTAATTACTTGGTGCGCTTGTGTTTTGACTGACGCATTCGTTGGTGTCTTAACGAGACGTTTGATCATTTGCCTGATGAAAGCAAACAACCTGATACACTTCAGATCAGGAACCTTTCTCTGACCACGTACCCCTTCAGCATTTCGGCAGATGAGCATGTACCCTGAAATTTCTTATGACAAAAAGGCTGAGTAAAATAACAAAAATCCACTGAATTTTTGATGGGACTTCAAGATTTTTAGAACTATAAACGTATACTCCGTTTTTGTGTTTCAAAGTTACTGAAAACAAAATGTTTAAAACGAGCTTGGGCTTAATCTATCGCTTCAGATAGGTATATGTACCCCTAAGGGTACATGTACCTCAGGTTGGGAACCCCTGCTTTAGACGTTCTGTAGTGGTGGCAACTGGCAAGCAGTCAGACTGTCTCAATTCCGCATTCCAGGTCGGACACGCTGTTGTGTGACGTCGCAACGGCGCCAAACCGTTTTCTTTCGTCAGTGACTCTCACCGGTCGTTGAGTGTAACGTGAAGGGCAACTTTCCTGTGAGATTTGCTTCGTCGCCGCGGAGTCGCAATCTGTCAGTCACTAGGAGTAAGGCCTTGGTAAACCAACCGGGTGTTTCACTTGCAACGCTCCAGCGTCTTCCGCCTTTGTCGTCTCTGCCAGCACGAAAACGATTTCGGTTTCCGACAGTTGGAATTAAGTTGGTTGCGGGTCTCCAAGCCGCGTGAGATCATCGGTTAGGCTGGAGTGAGTCACTCATTCAAGCTTCTAGCTGTTGGTTGACCGGCTCGTCCGCTTCAACGAGCTTGGGATTCTACTCTGACCTGCGGTTCAGTAGAAAATCTTATAAACGGTCCTCGTACCTCCTCTGTATAAAGAGATTAATCAAGTATAGTTTGTAGGTCATAAAGATACCAGATGTACATGAGAATGCCCTGAAGTTCACACACCAGATTGCAAGGCGTTACTGACTTGCTTTGAGTCTGATTGCTCCATGATTTTAAGACATTTTGTAGAAGCAGTTGAGTGTCACTTATCACCAGCCGGTTTACAGAAAATGATGAATTTAGCTACCCTTGTACTTTGAAATTAATTTCAACATCGAAAAGTAGGACCGATGCCTAATTTGCCATCGCTGTGTTGTCATATTTCTTTCGCTAAAAGCGAATGCGAGAACGCGTTAGAAATGGGGCATTGCTAGGGATCCTCCCCCAACCGTTGTGAGCTTAACCGGAACCGAGGATCCTGTAATGCTGCGACCAAAATCTTGGTGCATCTCGTGAACGCGTTGCTTTGAATCTGATTAATTTGACCTACTTTACTTTTGTACCCTCAGGTTTCCAGTTTTGCCTGTCCTCCCCATCTACCTGATGCCCGCAAGGCAAAGTAAAAACTTGTTGGTTGTGCCCGTGAGGTTGAGTTGGTCTACACTGCTGGGTGCGGCAAATGTGTTCTGGCGCTTTAACTTGCGACCAGATTTCAGGTTATTTTGATGATTTGAAGTAATGTTAGTTCGTGGCGGACTTTCCGTCCGCACCGATTGCCCAATGTATTCCTGTCTTTCCTGTGCTTGACGGCGTCTGGGTCACTTCCGGACAAGCGGGCGACTTATCGCAGCAACTCATGGAAGTGACAGCTGCAAGACAGTCGACTGCACCAAACACACGCTACTTATGCGCTTATGATCAAGTTGAACGGGTTCCCATCGTTTTCGGACGAATCCGTTCAGATAAATAATTCATTCCTTCTCGGTAATTCGGGCGAAAGTGTTTCTGCACATCTGCCATGTGCTTTTCTCTGTAAAGTGAGGTTTATGATATTTTTGTCAGGACATCTGGACGAAGTAGCCCGTCACATTTTCAGCTTTAACACTGACGCCTACTTGTGACGTCACGCTGCTTCATTGTCGTGGTAATAAATGCGGTTGTGACATCTTGGATGTCGTATAACCCGAAGTTACCTTAAGGAAGGAAGAGGCACAGCACTCGCACGCGAAACGCAGCTAAGCGCAAAGTCCACGTTACCTGACAATCGCGCGTCGTCTCACTGAACAACTACGCGTGCCAGGATGCAAATGCTGGGAGGAAATCACTGGAGAAAATATCCCTTTATTAATTTAAAAGTTGAAAATCTCAGTGATGAGCGCAACTGAAAACTGTCCAAACGCGGGGAGCAGCAAGATGGCGTTTCGATCGTCACTGGCAATCTTCGCGTTGCTGCACGGGTTGTCTCAGCGTCATATCCGCTTCCTGTTTGTGCCGAGTAAAGTGAATAAGCCCGATACCCGCGAAGCGTTTTCGGCGTCATTTTTGTGACAGCGATAAACATGGAACGAGTTTTTGTTTGAATCCAAGCGTGCCTAAAACAAAACAAGTCATGACAAGGTCCATCTGTCGCCAAATATACAAAGCTTTGTGATTATATACCGCCGCAAGTAAATTAAAAGCACGCGGGTGCATTGCAGTCGTTGGTCGGGTTGTGACGAGAACGGGATTGAATGAAAAGAGCTTTGTATTCGTGCGCGACGGCAACAAGTAAAAGCTGCTGAGCAAGTTTTTCGTCCTTTTCGGGTTCGCGCATTGAATTCCCAACTCGGTTATCTTTATGCCCAGGGTCTCGAAGGGGCCTCGCGGGTGGCGGCGCTACAAGGTCTTGCTCACCCTACCCAGGAATTTACCTTCAACGCTCCTTAAACTGTTGTACGACGAGAGCGAAAGTTCAAAAAGCGTCGTTACATCCGCAGCAGCGCAAACCATTCGTGAATTTGCGCGCAACATACGCACGAACCGGTGTGTGCAGTACATTCAGCGGAAGGGTCACAGTTTCAAAGACTGTGGAGTACCTCGCCATCACCACCACCACCACGCTAAAGAACCGGTTAGGCATCGTATCAACAGTTACTGCCGCTAATCAAAACTTAAAGTTGCGACACTGCACTGTCATTGCTCACTGCGTTTTATCGAAGGTGCACCCGTGACAGATGAGATCAGTCTCTACCCCACGGGGTGGCTCTAGTGGGCTTATCCCCCCAAACAAAGCTCCAAGCCCACCAAATTGGAACGTGAAACACTATAGATCAGTGGAGCTTTTGTCAATTTTTACGATGTCAAGCACCCCCGAAAAAACGCAAAGCCGCCCTGATGAAAACTTTCTGGCGACGGTTCTGGATGGGATTCATTACAAAACTGCTTTCAACGTCCGCCGAGCGGAACCATCTCAGTGAAAACAGCCAGATAACCATTTTCCCGCATTATATTTTGTTTGTGTGCTTAGCGCTCGAGCGACGAATAACAATTAAGACTGGATGGGATCTGGGGCTTCCCCACCATCCTATTTTCACCCGCCCTATACATTCGACAGACACGCCAAGGCGATGGTGGTGGCTTCACTGGGCGACCTGGACCGCTTCGGCGGTCGGCATTGTCTGCATCCTCCTCGCCCATGATCATTACACAGTGGACGTTGTGGTCGCCTACCTCCTGACCACCCGCATCTTCTGGACCTACCATTCCATGTGCAATGTGGCGGTAGGTGGAAGTGAAATTAAAATTTGTTCCGAATGCGGTCTGAGCGCGAATTGTGATCACTGTTGTGTTTCTGTGCAACCTTTTGCTGTTTACCCCGCGCGCGTTTGGGAAACGCTCATTGGCTGCTGTGGGACGTGTTCAGGGTTAAAGGTCAATCTACACTGAGGTTGTTGCCAGGAGTAGCCGTGCACGATTCTTTGATTGTATGTTTTATTGCGCCCAGGAGTTGACGTGCCGAGCCGTGCACGGGCGCAGAATTACCCGACGCAACAAAACAAACAAAGAATCGTGCGCGGCTACTCCTGGCTACTCCTCGGTGTAGATTGACCTTATCAGGGAATTTACTGATATGTAAACCTGGCCGTCTGCTGCCGACGTCGCAGTAAACCAACCTATTTTATGAAAACGCGATTCACTCACGCGAAAAGAATTTGCGCAAAATCACAGCGGTATTCCGGAAATGACGCACACAATTGCGCTTTGGCGAAATGTTGATGAAACCGACGGTTCGTCGGAAATAGTCACACAGAGGAGTGTGGCGTATTTTACGTATAGGTTTGATTCCTGCGCTACGTTGCTGCTTTTTGTTCATCGTCGAAGAGGAAATAAATCTAATTTAAAAAATGCAGACACAACAAAAAACCTGTGTGCTAATGCGGTTGACGTGACTTTAAGGCGATGTGTTTCCTTTTGTCGGTGTTTGATTGATGTGCGTTTTCACTGCGCAGGCTCTCAAGGAAGCGAGCAACGCCAACCTGCTTTCTCGAGCGTGGTGGTTCCCCTTCTTTCGTTACCTCGAAGGCAACGTCAGCGCGAACGGGGCCCTGCCGCGCCAGTACGAGTGGCCCCTGCCTTGGCCGAAGCGTCTGCGCAGCGGTGTCCTGCCCGGAAAGAGATCGCTGATCAAAGGCGTGTGACGCAACAAAGAGCTGCGGACGCGTTGTTTGTGTTGCTGCCGCTACGTCACGATCGGGTGGAAAACCGTAAAAAGAGCGGTCACGTGTACATTTGCCGGCGGCCCGTGCCCCCCCCGCGGGTGCCTAGAGGGGACTTGTTGTTGCGAACCGCGACTGACAACAAGCTTCGCGTGGAGCCGTGGGGCTGATTGGCCACGTCTCTTGGTATCCGGACATTTCCACCATCTGCAGCCAGGGTCTCAAACTGCCCGCCAGACAGACGCGAGTTCGAAGCTATAAGATTACACTGAGGGAATAGTTCGGCGCAAGGACTGCGCGCGATCAAGCGGAACATTTTCCTCACCTGTCGTTGCGTCCGCTTCGCAAACGTCGAAGCACTCGTGTGTTAGACTAACGAAAACTGTCAACGGTGGCTTTTGCGGTCGCTTGTGGCCGACGTGTTGCTTGCTATACGCGATGTTGGGGGTGTCCGAGAGAAATACAGTCTTCTTCAGCTGCAATCTTTTCGTGCCCCTCTTAGGTTATTTTGACACAAAATTGAGCGACGTTTTCTATCTCTGTCCATACCACTGCGTTTTGTTTGGGTTTAAGTCTTCGAAATATTTCTGGGCATGGCGAAGCGTCGACGTTTAGTTCGGATTTCTGGATAGCTCTTTCTGAACCACGTGCGGATCCCTTTGCTCTTCTTTTTGCTCAGTAAAAAAATGATAAAAAAATATAATTTTTGGTCTTGAACGAAAAAAATGATAAAAGAATATCATTTTTTGTCTTGAACGCTTCAACATGATAAAGAAGGGGACTTTGTAGTTTTAGAATTTCTCGATGTATTCACCATAAGTGGAGATGAAAATTCTAAATCACGATTCACGTGAAAAATTCCGTGGCGTGCAAGGAACGTGTCTCAAACTTTGTTTTGCGCAGAAATGTTTTATTGCCACTGGCGCACCATCGATTATGAGGGTTTGTCTGCCGTTGCTAGACAAGCAGTGTCCTGGCAACCGACTCCCAGCGTAGCTTGGCGCCAAAAACACTTTTCTCGTGATTCTCAATCACTGTCCCCCCATTTCAACCAGGTACGTCACAGATGTTTCGACAGCACTGGTCCGGTTCAACCGACAGCATCGATCGACCAATCGAAAAAACAGTATTCTGTTTTTTTTTCAAGTTTAAGGCGGAGGTTTCTGCCTCCAAGCCTTGGACAATAAGGGCCGTCTTCTGTGTGACTGGTGAGATGGTTTGGTGTTTTCCCATCAATGCATTATGAAACTAACATCTGAACAAAATAGCATCTGAAATGACTTTCAAAAGTAGTGCGAGGATGAATTTCATCCACATACGTTTGAGCATTTCAAAAAAAGGTTGTTTGTACAAGTTAAAAGCGAGGTTGTCCTGAACACCCTCACTGGTCACGTGATCTGTTCAGGCCTGCTTAAAAGACGGATATACGTCGTACGTAAGCTGATGACCGCGTGCTAATGGTAGAACGCATTTCATCGTCGCGCAGCGAGCTTCAGCATGAATTCATTCATGTCGAGATTTTCCTCGAGCTTTCTTTCCTGCCCCATGGTTTTACAACAAAGCACAAAAACAAGCATTTTCGCTCGTGCGCGAGTTTAATTTCAGCCTTTCGTGTTCACTGCTGTGAGACTTGAACCAAACCTCGACCAAACTCTTGCATTGCGCGGCATACTTATCGTATCTTTCAACTCGATCTCCGACTCCCCCGGATGCTTCCAACCCCCCATGACTTCGCTACCGGGCGAGACAAGTACTGCGCGCTGCTGCAAAACGTGCCAAGTTAATGCGCTTAACGAAAAAGCAGAGAGCAACCTTTGACCAAGTGCTGCTCCCTCCATTGTTTCCTCAACCGCGATTTATTTATGACGTATGGCTTCATGATTATGACGCGAGCGAAACGATGGTTTTTTCTCCGCGATCGCTTTTGTTTCGTCTGTTTTCGCAGCGCTCTGTCTAAACTGTTGTACAAACTCCCATTTAACTCTATCGTCGCGGTGCGTTTGTGAAACTGAGTCATATTTTTCTTCAGTGTTGCAGCAGCAGCGCCACCCGAGCTGCGCTGACGCGTCAACTGAGCCTGTAACTTTCGCCAAAAAGCACTGTGGCTTTTCCTTGTGTGACATCACTCAGTGCGGCCGCCAACCTTTTTTGCCCCCGTGCGCGCGCGGTTACTCGCACCAGGAGATCATACCATGACACACGCCCCCACCATGACCGCACACACGCCCCCCACCCCTATCAACGACTTGCCAGCTGGTGCCAGGCGTCCGTGACTTCGCGCCACGTTTGATGCAGTGCAGCATGACTCGCTATGTTTTATTTGAATTGCCGCGACCTCTGTCTGTTGAATACGACGCTGCCCGCGTCGTTCGTCGGTCGTCGTTCCCGTATGTGCTCCAGGATAAGTTTGTGGTTTTACCAGGTCGTGCTTTGCTTAGCAACGCCAGACATGTCGGGCATCATTTGAACAGATTTCCGGCCAATCACGTCCAAGGATTCACGCCTCGAACCCCCGTCATTCGACGAACGGGGGATGTGGCCCCACGTTCGATGACCCGCAATTGGGTTGGACGCCAGTTGTGCGAACGCCGTTTGTGATGCAACTTTCCTAGAAAATCAATTACTCGAATAGGTCAGAAGGGTCAACCAACGTCTTCAACTTTTTTATCTGTCCATGACTTTCTTGCGGCGATGCGGTCCCGGTGCGCTGTCAAGAACCTATACTGTGCGATCGAACAACCGCGGTGCTGTGGTTGTGCAGCCGAGCGATGGTTCGTCGGCTTTGTATTCGGCGCCATCTCGTGAAAGCAATTTGCCGTTTTCACTTCCACGTTATGACGCTGCTCATCACTGTTAGTCGCTCGCGCAGCAAGACCTAGTCGCTGCTCCGTCCTTGTTCAATGTTGTGCGGATGAATATTTCGATCAGTGTTTCCCGTCTCGAAACGTGCTTTTTGTCCGGAGATGTTGATTGATTCGCTTGCGAGCAATTAGGCCGATTTGTTGCTGCGCAGACTCTTGTTTGTTTAACATGACGACGTGCTGGTTTGTGACATCATATTTGTGGTTGTTGTTTACATTTAGAATCAAAACAGCATTGAGGGTTTTCAGACGGGCAAGAAACGCTATAAAATTTCTTAACGGTTACCCTAGAATCGAAAATTCCGTTAGGCGTGCAACAAAAATTGGTTTATTATAACAGCGAACGAGTCTTTTAATTGCAATGGAGTTCCTCTCTTTGCGGCCCGCAAATGTTTTTTCAAACCTTGATGTGGCCCTTCACGTTCGCAATCTCAGACCACCCTGTACTACACCAATAATTCCTCTGAGGTGCGCATGCGCAGTGCCACCCGACGATTTGTGCAGTGAAATCTCATTCTCGCGCACTTGCAACATTTCAAGGATGATATCGTATATACGAGAAAATCGCATAGCCCTTGTAACGCTTCACTGGTTGTGTGTCCGCATGGTTGCACAATTTATTGCACGCGCACTAAAACAAACATTTGATCAATGTAAAATTTTCTTAGAGGGAACACTGCCGTACGCATAAGAGGGGCACAGTTTCACGCTTTTCAGACAACGGCCAAGTAGGTCCGACCTGTTTGGGTTCCCAAAAACTAAGATTGACCAGGGCCCCGCGCTCCCTAACCCTGTCCGTGGTTAGTGTGAGGACTGAGTGTAACCAATGTGCCTAAGTGAATAGCTTTATCAAACTACGCTTATGTAGGCTTCTTTTCACACACTGGCTTGTTATCTACGCAGGCTTGTGGAAAGACGTTCGTTTTCATCGTTAAGGTTTAGTTCTTATTTCTGAGTGAGCACGTGGAAAGTTGTTTTTGCTGTGGCGAGTTTTCACAATTCATCTGCTCAATTTTTAAGCCTGCGTAGTGTTCTAACTTTAGTAAGTTCATAAGCTGTCGGATAGGCGTTGTGAACTTGTAGGTCTACTTTTCATCAGAACCGTCGCCAAAGTCTTCAATAGGGAGGGCTTGGCATTCCAAAATTTGACAAAAAACTCCACTGACTATGTTGCTTCACATTTCAATTTGGGGGGCTAGAAGTTTGTTTGGGAGAGCTAAGCACACCAAAGCCCCCGTGGCGACGGAAAGCTTCTCATTGCTTGAAATAGTTTTGCGAGATTGTCTAACTTTCCTGTTTTTTTCACCGTTGCTGTTGTTCTATGACCGTTGATTATTCTGGAATTATGGTTGATTTGTCAAAAAGTGCTCGAAAAATAGGTAGGTGGATTATGAAAAGAAAAAACATTTCTGATAGCCATAGTGTAGAAAACGGTGTGCAGAGAATTTAGACCACTTCATTTGAAACCACTTTTATTTGAAACCTGTTTATTTGAGACCACATTCACATGAGGCTTTTATTTGAGACCACATTCGTTTGAGACCATATTCATTTGAGACCACATTCATTTGAGACCACATTCATTTGAGACCACATTCATTTGAGATCACATTCATTTGAGACCACATTCATTTGAGACTACATTCATTTCAGGTCACATTCATTTCACGCCACCTTAAAGTGAAGCTGTTTTGATTTACTGTGAATCACATTTTTACGATCTACCTTTCACTTCTTTACGGGAGACGTGAAGTTTTGCAAGGTGACTCTTCATTTGAAGTTTTGCAAGGTCACGCCCTTGCGAAATAAAGTTAATTCCGTAGAATAGCAGAATTCGCAAAAAATTTTCAAATGACGATCATCTTGAAACATGTTTAGTAAAATTGAAGAAGTCCCCGCATCTTTTTTTCAAAAATTAAAAAAAAAAATTTTTTCAACATCGCCCACTAGCAGTGTGCTATTTCAGACGTGAGATTTTCTTCGAATTTAACGTTAAAAAACAGTCGCATTCGCAGAGACCACGCATCAGACGTTTTGCACATGTGCAACAGACGTTTTGCACATGCGCAGTTGCATTGCTCCTCTCAAAAGCCACGAAATTTGATTTTCTCCTGTGACTGTTTCGACGAACGCAAAAAGACACTTTTCCTTTTCTCGTCTTTCATTTTTCAGTTAAAAACTTAAACTATTGTGTGGCGTCTCGATAAAGAAAACAGGCAAAAACGCAAAACATATTTCTTTGACTTGGTCTAAATAACATTTCAGGGGTGCAACGTTCCCTCCTAAACCCGAGGTATGAAGCGTTTTCTGGCCTCAGCGGTGTTTTAAAGTGCAAGTGTTTTTACAACCCAGCGTGAGTCACCCCTGGACACGGAAGGGCGTAACCTTGCAAAACTTCAAATAAATGGTCACCTTACAAAACTTCAGGTCTCCCGCAAAGAAGTGGAAGGTAGATCGTAAAAATCTTGATTCACAGTAAATCAAAACAACTGCACTTTAACGTGGCATAAAAATGATGTGATCTCAAATCAATGTGATCTCAAATGAATGTGGTCTCAAATGAAAAAGTCTCAAATTAATGTGATCTCAAATGAACGTGGTCTCAAATGAATATGGTCGTAAATGAAAAAGTCTCAAATGAATGTGGTCTCAAATGAACAGGTCTCAAAAGAAAGTGGTCTCAAATGATCGCGGTCTCAAATGTCGTGGTCTCAAATGAATAGGTCTAAAATGAATGTGGTCTCAAATGTCATGGTCTCAAATCAATTGGTTTTAGTCATGGAACCGTTGAAAACATTTCAGACTAAAGATTGAGAAGTGAGGTTCAACCCGCGCAGACTAATGAGAGCACCGCAAAAGTAGTTGTGGATTGTTCAAGTCCGATTCAGACTCAGTTGTCTGCAGTTCAACAATAATAACAATATTGGATTATACCCCAATTCAGCAAAAGCTGCAAAGTATGACAGGAAAGTAAAATCTTTTCGCAAATTGAATATAACTCCACCTGAACACGATTTCAAAAAGGATGTGAATAGAGCGGGGGCTTTCAAGGGGAATTTTCTTGGCGGTGTAGAAAGGGTAAAGCATTTTGTGATCGCCCATTTGCACTGCATCGTCAGTAACCTGCAAAAAGATAAGCAAAATGTCGACGTTGCTCCCCCATGGAAAAATTTCTGCGGACGGCCACGTTCCTGGATGTTGTTGGCACCTCTCAAGGATCGTGACTGTAACACTGCTGAGCTGGATGATGGTTGGAAATTGGCTAGTCTGCATTTGCATTGGTGATGGTTCAAAAGCTGGTGTTTAGTATATTTCTTAGCTTTTTTAGTAATTTAGGACAGGTGAAAATCCTGAAGATGTGTGTCAACTTGCTGTACCTCAATCCACCTGGTAATAAATTTTATTTCTACAATGATTGGCTGCTTTTTGTTGCTTTGTTGTTTTCTTAGCGATTGGTTGCTAAGGAAGCAACAAAGATTTTCCCAAACAAACATGGGCATTTTCTGCAAGCTGGCTCAGGACAAAAATGTACACGGCTATCTTTGCTTCATGTTTATATTTTCATGATGCACTTTCCCATCTATGACTTTCTGCTCATTGATCCTATTTAACATAAAACAATGTAATTTACGTGATTTTTACTACTTTCGTGCGTAGATTTGAACAGTCCTGTAACCAGGGAGGGCGCTGGGGTGCTAAGCCCCCCTAGAAAAAAATTCGCCCCCCCTAGAAAAATCTGTTGGACATAGTTTGAAGCTATTGGACTTAGTTTAAAAATTTGGGCGCCTCGCAGAAAACTTTTTGCCCCAGCGGTGTCCCAAGCTGGTTATGGGCCTGGATTTGAAAAGACACAGCAGTTTACATGAAACATCTGTTTTTTTCAACAATGTAAATTAGGGATCGATCGATGAGCCCTTTTTGAGCCGATTCCGACACCTACGTTTTTCATTTTTCATTGCCAGTAACCGATGCTGATATTTTTGCATCACTCAAACCACAGTTGAAAGGCATTTTACAGTGCTTTTTTTCTTTCTTCGGTGTGTAGACCACATAAAGAAATAGAATAATTACACAAGTTACAAATTTTGAGCAGATAGTGATAAGTTAGGAACATACTACAAATAAGCATTGAAACATACAAATACCACAAGCATGACAGCAAAGAATAATTATGAAGATGACATTATGCAAATATCATTATATGACATTAAATGAAGAAGACTTATTATACAAACAACAGTTACGGAATCCATCCAAAAATGTAGTCTAACAGGTTGAAGATAAAACTGAGTTGCAGTATGATGGTTAATAATATATGAGTAACAAATTACCACGGGTACTCGAAACAGAAAAAGAGAGCAGTATTGTTGTTACTAGAGGTATGATTATGAGTAACCAAACAAAATTTTTTTATAACACTCCCTCAGCAGTATCGTGCAGTAGTGACCACCACACATTACAATGCATATGAACCCAACTCGCAAGATGATTTCATGTGCTGTGACGGGATGTTTTCATCCGTCGTAACTACTGCAGTCCCTAGACCAGTGGTTCTCAACCTTTTTTATCCCTTGCACCCCTTTAACTGTTATTAACAGATAAAACCCCCCTTAGAAATTTAGTTTGTAAAGAACACTTTTACATCAGTACACTAAGAAGAGAAACTAAACTCTTCACAATTGATAAGCGCTTTGGCCTCTGATTTAAATACATTTTCAACAAAATCCTAAATACAAAATCCCCCCTTGCAAAAACACAAGTCTTCCTGGTGGGGAATTCCCCCCGGTTGAGAACCCCTGCCTTAGACTAAACTCTAAAAGTCCTTAAAGTCTAGATCAAGCGTGCAAACGAATCTACAAATAGGCAATCGTTTAGCATAGTACTCCATTGTGTATGTGCCTGCGCTCAGATCTCACGAGGGGGTAAACAACAATGCGCGACTCATTACAAACAGTGATGAAACCACCACTTCACTGTGATGAAGAACCGTACAATATCGAATTCTGCGTAAACTGGGTCCTTGAAACAGTAAACTCACCACAGCACATACCGTATTTAATCGATTGTAAGCGGCACGAAATGGTGTTAAAAAATTAATGTAAACCTGATTGTAAGCCGCACGAAACGGTGTTAAAAAATTAATGTAAGCTGCCCTTGATTGTACGTCGCACTTGAACAGAAGTTACCCCAAGGCTCTAAGATACTTACAAGCTTTCTACGGCAATTTCAAAAATAGCAGACAATATAAAACTGTCCATCATATATTTATTTCAACACCCAGTGTCATCGATAATGTCGTCAATAGTACCGGTTCTTCTACAGCTTCAGCTCATTCATTTCGTAGACAGGACATTTTGGCTGCATTGTCATTTGCAAACCCACAAGCGTCTAAAGAATCAATCATAACTTCTTTTCAAACTTTGTCCCACGCCTGTACCACCAACTGAAATTGCTGTAAATGACTGGATGACTTTATTTTACCACCTGTAATCTACCGGTAGTCAAACTCGTCAGTTGCTAAACCAGTCGTCGTAAACCCCACAAAAGTGTTGCTTAAACCGTTTTGATGATGGAAACGTCAAGTGGTTGCAAATACTTTGTGCATTCACCAGCAGTGGCGTAACTGACGGGGGCAGGGATGCGAACCGTTCCCCCTGGCAATCTAAATGTAAAAACTGGGCCCCACTTAGCTTATATTTCGGTATTTAGTATTCTTATGGTATTCAGCAGGTTGTTGTTTTCTGCGTTTTTCGGAGTGTTTTCCAGTGATTTCGTGTTTTATTATATACATCCACATCCGGATTCACTATCATTTCTCAACTTTTTTCTGAGTGTTGGCTAGTGGGCCCCCTTCAGCTAAGTTTTCACCCCCTGGCTCAAACCTCTAGTTATGCCACTGCCCACCAGGAATCACTGACATAACAGTGTTGTACTGCTTCAATCGTCTCTTCATATAATCAGGTATATGGAATTTGCAGGAATCACATATAAGCAAGAGTTTTGAAATGGAAAAGTTTGTCCATACTTTTTCCACCCAATCTAAAGTAAGGTTGCCTTTCCTCCAATCGCGGGTGTTGTCGCCAATGACAACACCTGAGATAGACGTGAGCTCTTTCTTTACTCTTTCAGCTGGGATCACAACGTAAGGTGCCACCTTTGTCCCGTCCGCTTTCATGGCCAGACACACAGTGGAGGAAGTTTTCATCGTGGCCGGTAGTTCGAATTGGAACTGCTCGTCTGCGCTTCTTGTCGACTGTGACACTGGGCACGTCTATGGTGGCACTGGGCACGTCTGTGGTGGCACTGGGCACGTCTGCCCAAAGCAGTATTTCATCCATGTTCGCAATCATTGATAGTAAAAACTTGTGCAGATCTCTTTGCTTCTTATTAAATTCAATTAAGCTACTTATTTTCTCTTCCAAGTCATGTGGCACCGACTGCTCGGTAGTCGTTCGCCTCCTGAGTGTCAAATTGAACCGCCTCAGAAAATTGCACAACCAGCCACGAGATGCTGCAAATTCAGTCAAGCCGTTTTCGTCAGCCATGGTTTTGGCCCAAACTGTAATTAATTTGCTGGAGACGTGATGCTGCTGCTCTCGCTCATGGGCAATTTTCTCCATCAACTTATCTTCGATAGTAGACAGACATGGCTTTCTGCCACAACCAAGCTTTAACTTCTTTTTAGATGGTCCTGGTTGGTCGTACGCTGCATTCAAATTGGCCTTGTTTTGCACCCATCGACGTACCATCGACTCGTCCACTTGAAACTTTCGGGCTGTCTCTCGATTTGAATGTGTTTCTGCAAACTTAACAGCCTCAATTTTGAATTCCACAGTATACGCACGCCTTTTACTCATTCTTAATCACAAGCGATTTTCCAAACAGCCTGCAGTTTGTACCTAACTTCAAATAAGACTGGAGAACTTGGCAGGCCGGCCTTTAGATCTCCTGACTGACGAATAACCGGTAATTGCTAAGCATAGCAGGTTTCGAGCTTGGCAGCCCTGGTATAATGATGCGCACAGCACTACAACTGCCTTCTGCTCGTCATAATCCCTCTTGTGGCGGCGTGTACACGTGATGCCAAAGAGAACAAAGAGAATGCGAAAAAGAGTCTGGCCGACAAAACGGGCGGCGGAAAGACCGAGCGTCATCTTACGATAAGGTGAAGGAAAATGTGTAAGCCGCCCTTGATTGTAAACCGCCCGAGATGATGAAAACAACATAAGGCCTTGGCTTACAATCGACATGCGGTACCCTGATTTATTCGCAGAAAGTCATCTGCTTTTCGCGCAATAACTGCGAGCGAATGTTACATCATAGAGCGGTTTATTGCGACTATTGCGGAACCTTTACGGCGGTACGCACTACTTGATGTAGTCGCAGGGCTGGGCGCCGTAAGGAACAGCACAGATATAATTTACGGTAATCAATAAGAGACGAAGTAGCAACTTCAGTTTCCGAACACTCCGTGCAGAACAATAGCGTAGGGGTTTTTATGAAAAAATATTGCCGATGTGTATCGGCGGAATTTCGCCGATATGATATACCGGCAACATGCCGATGCATCCGGCGAGCTCTAAATGTAATGCAGTGCTCAGTGCTGGAATAACAATAATAGCAAGTGTAGCAATGCCCCGCGCTTTTGGGGGTACCGCGGTCCTTTGCGCTAAATTTGTTGTTTACTACATGCAAGAGTGCGTGTTAGAATTTAGGTACCCGAAGCAAACTCTCAGAAAAGAGACCCTATAATTTACACATGCTATACAGACACTTTAATCGCTAAAAGCAAGTTAAATTTTTAATGTTGTCCTGGAATTTGCTTCTGCGTGAAAGTCAATTTCACTTTGTAAATTGTTTGAAGTCATTTGATTTTAAATTGTCCTTCGTTCACGCATTAAAGTTGATGAGGGGCTACGTTTGGCACATTTGCATGAAATTTTTGTTTTATTTTGACAAACATATGACTTTTTTCAGAGCATATGAAATGTGGCTCCAGAAGTGATTTATAAGCTTTTAAACAAAACAATGCCTAAACCAAGTGCGAAACGCTCAAGGGGGGCTCTCACGGGATCTTTGAAAGAGGGAGACCCGAGGCGACCGTCTAATTTGCCTCCCAAATATTCTCTCCTGACTATATGTATCGATTTTTTTCAGTTCAGGAAGTCACAATTTTGCTAAATTTGCCATAAGCAATGAAGCGGAGGTTTTCAATTGAATGCTTTTACAACTACTGCAAACTGAAAACTAAAGCATTATACAGTTAGACCTATTTGTAACATTATGGAACCACTCAAGCAATGAGGCCAACAGCAATTTCCAGATATTACTTCATTGTATTGTTATGTTGAGTATTGAAAAGCATTATTGGCCTGTTCTATAAGTTGCGTTACATTTTGATAATTTCAAAGTGATTTGGCCAGTGGCACTTTATAAAAGCAAAAATCGCATGCGATACAGTGCTCTGAATCTTTGCGCATGGAATTAGCTTGCCGTCACTACATTACAGTATATACGTCGTTGTTCGTCAGACACCTGAAGTAAATGCTTCAAATGTGTAGATCTTTTCCACTAATCCCGGCGCTGCAATTACAACAAACTTTCAGTGATTTTTCACTTCCTTGCCCAATAATGGTAATTTTCCTCTGACTGCGTTGAGCTGCTGCGTGTAGCAGATATGAGCACTGGACTTGGCATGGACTGGATCCGGACTATGGCAAATTTTGTTAAATTTGGATAGGAACCATACTACAAATCTCTTTAAAACTTAGGATCCGGACCGGATTTGGACTGAGTTGATGGAAAAGAAACGGGGAATTTTTGTTGTTAAAAGGCTGCATTTTTCAATTATTTTGGACTTCATTTGGACTTGGACTTTACGTTTGAAAAATCTTTTGGACTGTGTTTGGACTTGGACTGAGTTTTAAAAAATCAGGACTGGATCTGGATCGCAAAATATGACAGTCCGCTCATCTCTGGGGCGTAGATCACAGCAGCAGCAGTAGTCTGAATGTGGATTCAGTTCCATCGATGTCAGAGTTCCGGAATCTAGTCATTGTCCGCGCTTAGTCCTAGAAGTGCGTATTCGCCTCTTGCTAGGAGGTTGATTGCATTTTGTTTGCTGGTATTGCTGTGGCTGCATCTCGCACTAACAAAGAAACGAGGAAGGTAACTTTTTGGATAGTGATATTGAGTTTATCCTAACTTTATAAAACGCAGTTGAGTTTGGAAGGTATGACCACAATAAATCTAAATATGGTGTAATCCTAACTATAGCACATCGCATGGCATAACAACGAACGGCTGCGTAAATCAATGCCCCTACGCTGTCGCAGGTCAGGTGACACCGCTTTCACGCAAGATTGACTTTTGAATGGTTTTGGACTTGGTTTCATGAAAGTAGACCTATTTGTAAATTGACTCCGGTTCGTGCTCCACCTAGGGTTGCCACATGCGTTTTGTAAAAATACCGGCCATTTTGATTTGTCAATAGTGCCAGATCTAAGCTGTGTTGTAATTCGTAAGCGGCTCAGGGAAAACAGAGCGAAAATCAGTATTGTTAAGACACAATTAATAATTTGCCTGTATTTTGGCTGACTCATTACATTTCTCTGTGTGCGTGACGCGAAAATCGCACAAAGGATTGCATCAATAGCAGCAAATAAACTTCGCTGAAAGAACTGTCCTGACAAGATTCACTACTAGAGTCATTATAATTTGTGAAATTCGGCGTTAGTTCTTTCGACGTTGCGGCAAATTATTTATTTTCAAAATACCGGCTTCAGGCACTGATTTTCAAAATACCGGCCTCTGTTAAATTAGCAGTAAAATACTGGCCGGGCCGGTGAAATACCGTCCATTTGGCAACCCTAGCTCCACCCTAAAATGCAAACTACGGCTGGAGTCCACTCCGGCTCCGCGATCATCTCTTGTTTGCAAAGGTTAATGTGGCGTCAAAAACAGCGTATATCCAGAAATACTGACTACCATAGGCCACTGCTCATACTAGAAATTGGTAGGGGCATACAATCAAGCAGTCGGCCCGGGCATCACCAGACCTCTGCAAGCCACTGTGACCCCCCTCTAACAAGTTTTTAAAGATGGAAAGTAGCATTTTTTAATCAGGTGTGTTGACCCCAAATGTAGATCTACAAAACCTATTAATTTGAACGACTATTGCAGTTTGGGTTAAGCATTTGATTGTGGTATGGATTTCTTTGTGTATCGAAAATTCACTTTCCAAGAAGAACTCATTTCAACTCGGCGTACAGTGGCTGCTGGCAGGGTTGCCAGATCGGCCTTTTTAGACCAATTTCAAAACGTTGGAAAGCGAAAAATTGGAAAGCGTTAAATCTATTTGCCAAAATCCGAAAATGACCCTCTGAAAGCACGGTTAGGAAAAAATTCTAAATCGTTACTGGAGTGCCCACGATCACTGCGTTTGTTGCTGCCTTCGACGCAAAAGTGTTGAATTGCACGGAATTGTTGAAATCCTACTTGGCTGGCGGGAACAGGATTATTAACTGCCACAGGCAAACCAACCGAAATCACCACAATTAAAATTTTTAATAAAACACATGTTCTACGTTTTTTCAAGAATCACATCTGTATTTTCTTACCTGTGTTCATGGGCGCAATTTTGTTGTAAAATGTGGGGGGCACCTTGGTGTGAAACCAATATAGTCATCGGGTCGATGCAGAAGTGACGTTTTGTGTATACAGATTCCCAATCTCATTTCTAGAGTTTTTTTGAGAGCAGCAATAATCACGCTTTGTCCTTGCAGATGATTTACATATTAATATACTGAAATTTGTTGCTGGACACGGTACTGTAATTCAGCCTTCTTCCATTAATATCGTATTTGGATGCAAACAAGCACAGCAGTATAGTAGAACACATCAATGGAATTTTATCAGAGCTGTCAGTTGGAGTGCACAAACTGCTGAATCGCGTTGGTCGCACGTGCATATCACTCTTACAGTATAGAACATTTCAGTTCTCATACATTTCATAAGTGTGGGTTAGGTTACAGCGCGATTTGATGTCTTGTTCAAGCTGCTTAACGTTACAAAGACGCTAAATATTTTCTTGCACATTACCGTTTTTGAAAAAGCTACAAATCTTTTTAATTATATTGAGCATCATTCATGCAGGCCCACCACTACCAAAATCTCCATTGATATCCTCTTACCAGCAGCAAAAACATTTGGCCTATTATTAGCGTAGCCTACTTCACAAAATGATTTCATTCTATTTTACTGTTGGTGGGCGGAGGAGGATGTATCTTTTCAATCCCCCTTGTTGCCCCCTGTATACATACCCACACAGAGTTGTAAAAGGGCCTCGCTTTGAAGCCCGAACCCGGCTCGAGCCCGACATTTATTTTTGAAGCTCGATTTAGGCCCGAAAGCCAAATTTTCCGAGTGCGTTAAGATATGCGCAACTGCGGAGTAACAAGAAACGTTGTGTGCAGGTGTAGTTGCAAGTACACGGTTTATCACACCGAAAATAGCAACCACCTTGACCAAACCATTGGCATAATCTGGCACAAACGTAGCATGTTAGTCAACGATAATACTGCGGAATGTAATGTTTCTCAAGAAAAAAAGAAACCGTCACGAAAGTATCTACGATGGCTCCATAGGCATAAAAGAAACTTTCTTGGGTAGCTCTATTGATATGAAAAGCCGGCTTGTACTTGTAGGCTTCGTAAAACAAGTCAAGAATCGCGTGAGTGATTGATCTTTTTGACGCAACGCCATCGCGTGCTAATTTCCTCACCGCTGTCGCCTTCTCAACAAGAGTGTGAGACGAATCCCAGCAGAGAATAAAAGAACGCAGCTGTGTTTGCAAACAGAGTTAGATGAAGAAAAATCACAATCACTTCACTCGCAGAAGTTACTTTACTGTGGTGAGCACAACAAATCTATGTCACAAAAGAAAACAAACGTTGCTGTCAATGCTACAAAAAAAGTTTTGTATGCATTGGCCCGACATATTTTGACAAACTTAAGCCCGAGCCCGGACCGACCCGAAAAGCCCGGCCCGACTTATAACTCTGCACCATGTCAAAATTTTCATTCTAAGAGTTCTACTTGCATAACGACACAAAAATATATTTGAGATAAAATCAAAATGCACAACGGTGAATTGGCAAAAAAGTACCAAGTTTCACCTTTAACACGAAAAGACTGTCCAACAAAACTAGTTATGATGTATCTGTAAAGCAAGTGTTTCGCACTTAAATGAAAACATTCCTGTGGTTTTGGTTAAAGTCAAGTAAATAAAATGACTTACGAACCCATGCATTCAGCACAAGCACAACGTGTAAGAGTCAAGGAAAAAATATCTTTTGGATTAGATTGGTCACCATTGTCGCGACATAACAAGAAGTAAGGATAAATGTATATTTTATCCTTATTTCCGAGTCAAGACCCCACGTTTTGAGCTATAGGTCAATTTACAGCTAGGTAAATACTGTAGGCTACTTCTCCAACGTCTTGATTGAAATCCTGTTCAGTAATGGTTGAAAACAGTCTTTTGCGAAACTCCCCATCACAAAGCTACGTCTTGTAGCAGTCACGCTAGCGCGACCGCTACATGTGAGCAAAGACGGCCAAAGCAAGAAGGGAAAGACCAAACAAACGACACTTATAAGTGACTTCCATGCACATGGAAGTAAGAACTCTCTTTGGCCGATTCGTCTGGCGCGGAATTGCATCTGTGACGTCACAATCCATCCTTCCCGAGGTTCGAGGACGGCCAAAGCAAGAAGGGAAAGACCAAGCAAGCGACACTTATAAGTGACTTCCATGCACAACCGGGCCGCACACGCTTCAATGGCGCCCGATAAGGGACACCTCCTTGAGGAGCTGGGATGGATGACGTGCGTCGCATGGAAAAAGCAACAAAAAGAAGAGAAGAATAGATAAACAAGACAAAGATTCAACGTACCGAAGCCCAATGAAGCATGACACGCTCTTGATATCAATTGGCAAGATAGATAGTTCAAAGAGAAGAGAGCGGGCAATCCAAAGACTTCGAGGAAGGAAAGTGATGTATCAATCCCACACTGAAGGTGTGCGAACACAACCAGGCCGCACACGCTTCAGTCTCCACAATAGAGCTGCTTTTTGTCTTCGGGAAAAGCTTCGCAGAGATTTGCCTGAAAACCTAATTTTCAACATTATGTACACTAGCATCATTAAATTATACGCTGTCTGTTTCTGAATACGTGGCAACCAACGTTACAGCAAAGCCAGTTACATTTCTGCACGGAATAAATCATGGCTGTACTGTAGTCTCTCACATGTGTAGCTGTAATACTCTCACTGTTACAAGAAAATAACCTTTCCAACAGTATACCACACAGGGTAAAATGTCGGACAGCAGAAGTTAACGATCTTCACGGTCTCTAGAAACTTGAAATGTGATGAAAATTATTTTATCGAAGCTAAACTTTGTACTGTAAACTAACAGGATCAGTGATACCACACCAAACTCTGTTTCAACATCAACTTGGCTATGTGTGGCCTACCGTCTAACGTTTGAAGGCTCTTCACATAAAAACGTGACAAACTTTTATTTTATTTTTGAAACTTTTATTTTAAACTTTCAAACAAACTTTTATTTTTTTAAACAAACTTTTATACAAACTTTTATATTTTATACAAACTTGTATCTTTCAAACAAACTTTTATATTTTAAACAAAGTTTTGTTTTATTTTTTTAATCACTTTTATTTTTGAAACTTCTCTGAAAACACAATCTAAAGAGAAAAAAGTGGGGGCACATGGCATATTATGTCCCCCCGTCTGAAAAAGTGGGGGTACACGTCCCCCCTGTCCCCCACCAAATTGCGCCCACGAGTCAGTCATCAAAACTTGTACCGAATGATGACGATTCACATAAAAGTAGTATGTATCAAAATGTCCAAACTTGCATCTTGGAAGTAAATAATACTAGAATTGGTACTACCAGTTGACATTGTATATTGTGTAAGGCAGTGTGGTCCAACTACAGGCCGCCGGGCCGTATGTGGCCCGCCACAGCGTTTTCAGTGACCCGCGGTAGCATTCAGGAAAAATCTTTAAATCAGAAATTTGTTGAAAAGCGTGTAAGGTTTGATTTGTCTCACAAAATTGCTTGCGCTGGATGCAGTGCATTTGCACAAGAACAACGAATGTATGTACTACTTTTTCTGTGCACCATTATGGTTTTTGTTTTATTTATTTATGTTATGATCAAATCAGAAGATACGGTCCGCCGCTAACCCTCCGCTGATGGGGCACCTGACTACGTAACATCTGTGTTTTTTCGGTGCCCCGGCGTTCGTTGTCTTAAAGAGTACATCTGGTGCAATGAACTCAGTACAGTACCAACAAATAAATCTGTCTATCTATCCTCTAAGTGCGGCCATCTCAAAGTGGCCCGCGAGCCAAATTAATTGCCCATGCCTGCAATAGGTAGTTTTAGTTAGAACAAGCATAACATCTTTTAATAAAAATGTGCAATAATAAGGTTGATAGAGACTGCAGAGAGCTTCTGCAAGTTAGCTATTTGCTATTGTTTCAACGATCCACTCACTTTCAATGACGCACTCACTTGTCTTCCCTTTTTTAGTTTTAACTGTTGTGAATCTGTTGTTTCATAGGTTGCATCATTTTATTAGAAGTGGCCCGCCAGTTGTCGCGATTTTGTAGAATGGCCCGCACGTCAGAAATAGTTGCACCACGCTGGTGTAGGTCATCACCCCACACGCAACGCGCTATAGACTTCAAACATGCACCAAAGTAACAAAGAACACGCAACTACATTAAAGTACACGAGAATATACACGTGGCGTATATACCAACTCTGGAAGTCCTGCCTTATAACACGATGATTAATTATCCAAAGAAAATCTAATTACTTTCACCATTGCTGAGAGACTTGACACCACTTAACAAGTTCACAACTTCATTCGGGGCTGTCTGCAGGACAGATGTTCAAATGACGTGGATACCGCATGCCCATCAGAAACCAAAATAATAAAAGCGGATGGAAAACCTTAATTTTTTAGACCTTGGAGTACTAATTTGTTAGTGAGTGTCGGCCAGACCACACGCCAAAGAACCAACTACTTTTATGTCAACGAAGCAATTTCAATGAGTGAGCACAGAGCGCCTACTTATTAGTTCCAATTGTCAATGGTATCTTTTACAGCGTCTTGTTTATTGTTCACATATAACACGTTTTCCGACTTAAGGATTGGGGACCCCATAAATGTTGGAGGCCTCTGGCTGTAGCCCAGTCAGCACCCCCCTTAATCCGCCACTGAATAGTAAATACCGATATACAAGCTAGGGAGGGGCCGGGTTTTTACATTTAACTTGGCAGGGGAAGGCGGTTCGCCCCCCTGCCACCCGTCAGTTATGCCACTGATTAGGTGCATTTCAAACATGAACAGCCACAACTTCTTTTGATAGAGTCACACGTAACAATCGATACGATTCAGCAAACGCAGGACGCAGCCAGCGTGCTTTGAGTATATCGAAACAATAGTTGGCATGCAGCTTGACCAACCGTCACATTGAGATTTGTGGAAACTCGTTGGAAGACTTGGCGTTATCACCACGAAAAATGAATAAAACTAAATTTCGTGAATAACAGTTAAGAAAGACAGGAATTTTTGACGAAGTTTAATCTAAATGATCATATACCGGCCATTGACGCTATGCGTACCACAGTTTTCTGAGGCACCCTTGGATCTTGAGACCTAGGCTTAAGCCTGTACAGGCTATAGGTAAATCCGGCACTGACTCGCTGTAGTGTGTATGCAAACACAACGCTTGCAGACAGATCTGCATCTCCGCGATAGAAATCCGACAATGACGTCAGGTTTTGGTGGTAGTAGCTTTATGGACCTGTTAATGTAGTCCGCGCACTTCCTCTGATCTTGCTTTAGTCTTTTTCTATCATTTCACATTTAAGCTTTTGCTTACAAACTTCCGGGACTGAAGATGCGTCGCTGACGCGCAATCGATTTCCCAGCAAAGCAATTTGCGATCAGATTCGGTTGTCTCCCTTGTGGTGTCTTAATGACGTCAAGAAGTGGAAGGGCTGCAATGATTCTAGTCGTAAGCATAGAAGTTATTGGGAGATGACTTTCATATGGGGGCAGAAAGCTGCCGATGGATCAGTATGCAAAATGTCGCACTATTGTACCCAAAGTGTGCAATCTCATAAACCATGAAAAGTCAGAGAAGTATCAGTAATAATGAGTTCCAGCCTCCAACACAATGCCATGCAAGAGTTAATCTTACCGTGATTTCGAAGACATTTTTTTGATATTCTTGTGATTAAATTGTTTCTTTGTGACAAAGGAATGGCAATACCGCAAACAAACTTTGGCTTTTTTCTGGCCTTTAAACAATCGGTTTGGCCTTTTTCTGGTCTTTTTTTAGCACTGTTTGGCTTTTTATTAACATTTTCATCTGGCAACCCTGGCTGCTGGTCGTGCCTATACGTTTATTACGTATCGGCGCCTCTAGTGCTCTGGCTTCGATACCAAGTTCCATTTTGTATGTTTGGCTTCTTAAACTGTTACCTGTTTGTTTGTCATCATTTTCCGTTGATAAAATCATTCATAAAAAACAATTAAGATGCTCACTTGCTTTCTTGCAGGAAAGCTTTCGCATGCCTCGAGAAACCAGTGTAACTGGCGATGCAATAGAAACGCCTGTTTGTTGCGCTTATTAAAGCGTTTCAACTCACACTGAAAATGCAGATTTAATCCTTGCGTGAAGCAGTGAACGTTGGGAAACGCATTTTTTGTAGAGTCAAAAAAGATGTAGGGAAATGCACAAAATGACTGCGAACTCTGGAAAGGGTTCATGAAGGAGACTTTGTGTCTCCGCCTTTTCACAGAGGAGGCATCGGTACCACAGATACCTTTTTCGTAAACAGGCAATCAACGCTGATATTTTACAGCTATTATTCCAGAGCAGTGTTTCCCGAACTGTGTGCCGCGAAATTGGTGTGCCGTTAGAGAAGCTGAAGTGTTCCGCAAAAGTTTTGTTTTGACAAAACCTTATAATAAGTAACTCTCGTTGCAAGGTTTGTGAAAAGTGGGTTTTCGATTTCATAAAGCATGTGTGCCGCAGCCAAATTCAGAATGTATTAGTGTGCTGCAACATAAAAAAGTTTGAAAAGCGCTGTTCTTGAGTTTGGAGATCCGCGAACATCTCACGTTTAAAAATCACTTCAAACAAAGCAACTTCATGTCATGCGCAACATGGCTATAGTATTTATGATGCACATGTAAGAACATTGACACAGGAATTTCCAAAACTACAAGATATTTATATCTTGGGATCCGACAAATTAATGTACAAAATTTCACAATGGTTTAGTGCTCAATGCTTACAGAATATTACTCCAGAGATCAGCCCACAAGTAGTACAAAGATAAGCTAACAATAAAAAAATATTTTATTCCTAAAAAAGGCAGTAGTGGCAAAAACTGGTATCTTTCAAAGGCCCATTGTTATGGGGTAAACCAGTGGCGTATCTAGGGCAGGGGTGGGTAATTAGCGGCCCGCGGGCCACATGTGGCCCGCCACAGCGTTTTCAGTGGCCCGCGGAAGCATTCAGGAAAATTAATCAAATCTGAAATTTCCTCCCATTAGCCTCAAACTTGGACCTAGACTTGCTTCTACTTCCCTTAGATTCTTCTGATGATTAGAAAGCACGGCCCTCCGCTAAACGTGGCCTTCTCAAAGTGACCCCCAGCGAAATAATTGTCCACACCTGATCTAGAGTATGGCAGGCATTGCACGTGCCATGGGCGCCATTTTGACAGGGGGCGCAAAAATTGCTTGGCAAAAATTAAAATCTTCATGTACAATTTCTTGAACCTCTATTTGTGCCCCATGCGAGGTACGGAACAAGGTTAGATGCCGCCCGGGACAATAAGCAAGTTTGGAGTTTGGCACCCCCATGTGCGGATCTGAGGTCTTTTGGAAGCAAATGTACTGTCCTGAAGAAAGTACTTGTGACATTTTTGGGCCTTTTCGGCGCCCCACGCAGTGATTCCGCGCCCCCATAGTGATTCGGCGCGCGTGGAATTGTTCCTCCTTTCCCCCTCTCATTACGCCCCTGCACCATGCATTCATAAACTGCAAAGCTGCATCAGCACCGCGCCCTTTCCTATAGCATTAAGTTGGGCGTGTTACGCTAGCACCACTAAGCATTATGACAAAACTGTGGTATTGTGACATGCCATAACACGAGGGTCAGACATTGTGACAGAACAAGAACGCTCGCTTGCCATATCGAGGAGCCCTCGTCTTTCTCACGCTACAAGAAAGGATAAGTCGGTCCGTACTGCTGCATTTCAGGCAAGAAGATATTAGTCAGAATCTGGCTGAGGCGAGTTTAAGTCCATGGCTGTGAGAATTTGACTGTTACGCAAATAACTGCTGTTGAGTTCGTACAACGTTACAAATTACTTATCTACTGCAGTCCATTCAGACTTCATGAAACTTTTTCGATGGCCGCTAGTGTCCAATAAATAGGCTGAATACAATGCTCCAGTCCAGAGACCAAGGTAAAGAACATTAGCTAGTCCTCGAAAAATTAGCAGTTAGTATCGTTGGCGTAGGGGAAGTGTGGGACCTATCGGACAAGGGGACCAATTGGACAGCAGCTTTTTTCTGCCATCACGTGATTATTTCGCGCTCTTATTTCACTTACGCAACTGATATTTCATTCTTTACCAGACCACACATTTTCATTGCGAACCGGCATGAGATGTAGTTGTTATGATAAGAAAGGCGTTTTTCTAGGTTCAAAGTAATAAAAGTCAGACAATAACTTTTCGAGTTTGTAGGTAGCCAGTGAATGCTTTCAGAAT
>Ga0210059_1000654_pt1 | contig 46239 bp, 29 predicted proteins | sample Ectturendosymbi2_FD_188042 | JGI IMG/M metagenome (GOLD analysis project Ga0210059, IMG submission 188042) | Ecteinascidia turbinata endosymbiont from Florida, USA - Sample 2 (SPAdes) (version 2) | ecosystem: Host-associated > Tunicates > Ascidians > Unclassified | place: Key West, Florida... | reverse complement strand
CGAACGTAGAGGCGGCTAGAAATGATTTGCCTTGAACTCATATGATACCTTGCTCAGGAAATAAGATGTAAAAGCTGTTTCTAGTAAAATTCAGGTACCGCCATTGTTGCGTCAGCGTCATAATACCAACCTACTACAAATTCTAACCGGAACGCCGTACCGGCAATATTTCTTTTACCGGAACGGCGTTCCGGGCTGTTCCGGCTTACTTTCACCTCTGGACTAATACGTAGGCCAATTGACAACACAACAGAAAACATTCAGTCATAGTGTTTAACTTTCGCACCTTACTCCTCATTAAAGACAAACCTAGTGACTTTTTTTTGCTGCTTCTCTGAAATTATCCGGTCATACCTTGGCACACAATTTCTCACAACCATGCGCAAATCGTTGGAGGAATTCAAACGGTGCCGATACAGTACTTGTTTTTCAAATGAAGTAAAGCGGAAAATCCACATTCGCACAAATATGTTGTTGATAAAGGGCAGTCGAAGAGACAGGGTTTGTCTAAACCATGGGTCACCAACCTTTTTGAAACTGAGAGCTACTTCTTGGTACAGATTCATGCGAAGGACTACCAGTTTGATACACACACTTCTGAAATAACAATTTGCTCAATTTGTCTTGAATTATGTTAATAAAAGTGAAAGATATTCATTAATGTGAAGACACTGATCATGTTTATGCTATTGTCAGAACAGGCCCGCGAGCGACCTATGTGGTCCGTGCGGGTGACCTGGTGCCCGCGGACACTATGTTGGTTACCTCTGGTCTAAACTTTGCTTGGTTGAAAACCAGAAACGTTCGAGCTCTGTTGCATCAAACAACAATCTCGCCATAATTGCGCCATAAACATTTAAACGTCACTAAGAGCTTACAATCACATCACCGGCCATCTTCAGCGTGGTAAGGGCAGCTGGAAGCAGAAATAGCATTGCAGGCATTTAGCAATTTTGATTGTTAAATTAGTATCGCCAACTGGATTAATTAGGCTGGATAGTGTACTTTTGAGTAACAGCACATGAAAAAAAGTACTTGCAATAACATGCAAAATCACATTCTCGAAAATCGCATTTCGGACTCCTGAAAGTCTTGTTTCGGACCCGCAGGGATCTGGGAACCTCCGGTTGGGAACCGCTGACCTAGTTTAATATTTTTGGATCAATGCTGTGAGCTTTTGATTCGTAGGTGCATCGATTATGCGAAATCACAGCGCTTCAACGATCTTCTTGCGATCTTAAACTCCAACCACGAAACCTACTGTAAGTAATTGCTTTCTTTGAGGACTGCTTTTCTCAAAAAAGAACAAGGACGTACGAGGTTACAAAATTTATTTCATAGTAAAATATTGTGCAAACTTCAGAAGTGCAAGCGTGCTGCAAGGTAAAAGTTGTGAAAATTATCTTCGTATATACACAGAGATTATACAAGATATAGCCACTTTCGCGTTACTTACAGGCGTCAATTCGAACTCAGACAAACAGTGCAAAATAGTGGTTAATCGGGCATATGCCAGATATGCTTCTTAAGCAGCGCTTTGCGTCAAGAGCAGCTCGTAATGGCATTTCCTTTTAGCCGAGCAACTCAGGAATTGATGCTGACCGACGACTGAATTAACAACACGGCTAACGCTGAAGGGGTTTCTTGTCCTTGACGCTGTTATTCTTGAGAAGGGCTAAAAATTTCAAACAGAAAAAGAACCAAATTTGCTGTACTTCAAACAAACGTCATTTCGGCATGGCTGTGTGTAACGAAAAACAGTTGTACAAAAACGTTCATGCAAAAGTCGCGTGTAATCAAAAAGAACCACGATGAGAAGCTAAAAGTGATGTCCCACATAGGAAATTTTGAAAGTTAGAACTGCAGAAGTTCACGATTCTTCCTCGGCCTGCCCGTCCCCGCCCAAGTCACCCCTCTCGCCGCCCACGGATTTCCCAGCCAGAAGACTCTGCTGGACATTGACCAGCATCCTCATCTCGTCCTCGCGGGCGTGCAGCTCGAGGTTGTCGCGCACCACCTTCCTGTTCTCGCTCAGCAGGTTTTCGTTGCTCGACCGGAATCGATCGTTCTCGGCACGGAGGGCGCTGTTGTTGTCTCGCAATTTCAAATTCTCGCTCCGCAGCTCGTGGTTCTCGTCGCGGAATGCTTGGTTTTCGCCACGTACCTTCGAGAACAGCAAACAGGATAGCGCGAAAAAAACTGTACAGCATTGCTTGAAATTGTAACAGGAAATCGTGGTGTGACTTACAACTTATCGTCAGTGTTTTCAACGACATTCCTGTTGAAAAACTGTGAACTGCCCTTTCACAATATGAGGGATATTTTATGGGAAAAACTACTGAAAACATGAAGTGAGATGCACAAAAGTAGCAAGATTGTTTTGCTTTCGCTTGCTGTGAATCCCTAAAAAACTGCTGGACGAAAATCAGTCAAAAATGTTTTTCTGATCTGCTTCAAACATATGTTGGGAAGTAACCTTTAAGTGATGGATAAAGAATGTGGCTTATAAGCAGACCCACATATATTTATAAATTTTACAAAAACGTTTTTTGGACCATGCTAGGAAGGAAAAATTTCTTTTAGCAGACTTGCCAGTTTGTATTGAGTGTCAAATGTTCTGTCAGTGGAATCAGGGACGAGTTTATGGAGCCCGGGGCCCCAGGCCATCTTAGCGTTTCGGGCCCCACGCAGGTGTGTCCTATTTGGTCATTTGTCTGAAAAGCGCGAAAGTATGCCCCTTCTTATGTGTAGTAGCCCCTCAAAATTTTATGAGTCGTCATAGAAAGGAGTTGCGCGGGGCCCCAAAAGCGCGGGACCCTAGGCCATGGCCTATTTGGCCTATGCGCAAATCCGTCATTAAGTGGAATTTGCTTTCAATGTAATTTAATTTTTTAGTGACAAATTTTAAGACTTTCACCGTCTCTGATGATTCGTTGAACATTCTGTCAATTTCCTTTAATTATGCACTTCGTGTAAGCGTGTCGCGCCCAAAAGCGTTTTTACGTTTAATGGCGTTGCAAAGACAGCTTTATTTCAACCAGCTAAATGCAGCTTTGTTATAGCTGAACAAATAAACGTACAGTATATGATAAGTAAAGTCAATAGGTTTTTAAGGAAATTTTTCCGGAGTCTTGTGATCTTTTTATTACAAAAAATTCTCGCAAAACTCACTTTCATGTTTTCGTTTCTCATTTCACCAGCTTCTTCTCGAAGGTTGACGTTGTCGTTCCGGACCTTCTGATTTTCAGAACGCAAAGCTCCATTTTCGTTTCGCAGGTCTTGATTTTCCAGGCGAAGCTTCTTATTTTCGTCCCTCAGCTTCGAGTTCTCTGAGCGCACGAGGTCGCTCTCGTCGCGCGCTTTCTGATTTTCGGCGCGCAAGCACTGGTTGTCCGTTCTGCGGTAAAATCGCCAGAGGTCACCAACAAGCTTATTTTGACCACCAGGTGGAGACAGTGTGAAGTAGTCTCATGCAGTTGTGAAGAGGTCGCGGCACGCCAAGAACAAAGCGGAAGATCAAGGCTTTACACGGTGTGGGAAATAGTGGCATACCCAGTCCAAAAAATTGGAAGGGCCAAAAAATTTGGAGAGGAACAAAATTTTTAATTTTAGACGAATAACACTATCTCGTTTGGAAAAAAGTCTCTCAAAGCACAAAATGACTGTATGTTCTGAAAATCTGGCTACGCCTATGGCAGGAAACTGAGCTTGCGGCTCACCGATGTTTAAACTAATCAGACAAATGGACTGCACGAACAATGGAACCGTAGGCTGATTGTGGTTTAGTCGGTTCAACATTGCTGTCGCACACTGCTACAAACTGTGCATACACGAAAAGCAAAAAACAGCTTGTCTTCGAGAAAATGACCTAAGCATACAGCAAAATCCACATAAAAAAGCCTTGTATAGTTTGACAAAACTCATTGGGAACAAGATGACAAAGAGACTTCGGCACAAGAATATTTCACACCGCAAGACATAACTTAAAAACGTGTTACATTTTGTAAATAGAGAGGCTGTAAACAACTATATCGCAACCTGAACGGGGCTCAAATGATTTGGTTATCGATTTGATCATTAGTTTCTGAATGTGCAAGAACTTACCGCGCGACTTCTTCGTCAGATCGTAGTTTATTTTGCGAGTCCTTGAGAGTCAGATTTTCCGATTTAAATGTCAGGTTTTCATCCTTAAGTTTTTTAACCTCTCGCTCGAGGTCGATCACGGTGGCGAGGGACTCGTCTTTCTCCAATTGCAAAGCCTGGATTTTTCGGAGCATCTGAAAGTTTTAAAGGATGTTTTTTGAATCTTTTCTTGCAAGACGTTTGACAGTCAATCGCAGTGAAAGCAGACAGCAGCATCTTTTCGCCCATCTTTACAAACAACAAGTCAGGGGCTTGTTGTTATGTTGTTTGGGGAGTTCATGGCCAATTTCGCAAACACGTTTGTAAGAGTGCTATCGGTTCATTTTCAAACATCTCTTACTAAAAAAGAAAATCAATGCAGTGCAATAAGTTGTGATATTTCACAATTTAGCTGAAAACAGAAAACTTAAGGAGCACAAGTGAAGCTTAAACGTTAAGGCTGAAAAAAATAGTGTTGGTTGATTTGCTGACATCTCAAAAAATGCAACTTTTGTCAATATCTACTGTAATTCACAAAAGAGAAACAATGAAGAAAAGCTGAACAAACTGATAAAATTTTGTAAAGCTATGCAGGAAACACATGTTCAGAATTTGCTGTTTGAAAATGTTCGTTGTATTTATTCGTTAATGTGCGAGTGATAATTGCAAACGAAGATGATTTTGGATATAGACAATACTTTTTGTCGTTTAAAAAAGAATGCAGCAAATCCTATTCACGACAGGTGTAGGAGCAGGCAATTTTTGGGGGGTGCAAAAGATATTTTTCCCGAATTTCCCCAAATTTTCCCGAAAAACTTTTATGCAACAAACTTTCTCTATAAATTTTTCTGAAGCTGTTGGTACTTTCTATTTTCCTTTACCATGGTGGCATAGACTTGAAAATAGAACATCTAGTACTTGAAATTTGGTTCTAATAACTCAATTGAAAAAAAGTGCGCTAGGCTGTGCAAGAACATTGTCAGAAGCCAACCGGCACAGTACACTCAGCATCTGCCTCACAGTTCTGAGGTTTAGCGTTCCATTCACATTCCAGCTGTTACTGTCAGCAAGCAACCTAACACCTAGATGAAGACATATATACAACATGATGCATGGCAAAATGTGTTCATCCAAACACCGCCCTTTAAAATGAGAAACACAGCTTTTCTGTACTTGCCTGGCATGGACTCTACAAATAGGAAGTAGGTGCCCTGCAAGATTTTCGATTCCCACAGTGCACAATTACTGAAGTACTCAGATGAAATGCCGATTATTGTCCAAACTTTTAAGTGAGTCAGTTACTCATCAACTCTCACACTATACAACACGAAGTTACTGGAAGCAGTTTATTGATTTTACATATATTTTAATGTGTTTTATATGACATAATAAACTGTTTTTAGGCACTCAATAAGAAAAAATATTATTTCAATAGTATTGTTAAAATATGTCGAAACTTCTTTGCCAAAATGTTTTAGATATTGCCCAAATTTTCAACAAATCAAAACTTTTGGGGGTACGCTTGCACCCCCAGCTCTTACACCACTGCTACTCACATCTATTCTCTCTTCTTCACCATCCAGGTATCTGCGAATGTAGTCGATCGCAACTTCTTTTGCGATTCTACGGGATCTCTGAAAAAAAAGAACTCTTTCAAATTGTGTCACCCTGTGAAACTGAGTTAGCAATTGTGCAAAAGACAAAACGGAAGTGCGTAGCCGGAACGTGCACACAGCAACATCTGCATTCCAAACATACGCTGTTATCATTTTATTTTCCGCAAAATCCTTTAGGCTAGCAAACTCCATAGGCAAGGAGTCGGAAATTCGAGATTTTTTTCAGCTAAAACTCAGATGTACCGGAGGACTGTGTATTCCAGAATCCATTTCCTCTTTAATGACTCTCCGATTCCACTCCATCTTCGCCGCTGTGCTGTACTGCAGTTGCTTAATCTTTTCCGGATCGGTTAGAAACATCATAACGTCATCGTCATTCCTGCGAGAAGAGCAAATTCCACTCATACCTGCTCCTTGTGTAGCATCAACATTTCGCGCACCTCGGGACGTTCTTCTGCACATCCACTAAAGGAAGCCAGTGGAGTGGTAGAGATCTTGTTAAAGAAATTTCGCGACGAAAGTGGTTTGAATTTCGCGTATAATTTATCTCTTTTTGGTTTCTGTAATGCGCGAATTTTCCAAATTCGTCGTCTTTCTGCCCGGCGATCATTGAGTTTTCAACAAACGCTTATCGACATGAACCCCGGTTTCGGCACAAACACTGTTATTATACGATGCGCGCTGACTGAGCAGTATTTGAAAATTGGCGCCAACAGATGGTGTGAATAATTCACAAGCTTTGGTTACCTTCCTTCACTCGAGCGTATTGGCCTCACACAAGCTTGTCAACATTTTCCGATGTTGGCCGATCGTAAGTGTACAAAGCACTATGTAGCATTAAGTAAAAATGCATCCGGCGTATGTCACTTTCTGTCAGAAAAGTTCCTTTTACACATAAAACTGTTGATTTATTTTGTAGATTTCAAGCTCACCTTGTTTAACTGACGATGCATGAGGTTAACTGACTTAAAGTCAGTCCCGTAGAAAGTTTGTCAGCAATTCTTTATTTACATGTACAGTACTGCGAAAAAATGGATTATCACTTCAGCAAATACCAGATGGCGATCTTTGAAAACAGAGAGTCATGTGAAATTTTTTACAGTTGGTATATTTTTGACAAAAATGAAGAAAAATGTATTCTCCAGAAGCAAAACATAATTAGCAGCTTGTTTTCACTGAAATCTGTTCTACATTTCCCCTACGAACTTCACCTGTAACTGGGCTTTGAATGCAGTTGCCACTCAAAATTTGACCAATGCCGTTGAAAATAGGAAGATAAATGTTTTGGAATGGTTTGCGCAGCTGTACAAAAGCCCCAAAGACCTACCTAAATAGCTTCTAGCTCACTCGAATTTACTTATCTCACAAAAATGACAGGAAATGCTATTCGGTAAACGGGACGTCATGCAACAATTTTTAAACTTTCTTTTTTGTTTTGAGGATCCTGACCGCTGAGGATGAGGACAGACCTACCTGTACTGGATTCGTAGAACGCTGAGAACATCCGTCAGGGCACTGTCCCAGCTTTGGTGGGTAGAGATCGACGCATGGTAAGTGGTGAGGGCTGATGTCGCCATGATTGGGCTTCTTGGACTTAGTTTGGTCACTGGTCGGTACTCTCTGCAGGTACAAGTAGAAATATCTTGAGACGAATTCGCCGCAGTGCAAATGAAAAGTGGCGCAAATACCTTCGGAAGGATTCAGCTTTAGCAAAGCTTGTGCAAAAATCTTAAGTTTGAGAAACAATCTTCCTTCTTTTACAAAACCAAAACATTTACCTCTGGTAAGTGACACAAAGCGAGTTGACAGGCCGTTTAAGCACGGATTTATTAGATCAGAACTGATTTCATGGCCACTCAGTTCGAAACATGCCTGTAATCATTACTCAAAGCTTCTCACTGGGAAATTACCAGCACAGTTCTTTTATGCTACCGAATGCAAATTACGATATTCCCAAACTAAAGCTGACATTTTTATTCCAGCAGCTTTCCTTACGTTATGCTGTTGTTTGGATTTTCGCTGTTAAAGGAGTTGCTGCCATTCCATCTCTGTTTGTCTCTGGATAGTTCTGACTTCATGCTCATTGCGCCCGACACACCACGCAACGAATCATTGACTCAATCGTCGCACCTACACTGCCTCTCGTTGTTCGAGTGCCTTGTAACCAGGAATCACCACAGGTTTGTGGACCCCGTCGCTGTCCACACACTGCACCTGCGAGGAACTGGCCTCGACGCGCGCTTTCGTACACAATTAGGCGAGTTGAGGGATGAGTTCCGCCGGCCGCTTACGAGGACAAAGGTTTGTATTTTCAAGTGCTGGTTGAAGGCCTTTTGACGTACCGCTGCTCGTCTTGCAAGGCAAACAGCACATTGTAGATTAATTGTACTGGCCTTCATTTAGGGAAAACAGAAACAGTTGTAAGCGCGTTTGCAGTAGGCAAGTATACCGTGTTGATTTTCGGGAGGTATTTGACTTGAAGAATACAGTTTGAAGCCCCAAATGCATTTTGGGTCAAAAGTGTAGAAGGTATTCACAAACCAAAGATTATATCCATAAGCAGGACTGGCGGGAGTTTTGGATGCTGACGATTGGAATATCTTAAGAATTGGAAAAAATATTCATCATTTTTCTCAATCTTTACTCAAGACAGTATGTCTCTTTTTCTCGAAGCACTCTACTTAATATCTCTTTTTCTCGAAGCACTCTACTTAATATCAACCAAAGGACAAGTACTTAAGGGAGGCGGGGTAAAGAAAAGGTTAAGAACCACTGGTGTAAATCTTTTGAAGCACTACATGACACACATTAGCAGAGAGCGGTTGCGGCAGAAACGAAAAGCTAGAATTGCGTTATGAAGGAAATTTACTTTCGACTTTGTTGCGGTATTTCAGCAACACGTCAAGCTGGTCGCAGAAAGGCCCCTTGCCATGACAACCTTGCTCACTCTGATTAATCAACTGACTGCAACGTCGCCACGTGATGTAGTTCTCCCACCGAAATGCTCGGCTAAGTAAAAGGTTAAGATTTCTTTTCATTTTTTTGGGAAAAATATTAGCCAAAATCGCAATAAACTGCAAGGTGAAATCGAGCCACGGAATAAGAAGCGCGGTTATGATAAGAGCCAATGACTTTTCATTTGCGAAGTTGAAGTTGGATGGTTTGGCATTTTCCGAAAACATTGTACAGACTTGCTTTCGTACACAGTGAGTTTGTACGTGATTTATCAGAATGTGTGCTTTAAATCGGGAGGAACAGTGGCACATTGCTTTGTGTGCAGAGCAGCTTGCTCGACCTAGACTAGAACTACTTGAGACCCAAGGACTGAGAAAGTGATAGCTCCGTTAACTGAGCAATTTAATTTTTTATTAGATTGTTTTCCAGATGTAGCAAGCACACAATGTTTCGTGTATACTGCTGAGTTTCAGTTTTATCTTAACTTCTGTGAGAGCCTGTATAGCATTTGTCGAAACAGTGAAATTCCTTAAAATACGTAATCTGATTCAGAACAAACTGCACCGTCCCGTAGGCTCAGATCCACAAGATTTTACTGAATGGAAACAAACAGCAATGCCTATTTACTAGAACCTCTAGAGGTTTCTTTTACTGGGTGAAAGCTGTATTTTCACAAAAGCGAAGAGCGTTAAGTTAGTTTGGTTCCGTTGATGGCACAAAAAATCAAGGTCAAGGTTATATGTTCCCTGAAACTGAAGGCGAATACTTCGAAATAAAATGATGCACTGTACAAACGCACTAGAAAGTTTTCATGGAAACACATCACGATGCTTATCAAGTACACTCGATAGGAATACGTTGCCGATGTTAATTTTAAAAAATGAGGTAGACCTGTTCGAACCTGAGGAGATCACAAAAGAACAAGTAATCGCATTTTAAAAACGACCTCCCTCATCTCTGCGCCACGCATGGCGTGTTGTTTTATTATCTTATTGTCATCAGCAGCAAACAAAACACAAGAAAGCTCCAACTGTTACTTTCATGGCTTTAATCCAAGGGTGGGGAACCTGTTTACTATCATGGGCCGCATGAATTGTGTATTATCACTGGCGGGCCGCAAAATCAATTAATTTTATCCTAAAACTCCACCATTATCTAACAATGAAGAAGAGTGTCTTCTCTTGACCTACTATCTTAATGCTTTCACAGAGCTTCATTTTGACACGATTTGTACTCTATGTTGGGTGACGAAAATTCTGGTGCGGGCCATAACAAACGCTCACGCGGGCCGCAGGTTCACCACCCCTGCTTTAATCATTACCTTTCAGTGTAGTCGGTCTGCTGAAACGCTGAAATTGTCAGAGGTTCAGGCCGGTTGTTCTCTCTTACCTACAGATGCAAAAACGCAACATCATTTTCCACGTTAGCGGCTGTGCTTAATACTTTTGTAAGGTAAAGAACAAGAGCATTTACACGATGCTCACGCAAAAGAGAGGGGAGGGAAAGTTTGCAATAATTTGTTTGGGTGTCTAATATGAGGAAGAACCAAAAGCAGAACATTTAAAACAAAAAGCGGCTGCAGTTTAAGGAACGGCGCCTTTACTGTACGCTTTCGCATGGACACGCGCAGACGTTGCGTTGCAACGTGCAAGTCAAAGCTGATGTAACGTGTTAGTAAAATGTTTGCTACGTTTTGGCTTGTTTCACGCTATGTGAGGTTTAAAAGACAATTATTACTACGCCGCAAACTCATGTGCTCTCCACAGTGTGGGAAAGCAAGGAGTCGATCAGCAAATTTTTAATAGGAAATCGGTTTCGCGTAAAAATACGCAGCCTCTGTCTTGAAATTTACAAGCAAACTTACGGGTGAAAAGTTGAAAGGCTAAAGTAAGAGCAGAGAAATCGATGCTCTGACTTCTGAGCTTGTGTTCTGATTTATTCGTTTTAGTCTTTAGTTTGTTTCTTCCTCTGCTCTTACTTCAGCCTTTCAACTTTTCATCCGTAAGCTTTGCTTGCAAATTTCAGGACTGAGGATGCGTAATTTTACGTGAAATCGATTCCCATTAAAAATTAACAAATCAATTCCTCACTTACCCACATTGCGGAGAGTACTTATTTGAATATAGATATCTGCAAATTTGAATCATCGCAAAAAATGAAAGCAGAGCCCCGTTGGCTGATTCCTCGAATGCTTACAGAAAACCTAGAGCTTTTAATTGTACACCGCATACTGTCCAATCAAATCACTTTTGTCAAACGGTACTTCAAACTAAACCTTAGTTCAAATTCAAATTGGACGCACACACCGAATCACTTAAATTTACAAACCACAAACCAAACACTCAAGTTTCTTTTCCGCAACTTTTGTCGGTATTTTGATTTAACTAGAGCAGTTTTACCATTAAAGCGATTCACCCACTATAACAAGAAAAATGAGAAAAATGATCTACTCAACAGTCAACTGGTAAAAACGGTCTGACGATGACAAAAACGTCGCCATTCAAACAACATCTGTCAATGAGAAAAGAACTTATTGCTTGCAAACTTCTTGTGTGCGGAATTACTGGCCACAAATTACCAAGTCGTTTTCTGTTTCGATAACTGAAGTTTCAATCTCAGCTTCTTCCATCACAAACCGCTTCAAACGCCTGCAGCTCAGAAGCAAAGCCAACAGAATTTTCCCTGTCGCTTTTGACCCACTTTTGGACACCACAATGCTGTTGCTCCCCTGTCTCCCCTTTGAACACACCTAAGCTTCTTTTGCAGGCTTATCCTGATTTGTGCCAATGTGTCACGCAAACATTCGTCACGCTGTCTCCCGGGTCTTCTCAGATATGTGCTTAAGCTACAAGTGTTTAGAATGTTTATGAGAGACACTGACAACAAATGTGCGGGTCCTGGTTTGCAAGCCAAATTTTGTTCTGAACCGATTGTTGGGTTTTGTCGTTAAATTACACATCGTAACTGTATCTCCATAGCTTATTGTACTTTTAGCAGCCTACAAGGTTTCTGTTTGAACTCCTCAGCAGCTTTGCCGGTATGTTGCTGGGAAAAGTGTGACCAAACGTGCCCCGTCGTGCAGCACTACAGTAAACCTATCCTCTCCCTACGACGCTGGCTTTCAGCTTCATGAAGATTAATGCAGGCAAAGTGGACAAAAACATCCAAGCATTTGCAGAAGCAGAACGAAACTGTCACTGCTCTGTCATCCATTGTCAATCCAATATTGACAAGACTCACACGCAATCTTGACCACGTTGTAGTTAATCCTCCAATCGCTAAGTTTGTTCCGCAATAAATACGCTATAAGAGCATTACTAGCCTAGAAAACAGCAAAATCGAACACCTCATGCAATTCACTTGCACTCACCGCAAAACACCAGTCCTTTCTGTTGCTTAATACGCTGCGTGCAATATACGTGGTTAAGGCGCAATGTCGACCTGCGTCAAAGGCGGTAGTTGAAAAAGTAGCAAGAAAGGTATTTAATTCCAGGCGTTCATGGGAGGCGACCCACGGCGTAACCAAGCCGATGTATCTCTTGTTGAGCAGGTCAAAAGGTCTCAGATTTCGCGATTGATTAGTTGTAATTAGATTCGATTAAAGAGCCACAACAATGCGAATTCCACAATCAAATACAAAACAATCGGCTGCCAAACGTCGCCATGGCGACGCACGCCGGTGTCGGTCTCAGCCATCAGGTTTGTCGTTGGTGATGCTGGAAGGTCAGTTCGGACATCAAAGATAGCATGAAAAGTGTGCTGTCAGTAAAATTCCAGGCATAACCACTGCGTTCCAACGAGACTATGTCACGATCTCTTTGACATTTTTGTGTATCTTCGATTGTGATGCAAAATTTGAGTGACATCTTTCCTCTATCATCAGCACATTTGTGTTGTTTTTCGGCAACCTCAAACGAGGTGGTGAGATGGTTTCAATGTGCAATTGAGTTTGTTTCGTTAATTGTGTTGGTACAACGAAAATAGATTTTGTTTAGAAATTCTTAGTTGTTAGTTTTCGTTTTTTAATCACTGGCGCATGCGGACCTGTTGTTTAGGGGGACAGTCAAAAAAGAGGGCGAATGGTGGCCAAATGCTGAGAAAATATAAAACAAGGTCATCCATTTTGGAAGCTGTATTTTAGAAAAAGGGCGCTAATTCAGGGATGCTTGGAGCACTTGGAAGGCCCGTAGCCAGATTTTAAGGTTTCGAGGTCAAATATATTTTTAGGAGGCAAGACTTTTGTTTTTGTTAAATGTTTAAAACAAACTTTTCAGGGCACAAAAAATTGGGGGAGAACAAAAAGTTTAGGGGTTCACTGCCCCGAAAGCCCTCCCATGGCTACGGGCCCGGCACTCGGGCCAAATTGCTTCCTGTGGAACAGCCATTGAGTGATAATAAATTTTCATTTCGAAATGTGTTTATCACTACAGATAACATTAATACTGTTTTTTCCACCAGTGCCTTTAATATCAAGATTTTTCCGATAGATCTTGATATGGAGTAATGTCCCTTAGCGGTGAGTTGGTTCTCGTAGCAAAAATTGAATTCGCGAAGACTGGTGTTTCAACGTTCTATACTAGATTCTTCCACGACACTAGATCTTCAATATGATTGTTTTGCTTTGTGAATTACGTTTGCAGTCAATTATGCTGCATTGAAAGATTTAGCCGTCTACACCGCCTTCAAGATTCGCAGATGAATGCTTGTTTACCACTCTTACAATGTCTTGGGCGTGACTACTGTCTAAGAACTCACTTTATTGATTTCAACTAAAATGCCAAAAACTGTGTGCGCACTTAAATTATCTGCGCTGTATCAAATAAACAAGAAATACATTTTTCTCAACCGGTGCTTTTAGGTTTTGGGAAATGTGGACTCTGTTTCTCACACAAGCGCTCGAGATAACATAGTTCACTGCATAATTGACCCTGTGCGCTTTGCTGAGTGTGACACCCTGATATAAACAAATAATTTTTTGTCGATCTGAAAGGGATTTGAAAGAGAAAGAGAAATAGTATAGAACTGACTAAATAACAGCAAGAATTTTGGCAACAAACAAATGAAATTAAAAAGTTTGTTGCGGCTAAAACATTGAAAACCCGGAAAGTTTTGAAATAGATTGAAGCATAAAATTGTGGCTGACTTATCAACTTTATCAAAAATGAAAAAGCCTTCAAAAACTGTTTATAGTTTACGGTTTATTTCAAAACTTTTCAGATTGTTTATTCAAATGTCAATCAGAAATGAAGCAACGCTAAGGCAATTCAAAACCAAAAGAAGTTAATGTGACGCAAAAACGCTGAAAACAAGCCAGAACTGCCAGTGATACACTGTGCGTAGATTACAGGAGGTGAAGGAAGTTGCCAGCAAACTACTATACCAACAACTGTGAAAAGAATATGTATGACTGGATAACTTGCACAGTCATCGGTCTACTTAAGACCTGCGCAAAATTGCGACGTGCAGCAAGACATAATCTCAGAAATTCAATAAGTCCGCACAATATGTTCATATTAATTAACGATGTTACGGGTATGCCGGGTTTTGCAGAACACATGCATTTTCTGTAAATACGCTTTATAACTTTGTAAATTAAGTACGTTGTTATCGTGGACTAATGCGCTGAAACTAAGACGTAACTTCAACAGGTGAACAGCAGAAAGCAAATGAACCATTGCTTAAACAGTTTGTTAATATGTGTAGGATTCGCTCTGTTCAAAACAATTTAACAACGACATTAATCAAATGAAATTAAGAACGAGCAAGAAAATTAAGCATTAAACAACACGTACGCATGAAAATCGACGTATTAAAATACTTTAACGAGATGGAGAGATCATCTACGTTGATGTCGGGCTGCTGCTCTTGTATTGAAAGTGTCCAGTGTATCTTTAAAAACAAAAAATACTTTTTGAAGCATTTTTAGTTTAATTTTTGGAAGCTTGTTTTTTGTTAGCACTAGTTTTTGCGTATTTCAGTACCTTTCTTTCTCATTCCTTAACACTACAGTTTGGTGGGAGGGCATGCAATCAAGCATTTGCCCCGGGTTTCACCAGACTTCTGCTCGCCCCTGGATGTAGGGCATGGACAGACGGTTTTCCGAGAAGTCATGTCCTCTTGATTATTTCTGAAAGACGCATTCTTGCAAAGCTTGTCGAAAAATACTTTGTCAATGCTTGGATGGTCTAACAGTTTCAATTTAAAAAAAGGCATGATTGCATCACGCAGCCGACGCTGTTTTCACAAAAATTAGATCAACAATCGCTCAATATGGATGGACCACAAAAATTGTAATCACTTTATGTTTTAATTTCATCGCTTTGCAATACTAACTGAATCATAATGGGTCAAACACTGACAGGTGCTAAATATTTTTTCGACGCTCAGCTACGTTTACAGGAAACGTGTACACAGCATAGGATTAGATCAAAAATTAACAAACGATGCTTTGCCATATTTTTAGTTTATAATCTTTCTCAAATAATCTTACAGTGCGGACAAGAACGCTTTGATTTCACTCTCCGAAATATGTGAATCCAGAACAGGACTCCGCTTTAACTCTCTAAAAACCTGCCCGTAAGGCTAACGAGCTCAACCAAACACATGAAACAAGCTGTTTTCGAACGTCTTGTGGAGCTGATATCATCGCTTTAGCCGGATTTTAATGCAAGAAAATATGTGGCATAGCAAAAGACAGGTAATTTCTTCCGAGTTAATGACACAAATCCAACATGCGATGACATTGGTCACAGTGGCCTCTGTGATTTCTGAACACAAAATATCCCATGTCTACAAATTCTTCGTAGAGTGTTGCATTTGCAGTAGATTAACAAATTCAAATTTATTGACGCATCTACCACCTTCACCGTATGCATCAGGGTTGTGGAACCTATCTACCACCACGGGCCGCATGAATTGTGTATTATCGCTGGCGGGCCGCAAAATCAATTGATTTTATCCTAAAATTCTACCTTTATCTGACTATGAGGAAGAGTGACTTCTCTTCAAGTACTGTCTAAAAGTGTCTGCTTACCATCGAGCTTCGTTTTGACGCAATGTTGTACTCTAACATTGGTAACGAAAATTCTGATGCGGGCCATATCAAATGTTCACACGGGCCGCAGGATCCCCACCCCTGGTGTAAATCAATGCTTCACAGCACTTTCGTATAACTGTCTGGTTGAGCAAAATACTGAAAGGCCGTCAATGAACTTTTATAAAGATAAACCATGTTTGCACCCATGCTTTCACCTGTATTAATTTTATAAAAACGAAAAGATTGGCGTACAATTCTGTTTTTCGACGCAGCTTAAAAAATCAGGCGAGAGAAGTTTATGCTGATAAACTGAGACTGAATTTACTCTTTTTTAAATGGATCGGTTTTGCAATGTTTCATTTCAAAATACTGAAATGAAAACGGGTCTGAAATGTGCAATTTTTACGGTCGGAGGAGAGTTTTTTGACATTTCTAGTGGTTTAACAAACAACAAGACGTTTGCGGCACCAGGCGCGGAAGAGCGTTTCAACTGGACGTCTATCACCTGTTATGAGTAGAAAATAGTTTCGAAAATTGCCCTAAAAATTAAATGCATTACATTCTCATAGAGTTGCAACAAATTTTAATAAGCGTAAATGAATACACTACATCGCCAGTGTGACATCACGTCACACAACGCCAATAAGAAATCATCTAGTTATAATGGGCGCAGTGCAACGCAGACAGCACAGAATTAACCTAGTCGAGCGGGGAATCTCTGTTACTGGTGCTCCTGAAATACCACGCTCCCTTCATTTTGAGTTCGCGTCTGCAAAAAAGAACTTAACACCAGGAAGGTTAAATTAGGTGTAAATAATTACCTTTGCAATACGATTCTCCCAAAATAAATTCGAAATTCCTCAAAAAGTATGCTTCATCTTTGGCTACTTCCTTGAAGTTAGAAGTATAAAGTTACCATAATTCGCTGCTCGTAAGGCACAACCTTTCGAAAAATTAAAATAGTACTTATCATTTGCACGAATCACCAATGAATTTGGTCTGAGAACTGGAGATAGAAAATTGAAAGACAACAGTGATTTGCATGAAATTATGTCCATCTTTTTGCTGTTGGAAATCATCAGTGCAGATTTCTCCAAATAAAATGAGATGAACTGGAAAAAATGCTTTAAATGAATTTACAAGAGAAAACGGAAATTTTTTGCTACTGGAACACTTGAAAGTCTAGTTTTTGCACGCTATAAGCCACTAGTGGCAGCATTGCTTTGTTATAATCCGCTCGATGAAAGTTGACTGAACACTTATGAAACAAAAGCGTAAGATTGGTGACAGCGTCAAGCTTCACATTTACAGAACAAGTTGGAAAGTTTTTACGCTGCGTCATGCAGCTCAAAAATCAATGTACTTTGAGTTAGTCAGTGAGCATGGGTTGAAGGTCAAGGAAACGCCAACCTAAACGTCAGGTCACAGACTTTTTATTCTTTGCAGATATTTGCCTTCAAGCGAAAAGAAAAATAAAATTGTAATTCTTGAGAATTGAAATTCACTCCATCAACACCTCTTACAGAGCCAGAAGATGACTTACAGAGCCACTAATGTTAAAAAGGCTGTTAGAGTCACGTCTGTAAAATACACAATACGATAATAACGAACAAAAGATTTAAATGTATCAAAACGCAGAAACAAATGACACGTTGTTTTGCAGCTTATTTCCACAAGATGCAGTCGGTTTTGCGGTTTGGGCAATTTTGTTTCGAATGTACTTTTTCTGGTCAGTCGAGTGTAGTTCAGCTTGACTGCATCACTGCCACAAAATGTTAAATGCACGCTAGCAGGGCCGCCGAGGACGACCATTTGTTCAACAGGGAGTTTCGTAACTTCTCTCTAAATATATACGAATATCAACCATCTTTTACGATGTCCTGCCATCGTCAGGACCAATTTAATACGTCCTGTAAATCCGGAGATTCTCCTCAACTTAAAACATGGACTATTTCACACCACCTGTGTTACTATTGTCACTCATAGCGTCAATAAGTTATTTCAACCAGTGGTTTTCAACCTTTTTGTACCGCGACCTAATATAGCAACCAACTATAATCCAAAGACCCCCATTTAAACTCGAATAAACCAATTGGAATACAGGTGTGCACATAAAACATCTGCTCGCGGCCCTCCAAAAATGGTTCACGAACCCTCTGGGGGTCGCGACCACCAGGTTGAAAACCATTGTTTTAAGCGCTTTCAGCACCACGCACGTTTCCAAAAATGTAGTCTGCAGACGTAAAAACTGTCCAGACAAATAATATCAACCCAAAATGATTGCAACTTTTTTGTTTCTTTTAACAAAGAACAAGGCATTCAAGTATCTTTTATGTTTTTAATTGACAATGTTCAGTAAAGCAAGAAGTGATCAGAGAGGTCAATGTATAAATGACATTGAAAGTTACCCAGATGTTTTGAACAGCTAAAAAGGAGAGCGGTTTTACTGTCTGTGATATATATTTGCTGAGTTATGTCCAAACCCTTTCTTTAGCCAATGGTGTATGGTTTTAAATTTCAGTGCCAAATTACGGTTTTGGTGAAAATCTCAATTTCTGCTTTTTTTGCACGCACACGTCTCATTCAACTTCTTTGGAGAAGAGACAGTCCTCGATCATTGAAGCGAGGAGCGTTGTTTCGCCATTTTTCAGTGGTATCACCCAAACCGACTCGTTAAAACATAGTTTGATTGTATTAACACCGCACTCCCTTGGCGATACTGCGCGTTCTTATCTATACCTAGAGCATGACGGCCAAAGGCTCATTTTGTGAGTGATGAGGAATGATGATCTTGTGAGGACGGCGATCTGCAAAGCCAGCTGCTGCTCGTCTCGCAAAATTGCAATACATGTTCACCGCAGATTATTCTCGACTCACAGTAGGCATACCTGTCGGGCGGTATTACGCCTTGTAAACTCAAGATAAATAAAAGCTATGAGTAAACAGTTTTGAGAACGAATAACAAACAAACATAGGAAATGCACCAACTGACTTTTTATTGAAAAACTGACTGTTTTTTATTGAAAAACTGACGTTTTTTTAATTAAAATTCTAAATTAGACACATCAAACATAAGGACGTAATCATGCTATAAAGCGTATTGTCGTGAAAATTGAGATACAATTGTTGAAAACCGACGAGAACTACGTATTGTGTTAAAAAAAGAGGAATTTTTCACATTTTTTGTGTTGGCTATCGCAATTTTTGGTATCAGGTTCATTTGATCTCGAGGCGCATTATTTCTTCTATAAACGTACCGCTAGTGGCGGTCGTCCACCGTTGCAACGTTCGTGAAACGCTTTTCTGATTTCATTCATTTGATGTTGAAATCTTTTTGGAAGTAACTATGATGCAGATTTTTGTGATTAGAAATGCATGCATTGTAACTGTTGTTTAAAGAGCTAAGCCGCTGGCTTTTACTCAATTTACCATATTTATGGTTCATTTATTTTTTTTAAAGTACACTTTTTCAAATGTCTAAGGCAGTGGTTCCCAACCTTTTTAGACTTGCGACACCCTACAGAGAGAAATACATAGTACGCGACACCCAGTGGCCCACCTATTTGCTTTAGGGTTTGAGGACAGTTTGAAAATGTATTTTTGTAATGATATATTGAAAAACGTATTATCTCGCGGCACCCCTGGGTATTGCAAATGGCACCCTAGGGTGCCGCGGCACCCCGGTTGGGAACCACTGGTCTAAGGAGTGACTTTCTCACATTGAAAAAGATTCAGTCAAAAAAGAGTTACTAACCTTTCCTGCACATAGAGTGACGCCAGGAAAGAATATATAAGGAAGTTACTGGAATTAACGAAACCTTTACTCTTTAGGTAATACAAGTCTGCAAACAAACATCTGCATTTCGTGCTGTTTCGACGTCTCCTAACTTATGCGGATTATAACGGATGCTTTGTAACAGAAACACTACGTTTGACGAATATTCTGTGGCGCCAGTGTTTCAAGGCATTTTGATAAACCAAAACGGTCTCTCAAATTACAGCAGAACTTCGCTTTATGACCACCACCAATATACACTAAAACCTTTACGACCATCTCGGCACTTAAAATAGGTGCGGTCTCTTAAAAAATCTGAAAGAGTTGCCAAGATCAAACCTTAAAAACTCTGTGTGGCGCTAACATTGGTAACGAACAATTCTCCTTTTGGTGAGTTTGCCTTTCAATCATGGTGTGTCTAATCCTGTAAACCAGTTTTATTCTACATTGTGAACTGCCCAAAGCTCCGATCGGTAATAAAACTTTGCGAGGCCACTTGGCCTTGCACTGGTCGTGTGACGAGATCCACTGAATTATTTGTTGCATCAAAGCAAGATATTTTAGCATGATATTTTTTCTCTTGAATGGCTAGCTCGGACCATTCACTCAAATCATTTACCTTTTTGGTTGCGTACGAGGGCTGTGTTTGGTATACGCTGAAAGACCATCGCTATTGGCTTCATAGGTCACGGTTTCTCAACAATCGTTCAGAATACCCAAATTTCTGGTTTGAGTTGATCTTCCAGACTGAGACAACTGACAATTACGCCAACTCAGCGGTTCAGAACAGCCAATCCGCTTTCAAAAACGCAACAAATTTTCTTATAACGAACAAAAAAGCTCGTAGAAAAAGGCGCCAATAATCAGTGAAACTTTATTAAAACGCAAAAAATATCAAACAAACCATTTCATGGGCGGCCAGGGCCGCAACCAGCTGATATTATCGCGTGGTGGTGGTGGAATAACGATTGTAACTTGTTGTACTGTGACAAAATTATTGCAATTTGTCCTAAGAACTAAACATGTTTTTGAAAACTTCGGGGGGGGGGTGCAATTGCCCGTTGCTACACCTTGTTTGCGGTTGCGGGCCTGATGGCAGCAGTTCGTTTGGGCAAAACAATTGCACCACATTCCCCCAATAAGGTTTGCCAATGCAATGATTAGTGCATTGCCATGGACAGGCCCCTTGAGTGAAGGCGGGCAGGAGGGGTCAAGATACGCGGGACCCAGGCTTGTTTTGGGGCCTGTCAATTAAGAAGCTTAAAAATAATTTTTAATGAAATGAACGTTCAAGATTATGTTACCGGTTTCCGCATCATTATTGAAGAAATGATTTTGTCTTTGCCGAGCGCTTGCATGCCTCAATCTCGACCATATTCGCATCGCTGATAACTTACAGAACCGGATTTAACTCGCACAGGGCCCTTACGCTGTCCAACATTTCAAAGGCTCCCAACCTACTATGAAACTCCTGATTTTACCAAATGTACCTTCGCCATGGCCTACATTCCCACCTGATTTTGATAAAGTGTTTTGCAGGTGCGTAAACAACATCATAGGCCTCTGGGCAAACTAGCGTGTTGAGGCGTATATAAAAATATATTTATTACAAGTTGCATAACGTACAGATTAGGATGTTTTCCCTATGCTCATGCTCGATGGTCACCCGGGCAAGTGCCCATCGCGTCCACATGTTTAGACAGTTCAGCATGTTTTTTCAAATTTCGATAGCTCCACTAAATTGAAACGTAGATATTTTTCAAAGTTGTGTTAAACTCCGAGTATTTAAGTAGAAAATCAAATAACAAGAGCAATACATAATATTTAGAAAATGAGGTCATTCCATAAAAATTGTCAGCTAAGAATACGAAGACGGCACAAGATTGAGCGATGATATTTGTGAACCGCTTGTGATGTAACAATACTTGGCTTGTCTCTACAATTTTCACAGAGCAGTTTATTTGTTAACGAACGGCGTGAACTGAATGAACTAGAAATTTTATGTTGACAATTTGCAACGACTGTGCTGCGGAGTAATTGCGTTAAATAAAGCAAATCTTTGTTTGTCAGTTTGAATGACAACCCTACAAGACTCCATATTTTCGTCCACGACACGGGCATCCTCCCCGGAAAGACCCTCCCAAGAACAGCCTAGGTCCGGGATTAACCGCCTCCGCACCGGTGTCATACGTTTCCGTTCCTTCTTGTACAAATGGGGTATGGCATCCTCTGCGGTCTGTGAGTGTGGCGCACAAGAACAAACCGTCGAACATGTTGTCCTCCAATATACAATCCACCGACCTCCTCATGGACTGCACGGCCTGACGGTTCTGGACGATGAGACAAACGAATGGCTGCCCAACACCTTCTCCAAGAACTAGTGCGGCCAAACAGTAGTATAAAGAGCTCGCTCAAAAGATGAAGAAAAAGAGAAATGTTCAATAGCAAGTTCAAGCGAGTAGAAGAAAAAACGAATGAGTTGACTACAGTAAAGTACCCTTTTAAATACCACACAGCTAATGAGGAAGGTTGCCACACGGCTGGGTTAGCCACACTTGCTGCATGTCAGACCTGCATATGATAAAAGTCAGCTTTTCGGGAGCTGCAACACATGAGAACAGTAATTAGGATGATTTACAAACAAAAGGTCGAAGATCATATCGAACAAGCACTGTGCAGTAATGTCACGTGGTGATCTTGCGAGTGTCGATCTGGATTGTAAGATGCGGGAGGTTTAATTGCAAATACATCAAAGCCAAAGCTGTTCGAAATAGCTCCTTCAGGTGGTAGTTTGTAAGACGACGAACAGCATGATGCTTCGACTTCACTGGCGCCAGTTGTATCGCCTTCCTTGCTGATCATTATCGACAGCGTCTGCTGCCACTGAGTGGTGACTTTGACTCAGTCAGTTTGTTTCCCTCAAGTATGACCTACATGTTGGATCACTGGAAAAGTTTTGCGGTATGTTTCAGAGTGATTTTTTACGTCCATGATCTTTTAAAGTTTGAGTGAAACATGGATAATAAGACAAAAAGGTTTACTCAAAAAAAATCGCAGACACTCAACAAATTTTCTGCAGTGTGACAACAGGCGACACAGTCAGATCAATTAGCAAGTTGTTTTAACAGGAAGTCAATTTCAGATAACCTAGGCATCCTCAATCCTGAAAACTGCAAGCAAAATAGCAAACGCATCAAAGCTGAAAAGCAACACTGACGGCAGTTACGGAGCTGCTAGCTTCAAGCAAACATTTTAGGGGCCTGTGGCCTTCTCAGCCAAAAACCACTGGCCACCGTGCCAAGCTGCTAATGACGTAACCAGTTTTATTTTTAAGCGTTTTTCTAGATCAGTGGTTCTCAACCTGGGGTTCGCGAACCCTCAAGGTTCACGGGAAGATTTCCAGGGTATTTGGATGGCAGTTGAGTTTCCTTATAAGCTATTGCTAATTTTAATATCTTATACTAGAGGAAAATGCGTGCCGATTGAAAACTCCGTGTAGATTTTGCCTGATCTTGCGTTGTTGTGATGCAACAATGTGAAATCCACGGCTTTGCAGCTAACCTGGGGGTTCGGGTTGATTGTTTTATGACTCGGAGGTACTTAACGGCAAAAAGGTTGAGAACCCCTGTTCTAGAATCTATATAATCAGTGTTATTCACCGCAACACAGTCATTGCTTCGGTTTAGCATTCTTCTGCTTAAGAATATATTGATAAGCATCAAGAAACAGCTATAAGAATCACAAAATGCAAGGTGACCGAAAAAACAGAACCCACAAACTTTTATTAAAACTATTCCTCTTTCCTTTTTAGGTTGTAAAAGTAGACTTTGTGCATAAATATTGCAACAATAGTTTTTACCACCATGTCTTGGTCAAACAAAGAGAAGACATTTTGCGTGGAGGCCTGTTTCGCTAAAAGTTCATACAAAGCAGTTCAAGCAAGTTTTTGGAGAAAGTTTCATTGTCATCATGCTCCATCAAAAAGCAAATTTTTTGACGGGATTCAGAAGTTTCGAGAGTATGGGATTGTGCAAAATCTTAATTCAAAAGGTCTGAGGAATATTTATTCTGTTCGGGCGGTGAGTGCTAGGACGCAAAGAAACACGCAAACATTGACAATTTTACACGACGTATGCAAGTTTGCCTCCAACGCCATGGAGGACATTTGGAACATATTTTGGAAAGAACACGACTTTTATGCGAAGGGTCTTCAATGACTGTAACTTTGGGGAATGACTGTACACAAAGTGAAGTTTAAAACCTGCAAAGGGCTTGGAGTTGACAGGATTTTGTAGGATTTAATACAATTTTCATGGGTTCTATTTTTTTGGGTCACCCTGTGCTATGGGAAATCGATTCTGAAGCGTGCGTCAGACGTAATGATGTAGTTTTAATCAACGCAGTCTTCCCTTCCGCCGTCAAGAAGATAAGTTTGGAAGTGCAACAAACGAAAATTTCATTGGTCTTCTCGAACGCATTGCAAAAAATGATCCACTTTTTGTAGACCTTACAGAACAAGGTAACCCTGCAAGTAGATATTCCTTTTATTTACCCACCTGTACATGTGAAGAACTTATCGATTTGATGGCTCAGACAGTGCGACTGCTAGCCGAAGTGATTATGAAAATGAAGAAATTAGTATATTATTCAATATTCCGTGAGGCATGGGGCCACATTTTGCAAACTTTACAAAGAGAGCGCTGGTGAAAAAAGGACAAAAGTGTTAAGTACTTGATATTGCCCAACTGCCTACCAAACGAAGCCTGGGGCAACGTTTTAATAACAGCTGCACAGCATGACATAAGTTGGACAAATATCACAGTAATTGCAAATGCTGCGCTGACGTTTATTCCTAAGAATGCAACAGTGGACGACAAACATGCGCTTGAGGTTCAAAGCAGCGTATTTTCCTAGGCAGTAACTAAGACACAGCATGCGTGCAATGAGTTTATACTTCAGAACGGTCGCGATAACACCTGTACTGGTTGAAGAAAAATTTCATCTAGTAGAGGGATACAAGATTTTTTTCAGACAACAGTTTCTTGGATTAGTACAGGAAACATAATCTTTTGGGTTAATTAAAGCAAGAAATTATGGGATTACAAAAAAAGCATTCAATGGATTATCATATCAGTTTCCGTCAATCAAGCAAACTGTCATAAACGTTGAGAGCCACCTGTTTACTTTTGTTGCAAACGCTTTACAGCTCAGAGAGATTTTTTCTACAGCGAATACCAGGGCCGCAACCAGCGGATAATTCCGGGGTAAAAATAATTATAACTTGCTGCTGTACCTAACAAGTAAACACATTTTTAAATACTTCGGGAAGAAAATAATCATAGCTTGCTGTCGTACCGAACAACTAAATATGTTTTTAGATATTTCGGGGGTTGCAATTTCCCGGTTGCCCCCCTGGTTGCGGACCTGGCGAGCACATTAGTGTTTGCAAGATTAACAACAGGTCTCTTCTATTGTCTTTGCTAGATGACCGTTGTTCTCATTATCATCTCGCTGAAGAAAACGATTTTCTTCGTCTTTTGCGAATGTTTCCCCTAAATTGCACTTTGGTTTGCTTCCTCTTTCAGGAACTCCGAAACGGAAAAAGGTGCGAACTTTTTCTGGAAGGCGTGGATGGTCCACAATAGGAAGGAACAAGTCTGGATCCATTTCTTCAGGTTTATTCTTTCCTACAAGAAAAATAGTTATAAGATTATAACAAAGCGAGTTACAGCTGTTCGTTTCCTGAAAAACGGATGGTAAATTATTTTGATGGAAACTTGCTGAAGTTTAAACGAGTCATTTGCAGATTTGTGGCATCTCATCACTGCAAGGCTTCTGTGAGCATCAACTGTAGCAGGGTCAATGCCAGCTGGACTGTTCACTTAATGTTTGAAATGTGTTCAATCACTATGTATGGTCTCATTTTATGTTGGAAATGGGATGTTTACATGTACATAGCCTCAATTAAGCTTTGTGAATTATGCACATTGTTTCCTATAGAGTAAGGCTGGAGACGCATGATGTCCGGTCATTCTAAACGGGCAGCCGATAGAACATTTGCTAAAGAACAGCAAAAAATGGTATCCTACTTACGGACAGTTACTGATTTTTCTGTTATTCTGTTTGATGGTAATAGTGAAGTTTAAATCCTTATAGTTCAGTTTTACTTTTAATTGTGTTTACACAAGGCAGTTTGAAGTTGTGGCTGTCTTGTAACAATGATACTTGTGCAGTGCAGTTGAAAAATTTTGGGATTTAGGTTTTATTTTATTAATTTCCCTTCTCGTTCCGTTTTCACTGAAAGATTTTACTTTTCTGCATCATCAATACAGTATTTCAAACAATTGTCCTCGTTCAATGCAAAATCATTTGTGTTTTCACACCGATGCAACAACATTTGTATAAAAGTTTGGTAACCGGAGAAAAACTTCGCATTTTTCAAAGTGAAAACTTGTCAAAGAACGGACGAGACGATAGAGCATGAGCATACGACTAATGTTGTAAAGGGCAACGGAGCCTAAGGAAACCTTATCAGTGTAACAGTTTTCATCTGACAGAACCTGAAATTTCCTTGCTTCCAAAATTTCTCACGCACTTTTGGCATTTTGTCGTTTGTGAACTTATTTCGCAGGTTACAACGCGATATTAACTAACTTGCGCTTACCTGTCGCAAAGGATACCACCATGGCCACAAGCATAGTCACGAGGAAAGCAAGGGTTGAGTAATGGAGCGGCGATATAGCAAACAGCGTTTCTTGAATCACTGACCTATTTGAACAAAAACTTATAGAATTCCTGCTTTCGAGTTTTTGTGAAAGAATAACACTTCTCAGCAATTGTGAAACTAAAAAGTCTCATTGGCAACTCAAACAAGTCCACAAATTTGGCAATCCAAATTTCGTCTCAGGTCAAATCAGCATCGTATTGATTGGTTTTCTAAGAACCACACGATAAAAATTTTACAGCTGTCAGTAAAGATTTGTCGCAGTATAAGCCTATTGGAAGCTGGTTCTTCATAATAAGCTTAATTAAAACAAACATAGACAAGATGGAATAGACATCGAGACGAAAACAGTGTTTTGTGCTTTTGTACACTTCAAGCGTCGAGAAATAAAACAAAAATATTGGCTTTCAATTTGCTTGTTTCTAAAGATCTGGTACAAATTGGCAAAATACCAAGATTTAGCTGAAACTGAAAAAACATGACACGAGATTTTTGTTAAACTGTTACCTTGCAGGAGTTGTTCCAACTGCTTCAGTTGTTGCAAGAGTGGTAACGTTGTCCTGAGTAATAAAAGTTCCTGTGGTGTTAAATGATGATGCCTCAACACACAGATCAGTGGAAGTTGGCAAAAAACTGAAAGGTTTTCCATATATGAGACTACCAACTGCCACCCAACCTGGAAAAACGGTGCCCAGAATTTGACCAATAATTGCTCCCTGTTGAGGAAAAAACAAATAACAATCATGACATCAACCACGCAAAGAACATGCTAACAGAACAGCGCAGTCGCAAAAAAACTTGTTTTTGCTGCATTGTACTGTAGACAGGATTTTTCAACCGGAACCGTCGCCACAAAGTCATCAACAGGGTGGCATTACGTTTGTTAGGAGGGCTTGACATCTAAAATTGGCAAAACTCACTGATCTCTAGTGTTTCATATTTCAATTTACGAGGCTTGGAGCATTGTTTGCGGGGGCTAAGCCCACCAAAGTTCCCGTGGCGACGGGACTGTTTACAACCTTATTACGTAACCATAAAAAATCCACTGAAAGCGACTTATCGCGTTAGAAGTGTCGGCCTGGCTGCAGACAGATGTTTAAAGTTACAATCTTTTTTTTGAAAAACCTTCATACACTTGGAAGTATTTGCAATTAATGCATAAACAAAACTTTTAAAGTTAAATCAGTGGTAACTGAAAACAGATCTGAAATAAGTGTTTTAGATATAAATAGGATTTGCTTGGCAAACCCCTGGCTAAAGCTAGTCCATGATGTCTTAGGAGATCTCAAAACTTTTGCTGCAAAGACTTATTTCTTTTTTTACAATTTCAATAAATATTTGTTTATCTAAAATCAAAAGAATTACATTTCGCAGAAATATTTCACGGTTCTTATTCCCTTTTTAAGGATTGGATTCCCTAGAAGGGATTCAAGTGGACACAATGAATGTGAAGTCAATAAACAGCCTTACGTCTGATAGTCAGACCTGTACAGTTACTTTACCTTTGTGTTGCACCATGGCAAAAACACCCCCAACGTGAATACGGCCATTATCGGACCTCCAAGACTGCCGAATGCTATAAATCCTATTTGAATGATTGTTGCGTCGATGTACTGGATGCAAAACGCGTATCCCATTGATAGAACTCCAAATGTGGCCACTGAAAGAAAGTTACATCAACGCTCATAATTTTGTTTTGTATTCTAGTGAAAACAACAGTGAGCAAGAATATGGCTCCGGCCACTAACGTACGCCTTTACAATCACACTATTTCACCGCACAAGTTCTATTTTTCCGTCACGCATTCCTGGAAGATCGCAAATTCAAACTATTTGCTCTTTTCTTCGCAAACGCGTTTTTGGATATGAAGCAAGAGTAACTAACAACATTCACCTACATCCAAGGGCGTACGCAAGGGGGGTGGGGGTTGGGGTTAAACCCCCCTTGAGCTTGATATTTTACAAAATCTTGATTTCCAGCGCAAAGGAAATTAAATGTTTTCGCATATTTTTTGCTTGTTAATTTGTCGACTTAGTGCAAATAACACGGAATAAATTTCATGCAACTTTCAAGAAACATTGTAAACGGGCCAAAAAGCAATAATTAGGTTTTGGTGATAATCAGGGTTGTCGTCTGCGTCCAGAAACCATCTCACCACTTTGTGCAGACCTTTCGTCCACTAGGCATGTTAAAGATTGTGTTCCGCGATAGTTCGCTTTACCCGAAATAATTGTCTTTATTTTGTCTGGTGTGGTTGATCAGCGCACGCGCTGACCGTATAGGCTGCATTACTAAATTCTGTAGCGTAATAGAAGTGTTGCACGAGCTCAAAACAGCAGTTTTCAACAGAGAAGCATTCAGGCATTTCATAATGTCTAAGTTTTCTGGACATCTATAAATAACAAAAAATTGAAAGTTTTCTTGCGTACTTCATGCGCATTTTCAATTCTTTTGCAGCAGTGTTGCCAATTTGGCTTTTTTGAACACCTTTGGCTTTTTTTGGAAATAAAAAAGTCAGAAAAATCTGGCTTTTTCTGGCTTATTTTCAGTCGGATAGGCTTGGCTCTGACAAAACATTGTCTGAGCTGCGTATTCATTACAAATCTCTACGACGAGGGTTACAGGGTGCACAGAATATTGCAAAATTTTTTCTGTTGCCCTAAAAATGATCTATGTTATTAATAAAAAACAAATGCACGACAGCGTAGTTACGGGGAAAGAATATGCTTCTAAAGATTGGACTTGTGTTATATCGATGTTTTTCACGAGCTTTAATGTCTATTTTGTGTGTGATTGTGCATGTTTTATGTGTGTATGCCTCAAAACTGCTATCTGGATTTTTTTGGCATTTTTGGGACAATGGTCTGGCCTTTTTTGGTGAAGACAGGTTGGCAAGCCTATTGTGTAGTTTAGCAAGATTCGATCTTGCAAACCGGGGTGCGCGCCAGCCAGTTCAGCCGCACACCTTTGCTCGACTGCTCGTATTCGACGAGACATTAGCGCAGCCTCATTTTGCAGTTGTAAATTGTGATGACGCAGTGATGAGCGTGTTTTACTCCCCTTTTTCAACACGCAGCCAAAATTTTGCAGTTACGAACTCCTGTGTCGCAGCATTGAGTTTATTTTCCTCCGATATCCTAACTTGGAGCGCTGATAGTTTATATTCAGTGAAATGACACATAAAATGAGGGGGGACGTGTAGAAAAATATGCATATTATGTCAACAAATTTTGCCAAAACGTTGGTTTGGAAACATGAATATCACGTCAAATTGTGGCGTCACAAAGACCGCACACATCAGAAAAAAAATTACCACCATATGCCACGGAATGAAAGCCCCCATGAAAATTTTCTGCGTACGCCACTGCCTACATCCGATAGAATGGAAAGAGCTAGTGCTGAAAATAACTTGTAAATTTGATTCAACTGTAGTATACCTATCACTTTGCTGATGGTAATCTGCAGCGATGGCTTGATTTTAGGCCATTTCATTAAGATGAAATCTTCCAAAATCAAAGCTCCGGCAGAGTTGATTCCGGATGAAACGGCGCTGGAAATAACAGTAAATTGGTTAATTTCTTAGGTGTGTTCAACCATGAAACTGTTTTTCAATTTTTGAACAATGTCAATTTTATTTTTTCATGCCTTTTTCTCCTTGCAACCATTCATCCCCACATCGATGTCAGTTTGGTTTCCTAAACTTAAATCATTGTTTGTATCCACAGTTCCTAGACAACATCCCTCAGAGAACTTTAGAACAGCAATAGCTCAGTGGTAGAATGAATGACCATCTCTCAATTGAAAGCTTGAGTCTTCGATCCACGGCCACTGAGTGAGGTGCTGCAGCGCTCCTTGAACAACAGCGTTCACCTCAGTCGTCCCGGCAAGAAGCAAATTTCAGGCTTAACCCTTTCGCCAATTGCCGTCACCTAAAGTAAGAAAGCTCTTTCTTAAAAACAAGCTTTTAAACATATAAAAGCTCTGTTTTTTGAGTGCATTTTGCAACATTTTTGCTAAACTGCCTCTCCTTTTAACTCTATCACAGAGATGCGGCAAGACATTTATTCATTCTCAGGTGGCAGCTCACAATTCCAATTTGACAAATAACAGCAATAGACAATGTTTCGTCCCAACGATAACTCCTCTAGAAAGAGGACAAGCCGTGCTTTGAGATAAAGCGCAGCCGTCTAGTTCACTGATTTTCAACCTTTCTTGATCCACGAAACACTTTGATGATTACTCTTGTAATATATGGAAAGACGCAAGCTGGCGATAGTGGATAATTACTTCAATTATGGATTTCTTGCCAAACAGCTGACGATCGATCTTCCACAGAACACTAGCGTTCCACGGAACACTGGCTGGAAATCACGGCTCTAGTTAAATGTTTTCTGTCTCATGACTCAAGCCAGCTATTTGAAATGCTTCGCCAGCTGTAGGAAAATTTTTCTTAAGGAAAATAGCGATAAAAAGTATGGAAAATAAGGAGAAAAAACTGAAGAGCGAGTGATACTTCTTATTGACCAAATATCGACGTACTTTTCTTGTTTGGGTAACAAAAATTACTCCTCCGGGCCACGTGAAACAGTCATGTGGGGGACACATGCATAACCCAGCACTGTTTATGTCAGAGATTCGTGAAGCAGCTTTCGATTGCTTGCCTGATGCGCGTACTTGCCCACAAAATGTTCAGCCTCCTTTCCCAGAGATACCGTTCTCTGAAAGAATCACGAATTGGTTCTCGTAGTTGGGAAGCGCCTCAGACCAGACAGGGCTGACCCGCATTTCGATTCCAAACACGTGCTGCTCCCACCGCTTCTACGTGAAGAGAACAAAGAGAATGCACTCACAGAAAGAGCGCATTGAAGCGAATCGTTCGCTTAGAGACGAGCATCGTGTTGTAAAGAGAAAAATCCTCTCATAGCAAGAGCGCATCGAAAGGAACCTCTCCGTTAGAAGCGAGTGCGTTCACTGTGTTGTTACCAGAGGCTTACTGCCTTTGTTCCGTTCCTTTTGGACGCGGCCACATCAAAGGTGTGTCGCGCCCCCAACCAAGACCTCTCTCTCTGGGAGGCTTAGCCCCGACCGGGCGCTTTGCCGGCCTCACATCTCTTCAATTGGGCCGTGCAACACATAGGTGCTTTTACCGTTAAAGCTGCCCTCCCAGAATTACTACCATTAGTTTTCTTTGAATAGAAACATAATTACTACCATTAGAAACAGAATTACTACCATCACATAATTACCACCATTAGTTTTCTTTGAATAGAAAACTATTGTGCACTTGTGCAATAGACCGATGTAACATATAGCCAAGGCAAAAACACTGAGGAAAAGTTAAAAACAGCACTGGCTGCAATCTCACAACATACAAGCTGCTATGTCGCAACTAAAATGTTGTTATGGTGAGCAAAGACGATCTAGGACTTTTCAGCGATGGCGTTTCGGCGACGGGACGTTTTGGTGATGGTGGTCGCAGGTGTTTTATACGAAAAAAGTGTGTTTTTGAAATACTTCAATGGTCAGACCGCAAAGGATGTATGCTTGATAAACGTTTTTGTTGTCATCCGGAAGGCAGGTGTGGTTTCTCTTCCACCGGAAGTTTGGAAGAGCTTTGTGCGACCGTGACCATGCGTGGAAGAAATATGGCTTGTGACGTTTCTTTTTGCTGGCACGAGGCGTTTGCGAGTTTACACAAAAGTTGAGCCTGGACAGCAATTATTGCTTCAGCTTTCGCGTAGTTATTCTGATCGCATTTAACAGCTAATTTAAGAGTATATTCGTTCTTTCTTTCTGTCGGTTGCCTGTCGGTGTACGAATATATTTGTACTTCCATATCCCTTGCCAACAGTTGCCTCCCGGAGTGCGAACTCCTGTTCCAACAGCGGGGTGCCAGAGATTGCCTCTGAGCGAACGCGAACACGCGTTTGGCGGAGCGGAATGCCAGAGTTTGATCAAAGGCAAACTCCAAATCACATACTTACAATCAAATGGCAAGTAAGCTTTTTCTTTGGACGTCTGACAAGTTTTCTTGGCAACCTTAAGCATGAATACCATCAGTCGAAATATTCCCAGAGCAATTCAGCAGGGTTGACACTGTGGGTAAGTTCAAAAATTTGGAAGCAACAACGTTGATCTACCGTCCAACGCCGAAACGTCCATCGCCGAAACGGCGTCACCGAAATGTCCTTTTCTGGAGCAAAGAGACTTGGAGAAACGGTCAGACTGCATCAACACTCGTAACCGTATGAGAATAACGAGAATAACTAGTACAGCGCTTCGTAGCCGAGTGAATGGTTCACCCCCGGTGAATGAAACTTTTGCAAGGGTGAATGGAAGAAAAGGAGTGAATGAAATTTTTGTTCCTTGTTTTTAATATTATCTGGAAACGTCTTGTTTGTTTACCCAACACATATCAGCATCTTGGATAAAATGGCAAACTTCTAGCGTACTAACTTTACATCTTAGAGCAGTCAGCAACTTATCATTTCAGAAACCGTACTACAGCGGAATGGGACGGTTCGGCGCCGCCGTTTCGGCGATGAACGTTTCGGCGATGAAATATGAAATGTGTTTTCCTTTGGAATGTCACCAAAGTGCAAAAGTTCGCACTGCCGTCGTCTGGGAAGCGCGTAAGCGCAAGAGTCAGTCTAGCGCTTGTCCCAGATCTTTACAATTATGCTGTATTTATTGCGATTCATGATGCATACCATGGATTTGGAAGTGCCATTACTGCATATTCGTACACCGATAGACAACCGATGGCAAGAAAGTAGGATATATTCTTAAATTAGCTGTGAAATGCAATCAAAATGATACCAACGTGAAAGATCAAGCAAAAGATGCTGTCTATCTTAACTTTTGTGTAAACTCACTAACGCCTCATGCCAGCAAAATAAACGTCACATGTCATATTTCTTTACACACGTGGTCACGGTCGCACTAACTTCTTCCAAAATCCTGACGGTCGGGAAACTACACTGGCCAATGGCCCTCAGGATGACAACAAAAACACTTATGAAGCAAACATCCTTTGTGGTCTAACCTTCAAAGTATTTCAAAAACACACATATTTTTCGCATAATACATTTGCGACCACCATCGCCGAAACGGCAGCGCCGAACTGTCCCAGACCGGTACTACCGTGTTTCCCCGATAATAAGACAGGGCTTGTATTAATTTTCACTCCGAAATTTATACTAGGGCTTATTTTCGGGGATGTCTTATTTTGATATATCAAAAAATGAAGTTACAAAGTAAAAATTAAGAGATGTCCAAATAAACAGAAATTACGAAAAAACATCTACATTTAATTGTCATTAACATATTTTTCATTCAGAAACTCGTTAACAACAATTTATTCAAAAACAATAATATCATCATCCTCTGGAATGTCTTGCAGGCCATCGGTTTCCAAAATTTCAGCGGAGGTTTCGCTTAACCCAATTTCCCGCGGAATTTTCGCCTGTCAAGTAGGGCTTATTTTAAGGGTAGGGCTTGTATTAAAATCACCCTAAAAAATCAAGCTAGGTCTTATTATCGGAGAAACACGGTATGGTGCGATTAGTTGCGTCTATTACGTAGTAGGAATATATTCTATCTAGAGATGCAATATTTTATTTGCTCCAGTGATGGAATCTCTGCTACTCTATTATCTGCATGAGTGTCCTATATTCCTGTGCGAAGATTATCGACTGCAGGGGTCCCCAAACGTTTCTATCCGAGGGCCACATAAGCTATTACACAACAGTCAGGCTCCCGGACATCTCACATAATGTGATTGTTTCGGGACTTGTTACATTCTACCAAATCAACAAGTTTTTCGTAAATAGATTATTTTTCATTGTTGACAAAATGTCTTCGCAGGCCGGATGAAATGGCTACGCGGGCCAGATTTGGCTTGTGGACCACGGTCTCCCATGATCTATTGGAATCGCAAGTACCTCGAAAGTTCCATTCTCAATCTCGAGTGAAAAACAGATACCTGAACATTGATCGGAGAAGCCTTATCAGTCGAATACAGGATTAGCCTAAGTATGGTCTTTGTTTGTTATCAGTTTAGTATTGATTCCAGCATCTAATATGCGTTTATATCTCAGGCAATACCTAAAGAATGTCTAAGAAATACGTAGGCTAAAAACACTTTGTTTTGATGAAATTAAATGTAAATATGTATGGGAAATCGATCAGGACACGCCAGCTTTATCAGCTTCGCTGTTCAAAGAACCATGTTTAGAAGGGAGGTTAACATCGAGAATAAGATCCCTTCAAAAAGTAAAAGGCGAAAGTTGGATGATGATTGTAGTAAGTATGGATTTTTCCTTCCCAAAAGTGAAGAATCCACCCCTTTGCCGTCTGCTCAGTTCTTATTGTGCGATATTAAATATAGCAACCAGTGTTTAGCTCCTTCCAACTTTGGAATTATTTGCTAAACAAACACGGCATTCATCAGAATAAGTCCCCACGTCTTCCAAGAAACAGCACGAATATTTGTGGAAACTTTAAAATTCCCTCCGTTTTAGTCAGTCGTAAATGTCTCCGCTAGTATGTCTCTGACATTTCTCCTTTCCTCTTCAAACAGCGCATGTGCTGATGAAACGAAAAATCACTTTTGCGAAGCTGAGCCAGTAATCAAACCATGCTTGACAGGGTTGCCAGGTTGGCATTTTTAATGCCAAATTCCAGAAATTTGGCCTTTTCACCTGGTTTGGCATGAGAAAATGCTGTTTGGCATGGACGTCATAGTTTTGCATGTTTTTGGTCTTTTTAGTGGTGTTGACACATAAAACAATGTTTGGCAATTGGCATTTTGTAAAAACTTGTCTCCTGACTTAAACCTTTAGATTATTTTCAGCCTGTTCGGCATTTATTGATGTTATTTGGCATGTTTTGAGTAGTGATTTGGTGTATTTGGTCCATTTGAACTAGAAAGCCTAGCAGTTTTCTGTGAGTTTTCTGTGAGTGCATTTTGTCTTAGATATTTTGTGAAATTGTAACATATCTAACAGACGCTTTGAGTACAAGATTCAAAGTAATTAAACACTAATAGCGTTGTGCTTATTGTATTTTCATAACTTGTATTTTATTGTTTCAAAGACTTGTAGGCATTATTTGCTAAGCATTTTATAAAATAGAAGGTGATCTTTTCGGAGAATTACAATCATTTGTTGATTTTTATGCAATAATTCTAGGCTTGGTTCAATAGCTACATTATATTTTTGCTATTACTCATCCAGGTAATTCACAATTTACAGCCATCGGCCTGTTTCAGCTTGTTTGGCCTTTTTTCAAGCTATTTGGCATATTTTGATATGCAATTTGACATCTAGGTCCATCTGGAACTGGCAACCCTGATGCTTGAAGGTTGCAGCCAATTTTCTGTATGGCGGAAAGCATGCTGTGTATGAAGCGGAGCAACTACCATTGTCTAAAAACGAACATTCGACGTACCATTATTATGTTGTCACAACGGCCATGCATCCACAATAGGATGAATGAGAATGCAGCGATCGATGGCAGGCGTGAACGAAACGTAAAAAAATAACAGGCACTGAGCTACTACACTTTCTGCAACGCCAAAAATCGATGCGCATTTCCAACAAGACATCGAAAGTAGAAATTTGACACAGCACTGAAGTGTTGTCCACGTTTTTTCTGAAGTATTGTGCACGTGTTGAAGTGTTGTCCACGTCACTGAATTGTTGTCCCCGTTTTTTCGGAGAGCGTTTTCTCTTTATAACATAGTGCTCGTCACTAAGCGAGCGGTTCGCTTAAATAAATGAATGCCTTCTCTTTGTTCTCGCTTAAATAAATAAATGCCTTCTCTTTGTTCTCTTCGAGCGGTGCGAGTGGCGCCTACTGGGAATGGATAGTAGTGCCGTCCGAGGCGCTTCTCCATTACGATTCACGAGACCCCATAAACTTTTTCGAGATTTTTTCTTTGGCGAATTGCAGGTGTTTTGAGGAAACGTTAAAGAAAAATGAAATTCACTTCAGGAAAAACCCTTTAACTCATTTCCTTCTTTGTCAAAATATCTTCCCAAATGCGTTGCGTCATCCATGTCTATCAAGTTCCGTGCATAATAGGGAATTAAACTGGATTTTTGGGTCAATGCCTTAATGAATCAAGGAACGTGAGAGTCAACATTTAACAAGCTTGATGTCGTAGTGCGCACACTACCTGTTGATTCAACATCAACGACGTAGTGCGTATTATATGACCGGATAAATCCGCTTGAAAATTAAACAAGCCCAGCTTTTCTTAAAGTTTGACCTTGCTAACCGTTAAGATATTGGTGTTTGACCTTGGTAACCGCTAAGTCATTAGAGACCCCAACAGTTTTATTCAAATACCGATATGTTGTCGTAGTAAAGCAATGTTTTAGTGTATCTTGAAGGTTATAATAAATGGATTTTCTACTTTGTTTTGAGAGACCGTTGGAAGAAATTGAAAGACCGTCCCGGTATCTCAAAAGGCCTTAAAAATGCTGAACTAGCCCATCGCTCATGGGTCGTGTCACGGTCGCGTCACCAAGAGCCGTGCGCGGGATTCAGGCAGAGGTATCCGTTCGAAAAATTCGCGGCAGTCTCACCCACCATCTACTGTATGTACTGTACAACTGGAGGCCCTGTGTTGCGCCTTCTACGTATCTTGGGAGGCGAGTGGGGTTAGCGCAGAGTGCTCCTGCTCTGGGAGACTTGAAATCCACGCGTAACAATCTCACCATAAGCTAGTGCTTGGAAACTGGAACATCACTTCGCTCGCGGGGAAAGAGAACGAACTGGTTCAGGAAGCCAAGCAATACTCCCTGGGTGTACGCCATCTGTTCGACTAAGCGTCGTGGCTCTGAAACTGTTGAGCTGGACATTAGGTGGAATTTTCCCTAATCCGACGTTGAGCCAGCATAGTTTGCCCAGTGGGTATACTTGTAAGCCCTCAGCCGAAAGTTATGTTTATGTATGGATCCCTCTAGAAAAAACAGTCTATAACCAGGGTGCTGTTCGGTACCAAAAATAGTCAGTTCGAAAGACTAACAAATGTTTTACAATCTTGGGCAAATTGCTGACATCTCATACCTAGAGAATTAAAAGCTCTACGTTGACTGTTAGGCATTCGAGGAATCGGCATGCCATGCTCTGTCTTTATAACTTTGCGATGGTGCTGACTGCACAATGCACATATTCACATTTCAGCAACAAGACATCCGAAAGGTGACGCAGCTAAATTTGCTCGCAAAATGTTTCACTAGGAAATCGATTTCGCGTCATTTACGCATCTTCAGTCCCGTAAATTGCAAGCAAAAGCTTACGGGTGAAACGATGAAAAAATAAAGCTAGACTTACAGAAAATACTTAAGTAAGACTCAGAGGAAACACTTTGCAAATGCATAATTATGGAGTTTGTTAACAGTCATTTTATGAGGGACAAAATGCTGAATTTTTTACTGGATTTAGAAATTTGCATAATGTAAGTTGTTCTCTATGCATCTCTACTTTTTGTTTGTTATTCCTTCCTGTGCACATAGCATTTTCATGCATAAAATTACACTCCAAAATTATTTTATTGTTTTCCCGTTTGGAATTCATCAATAATTTTGTTTAAGTTTTGTACTGTGATTTTCGCTTTTGTGACCACACCAAATTTCCTCAATCAAACTAGATCCACTACTTTAAGTACGTAGGCATGTTCTCTTCATGTGTAATTTTTCCTCACCATGTTCTGTGTTTGTTTGTTTATTTTCTAACTGTGCTTATTTTATTTCCAATTGTTACTTCCCAGCACTTGTGAATATAATTAATAAATGGGTTTGGTTGACTAAATGACCGCTAGGGTCTTTCACCAATCCTGTGTGGCACAGTGAAAATCTCTGTTAGCATTAATAAATTCTATTGCCATTGTGGTTTCATTTATTCTAATTCCCACTGACAATTGTTTTTTTGCATGGTAGCTTTTTGTATTTTTTCTGTTTATTAACTGAGTGATAAGATACAATAACTCAATCGAATCCATCAGTCAATCCTGGAAGGCTCAAAAGCAAACCTAGAGCTTTTAATTCTCAGCGACACGGAAAGGAAATCATTGCTAACGTAGCTTTCAAGATATGTTGGAAATGTGCCGAAGCAATAGAAAAACTTCCAAAACTGGCTGATGAAGAGAAATGCTGAAAAGATGAGAGGTTTCGTAACTTACAGTTCAAGAGCGTGGGTCATCAGTTCCTAACTGTACAACAGTGCAAGCCACATGCGCCGAACAATGCTTGCGTGGCTCATTCACAGCGGCTGATCGAAGTTGCCGCTGTATAATTAGCGTTAGCTGATTGCTGGTTTAGTGATAACAGAATTGGGAGTGTAGCGTGTGGTTGAAACTACGCAGTGCGCATTCGTTGCTTTAAAATTGCTTTAGTTTTTCATCATTTCACTCGCAACCTTTTGCTTGCAATTAAAGGACTGAAGATGCTTAAATGACGCGAAATAGATTAAGATTTTGCGATGAACACTTTGCGAGTAGATTCAACTGCGTCGCCCTTCTGGTGTCTTACCAGACACCTGGTGTCTTACCAGACTTCTGGTGTCTCACCAGTAGCGTAACTAGAGGTTTGAGTCGGTGGGTGGCAAAACTTAGCTGAAGGGGCCCCCTTCAAAGGAGCCCACTGTCCACCGTAGGGGGCCAACTAGCCAACAGTCAGAATAAAAGTTAAGAAATGATAGTGAATCCGGATGCCGTGGATGTCTATACTAGCCAAAACAATGGAAAACACCCAGAAAAACGCAAAAAAACAACAACCTACTGAAAAACAAAAGAATACTAAATATCAAAATGTCAGCTAAAGGTGGCCCATATTTTGCGTTTAGCTTGCCAGGCGGGGGGGTGACTCGCCCCCCTGCCACCGTCAGTCACGCCACTGCTTGTTGCTGAATACTCACATTTATTTATCATTATGCAAAGTGGGAAACTGAATGCATGAAATTAACATCAAACACACATTAAAATGAAAAATACCTTAAAGTTCCGCTTACAGCAGCTGAAACAAATAAGCCGGTCATTCCTGGAACGTCCTGAAACACCTTGATCACTAACAAAGGAATCATTTGGTCTGGTCTTTCAATTATCCCTGCTTCCATTGGATCGCATCCCTCAAAATAGGCATACATGGCCAAGCCAGTCACTGTCGACAGTGTCAGGAAGGTGAACGTCGGTATGTATGACACAACAGCTGCTCTGAGAAAGCAACCAAAACCTTTTTATTTAACCGTACGTCTTACTAACTTACTAACTAAATCAAAGACCAAGGCCATAACAGAAATATATTATCGACTGAAAATAGACAAAGTCGCGGACAAGGCAGTTGATCCAAGAGGGAATTTTCAAGTCGTGCAAACTTCACAATTCTGCCGAAACACTGTTAAGGATAAAACCATAATATTTATATACCATTTGCAAGTCAGTACAAGCTATAAATTGAAGTTATTGCAGAGGTGCGAGGAAAAACTTTCACTATATGCAACATGCACTTTGTAATGCATCCATAGCACTTCCTTGGAGTAGAGTATCTTAGGGCAACAGCAAGTTAAAGCAGGTCTCTAAATTTTTTTTTCTGAGGGCCACATCAGCTGTTACAAAACAGTTCGAGGGCCGGACATAAACTACCGTTCCAAAATAAATGTCAAAACACGAATGTTGTTCATTATGAAAAGTACGTTTATAATGTGGGAAATCTGACTTCAAATAGGATGTACCTAGTATTAACATAGACTTCAGATTGCGGCACATATCAGCAAAGGTTAGGCCCGCCTGCAAAGCAATACTACTTAGCCAACTGACCTTCGCGTGGCCGTCTTATGCAATGTCATTATTTCGGTATCTTTTACATTTTGCCAAATCAACAACTTTTTCGTAAACATGCCATTTTTTCATTATTGATAAAGTGTGTGCGGTCCAGATGAAATTGCTTTGCGACCAGAGTTGGATACCACTGATCTAGAGTGTCAGCTATTTCTAGGCAAGCGCGTCATTGGCAAAAACGAAGCAATCCATGACGTGCAAGAAAAAACTAAAAACAGGTAATATCATGATTTTATTTTTAATAATTAACTATTTTCAATCAATTGACTCAGGACAGCAAACCCTTACATCCGGGCATCTTTCACAGATTTGCAAGCAAGGTATCTTTGGTTGACCGACTGGTTGATGCAGACTGTTCCGCTCCAGTTGATCCCCAGTCCAATCATGATTGCCCAGAATGACTGAGGTACTGTCGGATCAATGCTGAAACTGAAAAGCAAAGCGTCAGCTGCAAATAAAAATTGACTGTGGTAAATGCAAAGTATCAAGCATATGAAAAACAAGCTTCTTGCTTTTAGCGGTTGCAGGTTTTGACGATTTCTGCTGATACCCTCATTTTTCGAATAAAAGTAGTACATTCCACTTTATAAAAAGAAAACAAAAGGAAGCAGCACAACCTCTAAGTTTTAAAAATCGTGGCAGATCGTTTCTGTGTCACAGCTTTTTTTTGTGTTCACTCTTTTGACAGTTAAGGTGGGCAACGCGAAAAAATTTTCGACAGCTGAAACAGTGGTATTTTCAACTCTTACTTCGCGAAGCATTAAACGGCGCATATAGTTACTCTCTGCACTGTCACTTTGAGTTGGATCCACGTCATGTACAACTAGAACTACTGCTGCTTAATATATTGTATTTTACAAAATTTCTTTTATTTCTCATGTTAGTAATGCTTGGGCATTGGTGTGTTAAATAACATAATTCTTCCATTGAAACTATGCAATGAGGCGGAAAGAAAGTAGGTGAAGCGTAACTGAAGATGATAAACTGTGACAGCCATGCTCGTTTTCTTCTTCACGCAAAAGTTTTAAAATGGGCCAAGCAAATTAGGTTTCATTTTTCCAGTCATGGCATCAGTCCACTTTTTGCGATGTTTTTGTAAGTTCCAGATTGTCTGATAATGCCCAAACGAAACTGTGCTAAAAGCTTTTCTCTTTTATTTGTCCTCTATTTGCGGAAACCTTGTTTTTTGCCTTTTGCATATTTTGCTTGGAAAAGACGCATGCATTAATTCTGTCAGACTTTTAAATCTACTCTGTTAGATCGAAGTCGATTTATATTCGTGACATTATTCAAAATTGCTTCTCGTAGATGATGCTTTTCTCCTTACATCTTATGTAAGTGGATACACCCTATCCTGACTCGAATTTGCTTTGTGGACGTGAATGTTTGCGATTCTACATTTTTCAACGTTAAATTCTGATGAAGATTGTTGTCAGAAGCTAATTTATGATCAGTTATTTTTTTAACATTCGTACCCTGCACCTAGTATTGTTCGCAGTCAAGGGCGAAGACGGACAGTTTGTTGGGAATTGATTTGCGTGATGCGCTCTGCTGCGGGCAACGATGTATGTGGGAAGAGACAAGGACTGTAACGAATGCTTCGATTACTACCGCAAAAACTAAATTCATCACGTCTCTGGCATCGAAGGTACTTAATATACATTATTACAGAGATGTACACAGAAACTGGGTACGCTCCCAGCTCTCCTGGAAAAGGCTTGCCTATCTTAATTTTGAAAAACACGAGAAGCTCTGAAGCACATAATTAAGCACAAAGGACAATTGCAACAACGCATATAAACTAAGCGATTTGGTAATTCTTTTCATTTGTTGAAAACGTTGTCTGCACATGATATGATATAAATGGTCTTTTGCAATTCAGAACAAGAATGATCACGGAACTTATTGAAACCCAGGATCACAAAACCAGAAGCTACGGAAAACGTAAACCCTGGAATACTATCGTTTTTGTTTTGTCACGTTGATACTATCGTCGGGTGTGCCAGACCCGGTTTTCAAAAATAAAGAAAATACCTTTTCCTTCAACTGCAGTTTATCACAAAAAAAACACTGAAAATATAAGTCTCACTGAGCAATTTGAGCACTTACAAAGTTACTCTACTCTAATATGATACGATTTTTGATGAAAAGTAAGTAGACCAAATATAGCGAAGGTGTCAGGCGTGCCTAAAATTCAATTGCTCATAAAAAAAAACTATGGGCGTAAACAACTTCTACTTTTGTACGCTGCTAACACGACCATAGAAGCATGCCCTGAGTGAGTTTCAGCTTTTAACATGCTCTGACCCCATAAACCATGTAGTGGGGTTATGCGCACTCCACCACCTCACACTAATACTACCGTCGGGTCTGCCAGACCCGAACTCGTGACGAAATCGCTCCCTTGCAAAATCTAGAAGAGCGTGGATGACCGCAATTGCACCTATTACTAATCACATAAAAACATGAAGCTACTGAAGAGTTCACAGCGCGCCGACTTCCGCTTCGTAGTTTAACGTGAATGACCTCATTTGACCCGGGTCTGGCAGACCCGCGGTAGCATTCCAGACGTCACTTCAGTTTATATATCAGAAACCATCGTAAGTACCAACTGCAACTTAACACGGAGTTCGTACTTCCACAACGTGTTTCTTTGGCCTCGTTCTACGGCTTCGACCACTCTGTTCACTCCTCCAACGTCTACGGTCGCTTTAATAGATGCAGACACAATTCCGGCAAACATGACGAAGCTCTGCACGGTATCGGCCCATACCACCGCTTTCATTCCTCCCTGATATCATAATATTTGGCGTATTTAAATAAAGAGCTGTTTGTTTTGGTTTGTATCCATACCTTTTTTAGAAAAACAATTAGATTTCACAATCTCACAAAATATTATAAGCAGTCTCACAACTCCTATGAGAAACCACGAGAACAAATTAGACGCTACACGCAAATAAAATTCTAAAAAAAGCACAAATGTTAACGCGAATATGACCATTACAATATTTTCACAACGAATTTGGCCTATTATTATAAGAGGCCTTAACCTCTGAACCCCAATAGGAAGAACAAAGCTTTAAGAGATATTGTCTTTAACATGACCACGTTTGGTATTAGCTCCTTAATTTACAAAAGAGTTGCGCATTTAACTTTGCGTTACAGCATTTATTGCAACTGCGATACTGTAATAAATGAAATTTGAACAAAGCAAGGTTAAAATGTAAAATAGCAAATTGGATTTGGGGTCATTTTTGTGTATGTGTACATGCCTGTACAAAACATAATTCTATTTTTGAAAGGTGTATGGGTTTTAAAGGAGTTTCTTGCATGGATTTTGAAGCTTATCGTTGCGTTGACACCAGTATTTTAACAATAGGTGTAAAAGGGCATTTGAAATTTTAGTACAAGCCACACTGTTATTTTAAAATTTCTTTCTCCCTGCTAAAAATCTTATTGAAACTGTATCTAGCATTGGTGCAATACTAGTACACTGTATGTTAGTATATACTTACATAAAATGTAAAATACTCGTATTCCTCGAAATTTTTGACATTTCAGTGTTATTTCAGTTATGCAGTTTTGGGAAGATTAGAAGGTGCAGTTGTCGCGCTGTTACTATTTGAAAGAAAAGCTTATCACGTTTTGAAGGAAAGTACGAAATGGCAGTGACTTGCAACGTACATGACTGATGTGCCAACGCCATACCTGAGCAATCAAGGCAGCTTCATCGGATTTACAGGTCCATAACAACTTTCCAATCACAAATGCTTAACTTTGTTTCATGCAAAGTTTGACTTGCAGGTATTTACCATCGACACCTCTCAAATACGCAACGAGCAGTAAGTGGATTAACAGTTGAAGCTTGTTCTTTCCAAGAGCTTAGCAAGTGAATAGCAGCTATATTTTTTTGAAATCAAGTTTTATCGTCGTTTTTTGGCTTAGCTATCGTTTCAAAAAAATCTGTTTGATGCTATTCCCGCATAAACATTAAAATTCCGTTTCTAGTGTCACCTGCACCTAACGAACTGCACTGTTCGTGTCATTTAAAGAATACGCCTTCCGGTTGTAAACATACATTCGTCTTTGAGCAAATAACGAAGGAGTAGTTTCTGACTGATTCAAACATTGTACGACAAACACGGATATTACTATTTACCAGAGTTGTGTAAATGATGCAAACAACACTCGTTGAAGCAATTGTCCACGTCAGGCTCATTGGTGTGAGTGCATTCAGTGCCAACGCTGGCAAGTAAATGATTGATCCCAGAAACAGAATCTGAAAGAACGATTTTCATCATCCGAAAAACGCTGAGTAACATATTTGGTAAGTTTTACATGGTATAGTTTTCAAACATGGGTTGTAAACATACAAGAAACATTAAGGCAACAAGCAATGATTTAAATGAAATCAAATTGGCCGTTTCGGAAAACAAATATTTTCATCGTCAACAAAACTTCGTTGAATGTTTATTTCACAACCTTGGAAGACTTCCAGGTTTCCTTTCGTTTCAAAGTTAATAATCAAAGACAAAACTTTGAATATGTTGATTGCTAATATCAATGTTTTGTCCTTTACTATTGTTCTATTACGTCTTTGAATTTTGTTTTACTTTAAAAAGCAATGATTTGTAGAGCAAAACGAAATACACTTAAAATACGTTGATATTCGAAGTTGGAATCTTCAAATAAAGCAGAAGAGCTTGTTACATAAAGCTCAAACTAAATTCTTTTTGTTTTGATACGAGTGATTTAGATGAGACAATAACCTCTGAGAGCGCAACAGACCTTTTGTCAAACCATTCAGAATCTAGACCCGAACAATGAACCTCAGGAACTGAAAATAGAAACACATTAATGTTTCGGCTTGGTCACAATTACTTGCAACTTCATCAAAAAATGTTATCCATGCTTCCACATTTTCAATTCGTTTAATGTCATTTTTGCCAGCTTTTTTAATGTTCCCTCTCCAGGCATCACATAAACAGCTAAGTGCTGGAACTGCTGGAACGTTTCAAAGAGATGTTGAGTGAACGCTCAAATCTCGAAGCACAGGGATCGAGACCGAAAGTTTCATCCTTCCAGTGGAAGACCAAGTCTTGAGGCTCTATCAATGTTTATTACGCACTACACAGTATACTAGAAGCCACGCCCGAAACCTCTTATAAGAAGTTTATGAGGATAATAAACTGGGCTTTCTCATAACAAGAGAATTTAACAGGAGACGTAATGATCAGTTACTTGACTTACAGCTAGTCATGAGTTGGACATAATTTGAGGGTGGTAAACCATAGGTTAAACCGCTGTTGCGATCGGAAAGCCCCAGCGGCACATGCGCAAAACTTCACACTGTGGCAGCAAGCATCAATAGAGATCACATACCATGATCACTATATAATTGCTTCTTCGAGCCACATATGTATGAGTGTTATTGTTCGCGCTCATCCTGTTCGTCGTGAAAAGCACATTCAACGCAACGCCAACGGAAAGGTTGCAACGACATCCCCTCCCTTTTACAACGAACCAGACCGATCGCACGTTCCTTTTGTGAATGCTGCACCTGGCACTACCTTCACATCCTGGTCACAGCACCATTTTGTTACGATCGGAAAGCCCGAGCGGCATGTGCGCAAAGCTTCACACTGTGGCGGCAAGCAAAATTAGAGATCACATGCCATGATCACTGTATTATTGCTTGTTCGCGCCACGTATATATTGGTGTTATTCTTCTCGCACATCCCGTTCGTGGTGAATCGCACATTCAATGCAACGCCAACGGAGAGGTTGCAAAACTACTCTATACAACAAATTCCGCAAGACAATTGCATGCAGGAAACTTTTTGTCGCATGATGAATTGGAAATATGAAGGTTTGCGTGAAAGTAAGATTTTCACGGTTACTTGGTCCCATAGTTTGATGATAAGCCTTAAGGCTTCAGAAAAACATGATAAGCCTTAAGGTGTTTGGTCCCAAGCGTTCCTACCCTTTCGTCCATTCCATATATAGGCATAATATGTTGACTTATAATGGCTTTCAGCATTTGATTGGTCATCAAGTTAATTCAGGTGATGGATTTCATTTCTTGTTCCTATATTTGGAGCAAAAATTCAAGAGAATTCTAGCATTGGAAAGTTAGTTACAAAATTTTAACACATATGGGTCAGATTT
>Ga0210059_1000652_pt1 | contig 46295 bp, 21 predicted proteins | sample Ectturendosymbi2_FD_188042 | JGI IMG/M metagenome (GOLD analysis project Ga0210059, IMG submission 188042) | Ecteinascidia turbinata endosymbiont from Florida, USA - Sample 2 (SPAdes) (version 2) | ecosystem: Host-associated > Tunicates > Ascidians > Unclassified | place: Key West, Florida... | reverse complement strand
CGGGGGGTTTCGGCAAGCGACGCCTGAGCCAGGAGTGTCGCAGGGCCTGCGCGGGCGTCATTCGGGCCGCCGGGTCCCACTCCAGGCAGCGTTTTAGAAAGTCGGTGAACAGCGGTTCGTCGCAGCCTTTCAGGGCCGTGACCCATTCGCGGCTGGCGGGGGGGCCGCGCAGTTTGCCCCTCCTGGACCTTCCCGGGCCCAGGACGGTCGTACCGTCCGACATGGTGGTCACTTGACAGTAGCGGGGGTAACCTTTCGAGCTGATGAAGTTCTTCGACCGCTTCGATTGATCGAGGAGGCGTCGAGGGGGCATGCCCAGCAACTCGATGGCGCAGGCCAGCTGGTCCCCTTCGTCCTCCCCCGGCAGCAGGGGGTAGCCGGTGAGCAGCTCGGACAGGATGCATCCGAAGCTCCACATGTCGATGGGCATGCCGTAGCGCCCGCCCAAGATTACTTCGGGCGCGCGGTAGAAGCGCGACTGGATGTAGGTGTAGACGCGCTGGTGCTCGTAACAGGAAGAACCAAAGTCTATGACCTGCATGCAAATCATCCATTATGAGGGTTTTTGTGAATTCACATATTCATCTTATCTTTTTTATTTTTTGCAAAACGTACACTTTTCACTGTCTACGGAAAGAAATCCTTTCCCAGCAAAGAATCAAACAATGAAGATGTAACAGAGTATATATTTCGGTTAAGGAGTAAAGGCATCATCATTCATCAGTTTTTATTCAAATATAACGTGATCCGTCAGCGGCTGGAGTACCACTGGTACGTTCACTTTTCATCAGTGACAAGGTAAAGCTCGAAGTTGGTGGATTTTTAGTGCCCGGCGATTACAAGCAGAGCTTTTTCTTCTCTTCAGGCCATCCTTACAACCGTTGCTGTCAGGAATAATGTCTCGCAGTCGCAATGTCGCAGGCAGTTTTTTTTAAAGGTTCAACCTTGATGACAGTTAAGACATTTTGAAAGACCGTAACTACTTCATCTGAATACCAGGATGGGCGTAAAGCAAGGTTTTAGTGTACTTCGGTGGTGGTTATGCATGGAGGTTCTACTGCATTTTTGAGAGGGCGTTGGAAAAATTTGAGAGACCATTTCGGTCCATTAAAACATTTTAAAAGAAAGTCTGACATTGCCAAGAACTATTTTGACATCCACTTTGGGTGAGCGTGAAGACAGGCCGGTGAAAAACACGAACAGAGCGCAAAGAGTCACTCGAAAAGAGGCGCGGGCCATTCTGGGGCCTGAGGAGCAATTAGCGCGTGCAGAGGCAGTCCGTTTTTTTGCAGACAGAACAAAGCGATTTTTCGATTGTGTCAACCGCAGTATTCAAAGCAGCAATGGTTACGTCGTAGGGGCCACAAACGTCCGGGATCAACTGGTCTTCGTACGGCGGAGCCACGTGAGTGGTTAATCAATAAATGTTTGCCTGTAGTTCTGTGACGTTTCTTTTGCGCAGGCCAAGATTGACTTTCGAATTGGGTGGTTTCCCCAAATAAGCCACCTTGAGTCTTGTCTGGTAGTAGATGTGGGCTTTCAGCCTAAGACCGCTGTAGTTGTTGAGCAAGTTGCGCGGGCTGGCATGTAGATGTTGCCGAGTTAAAAGAAAAGCGCAGAATAGTGGTTGAAACAGCTCAACATTTTCGCCTTTGCGAAATTTCAATATGACGCTTTTAAAACTTCTCGAAGAACAAAATATTTCGCTACTGTCCTAAATATCTCAAATCGTTTAACCAAGGGTCTGCCCAACGTTTTAACCCAGTTCTACCAACATTTCAACCCAGGGGTTTTAATCAAGATCTGCTTTTCAAGCAGCCAACCTTCCGAGATCTACCAGTCCCGTGCCAACATCGCAAACACACATGCATAGCTTCCCACCTGCAGTAGCTAACCTCACAACATTTTTTCTTGTTATCAGACAATCGCTGTACGTCACATCACAAGCGCTCTCTCAAACACACGATTAATTGGAAAACACTGCAGAAAAACTTTTTTTTTTAATTTTACCACGAGCTGTGATCCAGTCCACGGTCTAGACCGCGGTCGACTGACTGGGCACTCCCGGCATAACCGGATTAGTGCGTCAAACACAGAAGGCTAAGCAGAAAATGGCGAATTTCTGTATAGTTGGAGATAAGCTGGCATTTGTTTGCACTCCCTCTTTGCGTGACGCTTTCTTACATTTCACTTCATCGACGCAAGCCACTCAACCAGCGGCACGGGTCCAGATGTGACGTTCTCATTATTCCTGACAGTTATCTCAGACCCCCCGGTTGTCATGACAACAGTCCATCAGTAAACAATCAAAGCAGATGTGGTTGGAGGCAGGACGAGGTAAGGAAAAGCATTACGGCGCAAGGTAGGGCCCCGGTGGGGGTAAATAATAATCAACTTTTAACCCAGTAAATCACATCAGCGAATAATCAAACCAACGATTTTAGTAAATAAATTTTTACTAAATAATAATCAAACAAAATTTTTTTGTAACTGATCAAACCAAAGTTCTTTTAGGGTCCCGGCTGGAAAGTTTTTTTATCCATGTTTGTTTGCGGCGAGAAAGCGACACGTGACGGGTGGACAACTTGTCCTTGTGACCTCGAACGTCGCGTGCCAGGTAGCGCGGAAGAGTACAGAAAAAAGCGCACGACACCGTTTCAAACTCGAGCATAGACGCCGCCGTCACGTGACCAGCATCGCCGCTGCTACAGCAGTGCACGACGCAATTCTTTAATGGACGACGAAAATCGCGCGCATACCAATCGGTCGCTCACTCACGTAGGTAGGTAAGAAACGATTATTGTTGTCGCTGCACCAGGGTTAGGAGCTGACGTCATTACTGACACAGAAGCTTTAAGCCAGTGGTTCTCGATATCGACCCCCAGGGGTCAATTGGACCATCCAAGGGGTCGATAAATAGTCATGGGGTCGAATGGGGGTCACTGAATGGCCCCTAAGTTCTAAGCATATTTTCGGATTTCGTATTATTTTATCATGCATTTCAAGTAAAAAGTACTCAAATTTATTTTGAGACATACTTTCCTTGTATTAGTAACTCTTGGACTAGGCCACGGGGTCTACATAAAATTGTATACTTTAATTGGGGGTCAACGTGCAGAAAAGTTTGAGAACCACTGCTCTAAGCTTTTGTTTTCACAAAACACACGCATTCGCTCGTGACGCCCTGGCAATTGCCAGTCTTGATCACTGAGCACCTGAAACTAACGGGCTCACGCGTAGGAGTACCAGCTTTGAATGGTAGACCTCCTGACTCCAGAGCAGGGATTAGAAACCTTCGGCGCGCGGGTCGCATTAGGCCCGGGTTAAACATGTAACATGGCCCGCATCAGAATTTTCGTTACCCAAGTTAGAACACTATATCGCGTCAAAACGAAAATCTAAGATAAACAGATACTAAGACAATAAATCAGCAAAAGGTCTCTCGGTACCTGTCATGCTTTCTTTCTTTGTTTTCCTACGGAAGATGACGGTAGAATTTTAAGATAAAATTATTTATTTTCGCCTGCCAGCGATATTTCATGCATGATGTGGCCCGTGATAGAGAATAATTTCCCCACCTCCTGCTCTAGATTGATTCAACAGATAGCAAGCGCTGGTGTTGCCTCAAAAGGGTGTGGAAAGCGATTTGCAGGAGATACCCGCCATCGAACTGAACGCAGCATCGCAAAGCGCGCATCCAGCAAGCTGCTCGTCAGCTGAGCAAGCTGAACGATCGCGTCGGTGAAAACGTCAAACAGGTTTGAAGAGCAGCGCGCTTTCCTGCAGCGCCTACCTTGATCCCGCTCCTTCCTTGCTGCTTGAGCAAGATGTTTTCCGGCTTCAGGTCGCAATGAATGATTCGATTCCGGTTCAGCGCCTCCAAGCATTGCAAGATGGAGTGGGCGAACTTGCGCACGAGCTGTAACGAAGAACGCGCGCGCGCGATTAAGATTTTGCGATTAGCTTTGGTTTTTTTAAGAAACGCTTCTTCGCGACAACGCAAGTCTTCTTATTTTCAGAAAGTCGTGACCGTTTCTCGAAGGAACGTCCCTTAAACGCACACACGAGGGTTTTTCCGCGATGGCGCCGCGAAGCGCGTGCGGTGGAGATTGGCTGCGAGTTGTTGGGAGGGTGCTTATTTTCACGTGGTTTGTTCGGTGCCTGGGTCGTAACGCTGAGGCGCCGAAGCTCGGTCAGTTTAGTTCAACGCGGCGCAGTGAGAATATAATACCGAAGAATGTAAGAATATAACACCGGAGAATATCAGAATATAACACCCAAGAATATAATACTTAAAATATAAGCTAATACAACAGCTCGAAACATAGAATATAAACCGAAAAATATAACACCTAAAATATAGGAACATAACAGCTGAAAATATAGAACAGGGCTACTCAAATGGCGGACCGCGGTCCGAATCCGGACCTTTGGATGGTGCCGGTCGGACCTCGTCAGCTTCTCATACGTTTATTCTTTACCCAAAAGTGTTTATCCCAAAATCTTGCGCTTTTGGCCATGCTTCTTAAAAAGCAACTCCTCGCCAATTGTATGAGTGATTGCAAGCACTTGACAATTGTTAATTAAGCTGGTGTTCAGCTGTATTGCAGTGCACACTGCACACCTGAGTTGGGTTTGCCATCTTTATCTGGTTCGATAATTGTTTCATCGTAGTTGTTTAACAATAGCTCGTCACTAAAAGGTCTTTCCTGATGAAAATAGTGGATTCAAGGCAAAAAATAGCGGTGAAACCTTTTCTTGCCGAAAACGATGCAATCATGCAAATTTCCTAGTGGATAATCACGCAAGATGATGGAGTACGAGGGAAGAATTTTGCAGAGATTTTGGTCCTTTAGGAAAGAAATTTTGTCTTTTTGCGGGAAGTCAACAAAACGTGAAGAAAACCTATGATAAAGAAAGGGAAACTGTTGGATTTTTGACTGACGTAGTGTAGCACTTCAACGACTTGAACAAAATTGCAAGGAGACAAACATACGAGGTCTACTCTTGATTTGATCACTTGTCAGAAAAAGTTTAATATTTTCAAACATGTCATTCAAGCGAAATTAGTCATTTTCCGAGTCATTTTTGGGAAAATAAAAGCAAGAAGATTCCAGATATATTCACTTTATTGAAAAGTTGATCACCAACATTGCCGAACAGTTTGACGACTTTTCTTTTCGAAAACAGTTGATGCTGTTTTTCCCCAAATCCGTTTTAGTGACAGACATTGCGGAATTCTCAACTGAAGCAAAACACATGCACGATGCACATGTGTGGATCAAATATGTATTGAAAATTTTATAGGTACTGAAGATCTGCTGGGCATATTCGGTTATATTTGCAGGCAACAATTCATCACTCACTGATGAAAGCGCCCGAGCGGAACACCGGCAGCTTGACACCACCGGTGTGGACGCAGCCAAATATCAACTGGAAGTAATTGAATTCTGACAGAATGTTGTAGCAGTAAAACAAATATTTTTTTTGATTGCACACCTGAAAACTTCCTGTCAAAAGAAGGTATCCCCAAAAATTTTTTCACACCTCGCAAATTGTTGCTGGAGACTCTCACTGTGCCTGGGTCTTACTGCTGCCGCCAGAGGGGCGAATTGTCCCCTTCTGCAGGCTAAATCTAAAACTCGGACCACCACTTAGCTTATACTTCGGTTTTAGTAGTCTTCTGGCTTTCAGTAGTTTTTCGTTTTTTTATTATTGTTCGGTAATTTAGTGTTTTACTAAAGCCATCCACATCCGAATTCACCATCATTTCCCAACTTTTTCTCTGAGTGTTGGCTGGTGACCCCCTGGAGTGGCCAGTGGATCACGGTCAGCTACGTTTTCCCTCAGGCTCAAACCTTTAGTTACGCCACTGCCTGTTGAAAGTCCGCGCTTTCAAGAAATAACTTCATAAAGACAACTTTCGTATCTGTAACAAATGAAAACCTGAACCACTACCTTCTACTCGTATCACTATTTTGGAACAAAAATTTAAGTAACTTCCAAAAAGCATAAAATGCCACTACTCCCACCAGCAGAACAGCAAATAACGCTGACAACTTAGGTTAATATCTCTATCTATTTACCGGATTTATATACCGTATAGATATGCAATCGCATTATATTCACATGTTGTGTTTTTTGTTAGAACAATCCAAGACATGTCCAGTTTGTACGATTTTATGGGTGTGACCGAACCTCGAAAATTTTTGACATTAGCAAATGGACCCTTCCTTAAAATAATTGAGTAGCCCTGATATAGAATATTAAACCGAAGAATATAAGAACAGAACACCTAAAAATATAGAATATAAAATCGAAGAACATGAGAATAAAACGCCGAACGAGGGGCGACCGACGAAACACACACATTCTGTCTCCTGCTGCATCCGAGTTTTGTGTTTTACTGCATCAAAGTTCTTGCTGTACAATGTCCAACGACCCTTCAGGCCGCAAACTGTGTTTCTAGTGGCAAGGACGTCGCCGCAACGTAATTATATTCTGATGGTAAACTCCCTCCGCCCCCCCTTATTGTCGCCGACCGTATCGATCGATTTTTCGCACTTCCGCCGCTGCGACGGCGAAGCAGACAGGGCTTCTATTCGTTTTATGTCGAATCAGCTCGTCAACAGCTTTGTTTATTAGCGAATGTTGTTTACAGCGTTCCCGAGGACGGTGCGATTCTCCTCAGCGGTCGAGCACTGGCGCTTTCTCGTCAAATTCAGTGTCACGGCGCGAAAAATCGATGTCGCAGGAATCATACCTTCTCACTGTGTACAGCACTTGGTAACCAGAGGCTTGGCGCTAAAACTGGAACGCTCTTTGCTGAAGTCCGACACTCCAGCAGTTTTTAAATTGTTGAAGTGAACGACGACATTTGACGTTTGCTGGTGAGTGGTCTCGATGAGCAAAGGTTAGTTGCCGCCCATGTTTTCAGAGTTTGATCTTTCTGGTCGCGCGAAGACATTTTGAGAGATCGCAACTACTTTCTACGAATACCGAGATGGTCGCAAAGCAAGGCTTTGGTGCAGATCAGCCATGTCCAACCCGCGACCTACATGCGGTCCAGTCGAAGGTTGTGTGCGGCCCAGTTGACGTGTTCGCTGTGGTGAAAGTATCCTACATACTGACAACCTGTCCTTATTCTGATAATCTTGAATTTAACATTTTTAATGCAGGTGGTCCTCAGTGACACTTTATCACGTCTGTTACCATTGCAGTTAGGATTCGAACGCTTTCAGTACATTAGATTAGGTTAGGTTAAATTTAGTTTACTAAGATTAAAGTAAGCATTGAACGGCTTGCTAAGCCGTTCAACGTGCGGCCCTCATTAATATGTCATTCAATGTGCAGTCCTGGTTAAGATAATGAATAATTTTTGGCTCAGTAAGCCATTTGGGTTGGACATAGCTGGTGTAATTTGATGGTGATAGCAAAGCGAGTTTCTATTGTATTTTGAGAGACCGTTGGAAAAATACGGTCTCACAAAACACCTTTAAAAAAACACTGGTTCCCACTTCAACAGACACATAGTAAAACTGGTAGAATTCAGACAGAGAACGGTAATTAGTTAGAAAGGTACCAATATGAACATTTTGGGCAAAAACCATATGCTACTGCCGGCGTTTGTCTGCGTGATAAGCATTTTAGTTTCCGACAGTTCACGCTGATTACAACTATTACCTTCATCAAGAGACAGTAATTAGGTCCTAATTGAGAGTTGTACAACACATGACTTTGAGTTACGGGTTTTTCAGCCAGAACGTGAAGAACGGTTGTACAAGCCGGAAACAACACGGGCACACCACGACAACTGACCTGCAACGAAAAGCCTTGGAACTTGTTCTTCTTGATGAGTTCGTAAAGGTTTATGCTGAGAAGTTCAAAGGTCATGCATATGTGATTCCTGAACGAGAAGCTCTCCAGCATGTGGATGATGTTCATCGTGTTGTCCTGTTTGTTTGTTTGCGAACAAAGGAACGCGTGAACGAAATACAAGCCAGGCCGCGAGATAAGGGCCAGTGCAAATCAAGGCAATGGGACTGACTGCTATCTTGGCATGAGGTCGTCGACTTGTGAACAAACACGTCGTTTCAAGTCATTCGTGGACGTTCGCAGGCGCGCAGCATTGTCTCAAAGCGCGCGCGGAAGGCGAATTTGATAATAAGCTAAGGCGCGCGACAACTTTTTCGCTTGGGCGTACAACAGTGCATTGTTACGAAACACAACTTCATTCGAAATCGATGGAGCGGATGAAAAACGTGAAGTTTTGCCGTTGCCTGCAGCACAACACTTGATACAGCCACTCTAAAAAACCGAACGACTCCATTGTCCGAAGCGTATTTTTCAGCCAGAAACCATTTTGCAGGAAAAAACGCTGCTTCAAAACTCGTGTTTTTATTTCCTCCCCACCTAGCCCCCAGCAAGCTTTCACCATTTACCGGCAAGCGACAGAAGTTCATGAAACACAGACTTGAATCAGTCAGAGTGTATCGACAAGAGTAACAACGTACCTTGTCCTGCTTGCGCAAATGCTCCAAGATCCGAATTTCTTCGGCTGCTTGCCGATGGAAGCGTTTCTCGTTTCGAACGATTTTCAGCGCAACATGGCTTTGACTCTTGTGGTCGTAGACCTTCAGAACCTGTGCAACAAGTACGCGGTTCATTCGATGATCGGATACAAAAAAAATGACCCAGCAGGCCAAACAGCAAGAAACTTTAAAGTCTACGAGGGAAAATAACGATATGCCTTGTTCAGGTTTCATAATACAGTGTCAAGCAAGACCCAAAAATGCATGGATTGGAAAAGTACAAAAATCTTGTAATTTTTGCCATTTTTGCCCGGCATTTTATGGGGTTTTCCAGTGTTAATGACGCTCTACTAAGACAATGGAGATTGTACAATGGAGAATCTCCCAAATGTTTTGGCACCAATCGAATCCTGATCCCAGGAAATCAAACGACTGAAAATGTATCATAATACACCACTAGGCGCGTACAAGTATAGAAACTCTTTTCTCCTTGTTTCAAATGAAATGCTGACAGAAAACCTATGACTCTTGCCTGTCGGCCAAGTTGGCGCAACAGAGCGAACGAAAATTTACCAGTAACCTGTGTTTTTCGTCACGTAACGTCACGTCAGCATGTCAAGTTAAACAAAGGCGAGCGCAGACCTACTCCCCACGTCCACGAAAACGAATTGCTTGTCAAGCACTCAACGACCAAGCGTCCAATTGACCCGCCGGAGGGCGAAACGAACCGAATCGAAATCTAATTTCTAACATTTCGGGGATGAAAAAACGCTTTGAAAGCGACACACGCACAACAAAAGCCATGTTCCTTTTTTTTTATAAACTCTCTTCCTGACCTTCCACACTGACAATTGTGTGGCAAAATTCCTTTTTCGCGTCAGAAAAAAGCAGGTCGGATGGTGCAAACAGGCTTCGCAACAGTGCGATAGAGGAAACTAAGGCCATGTTTCGGTGGCAGAAAATCTCACGACTGTGCACAACCTTGGCTGAATTCTCCGTTTATAAATTATATATACTGTTACCACCGCTTCCAAATGAGAACCACCAACTTCGAGCGGGTACAAAATGCGAACCGTCAACTTCGAGCGGGTTCAAAATGCGAACTGTCAGCTTTGAGATCCTCAAGGGCGAATCACGGTTAATTTCATCAGCTTTTTTCCCCAGCTATTTTTTTCCAATATTTCGTTTAAGAGGAGGGATTGCGCCAGATCGGGAATAAAAATCCTACCGTTTCAATAAAAAGTAAAAACGATGACTTTAAAAAAAGGCAACAAAGGAGGAAAAGTAGAGTCGAATGAAGCAACGAGAACAAAATTCCCGATGTTATTCCTCGCGCACTGATTGCAAACCACCCCCAAAATCTTGAAACTTCAAAAGGGCACAAGCTTTTCTCTGTTGCGTAAGTTCAAGGGCCTTAGATATATTTGCAGTTAGATCAGCGGTCTACGTTTTCGTTGCCACAAACCAGGAACTGTTTTCAAGACATGCGGGTGTGTTTTTCATCTCTGTCACCATAATGTTAAAATATATAAATGAGAAATCTTTTTGACGATTCCAATATTTGTTTCTCGTGGCTCTGGCGCTCCTATATGTTTGCACGTCTGGCGCATTTATAAAAAACAAAGCTATTTTAGAAGCTGAACTGTAAAGGTACCGCTTCGCCAACATTATAGAAGTTTCTGTACTTCTTGACGAGTTTCGAGTGAATGTCAACGGGTGAATGTCAGCAGTACGCGTAGATTATCGCACACAGGTCTTCGTTTGCGAGATGTTTCCCAGTCAATATTACACGCTAGCTTCACGGCAGCCTCCCTCAGATATACTCGTTTACCACTAAGTCATGCGTGATGAGTTCACAAATACACGGCCAAGCAAGAAATATAAATTCAAAAACTAAGCTGCTAAACAATGTTGTTGTTAAAAAAATTTTTTGTCATTTAAATATTTTTACTGTCCCTTCAAGACGCAATGTCAGCAAAAGGCGAAGCAACAAATAAAGGCTTCGCGCCCATGACGATATTGTGCAATTAAACTGACAAAACTTACCTGGCCAAAGCTGCCTTTGCCGATCACCCTCAGCACCTCGTAGCGGTAGGCGATGTGGTCGTGGGGAACTGCGATGTAGGAGCACTGGTCGTCGTCGTAACCGTTGTTGTTGCTCCCCCCCACTACGCCCTGGCGTTTTTTCGCCGCGGCGCCGGTGAAGAAGACTTGGGGGTAGCTGAACACCTCGTGGTGCTCGTACGACGTCAGCTTGTGCATGTACTGCTTCATGGCCGTCTCGGGAGTCATGTAGTTCTTGCCTTCCGGCGTCTTGGACTTGGCCGATTCGGCCGTGGCCCGCGACCCGCTTCCTTGATGGTCTGATCCGGCCGCGACGCGGGCTTGCTGCAGCGCCAAGGCGCGTCGCGACGGCGTGGTTTGCGCCGCGCTGTCGTGCGCGCCGTCTTTTACCTGCAAGAGTCGCCAAGCCAATTTTCGTTATTTTTTTTTTCTCTATGATTGGCCCTACAGTGTTAACAGTCGTACCAGTACAGGCAGCACGGCACCTTTCGCTAAGTGACAGTGCCTGCCAAGTGATGAAAGTAACTCACTGCAAAGAAAAACTACTCAAGATACAGTTCTTACAGAAATTAAAAGTAAAAGTTCGAGGTGTTGCAACCTCTCCGGTGGTGTTGCGTTGATTGTATGATTCACCACGAACGGGATGTGCGCGAAGAATAAAAATATATGTAAGTGGCGCGAACAAGCAATAATAGAGTGATCCCGATGGAGTGATCTTGGTGAGTGACCTCTAATAATGCTTGTGAACCTGGTGAACAGTTGATTGTGCTTGCTAACGGTGACGACGAGAGTGATCTCGTCGGGTGATCTCTATTGCTGCTTGCTGCCACGGTGCGAAGTTTTGCGCACATGCCGCTCGGGATTTCCGATCGCAACAGAGGCATCAATTTTCTCTAGCAAGAACCAAGAAAACGACATCTGAGCCATGGCGCAGCTCTCAATATTTACATAACGCCTGACTTCGATCAACAATTAATGCATCTGCTACGATGATCAATCAAACAAGCTTGGACAGCGCTGGATAGTCATAACTAATTAAACGCAGAGTCGTCGAATTTTCGCGGGACCTTGGTTCGTTCCCGTGGACCACGTTCTTGCGAACATCATTCGAGTTATTGGAAAATCACGATCAAATTCACTATGGTTCATAAATGTCAGTTCTTTCAATTCTCGCTCTTGAAACAATACGCCCAACACCCAAAAGCACAACCTGAAAGCCAGATTATTGTGCAGTTTTGCAATGGTCCACTTACTTGGTCTTCCATTTGAACCACACATGTCTAACACCATGAATCTTTACTTGTACATCATCACACAACTCAACAGGCACATCGCGATCACGCGGACACTGCTATCAAAGTCAAAAATCTTATAAGGCTGAGGATACAACACGCATCAGCGTTACAGCCTACCCGCGCGTCTTTGACGGAAGGTAAAGACGGTCTTCGTTTTACCGTAGCGGTTGAGGGTGCAGACGTGTTTTTCTTCATTTGCAGCGTTCCCCCAATATGTCCATTATGCCGTCCACGGGTCACACCTGCACCTTCACCGTGGTGTGCATCAAATAACTGTTGCACCTAGTTCAGATAAACGGGTCCAGTGATTTCTACGAGCACCATGTAAGTAACGAAACGGTAGTAAAACAGAATTACTGCGCAAAACAAAACAGAACTGAAAACGCGGCCGGCATTGATACAAAGCTGCACTGCTGGCAGCAAATAACTTAAAACAACCTACACGAGATGCTAACATCTGTCTACAAATTTCTAAAGCTTTGTGATGTCATACACGCGAGAAGAGAATCGAGTACCGTAAGCCTTAGCGTGATGACTGTGCAACAAAACAAACTAGCAGAACAACCCGCTACCAGAGTTTGAAGGCCTTACTTGCCATGCCCACACCAAGCCTACGCGCAAATCCTGAGAACTACCTGCGGCAGAGAGACTCGCATTACCATTCACAGAGTAAACTTGACACGACGAAACACGCGGAGCTGGAACAGTGGTTATCACCACAATAGCTCAACCATAAGTCTGCTAAGCGGTCGGTAACAGCGAACGACCCCGACTTAACAGGGCCACTCCTTTAAGGTTACAGCCGATTACGGGATCATTGCGCCGACGTTAAATTACGCACAGACACGTCAGCCCGCTCTATCAACTGTACTACCGGAGAGGGAAGCGTTTTCACCAAGGTCACGTCTAATGTTTGATCAAGCAGCGCTCCTGCAAATAAATTTTGTATGGGCGCCGCATTCACTGCCGCGCACTGCTTCGTAAAACTGCACAGCACATAGTTCATTCGCACAAGCTTGCCATTTACCAGCGATCGGTGAAATGCCACTGCGTGAATTAGTGAGCGCTTATTGACAGCGCGAGCAGTTGCACTTCCATGGCAGAGGTCAGCTTCTACAGTATGAGCTGAGCAGTCACGTTTCAAAACAGCTTATCAGCCAGCGCTTCGCGGACACGTTAAGGTTAGAACTCGTCTCCCCTAACCTGTAATTTGCACCGCGGACACTTGGCTAGCGAGACAGACATTCGTGCTTCATGAATTGACGCAAGAACAAAATAGGGTTCTTAACTCAACCATCACCGACATTTGCCACGTTTCGGCAGATGAGCAAAGTCATACAGGAAAGGTTCACTGTGAGGGTACGTGTGATGCCCGAGCGATGAGCAAGCTTGAGCTGCCATTGCAATATACTAGCCTGGTCAGTGAACGTTACACAATCATATAAATAAAACTGACAACACACTGCCACTGAACAGCTTCTACTTGACGGTCTGGCAGACAAGTATCTCGTCTCCACAACGGTGGCAAACAAGTGAATCTATCGAGCAAAATTAATTTAATAGAAAATCGATTTCGCGTAACATACGCATCTTCAGTCCCACAATCTTATTCAAACAGAATCTCAAATAGGATTTTAGGACTGAAGATGAGTAGTCTGGCAGACATTCGCTCCTTGCAATGAGACTCACCTAGCTAAGTACCATCTAACACCCTGGCTTATTGGCTGTAGGCTCATGGTTAGTATCAAAACTTATTGCACACATGGGCACCAGCTGCAACAGCTAGGTCGTTTCCAACTTGGTGTGCGAACATCAAAACCGCTGGCTGCGACTTACCAGCAAAAGCCTCGAGGTGTACAGTCCCTGGTAGCTTACGGGTTTGTTTAAATCGTCATTCTCTTTGGAGCGCAGCGCGCTGACTGCCGTTCTGTTTCTCGAGTGGGCGCACTACTACGGCGGAGCGCATGATAAATCTTGCGAAGGCGACCGACACCTGTCCGACATAAGCATACAAGGACTGGCCGATGTCACGAGGCTGGTTGCTGAGTCTGCCTCAACGTCCTCTGAAGCAAAAAAAGGCCGCAGATAACATCGAGACCTGAAGCTAGATACAGCACGTCGGTAACGAAACGTTGCGCCACGAATTGACAACGTTCAAGTTCAGAAAGTCCCAAACGTCTGCTGACAAAGAAGCAAAGCAGCAACTGTCTCATGAAGGACAAGTGCAACGTACACGACCAACAACGGCGAAAAACTGCTCAACCTATTTTTATCGCCTTAGTTACGACAGGCGATCGGTCTCGGCTGACTGCTGCGAGACCATTGAAACGTCTTACGGTTCAATAAGCGTTCACAAGCAAACTGATAAGCACGTTGTTAACGATGGTGAGCGTACGTAAAGTGACGGCCAGTTATTACAGCACATACTGCTGGGTGCTACTTGGCTTGACGGTGGTGCTGCAAAGTCTAGTCCTGCCTTGTGCGCACAATACATAATGCATCGCGCGCTATTAGACGCCTTTAATAATTCATGCAAATGAGGGTTGTCGCAAGATCGGCAAACGGAATTAACGGCTTCGACGCCAGTATGGGCGACGTCGCTAATCGCAGCGACGATTTTATTATAGCGGACTGGGACGCAGACATCGCAGATCGGGTTTAAATGAAATGCGCGCAAGTAACACAATACACAATTCGGCTCGGTCAAGCGAAAGTGAACTACTGCAAATTGCACTGCGACCGCTTCTCGCAGTGCTCAGTCATGGCAGTGGCAGACTCGGGTCAAAGCGCGAGAAAGAGATAAGCCGTGAATGCATTTAGAGCAGTGGTTCTCAACCTTTTCTGCTCAAGGGAGCAAAATCCTGACCTACGATTTTGTTAGAGAGCTGCACTAAAGAAATTAACACATATCAATCGACACGTTTTGTTTCATTGCAGAGCTGAGTCTGTTACACACAATATCAGAGGTGTTGATAAAAGACTGCTGAAAGCCGCACATGGCGTGTTTGGAAGCCGCGGTTCAGACTCACCGATTTCGAGCTTCAGCAAGCTACTGGCTTAAAGTTTAATCTAGCGTAAGATTGAAACGCTTTACACGGTAGACATGAAAAATAATTTTGGGAAGAGGGTACACAGGGTTAAAGTTTCTATACAAAACCAGAAAACTCAGTAAAATCCTTCAACTTTCAGCAATTCTTTTTCGTTGTCAAGCAATTCTTCACTAGCAGGTACAACAATCACTGGAGTTGAAATCAGAGCAGAAAGTTGTCTTGTTTTCCCACACACGAGAGAGGGAAAACATATTATAATTGTAAGGAGCAATTTTTTGGAAAAGATGGACACATCAAACTTTGTTTTCTACCCTGTCTTCTGTAGGCAAAGGGACGACAGCACTTAACACGTTCAAGTGATGAAGCAGACCTAGAACACGTAAAGACAAATATTTCTTACATACCACCTGGCGTCAGGAGCATTTCACTGTCCCAGAGCACCCGGCCACAAGTTGCATGTACAAAAGCAATTGATTTCTAAACTTTCCTGTCTTATTGATACACGAGAGAACTGCAAGGCAAAAGTCGCGGTGTTTTAAGCACGGGCGCCAGTAAATTAACCTTTTTCATCTTTGCATCCCGGGTAATCAGAGAATAGACTGCTTCGCGATAACAAAACTAGGCACTAAATCTCCTCTTGCACTGCTATGCGTAGAAATGTTAGCGTTACAAGCAAGAGTAAGCAGTCTAAATTTACTGAAGCACAACACATTCACACTTATCGCTCATGATCGAATGTACGCACAGATAAGTGACATAACCGCCTATGCCAAGCAACAGCTGAATGCTTTCAAAACCCTACAGAGGAAAGAAAGTACGGAATCAACAACAATCACGAACTGTTTGGTACTTAAACCTTTGTGGTGCTTACTAAACTTAAATATTTTGGTGCATTGTCCACTCGCAAACCATCATAATGAACACGGCAAAAGATGTACTGTGCGACTAACTCACCTGCAAGCCATTCGAGAGATCGCCGATGCCTCCTATCACTTGATTCTTGATTGGCGGAAGCCCCACGTGACTGACTGGCTCGGCAATGGTCCGGGTATGGTGCTGGTGCGGGTGGTTGTACATGCTGGTGATAATATTTTTGGTCAGCATAGTAGCTTCTTTTTCGTTAACCATTACAATGCTAAGCCAGCATGTCGCAGTGCAGAATTGCACCGACGGCCCTAAAGACAAGCTCGGTTGTGCTGTTACCTACGATTGATTCGGGGGCCTGTAATAAAAAAGAAGGGGTAACCTCTTCGATCAGTTAATGTGCCATTCGTAATCACCAAGTCGGTGCATGAAAAACGCAAAGCTCTAAGGACGCCATTAGGATGAGATTGATGCGTAAGTATAAAAATATGCGTGAGCATACGGAATGAACCCTTTTGATAAAACACATTTATGCGAAGCACTGAAAAGTTGCCCCCCATCAATCAGGCCTTAACCATTGGTTGAAACTTTTGAACTAGCGGCTTTATTTTCAAATACGCATGGCACATAAAAATCTGCGGTAAGCAGCACGATTCACAAGTGGTCAATTCTGATTGTTTGATGCAAAGGTTACCTTTCAATTGAATAATTCAAGCAGAGATAAAGCGCACTTTTTCAAACTCCAATCGAGTAGCGCTTGGGAATTACAGTAAACACATGCGGTTAGGACAGCCATCTATGCACCGCAAAATGTAGTTTTATAAGGAAGTGATCCAACGCCGAAGCTTCGAAACCTACCCTAACATACAAACACAGTTGTGCGGCAGCGCACACTGCATTACGGAAAAATTGCACAGCAATTATTGCAGACACGTTTGACTTCCTCTCAAAATCTCGGGTAAATAACTTCAAACAATGGCTATTCATACTGAGAATAAACGAAAATCCCTCACGGGGCACAAGTCTGTTGACGACTTCAAACAAATCAACGCTGAAAACAGTGTACGTGGAGCCTAGGCAGCGGTAGCTTGAACTTGTTTGCTTGAAACCAGCTGATATAATTCGCAACTGCAAGTACTTTCAGGCCTGGCCTGGGGAAAAGCTTGGATAAATGAAGCGGCCACTGGAGGTTTACACTTCATCTTCGCGCTGAACGAGCTCCTTGCAAAGCGTGAAACTATTTCAAATTTTCAACCTATTTCACTTAGTTCAGGGCGAACGGCCACAGCGCTATCACCGGCGAAGACCGAAGAGCACACAATGAACAGACTGAATACATACATGACAAGTACCCCGCAGCACCAGAAGAAGCCACAAACAACGCGACCTCTACAAGATCGATGCCATTGTTCGGGACGCTTTTACAGCTATGTAACACAAACGTTCAGTCAAAACTGGTAAGGATTGCTGGCGGTTCGCACGTTGTCTGAAAAGGTAGCGAAACAAAGAAAATGTTTCCTGACGGCCCGGCGATGTTCTTTGTTGCATGCCAACCATACACAATGCGCGCCTACGGCAAGCTTCAGTAAAAGTGATATCGGATGCTACCACAGATGCCGCGACCGATAACAGGCGCTTCGCTTTGTCTCGCCGAGAGGCTGTGAATAGCATTAATGACAATGTGCTCTGATCATCACACAGGCCAAATTCATACGCCGTATCAATTGTTGAACAAGATTTGCGGCACTGAGAACGTAATTGTCAGGTTACTTCCCGGAGGTAAAATTCTCCCCGGCATAAGCACTTCATGCGGGGCATGATTACGGCGGGTGCTCGCCACGTAATCGTCTTTCCTTCGGAGTTCTTTTGCTTCTAAACTAAGGCTGTAGTCGATCACACCATCGACGACACGTAAGCCAGATTATTGTAACCGGCCATCTCGGAACCGTACACATCGCAAATGGCCTTGCTGGAACCGCAGGTTGGACGTTACGACCACGGGTATGACTTTGACGAAAAACGTCCATAGGCAACTGAGCCTTCCTTTTGTTTCTGTTATGGAACTAACCACACCGGGAAATGAATTTATCGCCAACACTTATTTCGCCACGAATAGCTGAAGCCAAAATGGGAGCTTTCAAACACCGCAAAGCAGTTAGTGTTTAAATCGGTCTTTGTCCCGACCCTCAGCTGTGGTCATGAATCTTGGGTAATGACCGAAAGAGTGCTGTCTCAAGTACAAGCGGCAGACATAGGATTTTTGCGTACAGTTCACGGAGTGACAAAGTGCGCAGCTGTGAAAATCACAAAGCCCTGAATGCCGAGCCACTTCGCCGAACAGAGAGATCTCAGCTACGATGGTTGGGCCACGTGACCAGAATACCCCAGAAAAGATGGGAGAGGCGAGTCCTGCTGACTTACACCCATGCGAAAGCGGCCCAGAGGCCGACCAAAGGCCAGGTGGTGTGATTACTTCTACGACCTTGTTTGGTCCCGTCTTTGCAGGTCCAGTACTGTATAACTATCAGAGGTGGTTGAAAACCGTGTAGTATTTCGACCCCCCCTTTGGGCTGCTGCCCCGCGACGCGCTCTAGAGGAAAGCGGGTGCGGAAAGAAATGAATGAAAAAGCCGAAGTCATTCAAAACTTTTCCGTTCCGAAGTTGTCGCAATTGTGCTGCAGAAAAAAACGGACGTTCATCCCGCAACGGTAAAGAATGTTTCCGGCTTTTCTAGCAGCATTGTTTCTTTTATCACAAACCGTTGTGAAATTCGACACGAGCCAAGCACTCAAGCATCCACCGAAATAAATCTTGCAGCGAACCCACAGCAACGGGCGAGTGGAGGATATCTGACGTCACCGTCTCTGCCTGTTCAATCAACCGTGACGGCGGCGAAACCTCGAGCAACTCACTCCCGGCTGAGCAAGGACCGCAAAAGAGCGACGCTTCAGCGCCTTTTCACGGCTTTGGACGTTACGGTATTCAGCGAGCAGTTACCGCTGAACGAGATACGACAGCTTGTGTGAACCGAAGCGATACAACCGGTTTAAAAAATCGTGCAGAACAAGCACAGGCAGTCAAAAAGCACACTCAGCAGAGAAGAAATGTATATGCTGACCAATACCAAGGAAATCTGAATAATCTTGCTGATGACTTTCATTGCTTGTTGACATTTCACAGGTTGACAATGAACAAATACGATGACGAGTACGGTAGTTGTAAGTCGTACTGGCAGTAACTCGGTACTTTTCAGGTTCTTCAGAGCAACAGCAATACGAAATACCAATTGGAAAATTATTGTGACGGAAAAGCGTTCGCAGCAAATTGGCAAAAACGATCCCATTGTGATCGCGTACACCGCCACGAAAATAGAATGGAAAATTATGAAACTTCAGTCGATCAAGCCAAATTCATTTCCAAATTCGGAACAACTTGAAATTTGAAACGCCGAAAAGATCCGATCAAATCGTTGTTTTGCTGTTCGTGATTCCGCATCCTGCCGCTTCATCCGCTTAGTTTAGCTGTGTCCTACCTGCGGCCCAGTCGCAGGTTTTGCGCGGCCCAGTTTAGTCTTTCGCTGCAGTGGAAGTAGCCTAGATACTGCCAACCTGTCCTTATTTTGATAATCTGAAATTTGACATTTTTGATGCAGGTGGTCCTCAGTGCCGCATTATCACGTCTGTACTGCGTGCTGGAAGATTTCCATATGTCCGATGACACCGAGATACATAACATTTTAATAGTTTTTTGGTTTATACATTTGTTCCGTAGGCACTAAACTTGCCTATGAAATCACACTTACGGAGTGGTTAAAGATGCCAAACAGTCGTTACCATTGCAGTTAGGATTCGAACGCTTTCAGTACATTAGCTTAAACTGATTTTAGTTTGCTATGATCAAAGAAGTCATTCAATGTGCGGCCCTCATTAATACGTCATTCAATATGTGGCCCTGGCTAAAGACAGTGAAATAACTTTATGCTCAGTACGCAATTTCCGTTGGATATAGCTGCCTTAGGTGTTAGCCGACGTTAATGGCCAACAATTCTGCGTCTGGCAGCTGTGCCGAACAAACGTATTGCAGCATACGAGTTGGGCCATGGTAAACTGACGAAAGCGTAGTTTGCTTTTTCATTTTCGTTGAAACTCTGCAGTTATAAATTATTGCAAATCAACTAAACACGCCTCCATGAGCGTTTTGACAAAGATGGGACAGACATAAGTCATAAACCTACCCCTTTTCATGCACCACGTTTCGGCGTGTACCGCCGCGCAGTTATTGTATTGCTCTTTTACAGTAGAAAGCAGCGCTTTTCTGTGAAACCACCACAAACAACACTATCAACAACACGCTATTTCCTTTAATGGTTTCCGAGCCGTCTCTAGACCAAGCGCAACGCAATACATGCCCCCGACTGTGTGACGTCCACTGTAAAGGATCAAATCTACGAACCAAGGAAAGATTCAATCATTTTACAAAATCTTTTGCGAGTAGAAAAACAAAGTAAACAAAGTTTTCTCAACTTTGCGGACTACAAGACGTTGCGGGTATTAGGTCATACGATTTGAAAGCAACAAGGAGCATGGTTACGCAACTACGTACAAAACTGCCATATTAAGCAGCAGGTTTACCCTCAAAACATGCCACACGCCCAAGTGTGGCCAAAACTCTAGGGAACAGGAAAACACAGGCCATGTATCGGTCACTTGTCTGCCAGGGATGAGTCATAATGGCTTTTCTTTTGCGCGATGACTTCATATCTCATACGACTTAACTGATGATCATCAGCCACAAGTGGGTCAAATCATTCCACACCGATGAAGATATGACGTTACGTGAGTCTTCAGCAGCAGTGAACAATCAACACGTTACTTCCTAAATTAAACAACTTCGATTCATCTTTGGTGACGACGACGACAGTTGTTTTCGAAACGTACAAAGTGGTTTCATTTGAAAGGTTTACGTTGCTCTTTCTAATAAGACTCTGTTCCGGAGTACTTCAACTTGCGGGATGATGTGCGTCACATGCGACAAAGTCGCTGATAAAACCGCCGTTTCCCCCCTGCGTATCTGCTGTGATCTGAGCAAATGTGCAGTTGCCGATATTTGATTAAGCAATACACCTGGATGTGTGTTGGTTGCATGTTTTTCACTATCAGGACGATGATCTTGTTTACCGCACAGAGGTCGTTTCAAAACTGGATTTTAAAACACACTTAAATCACAACAAAATACTTACGTCCCCCAAATAACACTTTGCTGAAGTTTTAGACACGCTTTCGATGCTGCACTTAAGTTGACTACCAGCTAACTACAAGAAAACCAGCTTTGAAAAGTTGAACAGAAAGGCAAGAAGCAACCAGTGTACCGGCAAACTACCTGCCTCAACGCAAACGTGCATGCTGTCCTTGAACAACTTCAAAACGGTCACGTGATTTGACCTGAAAACTTGGAGATGTTGTTCATTGCTGAGCCACCAACCACAAAAAAATTGTCGTTTTCTTGCGTTCAACCCATCCGTGGGATTCCCGGGTGAGGCAACTTTTTAGTGTAACTATGACAAGGTTATGCCGCTGAGAGTCAAAAGTGATGAAAGCAGAACATTCCAGTTGACAAATTCATTCTAGCCAGGGAGGAACCGACGATTTCTGCTTTTTCACGATTCCTATTCAATAAGAACTTTGCAATTGTGCGAAACAAGAGCACGTTCCGCTCTTCAATCAGTATCAACCTGTTGTAACCTGCCACGAAGGTTCAAATAACGGAGAAGTGACGTACGAGCGTCTTTGGTCAAGCTCAAGTTGCGTTAAAACCAAACACGCACAAGAAGATTGCGCCACGCCAAGCGGGGGTGGGCCCAGAAGATGTTGGAACTCAATTGAAGGAAAAGCCTTGAGAAACGGAACTTTTGTTCTGGCGAGCACAAGCAGATCTATTTAGTCCGTAAATGGCTGGAAGACTGGTCAACAACAGTCAATACGAAAAAATACAAGGTTACAATCATGAAGCTCTATGAATATCCAGAAGAGGTAAAACTTGACTATTCTGAATAGAAACTTGCTCAATGCGTAACATTCAAAACGAACCAGCTTGCCGTTTTCAAAGCAAGTTCTGAATGAACGAGTTCACCCAGCAACTTTAATTATATCAGGGACCACTACTGCTGACGATCATTTTACCCGCTCATCGTATATCGTCTTGTAACGCTACGGCAATTACATCGAACTAAACCATTGTATCATTTGTAATCCGACGCTCCAGCGATACTTTAGGCATCGTGATATATCTAAACTTAGACTGCTCGATGAAACCCTACGACTGGCTCAGCAGCTATGCTACTTATGCAAGAATACACAGAAACCACGTCCGCGTGTAAAGTGACTGCAGTGCAAGGTGACGACGTAGAACGCGTGCTGACGTAACAGTCGCTCAGCTGTTCAGTGAAGCTGGCGGCGACAAGCGAGCTACGCCAAGTTATTTTTGGGCTTGCACGCATCGCCCTCTGCCCTCGGTTGATGCACTAAAATGGCAATCCAGCGGAGGGACAAGTCACGGCACTTGCAAAATGAACGACCGAAAGTGGAAATCACGTGACTGATCGCGGTGCCGCCAAGAAAAAGGGGAGTTTATCCGGGTGGTTTTCGACCACAAGGAGTTGAAAAGCGGAAGGCAATTCTCTGCAACAACTTTTTCCGCAAGTGCTGTGTGACGGTGTCGAGCATGTATGCTGATGCGTCGTTGCGCTTTGAAACAAAGTTTCAGAAATATCGAGGTCCTTTTAAGGATAGTAGACAGTAATGAGCATTACATATCGAAAGAAATCCTCCGACAGCATTGAATCAAACAAATTTTTTTCCGAGCACACATTTCGCTTCCTGAGTAGGCATCATCATTCATCAGTAATGCGCGTTAATATCGTTTTTTTCCAAAATTTTTCATAAACTAACAGTGTGTGACCATCCACATCACTCAGCTAAACCGGGAATGAGAGCAACTATTATTTTCATTCTTGTTGCAATAGCTGAAGACAGCACACCACACGCACAAGCTATTCGCGAAAGATGACAAAATACATGGTAGAGAAGAGATATTGGATGTACTTTCCACATCTACAACTGCGTTCGAATGCTTTTCACGACGGTCTGAAACAGTTTTAGTTTGTCATGCATATACAAACATACGCACTGAGAACCGCATGCCGTGCCGTCTCCACAATGAGAATCGCGCATTCTGGCTTTGATTTCGAGAGTATTTTCACTCTCACGATGACACAAACGTCTACACAAAAGCAAACGTTTGCATTTATTTTAGAGAAAACGTTTAAATAGGTTTAGATTACATTGCTAGCACTGACGGTGATCGAAGCTTTGATGGCAGCGTTTTCTGCCGAGATGAAAAACAGGATTTTTAAACCGGGAACAAACGCGCAAAGTGACTAAAATCACATACAATTAGTAATTGCTATCAAACGTTGGTTTACAACACAAATGGCAATCAGCGCAAACACGCCCAACTTTTTTGCCTGATTGGTTTGCTGTGCTAAAATATAGGCGTATCGTAAGTGAAAACAGATAACATGAATCTGTTCGATAAACTTGTTTTTTAAATCTAGACTAACCCCGAAATCCTCCTCAGCTATGAAACGTCCAAATCCATGGACTTTCGGCGAATGGACTATCCGTCTATTTGTGAAGCACACCTCTTTCAAGCAAAATTTTCTTTTTTGACATCTTTTATTGAGCGACAGTTAAGCTTGTCCTTGTGTCAACGTAACAGCCCGCCCACCTCTCGACGCGTATTCTCTACCACTGACGACAACGGAAATTGTAATTGAGTCGGTGCTAAGTCAACATTCTGTAAATGCAGAGGCGCGGTCTGTTTGCGAAAAGATGCTTCCCATTCTTGCCTAAGTTTACGACACGTCTTGTGTCCACCGGTGTCCCAACAGTTTACATGTCTAAATGAAAGTAAGAGGATTTTGCCTGCTGAGCGGATTGCCTGGTAAGGGCATGTGTAAACATTAATAGAATAACGCTTTCGTTATCAACGGAAGTGGTGAGAAAGTGCCACTACTTTAAAGATATTTGTGATCATCGGTCACTTCTGCAGGCGCACGAATCAAAACCAGCACTGCGACAGTCACGAAGTCGTGTCGGATTAATCAAGTCGTAGTCACACACCCACAATAAATGGAAAAAATCTGAAACAAGCAAGACTTGGATAAGCAGTGAGATAGTCAACAATTCCAACCAAACTGTTGCTTACCTCCAGCTCTTTCGGATTGTTTTGATCCAGAACTACGCGCCAAGCAGCCTGCGCAATTAATTAACACTGCTCACTTACGCGCCACGCGATAACTCATTTTAATTCGAGCCCACTCAACACTGTCATATAAGCTGCGCGAAGTGACGTTAATTTTCGCGTTTCGCTTTCGAACCCAATCATTCAGGATTGACAAGCGTTCTGCTTCGATTCGATGAGCGTTGTGAGAACGGGGCGAAGAGGCAATGGAGGTTTGAGGGTACGTTGTCAACGGGAACCGTGCAAACGCGACATAGTAGCTGTTGTGACGCGACTGAAAAACCAAGAGGGAACGCTTGAGAGATTGGCAGGACAAAAGCAGACAGCGCGCAATTCCCAGCAGCATTGTCTCTTTTTGTTTGGAACCAACTGATGGCAGCATGTGTGCTCAGGATGTTTAATATTGCAAAGAAGCGAGCTGAGAAAACGTGAACTGACGCTTGTATCGTTTCGTCGGGAATGAAAGTACCATTCGCAGTCGACATGCGGCTTGACGTGACACACACGTATGAAAAAAGTCCAATTTTCACCGACTAGAACGTCACATCCGTTTTGTGAGAACGTCACATACGTTTTGTTGGATCAAGATAACTTTATGGTTGACAGTTAACGAAAACGCGAAGAGAAGACACGTGTCACGGTGTCTTTTATCGAGTCGCTGAACGCCCGCCCAGAAACGTGACAGTGCGTTGTAGCGCTTATGCCTGCACTGAAACTCTTGGCAGCACTGGTCGGCTTTGCAATTCAAAATGCAGACGTCGCAAGACCTGAATGACGTTTTGGCAGCCGCTTTTAAATGTCGACCTTTCAGCTGATGGCGCACATCGTCGTCAATCCCAGTTAAACACATTTGTAAGTTTCACGACCTTCACAACCATCTCGATCGCGCCTGGCTGATTTCATTAGACTTGCTACCATCGCAACGAGAACCTTCGACCGAACTTATTAAACATTTATTTCCACTGAGCATAGAGCGGCGAGGGGTGCGGTCAAAAACGCAGTTAACATCGCCTGGCCTTACTTGGTAACCAATAAAAACTGCTGCCCTACTAACGCAGGTCCGCTGATCAACAACGAAAGCGGTTGCGAGACGGCGCGATTTGGAGCTGTCGCCGACATAATATGACAGGACGAAAAGGACGCGGGATAACTTTTTTTTCTATTTTCGACAGCAGCCAGGGCAGCACCTGGACAGAATGTTATTGAATGAGTACGTCTGACGCGAAACACCAATTAATATCGAGTATATACGTTACCTGGAATAGCGTTGTACAATATGTGGGTCAAGTGCTCCGTGAACAGCCTGATTCTGATAAACTAACACCTCTGAAAAAGAATTCTAGTGGGGTTTTCAATGCTAACAAAAAATCGTATTAAGACTCGAGGATTTCTAGCTTTATGACCTCGTTAAAGCAATATTAAAGCAACACTTATTCTATTTGAATAAGAGCTGATGATTCCTACTTTGCAGGCGAAATGTATACTCTGTAAGATCTTAGTGTCTGGTTCTTTGGTGGGAAAGGATTGCTTTCGACAGACAGTGCTCGTTAAAGCAAGTCGGAGTTTCATTTAAACACTGACAAATGTTTCAAGGTTATGCTTGTCCATCGTCACATCCTCTAAAATTTCAATTCAGTTTTAACGTAAAAATATCATTAAACCGACCGAGATCCAGATCACTGCACGCAACACTTCAGCAACCTGGGCTTATTTCGGACATTGACCGAGTTTTTTTTTTAATCACCGAAAACAATTAAGTCAATTCGGTTCTAATGCTTTTTCAATCATAAAAAATAATCGAAACAATGACAGAATTTTTGTGCTTTTTCAGACAAAATGTCTGAAACGTCTCAGCGAAAAGTAACACCCAGCCAGCAGCTGATTTGCTTCATTCATTCCGCGACATTCGACTGAAAATGAATGTCTACGAGTGTTTTAAATGCATTCAAGTGAATCGGGGTTTGGCGAACCGTTGCCCGTAAAACTGAGACAGCTAACCGTGAAGATTGTTCGCAGGGCTCCACCAACGCGGCCCGAAGGATTCACGCAGAACACAGCAATCAACAAAATTAGACAGAAAACCTAGTCTAACCTTCCGCTCTTTCTCTTATGACACTCACAAGTGAAGCTGAAATACAGGATCAAAAATTTCTCAACGCAGCAATGATCTTTAACAACACAGAAATAGGAACCTTGAGGAAAGTCATACCTAGGACGGCAACGCCGTTACGCGAAAGAAGCTGAACCGCTACGTAGGATCAATACTACTACACTGTTTTCAACGAAGTGGCTTAGTGGAGTGGACTCTTGTCGTTGCTGTGAAACCAGCACGAATGCGAAGACTACGCACGAAAGCGTTGCTATGACACCTGTCAATTTACACTACAATAAGCAGTGGTCATATAGTACGAGGAGTTCCGTGACCGCGATGACGTACTCAAAATCGAGTGTTTGGTCGTGCGGATATGTCCGCTCACGCTGTAGCTTGAGCAGCGAGGTCGCGGCACGAAATGGGCCGCTAACCTTTGTACCATTAAAATGCTGTGTATCGATTGGACATCTTTTTACATTTGGTTGAGCACCAAGTGGATATAGGTAATGGTGCCTTGTAACCCTACTTTGCCAGCGCCGATTTCGCAACTGGGAAAGGGCATTATTGCGGAGATGTTTATACGCTAACCACTTTGTACCAAAGATTTACAGACAGAAGTTACGAAATAGAGTAAATGTCGAAGTTAGAGTCTCCTTAGAAAAAACGGCGCAAAACCCAATCGATTGAATTTGAAAACAACTGCTTTCATCACCAGACCTCAATACACGCAAGTGGCGAAAGAGGAAGCAATGATTACACGTCAGTCATAACTGCGAGAACAGAATTGGCAAGTAGAGAATTTATGATGCATCCCTGAATAAAACTCAAATTTTAAATAAAAACAAAGGCATAGACGACGCACCGAAATTTAACGTGGCTCCATGCTCTTGCACAAGATGAGACATAAGCAACTTCACGTTCCAATCTCTAGCGGAAGCCATAATTTCTGGTTTAACAAAATTGGATCCTGTTCGCTGCGCTAACGAACCTTGGCGTCTTGAGAATCTTATTTTCACATAAAAAGGACGGATGTATCATGTGTCTATTGCATTAGATCAGGGGTTTCCAAACTACGGCCTGCAAAATCATTTCATCAGGTCAGAGACATTTTGTCACTAATGAAAAAGTAATATATTCACGAAACACTTGCAGTTCATTCGGTAGAATATGACATATCCCCCAACAACCACATTATGTAAGATGTCCGGCTCTCAAACTGTTGTGTAATAGCTTGTGGCCCTCTGACAAAAAGTTTGGAAACCCCTGCATTAGATGAACAATGCATGAAGCACGTCATTCATTTGTTACACAAAACACGGCCATACTTAACTGCAACATTTGTTAAGATGCCATATACTGCTCAATTGATTTTGCAATAGAAATCTGTTCACTAACAACTTTTTTATTTTATAACATTGCAAAGGCCAGTGTGCTTAATGTGTAGCAAACCAAAATGAAATTCTAGTCACAGCATCGCTGGTTGACTATCTGTGAACACCTGAAGTAACTGTTAAAAAAGATTGCAATTCAGTAACATTTGCAAGCTCAGGCTCTATTGGTAGCAATACAATATGCTATAAATATTGTATTACCTCCCTTTTGCTGGGGCAACTGTTGAATGAAAAATACAAATAAAAGTACCTGGCTGTAAGAACACTGCAAATGGCACGTAAGTTGGAGTCCTTGCAAGATATTATGGGCATATCAACTCTGGTATATAATTCAGGTTTCCCTATGATAATGAACAAGGCAACAGAATCCTCTTCTGGTTTGTAAGCCACACATAAAGAAACCTATAAACTTTTGGATAAGGCACGTAGTGTGCCTTGTTGGAACTAAATGCAAAATTAAATAATATTGTTGATATACAGGAACAGGGAAAGTCATAAACATACCTCCCTGAGCATGATTTTTAAGTGAACTTACACACATACAAACTACAACTAATTTTTTTAGATCTGGGCTTATTTCATGATACTTGCTTAAGTAGTTCAATACACTCTTTGAGAGGGTCACAAGCGGTCAGCAGAAAACATTATTATTTCTGTTCTTTCTTGCACCAAGGGCTAGGTGGCTACTTTGGCAGTGGATGCTGCATTGGAACTGCATAATGGTAGCAATGCACTGATCATTTTTCTTGCATCCACCCAGTAAAGCAAAGCATGAGGCTGAATAAGTCAGAATTACCATGTTACAAATCTTACCAAAATTGACACTCAGCCTATCAGCTTTAGTGGTTCATGATCAACTCCCTGTATGGCTTAGCAATTCTAATCTATTGAATCTATCTCCTATTTTGCAACACTGCATTGCATTTCAACACAGCCTTGTCTAGAAAAAATGAAAGTAGCTGTTAGTATCAATTTAAATATTACGCCTTTCTTTCCTCAATAGCACCTTTCAAGAAAAGTCCCATCTTTCACATACAATTATAAGCTACCAGTATCAAACGAGAATCTCTACATCACTTCCAAATAAGGATAACTTTTAAAGCTTTCAGTTCAAAAAATTGAGAAAATGTTTAAATTCAAAGTTGATAGAGATTTCAATGAAGAACTTATTGCTTTTCCCTTCTTTGCTATGGTCACTAACAGTTTCCATGTGATGGATGTGGTTGCTTGCTACTTCACAGCTCTATTGACAGTGGCTACTAAATTCAGTGTCTTATCTCAGCCCGACCTACTAACTGCTTTATGGTCTCAACATGGGCCATTGTACGTTCCGTTTGAAACATTTCATTTAAAATAGTTTTGTACTTGTAGCTTTCCCTTTGGTATCAATGATTTTGAAGGAATGTAATTACAAATCATATTCATATCACAAAAATCATACTTATATCCATAATGACAACATTCTTTCTTGGATACATAATATACAGTACTAACTAGCATATGCTTTGTCCTGTGAAAGCTGCGCTGATGTCATAATGAGTTCTTACAACATGTAATTTTTTTCAATGAACAAGACTTAGCAGAACATCCAGGTTATCTGTTTTAAGTGAATGTTACAGCATGCTGTAAACTCACAGCATGAGTGGTAAAACTCATGAAAGAGCATGAAATTCAGTAGAATTCATGGTAAAGTAAACATACATTTCATCGGTAACAGTTGACCATTTGAATGATACGTCCTTACTAAACTTCTACCCCTAATGGCAAAAAATGGCTAATCAACAACAACTCCCTTAATTATTTCAGTTGGTATTTTGCTAATATAAATTGATGCAAAGCATTTAAAGAAACTTCACATAAAAGCCAAAAAGTCATGACAATCCAAAAAGTCGTAGTTCTAGATAGGTTTATACATCTGCCATTGCAGTTTTGAATACACCTACAACAGAAATCAATTGCACACCAGCATATTCCTATGCAGCACTGTGACTCATGCAATAAAATTCAGTGCATGTGTTATACTTAACAACGCGGAATGAGGCTACAATACCCAAAACCAGTTAAACCAATGGTTTTTGAACTGGGTTCTATCAAACCCCTAGGGTTCGAAAGAGCCGTTTCAGGGGTTCGACTAAGGTCATGTGAAACATGTAACCCATTTTTACTTTCTGTTTTATTGGGCATAAATGGGGTTTGACAAAAGCTTGAAAAACTATATAAGGGTTCGGTGTGTGTAAAGTTCAAGAACCACTGAGTTAAACCTTTTTATTTAATAGGTAACTTCCAGAGACAACTTACCAACTGTCAAAAGACACACAGCTGACAACTATTTATATGGTATATTAATGTCTTACCTCCTAGAATTTGTTTTAGTAACAAATAAACTAAATCTAATTAAACTTAATTCAATCTAACAAAAAATTGGAAATGCCCCTAATATTTCTAATTGTTAGCTATTTTGCGCATAACAGAAACAATGTCTTTGGGTGACTGTTTTAAATGCTAGACAAAGATATGAAACAGCGCTGATACATCAATTCCAGACAAAGATATGAAACATCACTGACATCATTTTCTTTTTTTGCAAAAAGAAGAAAAAACAGCAGAATATAAACTGTTACACATTTAAATGAATGACAACAACATGAGCAGAAGATGGAAAACCAGATAAAAAGGAAAACAGCAGCCTTATTGTTAATCAGATACAACAACATAAGAATTTCCAAAATTTAAAAAATAAGACAGTCATCAAATATATACAACAAATAAGCAACACACAAAATGCAAAAAAGAAAAGGATATGAGCATTCAGAAAGCAGTAACACATATGCATATCATGTCATCCAAACATACCAGTCCAAACAATGGTTGGACAATCATAAAAGTGTAACAAAATATTTAGTTTCAGTCAGCTTTGTTTAGACCATAAAATAGTGCAACAATGACAACAATTGCTTTTGAAAATGCCCAATACAAATGGGCAATAAACACAATAAAGTTAAATGCAATTGAATATAAAAACAGGGAACACATGTAATAATCCTTTAACAACTGGTATTTTTTGCTTGACTTGCCAGATTTTTCTACCATTTTCCCATGGAAGCTAATGCAAAACACAAACTAGAAATTAAAACAGTTTTCAGTGAATTCTTTTTGGTTAAAGACAAAACTTTCGGATTACTATGAGCAATCTGTGGCACATGAGCCAGCAGTTTCCAGCTAAACCTAAAGTAAAGGCTCAAAGGTTTCCAATACACAAAGAAAATGAACTGCACTACTAATTACTGTTCGAATGCTTAGTTAAGAACCTGTTTCCAAACTTCAAAAGTTTCAGAATCTCCATCCTGCCTGTGGAACGGTCAGACCGTTACGCTTCTCGTACTCCGGCCGACCGATCGCGAGGCTTCCGACTTTTGAAGTTTAAAATTTTGTACCACGAATGCGATTGCAGTATTCGAAGCAGATCCTTTGCTCACGGTCGGATACAACGAAAACAATATCATCAAACGGGAGCAGTCTCAACCGTATACATCTACTTAAAACACACATTTCTGTTCTCCTGTTTGTTTCATCTCAAAACCATCGCACCTCTCCCATTGTACACATTGCGCAGCACTTTTACTGAGTTGTAATGAATTAAACGTCACAAACACTTTGACGTCATAGCAACAAGTCAACCGAATCTAGACTCGCAGCAGTCACATTATACGGTGGACAGATCGCAGCCGCAAGCCATATAACCTGATTTAGAGGTGATCGGACAGTGTTTTTTCTTACAATCCGATCCTACCCTGTTTCAAAAAATGATACCCGTATCCGATCTGACTCTGTTTTGGCTGAAATCATACAAATTGTATCGGAAAACTATCCAACAGGGCTGGCTGAGAACTTGACCCAGATGGTTTTTTGCCTGGCTGAGAAATGAGCCAGATGATCTTTTGCCAACCCTTTGTGATTCAACATCCTACAGTAGAACACAATGATTAAATTGTTAAACCTGAAATTTCTGAAGTCTTTATATTCTCATCAACACGAAAATTGAATTGTGATATTTGATGTTATTGTTTTTCCTCTTGCTACATTCATGTTACTTCCTGATTTCAATCAGAAAAATGCATGAATAAAACGTGTATCTTTAATAAATGCACGCCATAAATTTTATATCAAACGTACAAGGTCTCTGCAACACAATTTGAGATGACCTGACTAGAATGAACACTAACAATAAAGTATTAAGAAAGAATAAGCTAATGCCATAGTCTATCATGCCTTACAATGTAAACAGCACAACAGTTCACTTTTCTGGCTGTGTTTAGTTTACTACACTTGTGCGGTATCAAAGATGTTATTGCAACTAATGTCAATGCAGACAAGCCGCTTTGCAGAGCCATTCCACAATTATTCCATAGTGTTACTGTTACATCTTACAAGCACTAATTTTTAAACACTTAAACATGTGCAACAGTCTCCTTGATCTGGATGTGCTTCACTGCTTACAGTCTCAGTCTCTCTCTACATAAAACACGTTTTTGAAATAAACACAAGTGTTAAGTTTTGAGGGAGCATGGAACTTGACTACAGTACTGAGATTACACCATAGATAGACTTGGAAGCATGGCACAGAAAGGTGAAAAGATGCTTCCGAAAATAATAAATAAATGATTATGCAGTGTAGCCTACAACTTTATGCACAAGGTCAAAATGACCAAAATTTATTTAACTGCCTGAATCCTCAAAATATCGAATAAAGCGTTCCGAATTAGATATTCTAATCCGTATCCGGTTCCTGCTTAAAAGCAGTTTTTGGATCTCCTTATCGGGTTAAAAACTTACTATCCTGCCGAATAACCAACCGGAAAGCTGATAGTGATCATCTCTGATACATATTGAGGCGGACTGGAAATGGCGCAACATGTAAATATATGGTCACTGCTAGATGGCGCCCACAAGTAACAATTCACTGTGATGGTCACCACAAGCGAATTATCGAAATTCACTTATCCCTATATAATGATAGTGCAACCTACTAATAGTTGAGTGTGTAACGGCGCGCAGCGACCAAATACTTTAACCTTTGTCTAACCGCTTCAAGCTGTGCATCCGGTGTTCAATATTTAACACGTGCAACTCTCTACGCTCAAAGAGCGTGATTCACTCAACGCCGCCTTAAAGTCTAGTATTCATGGACCGCTTTGACGGATTGCCCTGACGCTTCCACAGTAGCAACCCTTTTGCAATCCCTGGCGTGGGTCGTTAGAGGACACGCTGAGTTGAGTAACTGTTTATTCTCCCATGTCGCCGTTTTGCGTCTGCGAGCAGGATGTTGAGACAGACCTTCGTCTGCTTTGCATGTCTCTAACAGTCATAACAAAGAAAGTCGTTTTTCTGTTTTGCCGCGCTTAGCACGAAAAAATGCAAGTCGGTTTAATCCTGACCTTTAGTAACGAATTTCGGCTTTACGTAAAATATACCAAATTTCTGCCGACCGCAACAGCGAGTTTTCTGATTGCAAAGTCCAAAGGTCTGAGCCGTGGTGATCACACCACTTTGGTATGTAAACTTGTCTTGTTCATGTTTAAGTGTTAGCACAGTAAAGCTTAGTGCAAGTTAGTTGTTGTGTCCTCGAGTCGTGTCTATTCATTGACAATAGTCGCAGCCAAGTGCCCGCCTTGTTAACTGTTGAATTAATACGCCGCGCGCTCACTACTTCTTTAATTGTCATTCTAACACGTCTGCTTAATTACGAGAGCCGTTCTCTTCGCAGTTAGTTGAACTACAGTCACGTACTAATGCGAGTCGATCTATGTAAATAGCTGCAGTCGTGTGAGCCGCGCGCTTGTCTGCTTGTTTATTGCTTGTCTCACGTTCAGTTAATCTGACGATGCTTGTCTTGGTAGTTTTAGCTGCGTCGGTAGCGTGCCTTTAGTTTGTTTCTGTTGTGTTTCAGAAACCGTGCTGACGATCACTCGCCGCTGACGTTTGTTGTTTGTTTCTTGGATCTGATAACAAGAAATTTGTTGTACCTTTCGGTTCCGTTGGCCATTCCTGTAGGAAACAAGGGACTACAGTCCAGTTGATGCACGGATTCGTAAGGGTCAGGTTCTAGGCGAAAGATTGTCAGAGCGCGTTTCTCAAATTTCTGCGGACTAGCCCCCCCCATGGCTCGCGATAAAAAAGGGTAGCTGCCGCAACAGAGTGAACTCAGTGACGAATTTCACTCATCTCTGTTGTTGCTTGTTGCTTTCCTGTTAATTTAATGCCTGAATCACCTTCTTTCCCTTGTGCTTGCGTCAATAGTTTAAAGCGATACAGATGCCTGCAACAATTTATGACGCATCTGCTACCTGTGTGCGATCCGATTGTGCACACCACCTGCACTGTGGACGTGAACCCAGAAACCACACCACCTTAACTGTGGGCTTGAACCCAGAAATCTCGATGGCCCTAACTTTGGCAGTTGTTGGTGCCTTCAGCGTCCCAGGCGTTTCGGCCAAAGAGAGCTCTCACTTCCATCTTCATGGAAGCATGGGCGTCCGCAGGACGTCAGGAATTTTGCAGAGGTTTTCACAGATTTTACCGAGATTTACACAGATTTTTCCCGGATTTTCAACATATCGAAAATTTTGGGGTGAGCTTACACTCCCGCCTCCTATGCCACTGATGCAGCAATACAGTGACTGCTGATAGCGGTTAGCAACATAGTTTTATACTGTGTGAAAGAAACGAGGGAAAATGTAGCAGTACTTCTACAAGTTTGAAAAAGCCACTGTTGATGTGAGGCTGTGAGTGCGACCATTGCGCCAGAGTGAATAGATTAATCCAGGGTGTAGTAACTCTATACTACACGACCTCAACAAGGCTTTATTCAGAAAAGAGAACAGCAGTGAACAGAGCCACGGTCAAAACAGAATGACAATAACGAACACGAAAGTAAGGACACAAACCAAGGAATGCACAGCAAGCAATCAACGCGCTCAACTGTTACGGTTTAGGGAATTGATTACCACACAGGGGTGTGAAATTAATTTGGTGTGGGGATAATTTAAAGAAGGCCGCATTTAGCGGAGGGCGTACCTACCTTCTAATCATCAGAAGAATCCAATGGAAATAGAAGCAAGTCTCGGTTCAAGTTTTGGGCTAAGTTAGAGGAAATTTCAGTATTGCTGATTTTTTCCTGAATGCTTCCGCGGGCCACTGAAAACGCTGAGGCGGACCGCATGAGTCCTGCGTGTCGCCCACTCCTGGCTTAATCAAACTACGCTTATTCAGGCTTTTTGACGCAATAAAAGATTATGTGACTTGTTGGAATACGTCTTATCCGTTCAGGTTTATTTCTGGTATCTGAGTTAGTTCTTAGAGACGATTGCAGCAGGTGTTTGCAGCTCTTGTTTTGAAGTGACGCTGACAAGTTTTGCTAGATAAATTAACGCAATAATTTATGGTTTCTTTAAAGAGCAGGGCAATGCTTCTTTGAAAATCTGGAGATAGTAAACTCGATTTTAATATACTTGGCTATTGCTGCCAAAGAATCGCATTTTTGTGACTGCAGCCGTAACAAGGGGCTTTTTGTGGTGTAGAAAGCCGGTCCGTAGCCACGGGGTGGCATTCGGGGGCAGTGCCACCCCAAATACTTTTGTGCGTCCCCAAATTGTGTTTTGCCCAGTGAAACTTTTTTAAACACAAGATTTAAAAAATCTTGCCCCCTAGAAAGTATTCTCCCCCCAAACCTTAAAACCTGCCTGTAGGCCTGGTAGAAACGGGAAAAGTGTTTTGTGGAAATCCATTTGCATTGCATCGTCAGCAACCTGAAAGTATAAGCCTGCCATGCCCAACCCAAATGGCTTACTGAGCCAAAAATTATGTCACTATCTTAATCAGACCCGCACATTTTATGACATATTAATGAGGGCCATGGCTTACTTTGATCTTGGCAAATTAAATTTAGCTCAAACAATTGTACCGAAAGCCTTCGTATCAAACTGCAATATTAACAGACGTGTTAAAGTGGCACTGAAGACCACCTACATCAAAAATGTCAAATTCACGATTATCAAAACTAGGACAGGTTTCAGAATATAGCATACTTTTACTACAGTCACAACTTAAACTAGGCCACACAAAACATTCGACTGGGCCGCATGCGGGCCGCGGGTTGGACAAAGCTGGTATAAGCAAAATGTGGACGTTGCTCCCCCCTGGAAAAATATCTGCGGACGCCCGTGCATGGAAGGCACTTTTAAGTGTCGCTTTGGTTGGTCTTTCCGTTCTCCTTGCTTTGGCAGAAAAGCAAATGGTGAGAGCAGAAAATCAAATGAAAAAATAAATGGTGAGAGAGCAGAAAAACAAATTGTGAGAGAGAAAAGAAAATGGTGAGAGCAGAACTGTTGAACACTCGCACAGCAGGCATGGATACTAACCACTCGACTATGGTCGCCTTGCTACTAGTAACACGAACTCTACTTTATCTATGGGAACAGAAATGGATGCAGTTCGAATAGCAAAATAGCCTCGGCAGACCTTTTGTTGTTGATGGCAAAAAAATATCCTACACTGCCTCAACAAATCTGTAACATCGGATTACAACTAAAATGCTTGATATGCTTAGAGTAATTACATTAAAACAAAACAAAATTCTCAGTCCGATCCAGTCCTGAAACGCCAATTTTCAAAAAAATTGCAGTCTGATCCAGTCTTGATCCGGCCAAAATTGGCTTCAGTCCTGATCCAGTCCTAATCCGTGCTCATCTCTGCTCCTATGTTCATTCTACCATCTTAAGTTTACAAAATTACCGTTCTTCACTGCAGTTGGTTGCTATGAGAGATAAATAAGTGCGCTAGCCATTGCTCACATCTGTAAAAGGAGACTCCAAGTACATTAACAGACCAGTGAATAGATGCCAAATCCAGGGATGCCAAGGAGATTTAAAAAAATTCTATTAGTATAATCAGGGGTGGATATTAGGGGAGGTGAATGAGTCGGTCGCCTCGCACCCCTTTTTCAGAGATGCCGTGAGGGGCGCTTTTCAGAACTTCGCACTTAGTTTTTGCATTGTTGTTTTAAAATGCTTGTAAACCCTTAGAGCCACATTTAAGCTCTGAAGCAAGTCATATGTTTGTCAAAATAATGCAAATATTATGTGCAAACCGGCCCGTAACCAGCTTGGGACGTAAGGGGCTCAAAATTTTTAAACTATGTCCAATAGTTTCAAACTATATCCAACGCATTTTTCCAGGGGCGCGAAAATTTTTCTAGGGGGCTTCGCTCCTAAACTTTTCTAGGGGGAGCTTCGTGTACAAAAGGGCTAAAGGCGGCTCCTTAGCAGCTTGGAAACAAGGGTTAAAATCAAATGACTTCAAACAAATCACAAAGTAAAATGTACTGTCAGGCAGAAGCGCATTACCCGACAAAGTTTAACTTGGTTTCAACGAAAACGTTACTGTGTAGAGCAGTGGTTTCCAACCGGGGTGCCATTTACAGTGCCCAGGGGTGCCGCGGGCTAACACGTTTTTTTACCATATCATTAAAAATACATTTTCAAGCTGTCATCAAACCTCAAAGCAAATTGCTATGGGTTCGGCATTATGGGTGCCGTAAATTATTATTCTTTTCTGTAGGGTGCCGCAAGCCTGAAAAGGTTGGGAAACACTGTGCTATTACTATATTCAACAACCATGGCAAAAAGTGCAATTGTGACTGCAATCTGGTATGATGCTGGTGTCGGATCTGGATTGGATTATCAGATTCGGACATGACATCACTGAAATGTTTCAGATCAGATTATCAAATTTCAATATCTGCACAACACTGCCTTGCACAGATAATCGGACTAGGAAATTTTTCAATGCAAGCCCAATCCTGGTCCAAAAAAATTGAATCTGATCCAGTCCTGACCTGCAAAATTTTTGAAAATCATTAATCTGATCCAGTCCTGATCCACCCATATTAAACCTTGCATTTTTATTTCGCCTCATTTAGATTTATTATAAATATTACACACCAACATGACAATGACAGAATTTTACAAGCTATTTAGTAGGACTTCTGGTAATTATGCAAGAGCCTCATCACATCAGGCAAAGAGTAGCGGGTAGGCCACCCCTACTGTATAATGTAAATGCTTCTACTACCAATCAGGGTTGTCAACCTGTCTTCACCTTAAAAAGCTAGACCTTGTTAAAAAAAAGCCAGATAATAGTTTTCTGGACTTACATATAAAACATGCATGACCAAACACAAAATAGACATTAAAACTCATCAGAAACATCAATATAATACAATCCCCAATCTTTACAAGCATTTTCTTTCCTATAATTACGCGGTCGTACATTTGTTTCTTATCAAAAGCATCGATCATTTTTAGGGCTACAGCAAAATTTTTGCAATATTCTGTGCACCCTGCAAGATCATAGACTCTTGTCAGAAGCAATATGTAATGAATATGCAGTTCAGATAATGTTTTGATAGAGTCAAGCCTTTCCGACTGAAAAACAGCAAAGGTGTTTAAAAAAGCCAGAATTTTTAAATCTGGCTTCAAAAAAGCGAAATTGGCAACCCTGCTACCAATACATAGCAAAGTGCGATAAACAGTGTTGCCACTGGGGTCAGTCTCGTCAACATCAGATTGTTGCCTTCATCAACATCAGATAACAGCAGATTTTTATATTAATTTCACATAAGCTAAATCAGCAATCCTTAAAGTTTCAACACCTCAATACCTCTAAGCCAAAGTGTCAACACCTCATCTAAGACAAATTTTCGTCAAGCTGGATACCCCTTTTCAACAGTTTAATAACAAAAAATGTAAGACAAAAACATAACTGGTAAAGAAATATTCACTAGAGTAGTGAGGAAAAAGGTCAATGCAAAAGCTGCATCACATTCATTAACACTAATTTTCTTCTTCATATGGGTACAACGTTGCTAGAACAAATGTAATGATTAGGTGGTAATACATTGTTGAACATTTCTGTTGAGTACTCCCAACGTCTAATCCCAATACCTCCAGGAGGTATTGAGGCAATGCTTTAAGAATCCCTGAGCTAAAAACTTCCATTGCCAATACCTAACAAAGCGTGTCCTAAAGTACTGGTTCTTAACCAGGGGGCACACCACCCCAGCGGGTGTCAATAAATTTGTAGGGAAAGGCAAGCTTTTACATGCTCTACAACAGTGGTTCCCAACCAGGGTGCCATTTACAATACCCAGGTGTGCCGCAAGCTAATATACTATTAAAAATAGTAGTATATTTAATATACTATTAAAAATACATTTTCAAACTGTCATCAAACCTTGAAGCAAAATTGTATGGGTTCGCTACTGGATGCTGCAAAATATAATTCTCTTCTGCAGGGTGCCGCAAGCCTAGACAGGTTGGGAACCACTGCTCTACAACATGGGAAGTTTGATCAATACATTTACCAAAAAATATTTGTTTTTACAACTTATTTAATGTCAAGGGTCTTGAAACCACTGGTGTAGGAGGCAGGGGTGCAACAGCACTCCCAAGTTTTGAGTTAGTGAAAATCTGGGAATAATCCCATAAAATCTGGGAAAAATTCTCTAAAATCCAAGCAAAATTTCTGAGAACCATCTAAAACTCCCTGAAAATCTGAGCACAAATGGTGCCCAACATGCTTTGATTTGAAAATGATGGTACCCAAATTGATACGAAATAGCATCCGAATTGACATGAAGAGCTTTTTTTTTGAGGACTTTTTTTTTGAAGTATTTTTTGGTCAAGTTTAGGAGAATCCGGGCAAAATTCCTTTGCAAAATTTTGCCTGCTCCTACACCTATCCTTGAAACAAAGGACAATTGCTTTAGGGCAACGGTGCTCAACTTGTGGCCATACTGCCGCATGCAGCCTTCGATAATGAAGTTTGCAGCCGTCCACATGTAATTTAAATTATAAAATTTGGCGGCCGTGCTGGCGTACATTGAAACAAAACAAATGCAAGGCAAGAAAATCAGTCGACACGATACATAACAATTTGGATGGTGATGTCACAAAGAGTTATAGAATGAATATGCAATTTATGTTTGAATGTGTTCTTGGTTGGTTCGCACTTGGTTAATTCTTTAATTAAATGTATCTCATAAATACAACTCGAACTCATTGGCGGCCATACTTCGTATAAATAAGAGTAATGCGGCTGGCAATAGCAAAAGGTTATACACCCTTGCTTTAGGGGATCATGATATAGAAACGGCTAGAGGCAAATGGCTGTTTGGACGAGTTGTGGAGACTTATCCTGATAAGCAAGGTCATGTGCGACAAGTGCTCGTGCGTACGTCTACCGGTAATGTCAAACGACCGATTTTGAAACTGTGTCTCATGTTGCGTAAAGATTGAAATCGAGCATGTGCGATTTGCACTTCATTGCAATTAAATTCGCGTCAAACTGTTCTTTTTTGTTTTGTCTACCATTAGTTCGCTAGAATTAAATCCTTTCTCGTATTGACGCAACTTGTTGAATGAAGCATGCAATGAATAGCTAACTGGCATTTGCCTGTTAGATTTACTTCGATTAAGATTTAGCTGAGATTTACTTCGACAGCAACTGCCTATCTTGTAATATGCAATGTAATGTGCTTACACAGCACCTTGAGTTGACTGTGCGTGAACAGTTGCAGTATAATTTGTTTCGGTTCGACAGTTTGTGCGCTTTGTTTGTGCCACCACAACCGTATTTCAATTGTCTTTTCAACTTGTGCATTTGAATTGTATTGATATGTCCCATATTTGAAAGCCGTATTTCGAATTGTCCTGTAACATGCGTTTCCTTGTTTATGATCACTACCTTAAATAGCACTTTGCTGGTGTTTTAAAGTGTTAATGTACTCGATGTGTACATTGCAGGGGGGGTATGTAGCAGCAAGTCTGTCTTGCGGCGATGTGTTGGTCAATTATTGCTTTCTTTGATTGTTGTGACTGCTTGGAGGCGCATACCAGAGTGTGGTAGGACCCTCGGTGGCATTTTGTCTTTCTTTAGCTTAGCGACTGCGTAAGAGATTGTACATTGTTGAAGCGCATATGAAGTAGCGTTAGCAAGTCACACCGTTTCTGCCAATAACATAAACATTTGGTAAGTTGTTCATCCGTTTCCTTATTCAAATCTTGTTTGTCATATGTCAATTTTATGTTCATTTTCTTCAGAAAACCGCATTAGCACCAATGGACCTCAATTTGCCTTGAAATGCAACTGTTTAGTGTGAACGCACACTGTAGGAAGATCGAATAAACTAGGCATTATGTTTTTGTGTGTTTTGAACCAATCAATGTGCAGTAGGGAGCAGAAATGAAGTTTTGCTGCAACACTATATATGAAAAGAAATACATGCTTTAAAGCAAGCATTTCATAACCATTGTACATGTGAAATTAAAGCTGTGAAGCTTAATGTACAAGTCATGAAGAGCCTATACAAAAATGCAGCAGTGTGCTATAAAAACTGATCCAATGTTATTCCTATGATTGACTAGAACGTACATACAGAAATACCTTAACAGAAATACTGTTTTTTAAAAATACCAATTTTCATGAGGTCAGTTGTGTTTTCATTAGTTATTTTCCAAGATAATTCCATGTCTTTTGCTCATATTGAAAAGATGCTGGTAGTAGCTCATATTGAAAAGACAAAATTATCCATTTTGCCTCATGAAGCAAAATATATGTCATGGCTATTTTGCCTCTGACAGAACACAAATTGTTGAAATGGTCACGTGACTATCACAATACAGAGACACACAACATGTTGAGGTTTAAAGTTAAGGCTTAGCCTATTCTTTACGCAATATAGACAAACAGCCACTAAAAGCTTGGTCACATTAAATTGGACATTATGGTCAGCTATGTAGGTCATGCATTCCATGCTTGTCATGTGATCACTTCAAACAAATGTGTGCAGCTACTCACAAAATAACTTCAGAACTGTTTTTGTCTCATGAGGGAAAATAGACCCTGCTTATCAAATATACACGTTAGAGCAGTGGTTCCCAAACTTTTTTCTTTCAAGGCGAATTTTAGAAAAAACAGAAATTATTTGGCGCACTTCGAACATTTGAATAAAAAATTTATTTGAATTTGTAATTTTTTCATATCCTAACATAAAATCAAGACAATATTGCTTAAGTTCCAGGAAAGTTAGTGTACTTTCGTCTTTATGACAAGAGTGCAACAAATCTCTACTTGATTGATTTTAATTTCAATATTTTTTGCGGCACACCTAATGACATCTGGCGGCGCAGCAGTGTGCTGCGGCGCATAGTTTGGGAACCACTGCCTTAGAGTATAGGTTCTACTGTAAGTAAATTATGAAATGGAAACCACTGAAACACTAGTTAAGTAGTTTAAGCTTCAATAATTAACCAGATAGATGATAAGTATTTGAAGTGAGTGTTAATTTTCAATTTTTGCAAAAGACCAATTTTCAATCTCCAAGGTCAGGAGTTGATCACCTGTTCACAAATATTGAATCGTACTTTAACCATGTGCTCAGATAAAACTCTGAACTATGAATGTGCCAAACGGAGCCATTAATATAAATGTGCAAGCAAATCGTACAAAAAAAATTAACAAGATGATCATTTACATTACGCATATATTAGGCTAAAATCCTTTTCAAATTTATCACAGTGAATAGAGATGCAAAGCAATATAGATTTTCTTTAAAGCTGCAACTATTAGGGAAACATCAAACTTTGTTGAGTATGGCTCCAAAATGTGAGCAGAGGTTGGCCTATGCAAGCGGTGGCTAAACTAGAAATCTGCACAATGCGAATAAACATTGTATTGTACTACTGCACATTACTTCTAACATCATCGTCAAATCCTGTCACTAGGCCAACAGTGTGTATAGGTCATTTCAGAACACTGTTACTTCTCTATAATCTGTTTTGTAAACCATTGTTTTTTTGTCATGTGTCTTGTGTTACTGCCCACATCATTAGCCCAACATTCTCAAAATTACGGCATGGATTCTGAATTTTCCGAACTGCATTGTCACTTACACACTGTATTTTGCATGCATAGGCCATAACTTTCAAACCATCATTACTAGTGAAATGCTCGGTTGTCCTACCCAGTGTCACACTTTTGTGACATACGACGACACTAGTCAGAAGACACTTTTCAATTAATTCCATTTTGTTTGACTACAAGCATCATTACAGAAATTTGGTCCCTTAGAAATATCGATTGGGCTCCTGCATAGATCCTAATATTGACTCCTGCTCCGGCTTGAACCTAAAATAATGGCTTCAGCTCTGGTTCCTTCTCCAGCCTAAAATGCAAACTCCAGCCGGAGTCCACTCCAGCTTCGTGATAATCTCTGCTGGGAACCACAGATGAGCAGAGTCACCCTTTTCAGACTACGACTCCACTCTTGTTTCTGGGTTTAAGACTCCTACTACTCCGACTCTGAAAAATTTTAAAACATCAACTCAGCCTCCTGTTAACACTCCAAAAACTTCTAAGTAACTGAAATCAAGAAAATAGTGTCTATTTTGCCTTAGGAAGCAAAATACATGTCGTGCTCATTTTGACTCCTGAGGCAAAATATATGTCGTGGTTATTTTGCCTTTGAGGGAACATAAATATAACGGACAGCAAGATAGAGTTAATAGTGAATCAAGGTTAGGGTTGAAAGCAGTAATCAGTTACATAAAATAGTATAGAACAGGCAATGAAGTCACAAAGAAATGTAACATATCACAAAAATAGAAAAAAATAAATAAATAAAAAAGAACACAATAGACATCAACATAGCACAGATGATGGTGAGCAGGCAATGGGTGAAGAGATGAGGCATGTGCAGATGAGCAGGTGAGACAAGCATACAGGTGAAGGAAGCGAGCAGCGGTAATGGTAATGAGGCAGACAGCAGGGCATTTTAATACAACATTTCATAGCAAAAACAAGTAGCATGGGCAGAAAACAATGTTTATAAATACAAATTGTGAAGAAATGTACGTTTACCCACAGACCATAGTGGGGTGGGTTACATGGATGAGTTGTTCCCAACCAGATGCATGGTGCCACCGAATGAAGTTGAAGAGCAAAGGGTGTGAACAGGTTACAGTATTATTAGCAGTAATCATTATTCATTCCAATAAGTGTAAGGTACATGAAAAACAAAAGACGTTTAGTAGGTTAGAGAATTATTTAGTTATAAGATATAGTTTCATAAACAGTCGTAACTTATTTATGTAAACTATTCATTTATTTCACAAATCTACCTGGTGTCATGTCATGACACCGACGTACAGCTTTATAGGACTGTGGGCCTAGGAATCAGGCTGAAGTCAATGTTCGTGAGGTCTTGAAGGTGGATATCACTTCGTTAGCCTCGAAATCCTCATATTGCAGCAAGGGAGCTTCTCAAAAGGTAGAATCTGAGTTTTGTCCTTATGTATGTTATGAGAGATGCATATGACTCTCCGCGTTTTTCAGCTATTTTTTCTGCCAGTCTTTTGTTGACTCTGTTGCATTCTGGTGCCATCCCTCCAGTTGTTGTGAAGACAAGGGGATTGAATGAAAACTTCTCTATGTCAATCACTCTTTGGTTGTATTTATCCTTCTTCTATTTTTCATGTTGTTGGTAGACTTCTGCCACGGACTTTCCAGAATATGACTGTGAGGTAGGATGTGTGATCCTTATGTCAAATAAAGTTTTCTCACAGCTATTCCACAGTCCTCTCGCAGAGGGAACATAAATATTAAATGATTGAATTGGTCACGTGACAGGTAATACAGGGAGACGCAAGATGCTGAAGTTTAGAGTTATGGCTTAGCCTATTTTTTATGCAACGTATACATAAAAAAGCCACTAAAAGCTTGCCAACACTTAAATTAGACGTTATGGTCAGCTGTGCAAGCCATGCATTTCACACTTGTCGTGCGTTTTGAACTTGTCATGTGATCACCTCAAACAATTGTGTAGCCTGCTACAGCTACTGACATAACGTCACAACACTTTTTGCCTCATGAGGTAAATCAGACGCTGCTTATCAAATATACATCTTTCAAACTATAGGTTCTACTGCAGTTAAGTTTTGATGTAGTACCTGTTGAAACACTAAGTAGTTAAGATGTAGTTCAAGCTTCAATAACTAACCAGATTGAAGACAATAATTTGAGTTAAGGGTTAATTTTCAATTTTTACAAAAGATTCATTTCAAATCTCCAAGGTTAGGAGCTAATCACCTGTTCGCAAATATTGAATCATAGGTCTACTTTTTTAACCATGTGTTCAGACAAAACTCTGAACTACAACTGCGCCAAACTGAGCCATTAAAATAAATGTGCAAGAAAATCCTACAAAAAATTAACAAGATGAACATAACGCACAACTTAAGCTACAATCCCTTTCAAATTTATCATTATCGTTAGGCAATAGAGCTGCAAAAAATATAGGTTATTATCTTTTAAGCTGCAAATATCAGGGCGAAGTCAAACATCCAAGGAGCAGGGGTTGGCCTAGTATGTAACATAAGCGGTGGCTAGACTAGAAATCTGCACAGTGTGAAAATATATTCTTTCTACTGTACTATGCACATTTGACATGGCTTCTAACATCATCATGATCAGGTGCCCTGTAAAGGGCGGAGCTCCGCAAGTAGCGGAGCTTGGTTGCGGAGACTTGATGACATAACCGGAGTCGCTAATACCGGTATTTTGCGTTGTGCAATGAGAACCAAACGGTCGTAAAAGTTACTGGGTTGCGTGTAAAAGGCGGAGCTCCGTATATAGCGGAGCTTCGTTGCGGAGGTTTGATGACGTTAACGGAGTCGTTAAAATCGATATTTTTTGTTGTGCGATGAGAAGCAAACGGTTGCAAAAAAAATTTTAACGCAAAAGGTGATGTTACACTACGGTAAAAAAGGCTATTTTGAAGTTTTATAATTTTTGGTTATTCGAGTTTCACAACGGTTCGGGGACAAGAAAATAGGTTTCAACAGTTGTGAATGTACAAAATTTTTAAACGTCGCAAACTTCCATGTATTCCATGTTTGGAGGAAACACATATTAAAGTTGCAATGATACAACATTTTTCCTTCAATTTTTTTCCTCATTTTGATTTTGCAACGCAACTTTTTTCCACTCCGGTTACGTCATCAAACCTCCTCAACCAAGCTCCGCCTTTTACAGGCAATCATTTTACTGCAATAAGTGATATTACATTACGGTAAAACAAGTCTATTCTGAAGTTTGATAATTTTTTATTATCTGAGTTTCACAACGGTTCGAGGACAAAAACTAGGTTTCAGCAATTGTGAATATGGCGTGAAGTAGGAGATTCATCCCAAAGCTTTTCGTCTGACACTCTTCAAGGGATATCGTCATAATGAAGTGGAGATACTACCGAGCTGGTTTATATACAGAAAAGAAGAGATTTTCATTGGTTGAAACAGTGGCCAATAAGAAAAGGTTTAGGAGATAAGAAAAGGCGAAGCTGTCATTGGTTGAAGATGTAATTTGGACCTCGTCGAAACGTTGGAACGGTCAACCAATGGAAAGTTCAAGAGTTTAGGAGATATTTAAGGAGTTAACGAATTCTTTTTGTTTGCAGAGAAGAGGATTCAAAGATTTGATGAAAGTCGCTTCCAGGGCGGAGAGATGAAATGAAGTGCGAGCTCGAGCGAGGACGGAGAATTTGTCCTTGTTGTAATGTAAGGCACATTGGGCGTTGTCAAGAAGATGTTGACCGA